>WNFR01007761.1_pt1 | contig 10891 bp, 6 predicted proteins | sample 5400221 | NCBI WGS metagenome assembly WNFR01 (sample SAMN13153357, study PRJNA577476) | soil metagenome | isolation source: 40 cm soil under Madrone tree | place: USA:California | collected 2016-06-14 | reverse complement strand
ATTTCCATCTGGCAAAGATGCGCTTGTATTCGTCTTCGGCAGACTTGGCGGCATTCTCCGGAGTTTCGTCGCCCCGCGCCACTTTGGCGAACATGGTCGGAATGATCCAGGCTTTGAAAGCTTCGTCAATGGCGGCGGTGCCGTAACCAGGAAAGCCGACGTTTGTGGCCCAATCGAGGACGTTGCCGAGGACTTTGTATTTGTCCGGGGGATTTGCCCGCGGATCATTGGAGATTTCCTGCTTGAGGTTTGGAACGGTGCTGGGGAAGCACGGGAAATTGTAAAACTGGCCCGCGATGAAGCCGTCATGGAAAGCATCGATGTAGTCGATCAGGAATTGCTGCGCGCCGTCCTTGTTTTCGGCGAAGTCCCAGATGATGTAGCAGTCCATGACGTGCTCTGCGGCGATGCGGCGAACCGGACCCTTCAGCGCCTGGCTGATCATGATCTTGGCGTCAATGGGCAGATGTTCCCTCTCGGACTGGCGAGTGATGGAGATGGCATTCGCGACGTAAGAAACGCGGCCGGCGAGCATGGCTTGGTTGTTGGATGGTGGAGTCCAAGTGAACACCTCCGGAGTTTCGGATTCCTGATAAAGAGCCTTCATGAATTTCAGGGCTTCGATGGACTCCTTGGAATTGATGGTGACGTTGCCGGCTTCATCCTGCTCGGCACCGCCAAAGGACCAGAGCAGTGCGCGCATGGCCATGCTGGTATCGAGTTCTTGAGAGAGACCAAGGCCGCAGGGATGGCCGGACTTGTCGCGAATCCTCTTGGCGCCGACCCGCAGATCTTCCCAGGTATCGGGACCATTCGGGAAACCCGCGTCGGTCCACCAGTCCTTGTGCCAGTTGCCGGGATCAGGGACGTAGGAATCGGAAAAAGCGAAGTAGCGCTTGGTCTTTGGATTGTAAGTGGATTTGTGCGCGAGATCGATCTTCTTGCCGTGCTTCTTCTCCACTTCCTGGTATACCTGGGACATGTCAATGGTTTGTTTCTCGTAGGCCGCAGGCGGCGAGAGCAACATGAAAAGGTCGTGACCCTTCTTTGCCGAGGCCTCGGAAGCAGCCTTCGCGGAAAGGTCAACAAGGTTGATGTGATCAACGATGACGTTGGTATTGTTTTTCTGTCCCCATTGCTTGCAGAAGGTTCCGTCGAACCACGTATCGTAGGCGGGAACGAAGTGGCTCCACTGGAGAATTTTCAGTGTTTTTTGTTCCGTCGCGGCCCGTTCCGGGAACAGAAAAGAAGGACCTGCGCCCGCGCCGACAGTGAGAGCGCCGCTCCCCGTCCACTTAATGAAGTCACGACGTGACAGCTCCTGGTGTCTCTTTTTGCCCATGTCGCTACTCCTCCTTTTTCGATTCGAACCTCCGAAGGCCTCCTACCCGGCGCCTGATGCGCCGCACAGAAGGCGAGGAACTTGTTAGCGCTCGTCGCCGAAGCGCTTGATGTCTTCCGGCCCTTCCCGGAGAGGACCGACGTTGCGGCCCTGGACGAGTTCGCGAATCTGCTCGACAATGTCGGGATTCGCGAGAGTGGTGATGTCGCCGGTGTCCATGTGATTGGAAATGGCGGCCAGGACGCGGCGCATGATCTTGCCGGAGCGGGTCTTGGGCATGTCCGGGACGATGTGGATGGTTTTGGGCCGGGCGATTTTGCCGATCATGGTTTCGATGGTGGAAGTGACTTTATCCTCGATCGCTTTTGTCGTCGGAACGCCGGGCTTCAGCGAGATGTAGACGACAGGGACGCGGCCTTTGACCTCGTCGACGGCAGGGACTACAGCGGCTTCGGCGACTTCGGGAATCGTGAGGCAGGCGGATTCGACTTCCTTTGTGCCGAGGCGGTGTCCGGCGACGTTGATAACGTCATCGACGCGGCCAAGGATGCGATAGTAACCGTCGGCGGGGAGAACGGCGCCGTCGGCAGCGTAGTAAGGCCAGTCACGCCAGTTTTTGCTCTTGGGATTCTTGTTGTACTTCTTGTAATACTGCGTGACGAAGCGCTGCGGGTCACCCCAAATGGTTTGCATGATGCCCGGCCAGGGATTGCGGATGCAAATGTTGCCCGCGTTTCCAGAGCCTGCTTTAACTTCGTGCCCATTCTCATCCCAAATGACCGGATAAATTCCGAGCACTGCGGGACCGGCGCTGCCGGGCTTCATGAGATCGAGAGCAGGTTTGGTGGAGCAAAGGAATCCGCCGGTTTCCGTTTGCCACCAGGTGTCGACGATGACGGCTTCGCCTTTGCCCACGACTTGGTAGTACCACTTCCATACTTCGGGTTCGATGGGCTCGCCGACCGTGGTCATGTGCTTGAAGTGGTAGTTGTAAATTTTCGGCTCGTCGGCGCCGGCTTTGCGAAGCATGCGAATGGCGGTGGGGGAAGTATGGAAAATGTTGACGTCGAGGCGTTCGGCGATGCGCCAGGGGCGGCCTGCGTCGGGGAATTGCGGGGCGCCTTCGTAGAGGACACTTGTGGCGGCGAGAGCCATCGGGCCGTAGACGATGTAGGAATGGCCGGTGATCCAACCGATGTCAGCCATGCACCAGTAGACGTCTTCGGGATGAATGTCCTGGTAATACTTGGCGGTGCCGATGACGTAAGCGAGATAGCCGCCGGTGCGGTGCTGGCAGCCCTTGGGCTTGCCGGTGGTGCCGCTGGTGTACATGAGGAAGAGCGGAGCTTCGGCGTCCTGCGAGACGGGCTCGACGATCTGGCGGCGATAGTTTTTCAGGACATCGTTGATGAAGAAGTCGCGGCCCGCGGCCATGGGCGAATCGGAAGTGTATTTTCCTGGGTAGCGCTGCCAGACAAGGACCTTGTCAATCTCCTGGCCCTCTTTCGTGGCGGTGCGAACGGCGATATCGGCGCTGGCTTTGTGGTCGACCCACTTGCCGTTGCGGTGGTAGCCGTCGGCATAGATGAGGACGCAGCTGCCGGAATCGGCGGCGCGAAGGCCGCAGGCTTCCCCGCTGAATCCGCCGAAGACGACGGAGTGGACGACGCCGAGCCGCGCGCAAGCGAGCATGGTGATGGGCAGCTCGGGAATCATGGGCATGTGGATGGTGACGCGGTCGCCGGTCTTGAGGCCGGCGAAATCGCGGAGCATGGCGGCGACTTCGTTGACGCGCTTGTAGAGTTCCTGGTAGGTGATGACGGTGGCGGATTCGGCTTCGGGCTCGGGGACGAAGATGAACGCGGCCTTGTTCCTGTGCTTGGCGAGGTGGCGGTCGACGCAGTTGTAGCAGGCGTTGAGTTTGCCGCCGACGAACCATTTCCAGAAGGGTGGGTTGCTGGTGTCGAGGGTCTTGCGCCAGGGCTTGTCCCAGTCGAGGAGGCTGGCGTAGTGGTCGAAACATTCCGGAAAATGTTTTTCGCTGAATTTTTTGACGAATGCGGGATCGGAGAGATTAGCCTGAGCGATGAACCTTTTGGAGGGGCGAAAGGATTCCTCTTCTTTCCAATGGACGGCAATCTGCGCTTCGGTGAGTTTGTTCCCGCTCTTCTGTGCTTTAACGTTCGGTTTCTGACGGACTTTGGCCACGGCGGCAACTCCCATTGGAAGATAGAAATACGTTGTGACGCTTCAACGAGGGACACCTTGGATTGGGCAAGCTCGCTCTTGGATGAGAGGGAGCTTGCCCGGCAGAAATGATGCGCCCGCGCGGGTGCGCGAGTCAATCGGCGGAAACCCGCTACTTCATGCCGCCGACCTCGTCCCAGATCTTGGTGCCGTGCGTTTCTTTTAAGAACAGGCTCCCGACGACAAACGTTAGGGATGCTATGGCCATGGGATAGTACAGCCCTGCATAGATGTTGTGAGTGGCAGCGCACACGGAAAGCCCAATCAGTGGCAACAACCCCCCGAAGACTCCGTTGCCTATGTGGTAGGGCAAAGAAAGAGATGTGTACCTGATCTTCGCCGGGAACGCTTCCACCAAATAAGCTGCAATGGGGCCATACACCATGCAAACGTAAATCACTTGGATGAAGACCAGGAGCACAAGCATGGGAACGTTTGGATTGGTCGCCTCCTTCGCGGCCACGAACGCGCCGGCGGCATTGGTTGTCACGGCCGTCAGGCTGATGGCGCCGGTTACCGCGTTGCGCGTGGACCACAGCGACACCACGTTTGTTCCAGCCGCTCGCGCCATCGCCTTGTAAATCGGGATGTAGGTGAGCACGGCAATCAGGCAGCCGGCCATGATGATCTTTTTACGCCCGATGCGGTCCGACAACGCACCAAAGACCGTGAAAAACGGCATCCCGATCAGCACCGCGAGGGCAACGATCTTGTTCGTCAGCGTCGGGTTGACCTTAAGAATGGTTTGCATGTAGAACAGCGCGTAGAACTGTCCGCAATACCACACGACTCCCTGGCCCGCCGTAGCACCGAAGAGCGAAATCAACACGCGCTTCAAGTTGTCCCACTTCGCGAAGGCGTCCTTCAGCGGCTGCGCCGAGGTCATCCCCGCTGCCTTGATCTGCGAAAAGATCGGTGATTCCTTCATTTTAAGACGGATGTATAGTGAGATCGCCAGCATGAAAATAGAAATAAGGAACGGGATGCGCCAGCCGTATCTCTGGAAGTCCGCCGGGCTCATCGCAGACTGCGTGGCCAAGATCACCAACAGCGATACGAATAAACCCAGGGTCGCGGTGATCTGAATAAAACTCGTGTAGAACCCGCGCTTGTGGTCGGGCACGTGCTCCGCAACGTACACCGTCGCGCCCCCGTACTCCCCGCCGAGCGCAAGGCCCTGCAGGATGCGAATGCCCAACAGTGCGATCGGTGCGAACCATCCCGCGGTTTTGTACGTCGGCAAAATTCCGATTAATGCTGTCGCTCCACCCATGATCGAGAGCGTCACAATGAATGCATACTTGCGCCCCACCAAATCCCCGATGCGTCCAAAAAAGAGGGCGCCAAAAGGCCGCACGATAAATCCCACAGCGAACGTCGCCAGATACGCGATGTAGGCAAACGTCTGGTTTCCGGTGGGATAGAATATCGGGGACAATACCGCAGCGAGGCTTCCGAAAATATAGAAGTCGTACCACTCGATCATGGTGCCGACGGAGGAGGCAAGAATTACTCTCCAAATGCCGTACTCGGCGGAACCGCCCATGGGGATTGCATCTGCACGGCTGGCCATGCTTCCTCCTATGAACTTCAGACCTAGTCTGACACCTCGGTAGGCTCTGGCGAGCCGGGGACCTAGTGCTCGCGGCTCGCCAGAAGACTACACCCAGCTGGGGTTTAGAAAGTGAAGATTGTTCCGAACTCGTTGCGCCACGAGTGCGCCTGAGTTGCCGGAAGGCCTCGGAAGGTCTTCCCGCCGCGGGTTGCAGCACGCGTGTTAATGTAGCTTGTTTCCTGAACGAAGGTGACCCACTTGTTCAGTCGGTAGGTCAGCGAACCCGTGTCGAGATCCGTACGGGCGAGACCGTTTGCACCTGAACGGCGAACATCTCGGGCCACCGTTCGGTCGGTCCCATACGACAAGTGCAAAACCCATCCGGAGTTGTGGCCCTCTGAATTGGAGTTGAAGATGCGTGAGAGGGGGAAGCTCGCCTCGAGGAATCCGCCCAAGCCCCGAACAGGCCGGAAGCTTTGAGCAACTATGGGGTTGCCGTTGCAAGCAAATGTGGCTCCGGTCCCTGTCGCGCCCGTGCACCCGAACAAAACAGTTCGACTGTCCAAGGCCGTGACTGTTGCAACCGTGACCCCAGGAGCTAGAGTGCCAGGAATTGTGACTGCCCCGTTTAGGTCGTTAAAAACGTCGTTGACTTGGCCACCAAATGGGAACCGCAGATCACCCCCCTGGTAATACTTTCCAGTGACTGTGACCCACGGCGTCGGCAATTGCGCTTCGGCGGTCCAGATGTTTTGGGGATGGTCGATTTGGAGGCCCCTAGGGAAAAAGTCCCTGATTGAACAGGTTCCCGAGGCCGTCCCGCAGCCTGTCGCTCCAGGAATCACGGTAGTGGGGAGGTTGCCGAAGGGGATGATCTCGTTGATTCGCGCGTGGTGACCGCTGAAGATAATCTGCGCCGGCACGACGCCCGACCAACTATGCGAGAGCGGGAACTGGAAGACGATCCGGCTCTCTAGGGCTGGCTGGTTGCTTTCTGGGCCGGCACGGTCACCAAACCGTGCCCGCTGTTCGTCAGTGAGCGCTGCGGTACCCGCTACCGGCAGCACGATAGCAAACTCGGGCTGAACCTTCAGATCCCCAGAGTGAAATTGTACGCCGGTTCGAAACATCGGTGCGCGCTCCCAGAGGGAGCCCATTCCGATCGCCGTCCCGGTGGTTTCGAAGAGGCTTGGCAGCGTCGAAGAATAGAGGGTCCAATCCTGGCCGAACTCCGCGAACCACGGCAGGCTTCCACCCAGCTTCGTGTCGAGCCGCGCCCACGCCAGCCGCGTTCGAAATTGGCCGTTCCGGGCTGAGCTGATGTTTACGCTGTTCTGGTTTGTGAAGTCGCCCTCGTAATCGGCTTCGACCCTGCCGGTGACCACAATGCTTGAGTTTTTAGGAACCCATTCGAACTGGCTGCCGATGCGGAAGGCCCGTGCTTTGATATGGACTTGCGGGTCGGCCGTAGGTCCTGTGTCGCCGCCGATCATGAGTGGAAGCGGAAAGTCTTGGCTGCCGAAATTGGGGCCGCCACTTGATGCCGTGTCGGAGACCGCACTGGCTTTGAAGAACCCGTACAACTTCATATTCGCCCCGCTGCCCAGCTTGATGTCGGGAATCAGCCCGCCTTGCTTCGGGACGTCAATCGGCAAGACACGCAGAGGTGCCGCGGCGGGAATGACCGCCGGGGGAGCCGAAGCGGTTTGATCCGAAGGCCGGGTCCCCGACGGCGCGACGCTTGAAACAGGAGCGACATTCGCGCCATTGTTGACAGGGACGCGGTACACGGCAGCGATGACAGTTGGGGCGGTGACCGCCGTACTGGAAGCATTCATCATATCTGGAACGGCGACGGACTGGTCGTAATCGGCCTGGGAGATTACACCCTTTACGAGAAGCAGCTTGGCGAGCCGCTGGTTGGCATCGCTGGCAGACGATGCCTGGCTGAGTTGCGCGACTTCCTCATCGGTCAGAATACCCTTGGCCCGCAAGACCCGCACGAGCGGATTGACTGCGGAATTGTTGCCCGCCGGCTGCTGCGCCAGAGCGCGATCCCCCAAGACAAAAGTGATCGACAAACAGAGTACGAACACCACCACTCGAAATGGTTTACCTCTCATCTCGAATACCCCCTGTGACCCGCGAAAACGGTGCGGGTCAGGTTTTCAGACGTGAAAGGGCCCAAAAACGCCTTGTTCATATACGCCTCGCCCTTGGTTGTCAAGAAAACCTTTATAACCTTCATGCTATCAGGGAGATCAAACGGAATTAGAGAGCCAGGGGCAGGGACATGAACCCGGTGTAGGTATCCTTCCGCACGGGCCCTAAATCGTGCATCGCCTACTTCGCGCATCCCCGCTTTGGTGTCAACGCTCCCGAAATGCACCTCCGCCCCCGGGCTTCTAACTCTCTGATCATTCCCCGGCGCCGGAGGCACAAGCGCATGTCCTTGAAGGGATTCCCGCACGGCCAGGTTTGGGCTGCCTGTTCCTGCTTTCACTACGTCGCGCCTACAAAAAGCAAGAGCTCCGGGAATCTGGGCGGGGCGCGATTCCCGGAGCTTCATGCCCAAGTCGCTCTGAACTTTTTCAATTCGCTATTACACTAGCAGGGAAACTGTCCGGAGCTTTTTCTCTCCAGGTCCGCCGTCTGCCTCCACGAACTGCTTCCGCCAATCCGAGCAGCACAATCGACCCAATGCCGATCATCAACACCACCACCGCTGACATGTCCATCGAGGTCGGTCCCGTCGCTCCAACGGGGCCGCTGAATCCGCGGCTGCTAGCTGCGCCGTTCGGTGGAAACGGTGAATGAAGCGTCATTTGCGGGGGCGAAGGGTTCCTTTCTGAGCAGGCAGCGATGTTGCGAACAGAATGTAGGTAAAGTCTGTTCTTCTTCCTCCCCGAGTTTCTTGCGTTTGAGCCGAGCCGCCTCTGTCCGGTTCTCAATTGAATTACTATAGGCAATGGAGATAGTCTTCAGGCCTTCCGGAGGCGCGAATGCGTTTCTTTTCACACCTCCCCTTACTTGCTGCTCTTGCGAGTACGATAGCTCCGATTGCGGCTCAACCCCAAAAACAGCTAGCACGATCGCCGAGAATTCAGTCGGCCAAGTCCGTCTACCTCGAAGATAAGACTGGCGTGGACGCTGTGGGAAACAAGGCATTAGCTCAGCTCAAAAAGTGGGGAAGATTTCAGATTGTTCAGGACCGAAAGCAGGCGGACCTTATTTTCATGCTTTCCGCTGACCCCTACAAGGGCGGTCACATCGACGAGGACCCTGTTCCCAATTACAACAGGCAGGCTCCAGTTCGCTACGTATTTCTGACTGTGATTGACCCCAAAACTGGCGACACTCTTTGGAGCGACTCCCATCGGTGGGGCGGCCTGCTGACGGGATTCAACACTGCGGGGGAACGCCTAGTCAAAAAGCTGGAAAGCCAAACTAAGAAATAGACTGGTTAGCTGATGACTGGAGCCCGACCTGATTGCGCGTTTTCAGAAGTTGGGCACTACGCGCCTGATTCGTACCCACCGATTTAAAAAAAGATCTGGTGTTTCGCTTGGTACAAGCGGAAAAAGTTGGGCTGGGCTTCGAACTTCCAAACAAAAATCTCAGATGTTGTCCGCATTGTCCGCAAAAATGAAGTAGAAGTCGCAGTTGAGAACACACCGTAGCGCATTGATTTGAGAGAGGAAAGAGTGGTCGGTGGGAATGCGCTTGGACCATTGACTTCCTGGCCCGAGACTAGGCGCTCCACGACCATTCATTTGTTCGTAAATTACTGATTTTGTAATGTTGGTGGGCCCGCTAGGATTTGAACCTAGGACCAACGGATTATGAGTCCGCTGCTCTAACCGCTGAGCTACGGGCCCGCTGATAATAAAGGACTTATTGGCCTATTAAAACGACCCCGACAATTTTGCGTCATTCTTGCGTTGCAGTCTACTCAAATTCGTACGTCGCTACCGTTCCTTCTGAGCCAAAGCCGTGTCCGAAATTCCGCCGAGTTAAACGCCATTAAATTCATCCAGCACGCCAGCGAAACCAAATGTCCTGAGTGCCTTACTGTAATTCAATACCTGGAACGGGAATTTCAGAATGATAAGGAACTTTGGAAGAATCGATATTAGTGTTCCATTTTGGGCAGTTTTAACGCCCTTTTTATCCCAATATATTCCAATGCGAATGAACGACATGACGCCGGAACTGTTTCTTTCCGTTCTTTGCCCTACGTGCAAAGTGGCTTCTGGGAAGCGTTGTTTGTTGCTTTCAGGCGGCCTGCGCACCGAATCTCATATCGACAGGAAACTGGCTGCGATTGAGGCTGTTGAAACCAAAAGAATTCACGTTGTTAAAGTTCGGAGCCTCAAGAAACTCACTCCATTTGAATAGCAGACGTACGCCTGAGACCGCTTGATTGGGTGAGGAAATACTCAGCTCAAGACTACCCTCCAGTCCCTGGGCGGGTGTTCAAGAGCCCAGAACTGTGGGGCGGCGGTTTTGAAGCGAAGGCCAACTTCGGTTCTGCCGCCCTGTTTCTCACCTAGGTAGACGACTCGGCAATCCTGCTCCTCGCGGGTGGCGATATTTCGCAACGTGAGCCTGTCGCCCAATCTGATGGATGCGGAGAGGGTAATGAGACAACCGTGAGCACTACGCACGATAGCACGCGTGGGATCTACGAATGGAGTTTCGTCGGTCGACTTGCCTTGCACGACCACTGGCAACTGTGCAGGCACTCGCTGTGAGCGCCGGCGGAAGTCAAAACTAGCCAGATTGGGTTCGCTGGGCCGGTTCATCATATGATTCTAATATAGGCCAGTCTGCTGGTTAGGCCAGCCGAAGTCTGTAGGCCCGGTTTGGCAAGATCCAAACGCTTACGGGCCAGGACGCGCAGACCGCATGCAGCGGCTTCAATTCTGCGTGTCTTTTTGTGAGGCATCAGTGATCTTGCCAATTTGTTTTTGAACGTCCTTCAATTCTATGGCCGCACCAGGATTAGGAGGAGAACAATCAGACCTAAGAAAGCGATGGAATAGCCAACCCAAGCGATGGCCGTTTCAATCCGCTTCTTTTTCCTCTCATCCACGAAGGCAAACTACACAGATCCCCTCTTCTGTGCAAGGAACCCCAAGTGTCCCAATTTGAACAGCTTTTCGCCTTGTCCTGTTGCACCCTGCCGAGATGAGAATGAGCCCACGCCGGATAGGACATATATGGTCTGTCGTGATACCGTGCATTTGATGTGCTGGTACGTGGAAAGGAAGCTCTCGCCGGGCGTAGAACGTGAGATCGAGCGGCATCTGAATCGATGCCGTGATTGTCGATTCGTTTTGGAAGCCGCAACCAAGACCCTGGATAAGCATTTTGGGACGGGCAGGGCGGCACGCGCAGCTTTAAGGCCAGCCTGCTAGCGGACGGGCCTCGTTCGCCCCTACTTTTCTCGCGTTGAAAATAATCATACTGTTCCGTCTATCGAAACCCTGGAGAAGATGGCCAGGACTCTGGAATTCCTATGTATCAGCTTTTCCTACGATGGTGACGAGCCGCCCAAGCTACCAAAACTTTCCCAGCGCAAGTCGTCTGACGAAGACGCTTGGGGTAGCTCTGGAAAAGATGGTCCGTTTCTGAGTAAACTTCGCCGTCTGCCGAGCAAGACAGGCGACAATGACCGCAAGCTCGTGATGCACATGGCGATCTTCAAGCCTTCGGAGCGAACGCTGGAATTGTCGTGCTAAAAG
>WNFR01015180.1_pt1 | contig 10892 bp, 9 predicted proteins | sample 5400221 | NCBI WGS metagenome assembly WNFR01 (sample SAMN13153357, study PRJNA577476) | soil metagenome | isolation source: 40 cm soil under Madrone tree | place: USA:California | collected 2016-06-14 | reverse complement strand
ACTGAAACTAAAACGATTACGGACAACATGACGACAGACTCGACGCAGCCCCCGCAAAAGTCCGCCGCCCACCCTAAAGTTCGCAAAGCCGTATTGCCCGCCGCCGGCCTCGGCACGCGCTTTTTGCCCGCTACCAAAGCGCAACCCAAGGAAATGCTGACGGTTGTGGACAAGCCGCAAATTCAGTACGTGGTCGAAGAGTGCGTCGCCTCCGGCATCGAGCACATCATCATCGTCACCGGCAAAGGCAAGAATTCCATCGAAGATCACTTCGATAATTCCCCGCTGCTCGAACGCTTCCTGGAGGAAAAGGGCAAGCACGAACAGGCGGAGATGGTGCGCCGCATCAGCAACATGGTCCAGGTGAGCTACACGCGGCAGAAAGAACCGCTCGGCCTCGGCCACGCGGTCCTGGTCGCGAAAGATCTGGTCGGCGATGAACCCTTCGCTGTGCTTCTCGGCGACGTGCTGATCCCGGGCGCGAATCCTGCCACCCGGCAACTCATCAAAGTTTACGAAGCTACCGGCACTGGCGCGATCGCTGTCGAGGAAGTCGCCCGCGACAAAACGCACCTCTACGGCATCTTCGCTGGCGAACCGGCGCCGCAACCTCCGTTCGGCGAACGATTGCTGCGCATCCGCGATCTGGTCGAAAAACCAAAAAACGAAGAAGCGCCCAGCAACCTTGCCATCACCGGCCGCTACGTTCTGCCCTCCGCGATTTTCGATTGCCTCGAACGGACCAAGCCCGGCGCCGGCGGTGAAATCCAGTTAACCGACGCCATGCGCCTGCTCGCGAAAGAGCAAGGGCTATGGGCTTACATTTATGAAGGAATTTCCTACGATGCGGGAGACAAACTCGGCTTCCTGAAAGCCACCGTCGAACTTGCCCTGCAGAACAAGGAACTAGGTTCTGACTTCCGCGCCTATCTCAAGTCCCTGAAACTCTAATCTGTATTGTGATTCCCCGCCAAAAAACTTGTCATTCTGAGGGCATCCGATAAGGATGCCCGAAGAACCTCAACCTAAGATCGTCTGACAAATGCTCGTGGAAACGCGCCGTACGGTTCTCAATCCTTCTTCTTCGCCGGCTTCTTCTCTTTGCTCTCCCTGGCCGACGACTCCTTCGCCTCAGACGCCTTCGCCGCGGAATCTTTGCTCTCGTTCGATTCCGATTTCGTCGCAGGCGCGCTGTCACTCCCCGCGCTCTTCTTTCCGGCGTAGTCGGTCACATACCAGCCCGTGCCTTTGAATTGAATTGCGGGTGCCGTCAACGTCTGCTCCACTTTTCTGCCGCAATGCGGACATTTCTTCAAATGCGGCCCCGCCACGCTCTCGATTTTCTCGGTCCGCCGCTTGCATTTCACGCACTGGTACTCGTACAGTGGCACAGTTGCTCCTCCGGCGTGCTCTCTAAACGCTCGATTATAGCACGCAGCTTCCAGCCGCCTGCTTCCACCCCGCGTGCTAAACTTTGGGATACCCGCTTCCCATGACGAATAACCCTCATGTCGATTCTTCTCTCTCTCCTCACCGCGGCTCGCTGTATCTTGTCGCCACGCCGATCGGCAATCTGGAAGACATCACGCTGCGGGCCCTGCGCATCCTCAAGGAAGTCGATCAGATTGCCTGCGAAGACACGCGCCACACGCTGAAACTTCTGAATCATTTCGAGATTCACAAGCCGCTGGTCAGCTATCACGAGCACAATGAAATTACTCGCGCACCCGAGCTTGTCCACGCAATGGAGCAAGGCGCCAGTGTCGCGCTCGTCAGTGATGCTGGCATGCCGCTGGTTTCGGATCCAGGCTTCCGTCTGGTTTCGCTGGCCATCCGCCACCAGATTCCTGTGATTCCGATTCCCGGCGCGTCTGCACTGCTCACGGCACTCGCAGCGTCTGGCCTGCCAAATGAAGAGTTTCTTTTCCTGGGATTTCTCCCTGCCCGTTCCAGCGAACGCCGCCGGGCTCTCGAACATCTGCGCATTGAAAATCGCACCATTATTCTTTACGAAGCGCCGCACCGCATCGCGGAGACGCTCGCCGACGCCCTGGCGATTTTGGGCGACCGCCCCGCATGCCTGGCGCGCGAAGTGACGAAAATTCACGAAGAATTCCGCCGCGGCACGTTGTTTGCTCTGGTGCAGTCGCTCGAAGAGCATCCCGTCCGGGGTGAGATCACTCTGATCCTCGGCGCCCCGGAAACGGGTTCCCCTGGCGCGCAGTTGGACACGGCGCAGTCCCTCGCCGCGCGCGCGCGTTGACGAATTGATGCACCAGGCAAAGCTCGATCGCAAGGAAGCCCTGAAGCTCGCCGCCAGGGAACGCGGCATCACACGCCGCGACGCCTACCGCCAATTGCTTGACGAGAATCCTCCCGAAGCCGAGTAGTCACACTTCTAAGTTCAAACAAAAACGAATTGTCATCCTGAGGGGTGCGCAGTTTGCGCCCCGAAGGACCTCAACTTTCAGTCTGTGCAAGGATTCTACGTTGAGGTCCTGAGGCTATCCTCATCGGATAGCCGAAGGATGACAACACACCGATAGCGTTCAACGTTTTGGAATTTATTTTCGTGAGTCGTGGGGAGAAAAACTCAATACGCCGATTCAGAGCGGAACATCCGCTGGAATCGCGGGCCGACGAATTGCACGCCGACCACCTTTTCGCCATCGGCCAGCGAGTCGCTGATGTGCACGACTTTCCCCTGGGTTTCAAAATCCTGCTCGCCGCGCCGCGGCGCGTGGCCCTGAACCGGGATTCGGATCTCCAGGTTTGAACCGATGGCCACGTCGAACCTCGTGCGAAACGCGGCTCCGCTGCGGCACAAATTTTCGCTGGCAGTTTCTTCTTCGAAGGAATATCCTCGCGCGTCGCGGCCGCGCACGCGCAAAGGCAGGCGGACCGCAATCCTACGTTCGGACCTCTTCCGGGCGATGCTCTCGCTGACTGGGCTCATGGGCTGGTGTTCCCCTGTCGGCGACTTTTTCCGCGAAGAAGCGTTCCACGTTCTCAACCACTTCCTGCGGAGTGCGCGCCGAGTGCACGATTCGTCGAAGCTCGCTGCCGTTCGTAACACTGTGGGTAAACCAGCATGCGAACTGCTTCATTTTTCCCACGCCGTCCGGTAGATTTGAGTTAAGAATTTTCTGGTAGTAGCCAGAGAGTAACTGCCGGCGATCCTCTTCCGTCGGTACGTCGTAGCGCCCCGTCGTGCGGTATTGCTCCATCTGACGGAAAATCCACGGATTCGTAGCCGCCGCCCGGCCAATCATCACCGCATCGCAGCCCGTTTCCTTCACCAGGCGCTCCGCGTCTTCCGGGGTTTGCACGTCGCCATTGCCGATGACAGGAATCTTCACGGCCTGCTTGACTGCCGCGATAATGTTCCAGTCCGCTTTGCCCGTGTAACCCTGTGCTCGCGTGCGCGGATGGATCGCCGCCGCTTCGATGCCAACCTGCTCGGCCATTTTCACCACTTCCAGCGCCACAATGGATCTTTCGTCCCAGCCGGCGCGCAGTTTGATAGTTAGCGGAATTTTCACCGCGGAGCGGACTCCCTTGAAAATTTCTTCCAGCAGCGGCAACTCGCGCAACAGGCCGGAACCCCCGCACTTCACCACCTTTTTCGCCGGGCAGCCCAGATTGATGTCCACGGCGTCATAGCCGAGGTCTTCCACCATGCGCGCAGCGTCCGCCATCACCTTCGGGTTCGCGCCGAACAGTTGCGCCGCGATGGGGTGTTCGTCCTCTTCAAAGTAAAGATAGCGCAAAGTTTTCTTCGCGCTGCGGGTGATGCCTTCGGAGCTGGTGAACTCCGTCATCAGAAGTCCGCAGCTTCCCAGGCCGCGAATCACGCGTCTAAACAGCGTATCCGTCACGCCGGCCATGGGCGCAAGGATGGTCGCGGGGCGGATGACCAGGTCGCGAACTTTGTATTCGGCGGGAATCATGGCAGTTTCACTTCTCAGTTTATCAGGCATCGGCATCCGGTGTCGCAGCGATGTTCCTCCGATGGATAACTCGCTGATTCCTGTTGGGCGGCTCGTATGGGCCACGAAACAGCCGCACTACGGGAGGCAATTTGGCCCAATCCGCCAATCCATCTTGATTGACTAGCACCGCGGCCCATCGTACGCTGCCATCAGGAAAAAAAGTTTCGTCCAGTCCAGGTCACCATGTTGCACTGGTCCTCAGTACCCCATCGATTGCTTCTTACGCTGGCAACTATGTTTGCCGCGGCAGCCATTGTTTACGCCTCCTTGTGGATGTACATCGAACGCACTCCGGGTTCTAAAGTAGAGTTGGGCTTCAACAGCCAGCATGCCAATCAATACGACGGAACCACGCACTGCATGAAAGTTGGCGACGTGGTGCCGAACAGCCCCGCCGAACGCGCCGGGCTGCGCGCCGGGGACCGGATCATCGGCGTCAACGGCCAGGCTCTTACCACCTCCCGCCCTTTTGACCAAGCCTACGCAAAAGCGATTCCGGGCGACGCTGTTGCGTTCACCGTTCAACGCGCGGGGGAGCCGAGTCCGCTCGAGATCCACGGAATCTTTCGCGAATCCTTCGAGGACGGGCCGCCGGAAGGCCTTGCCAAGACCTCGGCCGTGCAGGTAACGCGATCGTTCCCGGTTCTGTTTCTTCTGGTCGGATTGGCGGTTCTGTTTCTGCGGCTGAACGATCCGAACGCCTGGCTGCTGGCTTCCCTTTTTTGTGGATTTGTGGCCGAACCGGGTTTTTCTCACCAGCTGACCGTGAATCCGCTGGTACGCTCGTTTGCGTTCAGCTATCAGGTTATTTTTTCCGCGATGCTTTGCCCGCTGTTCTATATCTTTTTTGCCGTCTTCCCTGCCCGCTCGCCCCTGGATCGTTGCGTCCCCTGGTTGAAGTGGACTGTCTTCCCCATTGGCGTTGCGATGGCCCTTACCGGCGTGTTCTACGGGGATCTGAGGGATTCGGGCGTGGCTGCAGATCTGTTCGGCCAACGGGCCGGAGATAACCTGCGCCTGTCACTGATCTACTTGGACTACGCTTTCATCGCGCTGGGACTCATTTCCCTGGCTGGGAACACTTTTGCCGGAAGTTCCGATCCGGGAGTGCGCCGGAAATCCCGAGTTATTCTCTGGGGCACGCTAATCGGTGTGCTGCCGATGGTGATCGAGCGCGCGGCAATGGATTTCGCCGGCTACCACCCCTCTTTCTGGGTCAACACCGTTCTGATCGTCATCTGCGCGCTCTATCCTCTTTCGTTCGGGTATGCCGTGGTGAAGCACCGTGTGATGGACATTCCGGTATTGCTGCGGCGCAGCGCGCGGTATTTCCTGGTGCAGCGTGGGTTCATCGTTTTGCTTTTCGTGGCGGCATTTTCGGCCATCGCCTTCTTCTCCCACACGTTGTCAAGGTTTTTTCAGCCCAATGCGAGCGCCGGAATGATGTTCAGCGCGGTCTTTGGGATTGCGCTGGTGTGGGCGGCCGCTCCTTTGGTTAAGCGCGGGACGCAGAGGATCGACCGCGCGTTTTTCCGCAGCGCCTACGACGCACGTTTGATCCTGCAGGATCTCGCCGAGAAGGCGCGCACCGTAACCAGCCGCCGCGAACTGGCAACACTTTTACAGCATCACCTGGACAAGGCGCTGCACCCGAAGAATTTTGCCTGCTACTTCGCCGCTGGCGACTCGAAGCTGGTCGCGGAATGCGGAAATGTTCCACCCGGCGCGGAGACACTTTCGACCGGCCTTATGACGCTGGGGCTGCTGACCCTGCGCGGAAAATCATGGGACGTGCCTCTTCCAGGCGAGGATGAGATGGAAGACCTTGCCGTGCTGGCCCCGCTGGCGCCGGAATGCCTGGTGCCGATTCTGGATCACGCCGGGCAGCTTTCCGGTTTGCTGGTGCTGGGGCAGCGCCTTTCCGAGGAGCCGTATTCGAGAGAAGACAAACGCCTGCTGGATTCGGTGGCCAGCCAGGCAGGCATCGCGATTGAGAATTTCGGCCTCGCCGAAAAAATGGCAGAGCGGATGGAGGTGGACCGCCGCGTGGCGCGTGACATGGAGATTGCTCGTGAAGTTCAGTCGCGGCTGTTCCCTCAGTTTCTGCCGCCACTCCAGACGCTCGAATATACGGGGACGTGCATCCAGGCTCGCGTTGTCGGCGGAGATTACTATGACTTTCTGGACCTGGGCACGGGGCGGCTCGGGATTGTGCTTGCGGATATATCCGGCAAGGGCATTGCCGCCGCGCTGCTGATGGCGAATCTCCAGGCAAATCTTCGCAGCCGGTACATGGTTGCGCTCGAGGATCCTCACCAGTTGTTGCAGTCCGTGAACCAGCTATTTGTTGAGAATACACCGGAGGACAGCTACGCGACGCTGTTCTATGCGGATTACGACGACGCAAATCATTGTTTGCGTTACGCCAATTGCGGGCACAATCCTCCGCTGCTGCTGCGCGCGAATGGAGAAATCGAGAGGCTCGGTGCGACGGCAACGGTACTGGGGCTCTTCTCGAACTGGAATTGCGAAGTCAAGAAAGTCTCGCTTGGCCCGGGAGACGTGCTGGTGATCTACACCGATGGAGTTACGGAAGCGCCGAACGAAGCTGGCGACGAGTTCGGCGAATCACGCCTGATGAACATTTTGCGCGCACACCCGAAGCTCCCTGTCAAAGAGATGCTCTCCACGATTCTTGCCGAAGTGCAAGAGTTCAGCGGCGCGAGTCAGGCGGATGATCTGACGCTGGTTATCGCTCGGGCCCAATGAGATACGCAGGGCTTTTTGAGTGCGGCAGCAAAGCTGCCGCTTTTGAGGTGCAAAATCCTTTCCACAATATAGTTTGCGAGAAAGCGTTTAGGCCGAAAAGCGAGAGCTTCGCTCTCGCACTCAAAAGTTACTTCGCGGGTGGTTCTTCTTTGAGGAACTTGTCGAGGCGCAGGAACTTGCGGCCGAGCGCGCCGCTGTAGGCCGACCACTCCGGTTCGCCGGAATCAATCGCAAGGGCCGCGCGAACGGCGCCCATCTTTGAGTCCAGGTCATCCATGTAGTGGAACGCCAGGGCTTCGCGAATCATCGGCAGCTTGGGCGACCCGAATTCGTACTCGCCGTGGTGGCTGATCAGAATGTGCTGAACCACGGTCTTTAGTTTCTCCGGAAAACCTTCGATGGAGTCCATCTCTTTGGAAACGGTTTCGAGTTCCATGGTGATGTGGCCGAGCAATTGGCCTTCGGCGGTGTAGCTGACCGCACGCTCGTAACACAACTCATCCAGCTTGCCGATGTCGTGGAGCAGCGCAGCCGTCAAAAGCAGATCCACATCAAGTTCGGAATAGTGAGCGGCAATCTGTTTCGCCAAGCCGCACAATCCGACCACGTGCTCGATCAGGCCGCCGATATAGGCGTGATGCATCACCTTCGCGGCGGGCGCCCGTTTGAACCGCGCGACGTTCTTCGGGTCGGTCAGGATTTTTGAGGTCAGCTTCTTCAACCACGGATTCTTTATTTCTTCGATGAATCCCAGGACCTGTTCGTAGAGTTTTTCCACGTCGTATGGTGTGTGCGGCAGAAAGTCGCCCAGATCGATCTCCTCGGGTTTCGCGACGCGGAATTGCTGCAAGGTGAGTTGCGGTTTGTTGCGGTAAAGCTCCACGCGGCCTTGGACCTTGATGAAATCGTCGCGGCTCACTTCCCTGGCCAGCGCATCAAACTGGTCCCACATGCGCGCTTCCACCGTGCCGGTGCGGTCGCCAAGCTCCATCCGAAGATACGGCTTGCCGCCGGCGGTGTTGCGAACTTCTTTTTCGTGAACGAGGAAAAAGCCGGTGATGGATGGGTCTGGCTCGAGATCCTTAACAAACAGTTTTTTCACTCTGCTTACCCGTTTCTTTTCCCGAACAGCAGATATTTCTTGCGCGGCTTTTTCGCTTTGGACGCTTCCGGCGTTGCGCTGACTTCTTCAATTTCGGAATTGCCGCCGCCGGCCATGTCTTGATAGCCGGGCTTAACCACCACGTAGCTCTGCTCGCGCAGCGTCTTCAGATATTCGCGAAGCGCTGGCTCCATGCGTTCGCTGTAGAGGTGGTCCATGATTTCATTTTCCACTTTCTCGAACGGCTGCTCGCCCTCTTCGTAGCGCTCCAGCACTTGCAAAATCAGGTAGCCCTGCTTGGTTTCGATCACGTCGGTGAGCTGATTCTTTTTCATCGCGAAGACCTGGTCTTCGAGCTGCTTGGAGAGTTCGCCGCGCTTGTAGACGCCGAGGTAGCCGCCCTGCTGCGCGGTGCTGCCGTCGGAGAAGCGCTTAGCCAGCGTCGCGAAATCCTCGCCATCCTTGATACGCCGCAGCATGTCGTCTGCTTTTTTCTTCAGGTCGGGGAGTTCGGAATCTGTCTTTCCGGCTGTACTGATTTCGATTGCCCGCAGCGCCACTTGCTCTGGCTTCACGAAATCCTTTTTGTGCGCTTCGTAATACTTCATTGCATCGTCGCGGCCGATAGTGATGTGCGAGCCAACCTCGCGGCGAATGACTTCCTGCGTGAGCAGCTTGTTGCGGATGTTGTTCTTGAAGTCGTCCCAGTTCAGGCCTTCCTTGGTGACCGCGCTTTCCAGCTTTTCCATGCTTTCCAGTTTGTTCTGGATGCGAACCTGATCGAGTTGCTTGACCACGTCGCCTTCCACGTTGACGCCCATGTCCTTGCCGCGTTGCGCCAGCAGCGACTGGTCGATCAAATCGCGCAAAGCAAACTTTTGCCGGTCTTCCAAGGCGACTTGCAGTTGTTCCGGTGTGCACCGGCCGCTACATTCCTGCTGCGCTTCTTCCACCGCCGCCGAGCGCGCCTTTTCGAGCTCGGAGGTCGTGATAATTTCGTTGTTCACGCGCGCGACAATCTCTTCGACCACTTTCCCTTCGCCCGTCAAAGCGGGCTTCCCGGGCTTGGCTGATTTCGCGGGAGGCGTTGCCGGCTTCTTCGGCTGTTCCGGTTCCGGCGCGGCCATCTGCGGCGCCTCGAGTGACGGCTGTTTCTGCGCCGGCGGCGGATTGTCAGGCGGAGGGTTGGCCGGCGGGTTCTGCGCCAGGAGCGGCAGGGCAAACAGCAATCCGGCAAGCAAAACGGTCTTCTTCATTATTTTCACCATTGAATGAGTTTAGCCTTCTCCTCGCAAACCGAGCAATACGTTTCTCAGCGCTCCGGGGACCGATTCCCCGCGCTGGAGTTCCATCCAGAGGACGCCGCTGGGGTCCAGCTTGATGCCCTTCCTTGAGCGCACGACTTTGACGACGGCGGCGGGGTCCAATTGCGTTTCCGGGTGGAACCTGAGCGCGACGCGGGTTCCCTGGCGTTCCACCGACGCGATGCGCAACTTCTCGCTGATGGATTTGAGCATGGCGAACTCCAAAAGGTTTTCTACGGATTTGGGCATGGCGCCAAAGCGGTCTTCCAGTTCCTTGCGAACGTCCTGTTTCTCCTCTTCGGTGGCGATGGAAGAGACGCGTTTGTAAGTGCGCAGGCGCAAGTTTTCGCTTGGGATGTATTCCTGCGGAATGCGGACATCCATACCGAGGCTGAGGGTAGTGCGTAGTTCCGGCATGGACTCTTCGCCTTTGAGCTTGGCGACCGCGCCTTCGAGCATCTGGACGTAGAGATCGAATCCGATGGATTCGATGTGGCCGTGCTGCTGACGGCCAAGCAAGTTGCCGGCGCCGCGGAGTTCCAGGTCCAGCGGAGAGGATTTTTTCCGTTGGAACGAGGAGGTAGGCGTAGGCGCGTTGGTGCGAGCGGCCTACGCGGCCGCGCAACTGGTAGAGCTCGGCAAGGCCGAGGCGGTCGGCGCGATTGATGAGGATAGTGTTCGCGCGGGGGATGTCCAAGCCGTTTTCGACAATCGTGGTGGCTACGAGGACGTCGGCTTCGTCGCGGATGAATTTCAGCATTACAGCTTCCAGCTCTTTTTCACCCATCTGGCCGTGGGCAACCACGACGCGGGCCTTCGGGACGAGCTTCGCCACCAGCGAGGCGAGCGAATAAATGGATTCGACGCGGTTGTGGATGAAATAGACCTGGCCGTCGCGGGCCATTTCGTTTTCGATTGCGCGGCGGACCAACTCTTCGCCAAAGGGCGCCACCGAGGTCTGAATCGCCAGGCGGTCGCGCGGGGGAGTTTCGATCAGCGACATATCGCGGAGGCCGACCAGCGACATGTGGAGGGTGCGCGGAATGGGGGTCGCGGAGAGGGCCAGCGCGTGTACGTTCTTGCGCATTTCTTTCAGGCGCTCTTTGTGCGCCACGCCGAAGCGCTGTTCTTCGTCCACGATCAACAAGCCGAGGTCCTGGAACTTTATGTCCTTCGATAGGAGGCGGTGCGTGCCGATGACAATGTCCACTTTTCCTGCTTCGAGGTCGGCGAGGATTACTTTTTGCTCGGCCGCGGTGCGGAAGCGGCTGAGCATCTCGACGCGCGTGGGAAAGGCGGCGAAGCGTTTCTTGAAGGTTTCAAAATGCTGGAAGGCGAGAACTGTTGTGGGCGTAAGAACGGCGATCTGTTTGCTGTCGGCAACCGCCTTAAAGGCGGCGCGCATTGCCACTTCGGTTTTGCCGTAGCCGACGTCGCCGCAGAGCAGGCGGTCCATCGGCGTGGGCTTTTCGAGATCTTTTTTGATGTCGGCGATGGCGGTGCGCTGGTCGGCGGTCTCTTCAAACTCGAAGGCGTCCTCGAATTCCCGCTGCCAGGTGCCGTCAGGAGAAAACGCGAAGCCTTCGGCTGTCTTGCGCTCGGCGTAGAGCGCGAGCAACTGGTCGGCCATGTCCTCAAGCGATTTCCTGACGCGAGTTTTGCGCGTTGCCCAGGCCGTGCCGCCCAGCTTGTCCAAAGTGGGTTCCGAACCTTCGACTACACGGT
>WNFR01007757.1_pt1 | contig 10894 bp, 8 predicted proteins | sample 5400221 | NCBI WGS metagenome assembly WNFR01 (sample SAMN13153357, study PRJNA577476) | soil metagenome | isolation source: 40 cm soil under Madrone tree | place: USA:California | collected 2016-06-14 | reverse complement strand
CCCACGTAGCCAATGCTGCCTTTATGGTTTCACCGCAGGCTCGCGGAATAGGAGTGGGCCGGCAAATGGGTGAGCATTGTCTGGAGGAGGCGCGGCGCCTCGGGTTTCGAGCGATGCAGTTTAACTTCGTCGTGTCCACAAATCAGGTTGCTATCCGATTATGGGAAAGCCTTGGCTTCAAAATCGTAGCGACGCTACCTGGCGCCTTCCTCGATTCCAGCAAGGGATTTATCGACGTATATATCATGTTCCGGAAGCTGATCGATTAGAAGGATCGCTCAACTATAAGCCGAGCTCGTGTTGAACGTTTCGTGCAAAGTGGAAACCGCTGAGTGACTCCGGAAAATTTTTCGCGAGCCCAAGAACTTGAAAGTTTCGGCCGAGCAATTCCGGATGAAGGAGTGTTTGCAGGGCGCGCTTATTCGTTGTTCCCAATTCCTCCTCCGCCGCTTGATATTTTGAGATGATTCCGGTGAAGAAGTGATGTTGATCGGTCAGGGCCAAGGCACCCGCGCCAGCTTCTTGGCCGGCTTCGGCCAAGCTTGTCCATTCCACATGCGCCGAGATGTCGGCGTGACCGATTTGTTGGAAAGGCGACGGTAATTTTCGGTGTCTCGATCGAATTTCCAGCGAGCCTTCCCGCCGATGAGGAGAATAAAATTCCGCCCGAGAAAATCCGTAATCGATCGTGAGAATAACGCCACGTGCCAGCTTGGCTGCAATTTCGCGCATCAGTTTCGGGGCGGCGAGGTTGAGTTCTGTTTGAACGCTAGGCGGTAAGAGGGGTAGTCGATGAAGCGCGATTTCCAGATTGGGATCGGACACGGGCCCGATTATGAGTTCGAAGTTATTGCCCGACATTGAGACAAACCTTTGGTTCCAGACAACCGCGCCATTTTTTACGGCCTCCGAGAGAACGAGATGAACAGGAAGCGCGTCGAACAGCTCGTTTGAAAAATGGACCCCGACGAAAAGCTCGAGTTGATTAATCGATTCGATCCACCGGATTTTGTCGCCAAATGAGGCAAGTCTTTCTTGTTGTCTGTCGTGCCAAACGGGAAACGGTTCGGCGATAATATAACGGATCGTGTTAAAACATTCCGGGGAAAATCGGCTCAGCGCCGCGAGCGCGTCGGCCGCAAACGTGCCGTCGTTTGCACCATGTTCAACAATGGTGAAATCGGGCGGTCTGCCTAATTTTTCCCATACTTCGGCGAACTGCGTGCCGAGCAACTGGCCGAAAACTGATCCGACGCTCACATTCGTAAAAAAATCGCCCTGACGTCCGATAACCGCGCGACCGCTGGAATAGTATCCGCGCTCAGGCTCATACAGCGCGAGCTCCATAAACCGCGCAAAGGACATCGGACCATGCGCAGAAATTTCCGCGCGAATGATCTCGATCAACTCAGGGTCACCGGTTATCACGTTTCACCTTTGGATTTCACCCTGAATTGCGCCTAAGATTGCGACCGAAGTCGATTTGTCTTTTCCAGTTCCTGCATGCCCGTCTCGTTTTTGATGCCGACGCCGCTGCACCGTTACCGCGGGCCCTGGTACGCGCAGCCGCGATTCTATCTGCCCGCAGTCATAGTCATGATCGGCTTGATTGCAGTGACGACTTTTTTTGCCGCCTTGGCCTCGGGGCTGAGAAACCAGGCTGCGACTTACGATTTGACCCAGCTCGAGCAAATGGAATCCGCCAGCGTGATTCTCGACCGAGACGGCAAAATCTTCGGACAGATCTACGTCGAGAATCGTCAGACAGTTCCGTACGATCAATTACCACGAGATCTGGTCAACGCCGTTGTCGCCATTGAGGACGCCAAATTTTATCAACATAGCGGTTACGACGTAGAAGGAATGGTTCGGGCCGCGCTCAAGAATTTCGCGGCCGGTCACGTCCGGCAGGGAGCAAGCACGATTACGCAGCAGCTTGCCCGCAATAGTTTTGCTCTTAAGGAGCGGACCTATCGCCGAAAACTGGTGGAGATTTTTTTAGCCGAACGCATCGAGGAAAGCTTCGGCAAGCAGAAAATCATGGAGCTGTATCTGAACCGGATTTACTTCGGCGGCGGACTTTATGGCGCGGAAGCAGCCGCGCGAGGTTACTTCAGCAAACCAGCCCGGGAAATGTCGCTGGCGGAATGCGCGACGATTGCCGGTGTAATCAAGAGCCCAAATCGTCTGTCGCCCTGGAGCGATCGAGTAGCAGCGCGGGAAGCACGCAACGTGGTGCTGGCGCGGATGCGCGATCTTGGCTTTGTCGATCGAGAGCGTTGCGCAAAAGCGGAGGCGGAGGACTTGCTCGTTGGCAACCGGCAAAGTGCACAAGGACAGACCTACGCAGTCGATTACATCCGCCAGAAAGTGATTGAGGCGGTCGGGTGGGACCGGGCGATGAATGAGGGGTTTCGGATTTACACAACCATCGACTCGGACTTGCAGAAGGCGGCGGAAGATTCGTTGCGCACGCACCTCGATCAAGCAGAGCAGCATTCCGGTTACAATCATCAGACCTACGCCGAATACGCGGCGAATTTCCGGAGGGCACGCGCTCCCAGTGCCGCTCCAGTGCCGGATTACTTGCAAGGAGCGGTGATCGCGCTTGATAATGCGACCGGCGGGGTGCTGGCCTTGGTGGGTGGCCGAGATTTCGAGCATAATCAATATGACCGCGCGTTGCAGGCGCGACGTCCGGCCGGGACGGCGATGACACCGTTTGTTTTCGCTGCCGCCTTTGAAAAGGGCATGTTCCCGGGTTCAGTGGTAGAAGATTCGCCGCTCGATAACCGCGCGGTCATGATCGGCGGAACGACCGGCATTCTTGGAGAATGGGGACCGGAGACAGCAGACAATCGCTACGAAGGTGCAATCACCGCACGGGAGGCTCTGGTGAAATCGAAGAATGGCGCGACCATTCGCGTCGGTACGATTCCCGGAGTCGACTCGGTGCTCCAAATTTGTCGCGCGGCCGGAATCAAGTCGCCGCTCCGGCCCTATCCGGCTACATTCCTGGGCAGCAGCGAAGTCACGCTGGCAGAGCTCGCGCTAGCCTACACGATCTTTCCGAACGGCGGTTGGCGAGTGAGCGCTCCGTATATTCTCGAAAGAATCGAAGAGAAGGATGGAACGGTTTGGCACGCGCAACGCGATGCCCGACAGGAGAACGTCATCGCGCCCGAGACGGCTTACGAGGTGCATTCATGCCTGGTTGATGCGTTGGACAGGGGAACGGGCAAAGCCGCTCGCGCGCAATTCGGTTTAAAGAAAACGCCGGCTGCGGGAAAAACGGGAACCGCTTACGATTTTACGGATGTGCTCTTCGCTGGTTACGATAGCGCAATCACCTGCGCGGTCTGGGCGGGGTTCGATAAACCGCAAAAGATTTTCCGTGGTGCATTTGGCCACGACATCGCACTGCCGGTTTGGGTCGACGTGATGAACGCGGCGCTTCCGCATTATCCGGCAAAGGAAATCGCGCAACCGAAGGGCCTGCAACGCGTGGAAATCTGCTCTAAATCCGGGCAGCTCGCGACTGATAAGTGTGTCGAGAAGGTTAAGACCGAAACCGAGGAGAAGACAACGTATATGGAGCTCGCAACTTCGGCCCAAAAACCGACCGAACCCTGTAGTGTCCATGGCGAGACCCGTAATTCACTCGTGCGCGATTTGGCGCCATCGGAGTTTCCGCGAGCCGCGCTCGCGGTTGATACAACAGCTGTTGCTGCCGTTGTCCCGCAAGGTCCAGTCCTGTTGGCAGAGCGTGATCCCTACAATTCCGTGCGCTCCACTGTGGTAGCAAAACCTTCGCCGACACCGATTCCATCGTCGGCTGTCACGACTGAAGGAGGGGAGAACACTGCCTCCGAGGAAATGCCTGATCCGACGAAACCGGTCTTGAAAGCGCAACCGGTCCGACCGGATGAAATGGAAACCGTTCGTCCCTTATCAACACCATCACCGGTGCAACAAAACACGGCTGTCCCAAGCGCCACGCCCGCGGAATCACCGATCCAGGTACGCCGTGCAATTCCTGTCCGCCGCGCGAGCCCGGAACCAACCGAGCCGCCGGTTCGGCGAGCCCAGCCAGTCGATCCGGACGAAGGCGATTAAGCATGGCGTCGGTTGACGCAGAGAATTTTCGGCTCGCGGTATTAAATCCGGCTGGTCGCGATCCGGAGCAAGATTTTGGCGGTGCCGACACCGCACCGGTAAATGTTCATCCTCCGGTCAATTTTCACGCTTATGCTGGGTGTACAGGCGGGGCCGTCTTCCGCGAGACAAAGCGCGCGATTGCCAGTGGGTGGCCGGTGCTCGTTTTATTGCGTGGCGATTTTCGTGCGACCGAGCGCGCGCTGGCCGAGTTGAAAAAAGCGAGGCGAATCACCGCGGTCAGTCTTAAGGAGACCGGCGCCCATCAGATCGCGCAACAGCTAAGCGATCCGACGCGATTCGCGCGATTCGCCAAAATTGTAAGCGAAGCGAATGGCTGCATCGCAACGACGCCAGAAGCGGCGGAGTTGTTTCGGGCGTTTCGAAGAGAGGCCATCGCATTCTTGCCGACACCCTACCCAATCGAGGACGAGAATTGGAATTGGTCGATGGAAAACCGCACTGGAATTTTTGTCGGCACGCGCGAATTCGATGTCCCATCTCGCAATCATCTAACGGCCCTGCTGGCGGCCAAGAAATTGAGCGATGCGACCAAAGAACCGGTGACAGTTTACAATTTCAACCGCCGGAGAGGTGCACGGCTGGTTGCGCAGATCGGCTTCGTGAAAATTCGCATGCACGAAAAGCGCGTTCGTTATCGCGCCTACCTTGGCGATTTGGCGCGTCACAAAATTGTCTTCCAACTAGATCGCAGTTGCGTGCCTGGCCAAGTTGCCGGGGACACACTCCTATGTCGCGGTGTTTGCGTTGGTGGAGACGGTGCGATCGAACGAATCGGATTTCCGGAAACGTGCGGTGACAAGCGAAGTGACAATGAGTTGATCGAAATAGCCTTGCGGTTATTACGAAACGAGGATGAACGGCGTGCCATGGCCGAACGCAGCACTCAGATTGCACAAGAAAAGCTCTCGTTTCGCGTCGGTCGGGAAAGCCTTTGGCGCTTTTTCGCTGAGCTTACGGGGTAGGCGGCTAATTCCTCTTATTTCGGGCGAACGCCGGAAAATCTATCGTGCGATCGCGCGCAGATAAATCTCCTCAAGCCGCCGCGTTTGTTCGGCCTGTTCAAATTTGTCTGCGACTTGTTTAGCCGCGACGAATCCCATCTGCGTGAGTCGCTCCGGATGTTGCGCGGCGGAAATGATTGCTTTTGCCAGGGCTTCGTCGTCTCGTTCATCGACCAAAACGCCGCTCACCCCGTGCTCGACCGCTTCTGGAATTCCGCCGTGACGCGTCGCGAAAACCGGGAGCCCGGTTGCCATTGCTTCGAGCATGGAATTCGGCACGCCCTCTTGATTTCCATCTCGCCCGGTTTCACTTGGATGCAAAAACATCTGCGAAGAATAGAAAAATTCCCGTAATTCGATTTGCGAAACAAACCCGGCAAAGAAAACTGCCGATGCAACTCCGAGCTGTTTCACGAGCGCCTGCAACTCCTCGAGTTGCCGTCCTTCTCCAGCGATAGTCATCGCGGAATTGGGGAATGCCTGGTGAAATCTGGCAAATGCGCGAAGGCTAGTGGCGATGCCCTTTTTTTTGATCAGACGACCGGCCTGCAGCAAGCGCCACTCGCCATTCGGCGGCGCGGTTCGTTGGCGAAATGGAAACTGGTCGAGCGGGATTCCGGTGCGCTGAATAACGATTTTTTCTGGAGGGCAGCCCAATTCCGTCACCGCCCGCTGCAGCGATTCGGAGCGCACCAGGACGCCTTTTACCGCAGCAAGCATTTGTTGAGTGGCACGCCTGTAAGCAGGCTTATCCATGTCGACCAAAACGTCTGCTCCGTGAAAAGAAACGAGAGATGGTTTCGGCCACGCCTCAAGCAGGGGGAGCAAGAGCACCGCGATATGGCCGAAATAGATATGGAGCAATTGCGCGTTTACGTCAGCGAGCACGCCTTGTAATGCCCAGGTTTCCCGCGCCGAAATTTTCCAGGGTCGGTCGGTGATCTGTTTAAACCAGATCCGTCGCAAAAAATGCAGGGGTGGCTTCTTTACGAGACGAATGTCCGCGAATGGAAAACGGTCTGCATTCTCGCGTTTCTGCGCGAGGACGACCGGTCGCACTCTCTGAAGGGAAACGATTTGCCGATAGATGTGGAGCATCTCCGGCTTGAGAAAGGTCGCACAATAGGATGCGACGACGGGACGACCTCGGGTCTCGATCAGAAGGTAATCGCGAAGAGCTTAATGCCGTTCCATTTTCCCGGCACATCTGGGTGAAATGTCACACTTTGCTCCGCCGTGCCATATCGCGCCGGAGCTCGTGGATTCAACATTTGCAATGGATTGCCACCTCGAACAGCGCGCGGAATCACGCCACCGACTTGGCGCGAGGTGATGGGCGGAGCCGGGCGCTGCCGCGCTTGGGGCGCTTTGCGCGTCACCACTGGTGCGGTGTAGGTCTGAGCAAAGGTTGCGCTCGCTGTCAGGATAATCACGGCGGCTGCGATCAATGTTTTCATAACGATCCTCCCATAGCCGGAACCCCGGAACGTCTTGCCCGGTCTCTCACTCCGGCCCACAATTATCAACCCGATGGACTATCTTGAAAAGGCCGGACGTGTGCTCGACATCGAAATTGTCGAACTCCAGCGATTACGACAGCGGCTCGCTCCCAATTTCACGACCGCGATCGAGCTGCTGAAGCAAACGGTCGACGCGCGGGGTAAGATCGTAGTGGTGGGAGTAGGAAAATCGGGACACATCGGAAACAAAATTGCCGCGACCCTCACCAGCACCGGCTCGCCCGCGGTTGTGCTCGATTCTCTCAATGCCTTGCACGGCGATCTGGGAATGGTGGCTGATGGCGACGCCGTGCTCGCCCTAAGTGCAAGTGGCGAGACTGAAGAATTGGTGCGCATTTTGCCCGCCATCGCTCGATTTCAGGTCAAAATCATTGCCATCTGCGGCGACGCCAATTCCACTCTCGCGCAGAACGCGCACGTTTTCCTGGATGTCAATGTCGAGCAGGAAGCCTGCCCTTTAAATCTTGCGCCAACGTCGAGTACGACGGTGATGTTGGCGCTCGGGGACGCGCTCGCGATGGTGCTCCTCGAAGCACGTGGATTTCAGAAGGAGGATTTCGCGAAATTTCATCCCGCCGGCATGGTCGGGCGTAGTTTGCTTATGCGCGTTCATCAAGTGATGCGGCCGCGCCAAGCGCTCGCGCTCGTTGCCTCCGACACGCCGGTCCGGGCCGTTCTGAAATCGATGACCGACGTACGCGCCGGTGCTGCCGTCATCGCCGATAGCGATGGCAAATTAGTTGGGATTTTCACACACGGAGACTTCGTCCGGCATTTTCAAAACGATCCAAAAATCGGCGAGCGTCTGGTCGCTGACTTAATGACGTTAAATCCAGTAACAGTCCATCGCGACAAACTGGCGGTCGAAGTTCTGAACCTGCTTGAGCGGCATCGCATCGATGATCTTGTTGTCGTTGATGACGACAATGTGCCCGTCGGCATTGTCGATTCGCAGGACCTGACGCGCTTGAAGTTGCTGTAGGCGCGTGCCACCGTCTGCGCTCTCAACGTTTAACTAGCAACTCTCAACTTTTCTTATGGCCGCGGCGAATGATTTGCGAAAAGGAATGGCGATCAAATATAACGGCAACACCGCCATTGTCCTGGACGTGCAGCACCGCACCCCGGGCAACCTGCGCGCGTTTGTCCAGGCGATCATTCGCTATATCAATACCGGCAAGAGTGCCGATGTGCGCTTCGGTTCAACCGATAAGGTGGAGTTAGTCGATATCAATCGCTCTACCCTCGAGTTCAGCTACAAGGACAATAACGGCTATCACTTCATGGATCCGGAGACCTACGAGACCGTAACATTCCAGGAGAATCTGATTGGCGATGCCAAGGATTTCCTCGTGGAAAATCTGCCGGTGCAGGTTCTCTACGCCGAGGGTAAAGCCGTCCAGGTGGAACTCCCTTCATCGGTCAATCTCAAAGTGGTCGAGTCCGCGGAGGGCGTCCGTGGCGACACGGCCAGTAACGTGACTAAACCGGCAAAGCTTGAAACCGGTAAAATGATCAACGTGCCGCTGTTTATCAAAGAGGGCGAAACGGTCAAAATCGATACCCGAACCGGCGCGTACATGGGTCGGGCGTAACGGTAGCTGCGTTCGCGCCAAACGCGCGTGGGTACACCCCTTACGCGCATAACTTAGTGGCTCTTCCACAAGCTGCCGAAATCTGGCTACTCTCCGGTGGATAAACTTTGTGGCAGCGACTAATCGAAAACCGATCACTCGGCGGCGCAACCGATCTCGGAGGGCCAAGGTCGTTCCTCTGGTTGTGCCGGGGACGCGAGCGCGCGGACGGCCATCGGCAATGACGGTGCCGACCAAATGGGTCAAGTTCATCATCGCCGTTTTTCTCCTGCCGATCTGCGCGGTCCTGAGCCAGACATTTTTCACCGCGTTTGCGCGAGCCACCGTCGCACAACGCCTTTGGACCGGTGAAGAGTTTTGGTTCTTTTCGCTGGGCGCGGTCCTCTGGTTGATCGCATTTTTTGGCTTACCTCGCCCCGTCATCCTCTACGTCTTTGGTCACGAGCTGACGCACGCGCTGTGGGTCTGGTTAATGGGCGGGCGCGTCACCAGATTCCGAGTCGGTCGACAGGGCGGTCATATCATCACTGACCGAACGAATTTTTGGATTGCCTTGGCTCCCTATTTTTTTCCGCTCTACAGCATTCTCGCGATCGCCCTCTACGGTACGGTCTCGTTGTTCATCAATGTCCGGCCCTATGGACAATTGCTCTACGCGATCATCGGTGTGACATGGGCATTTCAGTTCACCTTCACCTGTTGGATGATTCTCAAGAGCCAAAGCGATTTAAGCGATCACGGCACGTTTTTCTCTCTGGTTGTGATTTATCTAATGAATCTCGTACTTTTGACCGTGATGCTCATTCTGGCATCGCCCCAAATCACCTTCGCCGGTTTCGGTCGCGACTTGCTCGTCAATCTGGGAGAGTTTGCGGAATGGGTTGGGGCGCTAGCAAACGAATTTCGCCACGGTGCGCAAAGCCGTTGATTCTATCTGCTGTTATCGCAAATGGCATAGACGGTGAGGAATCTCACAGTTCGGCTTAGGACACTCGTTCACTCTCTCAGGATAACGATTCCAGCACGGCGAAAGGAAACTCCGACATCGCATCGGCCAAACGGACGTGCGAATTTTCTGCCTTAATTTCGCGATTGGTAAAAACATCCCGGAATAACTTCGATCGCATCGATTCCGAAATTGCAACTCCGGTGTCGCCCCAACGCTCACCAACCGGAGGAAACCCGACGCGCGATGAGATCCGCGGAACAACAACAACAACAACAACAACGCCTTTCTCACCTTGCTTTCGCGCGAAGCCGATGGCGGAACTAGCGAACGTTCCATGTGTGCTCAGAGCTTCATAATTCCCCTCTCGAAACAAATCCGCATTTTCCCGTCGCAGGTGCAGCAATCTCTGGACGACGTGCAATTTGATCCGGCCATCTGGCCAGCACCGCAGCAGTTCCTCTGCTGACGCATTTTGAACTCCCGCCAGCATTTCCCGTCGGCGGGCATAATCGACCGGCCGGCGATTATCGGGATCAACCAAACTGTCGTCCCAAATCTCGGTCCCCTGATAAATGTCCGGCACTCCGGGTGCAGTGAGCTTAATGACCGTTTGGGCGAGGGAATTGATCATGCCGAGTCGGGCGATCTCTTCCGCCACCGGCAGAAACGTAGGAATGAATTTGTTACGCGGACCAGCCTCCAAAATCTTGGCAATAAATTCCGACATCGCATTGTCCCATTCGGCATTCGGCTGAATCCAGCTAGTATTGAGCTTGGCTTCTTTCAACGCCTTGGCCAGGTATTGCTGAATCCGAAATACAAACTCGGCGCTGACCGTCGGAATTGGGGCGCCGGTGAGGTCGATCGGCCAGGTGCCGAGCAGGGTTTGATAAAGCAAATATTCCTCGTTGCCATTGGGCGCTTCGATTTCATCAACGCGCCTCTTGAAGCGTCGATTGGCCGCGCGCCATTTTTGCAGAGCACGCCCCCAGAGTTGAGGGATCTCGGAAATCGCGAGCATTCGCGCCCGCACGTCTTGGCTGCGCTTGGTATCGTGGGTCGAGGTCGAAAGCAATGACGCCGGCCGGTCGTGCAGTCTTTGCAGGTTGCGCTGATGGAATCGCTCGACGCTGAGCCCAAACTGCTGCGGCTCGCCTCCGACCTCGTTCAACGCCGCCAGCCGATTGTAAATGTAAAAAACTGTATCCTCGAGTCCCTTGGCCATAATCGGGCCGGTGAATTGTTGAAACTTGAGAACAAACTGCACGTGTTCCGCGCGTTGTTTTTCGTCCAGATTTTCCGGGAAACGGAAGAGCAACAGGTCGCGCAGAAAATTGAAGACTGATTCTTCAATCGCTGGATTGCGTCGTTTCGCCGCTGCGACTGCACGCTCAATGACGTTGCGATCTTCCTCGCTCACGGGCCGTCCTGGCTCGAGATAGGTGCGGTAAACGGGGAAACAGGCGATTGTCTCGCGAACCGCACGCGCCAAAGCCTCCAGCGTATAATCCCGAAACCAACGGTTTTGCTCGGACAGACGATCAACCATCGACCCGAGCACGTTGACTTCGTTCGCGAGCGAGATGCGCATAACCAGTCGCTTTTTCGCGTAAACGAGATGGCCGAAGTGGATCGAGTGTCCGATAAACC
>WNFR01008696.1_pt1 | contig 10895 bp, 7 predicted proteins | sample 5400221 | NCBI WGS metagenome assembly WNFR01 (sample SAMN13153357, study PRJNA577476) | soil metagenome | isolation source: 40 cm soil under Madrone tree | place: USA:California | collected 2016-06-14 | reverse complement strand
TCCTCGCCGAGAGCCCGGTGCGCGAACTCCGCCAGCGTGAGGCTGTCCACCCCGCCGCTCACCGCGACCGCGACGGGACCGATGCCGCGCAGCACGCGCTCCAGTTCATCGAGCTTGGGTCCGACTTCGTTCACTTGCGTTCCTTTCTCAACACGACCTGCTCGGCCTCCCGCCGCAACTGCTCGCGCCCGGCGCGGCCGCCGATCGCGTTGAGCAGGTCGTCGGCCTCCACCTTGGCGGTCTGCTTTCCCGGGCGTTCGGAGATTTTCACCCGCACCTGCCTTCCGCCCGCTTCCACCGTCCTGCCGGCACGGGATAGTTTGCGGCGCTGTAGGACCTGGTAGCGCAAGCCGATGGTCGTCGTTTCGTTGAAGCAAGCGTCGAATACGTTTTCCAGGTCCGCCGGATCGGCGAGCACTTGGACGTGCATGGTCATTCTGCCCTTCTTGCCGAAGGCCGGCGTCTGCAACACGTCGAGCACCGACGGCTGCGCGCGCAACTTATCGATGGCGATGGCCAGATCCTCCGGCGTCTGGTCGTCGACTTCGAACAGGATCTGCGCGATTTCATCGCCGCCCGACCCGGTGCGCGCCTCCTCGAAGACCAGGACGCGCAGCACGTTGCTGAGATCAGTCGAGTCCGTCGTCGACAAATTCGAAACCTTCGAGCAACAGCACGGTTGCAGGGGTAGGCACCGGCAGAGAACCATGCGCGCTTCTGACCCGGCCGCTGCCCAGCGGCAGCGCGCCCACCGACCAGGTGGCAGGCGCAAGTGCGTCGATGAGGAAGGCGGCACCGACGACGTCGGCGATCGAGTCCCATTCGCCGACTTCGTGGAAGCTCACCGTGTCCACGGTCTTGCCGTGCACCCTGGCTTCAGCTTCCGCGAGCACCGTGAAAACGCCGACTGCGTGCTCCTTCACCGCTGGCTCAAGCGCGGACGCCTGGAGGTGCGCACGGATTTCGGCGAACGGCGTGTGCGGATGATGATGCGCGCCGAGCAGCGCGCCGGCCTCGAGCGGCTCCGTGACGCGGAAACGCAGCCCGGTCAGCGCGTGGTCGCGATGCTCGGCCACCCCGACGTGCACTTCGGCAGGCAGGCCGGCGGCACGGATCGCCGAAACCATGCCGTCGCGCAGATTCGGAAACGCGTCGAGCATCGCGGCAATGAACATGTCGCCCGCCACGCCCCCGACTGCGTCCAGATGAATATGCATCACGGCCTTGAATTTTGTTTAACCACCGTCTCTTCGCAACTGCACCATCACGGGGGAAGGGTCCAAGTTCCCTCTCCCCTCGCGGGAGAGGGCCAGGGAGAGGGGGACGGTTTACGCCGTCGCGTGCTCCCGGTGTTTGGCGAGCATCGGATACAGCGTACCCTTGGCATCGAACTTCATCGCTTCGGGCTGGCCGACGATCTCGAACATCGACGGGTTGGCCTTGACGACCGGCAGCAGCGGCTCGGAAACGTGGATGTCCATGATCTCGAGCGTGTTGGGGATGCGCACGATGCGCGTGTCCTGCGGCTTCATGCGCACCACCGTCTTGACCGCGAGGCGGATGGCCTCTTCGTCGGTGTTCATGATCATCGGGATGGCGGCGCCGTCGAGGTAAGTCGAGGCGATGATGTTGGCGTAGGTCTTGGCGATGTCGATTTCCTTGTACAGGCGCATGGTGATCACATCGGCCGCGCCCAGTCCGGTGGCATTGCCATGAGTCTCCGGGGTGAGCCCGAGCACCGCGATCTTCTTCACCAGCGGCTTCATGTTCCACTCGATGAAGCGGCAGTTGCGCCCGGTGATGTTGGGGTCCATTCCCGAACCGGAAATGTTCTTGCCGATGCGCTCCACCACCAGCACGTCGATCTCGTCGAATTGCAGGCGCGGCATCAGTTCCTTGGCTTTCGCCAGCAGCACCGGCTCGCGTGCCCACACCTGTTCCGAAGGCACGATTTCGATGACGGCGGTCTCGTCGGCGGCGTTTTCCACCATCGCCACGGCGAACAGAAAGTTCTTTTTCGCCATGATCAGCTTGGCGGTCTTCGGCAACAATTCGCCGAACATGTCCATGCCGTAAGTGTGCAACGTGGTGGCGCCGATGATCTTGCCCATGCCGATGGCCAGCATCTTGACGATGCCGGACTCGATCGGCGCCCGGAAATTGGTGTGCGGCTTGACGCGCGGGATCACCACCACCGCATCGGCCTCGGAGGCGAACTTGTCCATGTACACCGGCATGCCGTCTTCGAGTTTGCCCAGCTCGACCACTTCCATGGTGGCGCGCACCGGGCAGCCGACATAGCTTTCGACGATGCCGTAGCCTTCCAATACCTCGCGCTGCCCTTCCGCGGTGGCGCCGCCGTGGCTGCCCATGGCCGGAAAGATGAACGGCTTCGCGCCCAACGCCTTGAGCTCGGCGACGACCGCTTTCGCGCACTCGGCGATGTTGTTGATGCCGCGCGAGCCGCAGCCGACCGCGATGCTCATGCCGGGCTTTACCTTGGCGCGGACTTCGGGGCGCTTGAACTGTTCGGCGACCGTCCTGGTGACGCTGTCGAGTTTCCTGGTTTGAAACTTCTGGCGCACGTGCACCATCCTTGGCAGCGCGATATCGAGCCCGCCGGCAATGTTGACTTCGATGCGATCTCCGATCATGACTGGCGACCCTCCGTCCGTTGATGTTGTTGCGCCGCAAACGCGAACGAGCGCCGCGGGCGGGAAAATGGCATTTTACTCCAGCAACCCACGGTAGAGGTCCAGATACTGCTGCGCCCTGGCCTCCCAGCTGAAATCGCGGCTCATGCCGTTCTTCTGCAATTGCCGCCATATCCTTTTGTCGTGGTACGCAGCGACCGCGCGCTGGCACGCTTCCAGCAACGCGTCGCGATTCAGCGGGGCGAACATGAAACCGGTCGCGGTGTGATTCTTCAGCGTCTCCGGCGTGCAATCCACCACCGAATCGCGCAGGCCCCCGGTGGCGTGCGCTACCGGCGGCGTGCCATAACGCTGGCTGTACATCTGGTTCAGGCCGCAGGGCTCGAAGCGCGACGGCATCACGAAGCTGTCCGCGCCGGCCTCGATCTGGTGCGACAGACCCTCGTCGAAGCTGATCTGCACCGCAACCCGGCCCGGGTGCGACTGGGCCAGTTCCTGGAAACGCAGTTGCAACTGCGCGTCTCCCGAGCCCAGCACCACCAATTGTGCCGGCAGCTTCACCAGCTCGGTGGCAATGTCGGCGAGCACGTCGTGGCCTTTCTGGTGGGTAAGCCGGCTCACCGTGCCAAACAGCGGCATTTCCGGCTCGTCGCGCAGGCCCATGCGCAGTTGCAGCGCGCGCTTGTTGTCCTGCTTGGCGGCGAGCCTGGAGGCGTTGTAGTAACGCTCGATATACGGGTCGGACTCCGGGTCCCAGGCATCGGTGTCGATGCCGTTGAGAATTCCGATGAGCACATCCTTTCTGTGCGAGAGCAGACCTTGCAGCCCCATCCCCAGCGGTTCACCCAGGATTTCTTCCGCGTAGCTCGGACTGACCGTGGTGATGCGATCGGCGAATTGCAGTCCGCCTTTGAGAAACGACGTCTTGCCATAGAATTCGACGCCGTTCACGGAGAACGCCTGCGGCGGCAGCCCAAGCCGCGCGGCCGTTTCCGCGGGGAAGATCCCCTGGAACGCCAGATTGTGGATGGTGATCACTGTTTTCGCCCGCTCACCTGGTACGTAGTGCAGGTAAACCGGGGTCAGGCCGGTCTGCCAGTCGTTGCAGTGAACGATGTCCGGCTTCCATGGAAACGGCGAGTCCGGCGTGGACAGCAGCGCGCCGACGTACGAAAGCAGGCCGAAACGCAGATCGTTGTCGAGCCAGTCGTTGCCGGCGGCATCCTGATACGGCCCGCCGCTACGCTGGTAGATCGCGCTTTCGATCACCAGCAGCGGCACCCCCGAAGGCAGCTTGGAGGCGATCAGTTGCGCCGGCGGCACGCCCGGCAACGCCGGCAAGGTGGCCGCCCGGCCCTTGGTCTTGAGCGCCTCCATCACCTGCGGATATCCCGGCACCAGCACCCGCATGTCCGCGCCCAGTCCCATCAAAGCCGCCGGCAGCGCGGCGCTCACGTCGGCAAGCCCGCCGGTTTTGATCAGCGGCGCGACTTCGGAAGTGGCGAACAGGACTTTGAGTTTCCCGTCAGGCATCGGCGGCATTTACGCGCATCATCCCTGGTGCACAAGGATGAGCGCGGCAAGCGGGGGCAGCGTGATTTCCGCGGACTGGTCGCGCTCCATCCACGGCAGCGGCTGGGTCTCAATGGCGCCCGAATTGCCGACATTGGCACCGGCGTAAAACGCCGAATCGCTGTTGAACGCTTCGTGCCAGACGCCGGCCTTCGGCAGGCCGATGCGGTAGCCATGGCGGGGCACCGGGGTGAAATTCAGCGCCACCACCGCCACCGAGCCGTCGCGCGCGCAGCGTTCGAAAGCGAGAATGGACTGATCGGCATCGTGACAGTCGATCCAGCGGAAACCGGCGGATTCAAAGTCCTGGTCATGCAGCGCGCGCTGCTCGCGGTAAAGGCGCGACAGGTCGCGCAGCATCGTCTGCACGCCGCGGTGCCAGTCAATGCCGAGCAGTCCCCAGTCGAGCTCCCACTCGGTGCGCCATTCCCGGCCCTGTGCCAGTTCGTTGCCCATGAAGTTCAGCTTCTTGCCGGGTGAGGCGAATTGGTAGCTGAGCAGCAGGCGCACGTTGGCGAATTTCTGCCAGGCGTCCCCGGGCATCTTGCCCAGCAGCGAACCCTTGCCGTGCACCACTTCGTCGTGCGACAGCGGCAGCATGAAGTTCTCGGTGTAGGCGTAGAGCTGGCCGAAGGTGAGCTGGTTGTGGTGATAACGCCGGTGCACCGGGTCCTGGCGCATGTAGGAAAGCGTGTCGTTCATCCATCCCATGTTCCACTTCATCGAGAAGCCCAGTCCCCCGATGTAGGTCGGCCGCGACACCATCGGCCATGCGGTGGATTCCTCGGCGAAAGTGAGCGCGCCCGCAAAGTCGCGATGGACCATGACGTTCAGCTGACGCAGAAAATCGATCGCTTCGAGGTTCTCGCGGCCGCCGAACTTGTTGGGGATCCACTCGCCGGCCTTGCGCGAGTAATCGAGATAGAGCATCGAGGCCACCGCGTCTACCCGCAGCCCGTCCACGTGGCACTCGCCCAGCCAGTAGTGCGCGCTCGACAGCAGGAAACTTTTCACCTCGTTGCGGCCGTAGTTGAAGATGTGCGTGCCCCAGTCCTGGTGAAAGCCGAGACGCGGATCCTCGTGCTCGTAAAGCGCGGTGCCGTCGAAACGCGCCAGCGCGAACGCATCGGTCGGGAAATGCGCCGGCACCCAGTCGAGGATCACGCCAATGCCGGCCTGGTGGCACGCATCCACGAGGAACTTGAAGTCCTCCGGCGAGCCGAAGCGGCTGGTCGCCGCGAAATAACCGGTGGTCTGGTAACCCCAGGACTCGTCCAGCGGATGTTCGGAAACCGGCAGCAATTCGACGTGGGTGAAACCCATTTCCTTTACGTAAGGAACCAGGCTTTCGGCAAGCTCGCGGTAGCTGTAGAAGCGCCCGTCAGGATGGCGCCGCCACGAGCCCAGGTGGACTTCGTAGGCGCTGACCGGTGCGTGCAGCCAATCGTCGCCGGCGCGCGCCTTCATCCACCCGCCGTCCCGCCAGTCGTAGGGAAGATCCGCGGTGACGCGCGCGGCGGTCCCGGGGCGCAGTTCATAGGCGCGTGCGTAGGGATCGGTCTTGACGAGGATTTCGCCCGTGTTACGGTTGCGGATCTCGTACTTGTAGAGCGTGCCGTCGCCCAATCCCGGGACGAACAGTTCCCAGACGCCGCTCACCCCGTGCGTCGCCATCGGGTACGCGCGCCCGTCCCAGCGATTGAAGTCGCCGACCACGCTGACCCGTTCCGCATTCGGCGCCCAGCAGGCAAAACGCACCCCGGCCACACCCTCGCGCACCTCGGTGCGGCTGCCGAGCATGCGGTACGCCTGCTCAAGTCGGCCTTCGTTGAACAGGTACAGTTCGTCGGCGCTGATGGTGGGACGAAAACCATACGGGTCGCAAGTTTCCAGGCTGCGCCCCGGCTCTTTCACGCGCAACCGCACCGGCTGAGGCGGCGGCTCGGCTCCGCGCCATGCGAACACGCCCTCGGGATGCACCTTGTCCATCTTCACGAATCCGGAAGCGGTGGACGCGGCAACCTCGGAGGCGTAGGGCCGGAACACGCGCAACACCCATCCCTTGCCGTCGCGATGCAGGCCGAGCACGCCGAACGGATCGTGATGGCGTGCGCCGACCAGGGCGTCGAGGTCCGCTCCGGCGATGGCGGAAACAGGTGCTTTCATGAGCGGTGGCGGGAAACTCTCGACCGGGCAATGCACGGAAATCGTGACTGCGGACGAGGGTGCACCTATTATAAGGGCCGGGGCCTTCCGCTCCTCTGCTTTTTGATACCGGTCAAAGGTTTATGGCAAGCGCGAAGCCCGTGCGTCCGGCGCTTCCGATCCTTCAACGTGTGCACCAGGAGCAACGCGTGGCCAACACTGACTCGAACGTCCGCTTCGTCAGCCTCATCACCAAGAACACCTATGGACTGGTGCTTGCCGGCGGACGCGGCAGCCGTTTGAGGAATCTCACGGACTGGCGGACGAAACCGGCGGTGCCCTTCGGCGGCAAGTTCCGCATCATCGACTTCCCGCTGTCGAACTGCGTCAACTCCGGCATCCGCCGCATCGGCATCGCCACCCAGTACAAGTCGCACAGCCTGATCCGTCACATCCAGCGCGGCTGGAGTTTTCTCGACGGGCGCTTCGAGGAATTCGTCGACATCCTGCCCGCCTCCCAGCGCACCCACGAGGAGAATTGGTACCGGGGCACCGCGGACGCCGTGTTCCAGAACCTCGACATCCTGCGCTCCTACGACCCGGATCACATCCTGATCCTTGCCGGCGATCACATCTACAAGATGGACTACGGCAAGCTGCTCGCGTATCACGTGGACAAGAATGCCGACATGACGGTAGCCTGCCTGGAGGTACCGGTCGAGGAAGCTGGGGCCTTCGGCGTGATGGCGGTGAACGAAGACTGGCGCGTGACTGCGTTTCAGGAAAAACCTGCCAAGCCGCCCTCGATTCCAGGCAATCCGGCGCTGTCGCTCGCCAGTATGGGCATCTACGTGTTCAATGCACCATTCCTGTACGAACAGCTCGCGCGCGACGCCGACACGCCCAGTTCCAGCCACGATTTCGGCAAGGACATCATCCCCCACCTGGTGCCGCGCTATCGCGTATTTGCACAGCGCTTCGACGACAGCTGTGTCGGAATGGACGGCAAGCCGGCGTACTGGAAAGACGTGGGCACGGTAGATGCTTACTGGGAAGCGAACATGGATTTAACCCGCGTCACGCCGGATCTCAACATGTACGACACCGAATGGCCGATCTGGACGCACCAGGAGCAACTGCCGCCGGCCAAGTTCGTCTTCGACGACGACGGACGGCGCGGCATGGCGGTGGATTCGGTGGTGTCCGGCGGCTGCATCATCAGCGGCGCGAAGATCGCGCGCTCGCTGCTGTTTTCCAACGTGCACGTGCACAGCTACAGCAGCATCGAGGACTCGGTGATCCTTCCCGACGTGGAAGTGCACCAGCACGTGCGCCTCAAGCGCGTAGTGGTGGAAAAGCGCTGCACCCTGCCAGAAGGTCTCGCGGTCGGGTTCGATCCTGCCGAGGACCGCAAGCGCTTCCACGTCTCCGAGCGGGGCATCACGCTGATCACGCCGGAGATGCTGGGCCAGGAAGTGTTGCACCAGCGCTGACGAATCGGACGCGATGAGCGGCAATACAAAGCTGGACCTGGTCCTGCTGTGGCACATGCACCAGCCGGATTTCCGCGACCACGCCACCGGCGAGTATGCCCAGCCCTGGGTGTATCTGCACGCGATCAAGGACTACAGCGACATGGCGGCGCACCTGGAGAATCACCCCAAGGTGCGCGCGGTGGTCAATTTCACCCCGGTGCTGCTCGACCAGCTCGAGGACTACGCCGACCAGTTCGCCAGCGGGCGGTTTCGCGATCCGCTCCTGCGGCTGCTCGCGCATCCCGATCTGTACCGCCTCGACGCCGCCGAGCGCGACCTGGTGCTGCGCTGCTGCTTCAAGGCCAATCATCACAAGATGATCGAGCCCTATCCGGCTTATCGGCGGTTATGGGACTTCTATACCCTGACGCAGCAGCCCGGAACCGCCGGCGAAACCTATCTCTCCGCGCAGTACCTCGGCGATCTGCTCACCTGGTACCACCTCGCGTGGGTGGGCGAGACCGTGCGCCGGCGCGACCAGACCGTTCCGCAGTTGCTGGCGAAGGCGCAGAACTTCTCGCACGCCGACCGCATGCAGCTCGTCGAGCTGATAGGCCGCGAAACCGGCGCAGTGGTGCCGCGCTATCACAAGCTCGCCGCGCAGGGCCGGATCGAACTCACCACCAGCCCCGCATTTCACCCGATCGGGCCGCTGCTGATCTCCTTCGAGGCAGCCCGTGAAGCCCTGCCCGGTGCGCCGCTTCCGCAAAGCTCGCATTACCCGGGCGGACGCACGCGCGCGTCCGCGCACATCGCCGCGGCCAGGGAAAGCCACACGCGCCGCTTCGGCCAGGCGCCGCGGGGCATGTGGCCGGCCGAAGGCGCGGTATCGCAGGTGTTCGTGGACCTGCTCGCAGAAGGTGGCTGCGAATGGATCGCCAGCGGCGAAGGCGTGCTGGTGAACAGCCTGCGCAAGAACAATGCGCCGATTCCCGAACGGCACAATTTTCTGTACCGGCCTTACCGCCTCGGCGGCGGCCATGCGCCGGTCACCTGTTTCTTTCGCGACGACCGCCTTTCGGACCTGATCGGCTTCGAGTACAGCAAGTGGCACGGCAAGGACGCGGCCGCGCACTTCGTGGGCGAGTTGAAAGGAATCGTCGAGCAGGGCGATGCATCCGAGCCCCGGGTCGTCAGCGTGATTCTGGATGGCGAGAACGCCTGGGAGTACTACCCCTACAACGGCTATTTCTTTCTCGACGAGTTGTATGGCGCACTGGAAGCGCACCCCGCAATCGAGACCACGACTTTTACGCGGCTCCTCGACGAAGGCCGGCACGCGGAACCGATGCCCGCGCTGGTCGCGGGCAGCTGGGTGTACGGCAATCTCGCCACCTGGATCGGCTCCCCGGAAAAAAACCGCGCGTGGGACCTGCTCTGTGCCGCCAAGCGGAACTTCGATCTGGTGGCGGTGAGCGGGCGCCTGAATGCGCAGGAACTGGCGGACGCGACCCGCCAGCTCGCCGACTGCGAGGCATCGGACTGGTTCTGGTGGTTCGGCGACTACAACCCCAGCGAGTCGGTGCTGGCCTTCGATCGCCTGTATCGCAAGAAGCTCGCCCATTTCTACCGGCTCCTCAAACTGCCGGTTCCCGCCGAACTCGACGTGCCGGTGAGCCAGGGCGGCGGCCAGGCCGAACTCGGCGGCGCCATGCGCCGCGCATCCTGATAAGTCGACCGCGTTAAACGCAAAGGACGCAAAGAAACGCGAAGGAAAACCAAGAAGGAGACTGATAACAACGCCGTGCTCCTGAAATATTGACGCAGAGCGTATATTTTTTTGAGGGTCGTGCCGCTTCCGGTTCTGCTGTTCATTGCGTCCCTTTGCGTCCTTTGCGTTGAAAGATTCCGAGATGTGAAGTTTTTAGTGGCGACTCGAAAAACCGATCGGGAGTGTGCATTCTCGACAATCCACATAACGTTTGTTTTCCCCGTGCAAGTATTTTGTCTTCCCTTGCGTCCCTTTGCAGCCTTTGCGTTGAAAGATCTTTAAGTTTGATTGCCAAGAATGAATAAGAAAGTTTCGCTTTTGTTCGGGGTGCACGCGCACCAGCCCGCGGGCAACTTCGAGCAGGTGCTGAACGACGCCCATGCACGTTGCTACAAGCCTTTCATCGAAACCGTTTACCGCTATCAGGACTTCAAGCTGTCGATGCACTTCAGCGGTTGGCTGCTGGGTTACCTGATCAAGCATTTCCCGGAGGACATGGCGAAGCTGCGCGAGATGGTGACGCGCGGCCAGGTGGAAATGTTCGGCGGCGGCGACACCGAACCGGTGCTCGCTTCGATTCCCGAACGCGACCGCCGCTCTCAGCTTCTCGCATTGTCCGATCGCCTCGAAGCCGCGTTCCGGCAACGCCCGAGCGGCGCCTGGCTCACCGAACGGGTATGGGAATCGGCGGTCGGTCCTTCGTTGGCCGATTCGGGCATTCGCTACGTCACCGTGGACGACTACCATTTCCTCTGCGCCGGCAAGCGCAGTGAGGAGCTGACCGGCTACTACAGCACCGAGGAAGGCAGCGTCCGCCTCGATCTGTTCCCGATCTCCGAGGCGCTGCGCTACCGGATACCTTTTTCCACCGCCCCCGAGACGATCCAGTATCTCGAATCGCGCGCTACCGACGACGGCGCGGCCGCAGCGATCTACTTCGACGATATCGAGAAGCTCGGCATCTGGCCCGAGACTTACCAATGGGTGTACGAAAAGGAGTGGTTGAAGCTGTTCATCGAGGGCGTGCTGGCATCGCCGCTGATCGAGCCGGTGCTCTACCGCGACTTCGCAAAACAGCAACGCACGCGCGGCGTGGTGTACCTGCCCTCCACTTCGTACATAGAGATGAACGAGTGGACGCTGGACGCCGACCGGGCGGACGCATTCGCCGCGCTGGTAAAGCAGGAGAAGGACCAGCATCGTTACGACAGCAGCAAGCCCTTCCTGCGCGGCGGCATCTGGCGCAATTTCATTTCGCGCTACGCCGAGTCCAACTGG
>WNFR01014491.1_pt1 | contig 10896 bp, 8 predicted proteins | sample 5400221 | NCBI WGS metagenome assembly WNFR01 (sample SAMN13153357, study PRJNA577476) | soil metagenome | isolation source: 40 cm soil under Madrone tree | place: USA:California | collected 2016-06-14 | reverse complement strand
GACCGGGTCAAACGTGCGCAAGACTCTTGACTAAGGTCCACCGGTGCCCGACTTTTATTCCTGGCGGGTGCTGGTAAAGACGATGCTTGAGTGCCATCCCACGATTGACCCGGTCGCTACCGCTCCTCGGTTCTGACGTTGAGTCGTTATGTTGCGGAGCCGTTTGACTCGTGTCGATGAAGCATTAGCAGCAATGCAACACTCAATGTCAGAACCGGAGAGCGGTAGCGACCGGGTCAAACTTTGAACCTGATCAATTTGAGTTCTCACACAATCTCAATGGCTCATCACCCTATGAGTAAAATGATCTGAAGCCAGACCAGTAGCAGTCTTTTTGCCAAATCATCCAGCCACTCATTGAGATTGTCTTAGCGCATTCTCAGTGTCCTCCGTGCCTCCGTGGTGATAAAAGCGCCGACAACCATTCACCACGGAGACACGGAGAACACGGAGAAGCCCGTGGGACGTGAACTTAGGACACTACCAGGTTGAGAGATTACTGAGGTTGAGTTGTTTATTTGAAATCATTCCTTGCGTCCGATCGCAATCAGGGAGAGACCAAACGGTGGCGGCGCCAACCGCTCGATTCGCTCTGCCCAAGGTGCAATGTAGTGATCGAATAAACCGATCTGGGCGGAATTCTCTTCTTCTATTTTCATGATCCGGTTATTCCAGAACCAGCCGAACATTCCAATCACGTTCATATAAAAAGTATTTTCGATCTTGAACCCCGTCTGGCGCATCTTTGGGATCAGATCTTTCTTCGTGTACCTGCGGTGATGTTCGATGGCTCGATCTACGCTCCCGTACAAGAACTGAAACGCAGGAACTAACAAAACAAGACGTCCAGCGGGCGCGAGCACAGAGTGCATATACGAAAGCGCCCGCAGATCGTCCTGAACGTGCTCGAGAACATTCAGACATATCACTGTATCAAACGAAAAGTCAGCTAAGTTCTCAGCGGCGGCGGGATTCTCAAGGTCCAATTGGAGCGGCACAACTTTGGGATTGGTATTCAATCGTGTCTTCAGGTATTCAACGCAACTTTGATATTTATCGGAGGGTACGATCAGCTCGCGGTCCAGAAACATTTCAGTGAAGTTACCAATCCCTGCGCCAACCTCCAGAATGCGTTGCCCAATAGAAGGAGCGAGGCGACGGTACATCCAATTGCGGTAGTTCTTGGCCTGGATCATGATCTCCAGGTCGCTAATCGTGACCTTGTCGCTTTCCACTACTCTACTCCTTGAGGCGACCAATCTCTCTTTTTACCTGATAACGTAATTCCTCAGACATAGTTCGCAACTGGAATTCAAACTCTTGAGAGCGGCGCACAATGGTATGAAGAACGAGGCCAATGGTTAGCGAAAGCATTCCCGACAAAACAAGTCCGACAGCAAGAACCGCCGATGGCAGACGCGGAACCAGACCGGTCCGGAAGAACTCAATGGTGACAACCGCTCCGGGAATGAGGCCAAGAAAGATTAAGAACAATCCAGCGGACCCGAAAAAGGTGAGCGGCTTATAATCACGAAACAACGCCAGTAGCATCTTTAATATCCGAGCGCCATCCTGCCCGATTCTGATTTTTGAAAAACTGCCTCCGGGACGATGCGTAAGATTTACCGGAACTTCAACGATTCGATAACCTCGCTCCAATGCCTTGATCGTCAGTTCCGTTTCGGTCTCAAAGCCGCCGCCAAACAGCGGAATACTCTTGACGAATTTCCGGTTGAAGGCGCGATAACCGGATAGCATGTCGGTGATTTTAACTTTGAAGGTGGTGTTTAAGACGGATAGAAATAGTCGGTTGCCAAATCGATTGAGGGACTTAAACTGGCTGGCGGATGCCCCGTGTAATCTCGAGCCGACTGTCATATCAGCTTCACCTCTTATGATCGGCTCAATCAATTTGTGTACGCCCGCCGGCGGGTAAGTTCCATCTCCATCCACCATGATATAAACGTCGGCGTCAACCTCGCGGAACATTGACTGTACGACGTAACCCTTACCCTGTCGGCTTTCATAAGAAACAAGAGCGCCGGCCTCCCGAGCTTTTTCGACTGTGCGATCGGTCGAATTATTATCAAAAACATAGATGCAGGCATCGGGCAGTTGCGCGCGGAATTGGCGCACGACCTCAGCGACGGTCAGTTCCTCGTTGTAGCAGGGAATAAGAACCGCGATGCGCCAGAGCGCTTGCGAATCTGTCGGAACCTGAGAAGCGCGAACGGAGGTCACAATCACTTCTGGCATCTCCTTCTCCGAATTAATTGAAAATTTATGACTCGCGAGTCGGAGAGCACTATATATCGCAAGGTGTTCAGTTCACTATAAGAATTTTACTGATTTCCCAGAGTTGTGGTAACGAATCATTTTGGCTGCGCTGCTCAAGTTTGAAAGGCATTCACGAGTTATCCACTCCGTAGGAGTGCCATGTTTATAGCTCGGGCGCAAAATACCCCCTGGCGCCGTTCGGAGGAGCGGAAGGTATCTAGACTTATACTGCTCAGCATGAAGTCCGCTCCTCCGAACGGCGCCAGATTCTTGCTATGTCTCAGTCTATAAACATCGCACTCCTACGGAGTGAAGAACTCCTGGTGAGTGGCTTTTAAATTTTGGGCGGGGAACAGGGATCGATCATTCATCAAACCGTGCCTCGATCATATCGCCGTAACGTTTCCCATGCTTTCGAGCCAGTTGTGGATACGTTTCGCGTTCTGTCCTAAGTCCTTTGATACCGAGTTTCAACTCCGCGGCCGCGATGTCGGCGTCACTGCCTTCGATTTCCATGAACAAACCAAATGGTAGTTCATCAACTACAATCTCAGTCTTGCCAAAACGCCAGGTCTTCCGACGCTTTTCATAGACCAGAGTTGGCCTGAAACCAAGCGCGTCGAGAATGGCTGCCATGGCTTCAGGATCTCCAACACGGGTTTCATCTTCTCGTTGATGCTTGCTGGAAGAAGAGGTTGGAAAGTCTTCCTTGTAAGTCAGGGTGCCAGTCTTGCCCACGCGTCTTAAGCGCAAAACGGAACGAGCAAGATCCAGCGACGCACCATCATAAAGTGTGTTCTCTTCAAATTCTTCGCCGCGCGGTCTGGCGCCAATCTCTGGAAGGCGTTGCAGCACTTTCTCACGCTGTTTCTTCGTCAAGCGAAATTTTTTCTCGATCTCAATAGCCATGTACTACCCCTGACGAACCCAACGCCAAACCTCCGGGATGGAAGCGCGTTTACCATACATCAACATCCCGACGCGATAGACTCGACTGGAGAACCAGGTTATCAGGAAAACCGTGCCAAAGCCGATCAAGAGAGATAGAGCTATTTGCCAGAAGGGAGGTGTTTGCGTCACGATGCGCACAAGCATTGTGATGGGAGAGAAGAAGGGAAACATCGACACCCAGAAAGAAAAAGTTGAGTCCGGACTCTTGATAACCGGATAAAAAAGGTAGAAGGCGACGACCAGCAACAAAATGATCGGCATCGATAACTGACCGCCTTCCTGCGCAGTAGTAACCATCGATCCAACCAAAGCATAAATCGTGGAATAGATGAAGTAGCCCAATAGAAAGAATAGCGTGAAGTACACAAAATTGATGGCCGGAATGTTGGGCATGTGGATAGGCATTCCTTTAGACGTGAGTAACCCCGCACCATAAAACGCGAAAGCACTGAACGCTACTCCCCAAATTGCGAGTTGCGTTAACGCTACGAGTGAAACTCCAACCAATTTACCCATCATTATCGTAAAAGGCTTGACTGATGAAAATAAAATCTCCGCAATACGGGTCTCCTTCTCCTCTATCACTGCGCCGAGAACTACCTGCCCATACATAAGAATCGTCAGATACATAACAAAACCGACCGCAAAGACCATGAGAAACCCTTCGCCCGAGTCGCGTTCTTCACCGCTCACCCCAACCTTCACTCCCTGGAGCTCGACAGGTTTTGAAAGCTCCCTCAAAGTTTTCACATTAATGTTTGCCTCAATCAGTCGCTCGTCGCGCACCGCCCGGCTCAAAGCTTCTTGAAGCGTTCTTCTGGTAAAGACATCCCCCGCATTGCGACCGTAGAATTGCGATTTCCCGTTATTAAGGAGGTCTGGCGGAATGATCAAGTATGCGTCAAGTTCCTTCGCCTGCAGCTTTCGATCGAGTTCGGTTCGAAGTTGGCTTAAAGAGCGTCCAGCCGGATCTATTTCCTGCAATTCAAAGTTTGGCTGCCGGTCTTTAGCGATTTGACTGAGCCCCTCCCGCGCATTTGTATTTGGGATCCTATCTGTTTGATCAGTAGTTGATTCCTCAGTGTCGGTTGCGTTCATCGCCTCATCGTACAGACTCGCGTACAGCTTGCCCGTTCCATCAACCACCGCAATTCTCACCGGACCGCCCGTCTTGATGCTGAATATCAGGGCCGGCGCAATGGCAAATCCGGATATGACAACTGGAGCAAGCACCGTAACGACAATGAACATTTTCGCCCGCACTCGCTGCGTATATTCGCGTCTTACCACTGCGAGGAACTTTCTCATTCAGCCGCGCTCACTTTTTCAATAAAAATGTCGTGCAAACTCGGTTCGATCATTTCAAACTTTGTGACGCTGGCGCCGGAGACAACTAGCTTCCTTAGCAGATCCTGAGGATCGGCATTCGGCGCCAGCAGTACTTCCATCTCGTCGCTGTATTGTTGAATTTTGCTCACCAACGATGAATCGCGGAGTATCCCGTTCTCGCCTTCGATTCTTAATGCAACCGCGTTGCGCCCGAAGCTCTTTTTAATCTCACGTAAACTACCATCCAAGACCTTGCGCGAGCGATTGATCAAACAGATGTCGTCGCAAATCTGCTCAGCCAACTCCATCTGATGCGTCGAAAAGATTATTGTCTTATTCACGGCCTTGAGTTCCAAAACAATCTCTTTCAACAGCGCTACGTTAACCGGGTCGAGGCCCGAGAATGGTTCATCAAGAACTACCAGGTCCGGGTCATGCAGAACGGCCGTGATGAACTGGACCTTCTGCTGCATTCCCTTCGACAGTTCCATACTCCTTTTGTTTTTCCACTCAGTCAGTTTGAGTTTCTGCAGCCACTGGTCCACACGGTGGTCCGCTTCCTTTCCCTTGATATTCTTCAGTTCGGCGAAAAATTTCAGCTGATCGCCAATCTTCATCTTCTTGTAAAGCCCGCGTTCTTCCGGCAAATAACCAATGCGGTCCTGCAACTTCGCATCGATATGGCGACCAAACAATTCAATGCGGCCGGAGTCGGGCGCAGTAATGTTGACGATCATGCGAATGGTTGTCGTCTTCCCCGCGCCGTTCGGTCCGAGCAGACCAAATATTCGGCCTGCCCTGACGTTCAAACTGAGTTCGCTTACGGCTTTGAATTCGCCAAACGTCTTGGTGACTCGGTCTAACTTTACTGTTGTCTTGTTACTGTCCATAACAAATGTCCGATATGCTTTATAGCTTGTCGTTATCATGCGATGGAGTCTTCTGGGCGTAAGCGCGTTAAAACCCCAACTCAAGTTGGAAATAGTAAATTCTCAGTGCTCTCCGTGCCTCCGTGGTGATGAAAGTACCGAAAACCATTTCACCACGGAGCCACGGAGAATATGGAGGGATAGTAGTCGACAAGCTAAAGCATATCGGACACCTCGTAGTGTAACTTGAATAATGTTTGCAACCACCAGCATAACTGTTACATAGTTACCGCAAGCCAACTCCTCGAAGTTTTGTTCAAGGTTTTGATCGAATCATGTTCGCTCACCATCAAGCCAGGATGAACGCCAGCATCACACACTTGCTTTGTCTCTTAGTGCTTTGGTCAAGCACCTTAGCCCAGACGCCGCAAAGCCCGCAACCGCCGGAACAAGAAGTCGTGCGGGTATTCACGGAGTTAGTACAAACTGACGTGATGGTCTTCGATAAGGAAGGTCATTTTGTTAACGGCTTGCGTCCTGAGAACTTTGTGTTGCGCATTGACGGGAAAGTTCGACCGCTCGAGGCGTTTGAGCAGATTACCGCTGGCAGTAACGAGGAAACCCAACTGGCTGCCGCGCGTGGGACGCAACTCATGCCGCGCAGCAACAATTCAACCCGCGTGGTTCCACTGGATCGCGGCCGGACAGTCTTCTTTTACCTTGATGATCTCCATCTCGATGTTTCCGGACTCAATGCCGCGAAAAAGCTCGTCAGCCATTTCATCGAAAAGGAAATGGGCCAAAACGACGAGGCTGCAATTATCTCCGCTACTGGCGAGATCGGTTTTCTACAGCAACTGACCGACAACCGCCTCGTCTTGCATGAAGCTCTCAATAGAGTCAAGCCTCGCTGGCAGACTAATCGCGATAACGAATCGCCTGTGATGACTGAATACAATGCCTTGCTGATCGATAAGAATGATTTCGACACGCTGGGTTATTTTGTGGACGAGACAATGAGGGTTAATCCGGGCTTGACGAGAGACATTGCGGCAAACATTGTGAGGAGCCGAGCCAACGCACTCCTGGGCCAGACCAGCCGCGTTACCAGCGATACGTTGTCAGGGCTCGCAAGCGCAATTCGCTCGATGAAAAGCGTACCGGGCCGTAAGCTGTTGTTTCTTCTTTCAAATGGCTTCCTGATTGACAATAGTCATTCCGATGAATCTTACAAGTTGCGACAGATTGCCAGCGCGGCGGCACAAACGGGCGTTGTGATCTATTCAATGGATGCCCGTGGCCTGGTAGTGTCTCTTAGCGATGCCAGTAGTCCTGCGTCTTTCGACCTTAGTGGGCGTCTTGAGCGCGCGAATCACGATGAGTTGTTTGCCACGCAGGATGGACTGAATGCCCTGGCGCGAGACACTGGTGGAAAAGCTATCTTCAACACCAACGATTTCAAACCAGGATTGCTGGGAGCTTTAAAAGAAACTTCGGTCTACTATCTACTCGCTTGGAAGCCGGAGAAGACGGGTAATAGTCCTGGGCGATTCCGCAACATCGATGTGAGTATTGTAGGCCGGCCGGATCTGATAGTTAGAGTGCGTCGTGGTTTCTTCGATGCTGCTCCAGAAACAGCGGCAGGCGTTGCCGACGCCGCTTCGTCAAAGCGAGCCGGTTCAGAAAACAAGCAACAGGATCCCAACAAAATAGCTGCTACGAAGCTGAAGGAAGCTATAGTTGCTCCGTATCCTGACAGCAAAATTCCGTTGGCAATAAGCCTCGACTACCACGACGTTGTCGGAAAAGGTTCGATAATCTCCGCTTCTCTTCAGATGCCCGGTGAATTTCTGGCATTTGGACCTGAGGGAGAAAAAATCCAGGCTCTCGTAGACATCGCGGGCGCTTTTTACAATGATCGTGGTCAAGTCTTTTCGAGTTTCTATGATCGCGTCGTGACCACAGCACCATCAGCCGAGGCGGCCCGCGGTTATCATGGTGATATCACGTACACTTATCCAGCAAAGTTGACGCCCGGGCTTTACCAGGCGCGAATTGCCGTGCGAGATTTAAAGAGTGGCCTCGCGGGGAGTGCGCGTGCATGGATTGAGATTCCGGATCTTTCCAAGCGCCAGCTGACTTTGAGTAGCTTGCTCCTGGGCGAGCATAATCAGTCTCCAATCAACAATGTTTCCAAAAACGGCGACGATATCAGCCCTGTGTTCCTGAACCCGAGTCATCGCTTTCGCCGCGAATCCAATCTGCGATTTTTGGTCTTTCTCTACAATGCGGTGCGTTCACCTTCAGATTCTCAACCCGATGCCGCCATTCAGGTTCAACTCGTGCGTGACGATCAGCCAGTCATGACCACTGCCCTCAGGAAACGCTACGTGCTTCATGTCACAGTCATTGATCGGGTTTCCAAACGCAGTGCGTCACAACAAACTCACTTTGACGTCTACTGATAGCACATTAACTGCAAAGGTGAAACGCTATCGACCGGGTGTGGTGGCAATTCTCGGTCTGGGCGCCTACCGCACAGCCTTCAATCAAGCAAAGGCAGGCGTCGGCCGGCAACAGGAAACGATCGGCGATGCGCTTCTTTGGGTTTTGCCTAATCCCAGTGGCTTAAATGCGAATTACCAGCCGCAAGATCTGGCCCGACTTTTCCGGGAATTGAGAACAGTGGTGCATGGAAACAGTCGGAAGGGTTACTCAATACAGCACCAGGAGCGGTAGCGACTGCACTCAAGTTACACGACGATCAAGGTAGAATCTCAGCAATGTAACACTTAATGTCAGAACCGAGGAGCGGTAGCGACCGGGTCACACGCGCGCAAGACTCTCGACTAAGGTTCACGACAATTGCGTCTCCGCATTCCTGGTGAGTGCTGAGAACGATCGCTAAGTGCGACCCAAGATTGACCCGGTCGCTACCGCTCCTCGGTTCTGACGTTGAGTCTTATGGAGCGCGATCAGTGCAGTACCGCGAGCGCAGCGACCGGATGTTGCGCTTCAACTAACTAATTGACTGGCTGCCAATTATGAGAATCACATCGGGAAGTCGACTGTAACATCGGTCGCTTCGCTCGCGGTACTGTACCGACCATCGCATCTTTTTCTGCAAGGCCGCAGCGTACGCAATGTAACACTCAATGTCAGAACCGAGGAGCGGTAGCGACCGGGTCACACGCGCGCAAAGACTCTCGACTAAGGTTCACGACTCTTGCGTCTCCGTATTCCTGGTGGGTGCTGGTAAGAACGATCGCTAAGTGCGACCCAAGATTGACCCGGTCGCTACCGCTCCTCGGTTCTGACGTTGAGTCTCATGGAGCGCGATCAGTACAGTACCGCGAGCGCAGCGACCGGATGTTGCGCTTCAACTAACTAATTAACTGGCTGCCAATTATGAGAATCACATCGGGAAGTCGAGTGTAACATCCGGTCGCTTCGCTCGCGGTACTGTACAGATCATCGCATCTTTTTCTGCAAGGCCGCAGCGCCCACAATGTAACACTCAATGTCAGAACCGAGGAGCGGTAGCGACCGGGTAAAACGTGCGCAAGACTCTCGACTAAGGTTCACGACTCTTGCGTCTCCGTATCCCTGGTGGGTGCTGGTAAGAACGATTGTTGAGTGCGATCCCAGATTGACCCGGTCGCTACCGCTCCTCGGTTCTGACGTTGAGTCTTATGTTGAGTACGCAGAGAACTTCTTTATAGATACGAAAGCCACCAATCGTGTCCGCGCTGTCTCACTCCTGCAAACCATCTGCATAGTGGATAAAGCAACAGCACGCCCGCAATCCAGCATGCGTAGACGACTGCAAGATTGAACCCCATTCCGGGGGGAACGTTATTCCAATCGAGAGGTGTCTGAAACAAGAACCTTACGGGTTTTCCCAACGCAAAATTCAGCAGTACCGCAATCCCATGTGCCGTGTACCATTGGAGCAAATAGAAGAAAAGCGGCACACGTCCGAAAGTGACGAACGCATTCCATAACGCGCCCGGCGAGGCTTTCGTCGATTCAAACCAGGCGAGCAAGAGAATAGCTGGTCCAAGGGTCATCAATAAATACAAGAGAGAGGGTGGATACTTTGTCGTATTCACAAACGACAGCACAGTGAAGATCGCGTTCTTCTGACGCGACCATTCGGAAGGATCACCATAGAGGTTCGAGGCGCGCACAACGATGAACAGGAAGATCGCAGACGCGCCCATCGTTACCAACCAGCGGCGCCGGCGTTCCTTGTCCATTTGATAGAGAGCCCCAAAAGCATAACCGGCGGCCATGACACCAATCCAGGGAATCAAAGGATAGAGAGCAAAAACAATGGGGCTGGGAAATCCAGCTATGGGGAAAAGGCCTGGCTGATGAAGAACCATCCAGAGTTTGACACCGATACCCGGGACAGCGCTATCCGGTCCGCGCCATCCCTGGACCGGAAATCTGTCGAGCAAGTTGTGAAGCGCGATCATCGCAATCCCAAATGCGGCGATCCACTTCAAGGGCAGATGAAGCAGAGCAGACAGGACGATCATCGAGATTCCAATTGCCCAGATCACCTGCAGGAAAGCCAGGAGCCTTGGATCGAAACTGAAAGAGGCGCCCAGCCGAACCACGGTTAACTCGAGCACGATTAGCCACAGACCACGCGTGATCAGGAAACGTGACAACTCTGTTTTGCTCTTGCCGCGTGCCAACTGCAGGTAGGCTCCCGTACCCGCGAGAAACACAAACGTGGGAGCACAGAAATGCGTGATCCAGCGGGTCAGGAACAACAGCGTGTTTGTTTGCGAAAGGTCAAGCGGATCGAAGCGAAGTGAGGCGTTGTGAACGAAGTCGCGGGTATGATCGAGCATCATTATTACCATGACGATCCCGCGCAACAGATCGATCGAATCGATGCGTGACCTGGCCCACTTAGTAGGCTCTGCCGTTCCCGGAAATGTTTGCGGAATATAATCTGGAGCAGGAGTGCGCGGGGAAATGGTAGTTGCCATGACAACTCCTAAGCAGTTAACGGGTTTCAGCCCGGTTTGAGCCTGTGGGAAAAAACGTTTTCTCCGCGAAACCTCTGCGTGCTCGGCGTCTCGGTGGTGAAATTCCGACCACAAAAGACCTCACCGCCGAGACGCCGAGTTCGCAGAGGAGGCGCAGAGACCTTTTCTACAGACTCTACCGGAGTGAAAACCGCGGTCGCCCTATGACCCTTTGACTAGACGTCTGTGTTCAGCTAGTTGATAGGCAGTCAATGCGCTGTCAAAAACTTCATCACGGCCCCGTTGAACTCCGCAGTCTTCTCAACATTTGGCACATGGCCGCACTGATCGAAAACGACGAGTGTGGAGTTTGGAATCTCTCTCTTGAATCGCTGCCCATCGCTCAGCGCGACAAGACCGTCTTCCCGCCCCCAGACGATCAGTGTCGGCTGCTTGATTGTTTGTGCGCGGTTGTCGAGAAAGTC
>WNFR01009312.1_pt1 | contig 10896 bp, 8 predicted proteins | sample 5400221 | NCBI WGS metagenome assembly WNFR01 (sample SAMN13153357, study PRJNA577476) | soil metagenome | isolation source: 40 cm soil under Madrone tree | place: USA:California | collected 2016-06-14 | reverse complement strand
GACCTTTCAACTGTTCCGGCGACATGTAGCCCATCGTGCCCATCACCGTGCCGGGATCGGTGTTCACCTTGCGCGTAGGCACTTCGGTTTGCGATGCAGCGCTGTCGATGCTGGTAAGTTTGGCGAGACCGAAATCCAGAATCTTCACGCGGCCGTCGTCGGTGATGAAGATGTTGTCGGGCTTGATGTCCCGATGCACGATGCCTTTCTCGTGCGCTGCGGCGAGACCCTTGGCTATCTGCAACCCGCAGTCAATCGCTTTGCGCTGCGGCAACGCTCCACCAGCCATGCGTTCGCGCAGCGTCTCGCCTTCTAATAGTTCCGAGACGATGTAAGGTGCGCCATCATGAGTGCCGATGTGAAAGATGCTGAGAATGTTCGGATGATTGAGCGCACCGGCGGCTTGCGCTTCTTGTTCGAAGCGATTCAGTCGATCGGCATTCTCTGAGAGTGAAGCAGGCAGAACTTTTATCGCCACATCGCGACCCAACTTCGTGTCGCGCGCGCGATAGACTTCGCCCATGCCACCTTCGCCAATCTTCGACACAATCGTGTACTGAGCGATCGTGGTGTTGGGTGATATGGTTTCGCTCATTGTCTCTCGGCTTGAACTCCAAAGTTATTTCTTCAGGTCGGCGGTCCAGTTAATCACAACGGAAAGCGATGAGGTGGCGTCGGCCATGCGGCTGATGAAAAGAAAGCGCTGCCCGTCGGCGGACACGTCATAGTCGTTATTCTGATTCGTCCTGGCCGCCACGATGTCGAAGACGACTTTTGGTTTCCCAGGTTCAAACGAGCTGCCCGAGCCGATCTCAACCGACATCAGCTTGCCATCCGGAGCGATGAAGAAAAGTTCTTTTCCGCTCGGGGCCAGACAGGATTTATGCCGCCGTTCGTTGAGACCGACAATTTCACCCCTGAGGGCGGAAAGGTCTGGACATAAACTTCATTCACTCCTGACTCCCGGGAGCGATACGCGATGAACCGGCCATCAGGAGAGAACATGCCGCTAGCGTCTTCGGTTGGAGTTTGAAAATAAACGTAGGGCTTGCGGTCACCTTCCAACGGTAATACCCAGACATTCAGATTGGTTGTGGGATCAGCGTCGGTGTAGAGGATGAACTTTCCATCCTTCGACCAATCTGTTACGGCGAGTGGATTCTTTGATTCAGCGATGACTTCGACTTGCCCGGCGCCGCTCGCCAGCTTTCGGTACATCTCGCTCTTCGTCACCTCCCGCGACGACCAGACAATGTAGTTTCCGTCGGGCGACCAGGCCAGACTTTCAACGTCAGAGTTGCTCGATGTCACGCGCGAGCTGGAACCGCGAGCTATGTCGTAAACATAGATGTCAAAGACGCCGGCACCCGGATCACGACGCGCAACTGCGATGCGTTTTTGATCAGGCGAGAGCCGGGCGCGCAGGTATGAGCCAATTGGGCCGACCGTCTCGAGTTGTTTGCCGGAACGATCGAACCAGGTGAGTTGCCGGTTCTCAAGGTCTGAACTCGGATCAAAAACCAGCGTGCCATTGTCGGAAACGGAAACGAAAGCGTGCGAGTTTTGATTGACTCGAACCCGCTCTGCGACGCGAAAAGGTTCGCCAATCAATACCAGCTTGTCAGCATTGAAGCTTTGTGCCAGCAACGCGCCGTCGCGAGAAAAAATAATGTGACCTCCGCCGTTTACCGAAGGCGCATAAAGAGCGTTGGAAGTCGAAGGAAACAGGCGCTTCGGTTCGCCGCCATCAATTGAGCCGACCATTACATCGGAGGAGTTCTTCGACGCCGTTGTCGCCAGATACAGAAAGTGCCGGCCGTCGGGAAGGAAGTACGGCCAGCGTTTCAGGACGTCTTCAGATTTCTCGAAGCCGGGAATTGGCGTGGGCGTGCCGCCGCTCGCCGGCATGCGATATATGCCCAAGCCGCCCATAGAGAAAATGATTGTGCCGTCGCGACTCCACGACCCTCCAAAGCCTCGCCGGTCAGCGGCAAAATCACAAAGGTTCTGCACGATACCAGCCGTAAGATCGATCTTCTTAATTTTCCCAGTGGTCAGAAATACAACCGAACGACTGTCCGGCGACCAGAACATAAAACCGTTGCCCCCGTCAGTTCCGGCGATACGTTTAGCAGTTAACGAGTTGAGCGGTCGAATCCACATCTCGTTTTGACCATCGATGGAAGTATTGAAGACGAGATTTCGTCCGTCCGGCGAGATGGCGAGTTGACTGAACCCGGTCGATTTTTCCGGCGGCGTAAGATCGAAGCTCGCCGCGACCGGCTCTGGGGAGGCGGGCTGCCGAAAGTACTTGATTACGAAAGGTAGGGCGGCCAGAAATGCTAACAGAAAGAGTGCGGCAGCGATCCAGGGAAGGCGTTCGCGCCAGACCGAACGATTAGGTTCAGCCACAGCCACAGCCGCCGCGGTGGTCAATCCACGTCCTGACGAACTGGTTGGCGCGGATAGCGCTTCGAGCGCAAACCCGAGATCGGCGGTCGATTGGAAACGCCGCTCCGGTTTCTTTTCGAGACAGCGATTGACAATCCTTTCTAGCGAGGGATTGATGTTTGGATTCGACGCGCTTAGCTCTTCCGGCTCTTCCTTGAGAATCGCTGTCATAGTTTCAGCCATCGTCTCGCGGCGAAAAGCACGGCGGCCGGTGATCATCTCGTGCAGGATTACCCCGAACGAAAAGATGTCTGAGCGGTGATTAGCCTTCTCGCCGCGCACCTGTTCAGGCGACATGTAGCCAACCGTGCCCATGACCACGCCAGGATTGGTAAGCACCTTGCGCGTGGCATCTTCCGAAATGTCCGGGTTGGACGACCCTGCGGGGTCTGACAGCTTGGCTAATCCGAAATCGAGAATCTTGACACGCTCGTCCCGGGTGATGAACAGGTTCTCCGGCTTCAGATCGCGATGGACGATTCCTTTTTCATGCGCGGCGGCCAGCCCACTGACGATCTGCTGCGCATAGTCGACCACCTTGCGCAGCGGGAGCTGACCCTGATCCAAACGATCACGCAACTCTTCACCTTCGAGCAATTCCGACACTATGCACGGCGCGCCATCGTGAGTACCGATGTGATAGATGCTGAGAATGTTTGGATGATTGAGCGCACCGGCCGCTTGTGCTTCCTGCTCAAAGCGATTCAGCCGATCAGTATTCTCGGAAAGCGAAGCTGGCAGAACTTTGATCGCTAAATCGCGCCCGAGCATGGCATCGCGCGCGCGATAGACCTCACCCATTCCGCCTTCGCCGATCTTGGAGACGATCGTGTACTGAGCGATCGCTGTGTTGGGGGAAAGGGTTTCGCTCACGGTGCTTTATCAACAGATTTCGCAGATTACGCAGAAACCTGGAAAGGAAACTCGCGAATTCTACAGGCTACGAGGGCATTGGCCCAGAGATTTCGGAGGCGCGCAGCGCCGAGATGAATAGCCCCGACTGATCCGCTCTGGTGAATTCAGCAAAATTTCTCAACCAAGCTCGGCACGAATTGCATCGAAATGGGAAGCGGAATCACAACCGCTTCCCTCTCTTTATTTACAGATCTACAGAACAAAGGGTTGACCACATTTTGACCGTTTCTTTTCTACGAGCACCCTTCCGACGTAGGTCCCTGAGCGCACTACTCTCGATTCGTAATTAACGGATTTTAAGAACGTTGCAGAGGGTACCACGTAGTCTGACGAAACGATATGAGCCAGTATTTACGCGCCTAGCGGTCGTCAAGGTATCGCTTCGTCTGGCTTGGTATCAACACGTCCCGCCACTATCTTAGCCCCATCTTCACTCCGTTACCAGAGTGCGCCCGCCGTCCCGGCGCCAGCAGGTTTGCACCACGTGCAGACTCGAATTCGAGCGCATCCGCTCTCCTGATTAGAAGCAACCTCGGCAGGCAGAATCTTCAGCGCCACCTTGCGATCCAGCTTCGCGTCTTGCGCCAGATACACATCGCCCATCCCGCCCGCGCCAAGTTGCGAGCGGATTTCATAATGGCCGAGTTTCGTTCCGGCAGAGAACATCAAGATAGTTCAGCATCGCCGCTGTTTGGTGGGTGGCAACCTACCTCGAAACAATTACCGACGGTAAACCAACGCGCCGCACAATTTCTGCGAACCGCGCGTCGTCGCGCAAATCATCAAGCGTGGGATCGACTTTCAAACTGACGAGCTGCATGTCGTGTTCGTCATAAGCCTTGTTGAGCATCCGGAAGGCCTTGTCGTTCTCGCCCAGCGCTCCATAGACGCCGGCGACTGAATAGGCGGATGTTGGCAAACCATCTACTTCGTCAAGTAAGTTCAAGGCTTCATTCCTCTTTCCCCAACGCGCAAAGGCTTGCGCCATGATCACTTTCACCGAAGCTTCGACCGGCGGAACGCCTTTGACGAAGTCCATTACTTTTTCAAACTGCGCCAGCCCTTGTTCGTACATCTGTTTCTGCACATAGACGCAGCCGAGGACACTGTGTGCCGCCGGAAAATTGGCGTCCATCTCAATCACTCTTTCGAGCTGCGCGATTGCGCGGTCGTATTCGCGCCCCGTGTAATAGTTCAGTGCCGCAGTCATGTTCATCAATAGCGAAAGCGGGTCTCGCTCGACGGCCAACTCAGCTTCGCGGAACGCTTCTTCATGTCGGCCGACGTTCGCCAGATAGATCGCGTACCAATGATGCGCCTCAGCGTAATTAGGACTAAGCTCCAGCGCCCGCAAGAACTCACTTTCGGCGCCCGCAAAATCCCAGTCATAAAGGAAGCGAAAGAAACCAAGGGACGCGTGCACTTCGCCTAATTCGTTATCAAGCTCTAACGCCTTCGTAATCGCTTCTTTCGCCTCGTCCCGGTTGGCCATATAAGCCTGACAATCCGCGACCGCTGCATAAGCGAGGGCATAGTTCGGATCCAGTTCGATCGCCTTTCGCAAATATTCAGTGCCTTTCTGCACGCCGTCAGGCGTCAGCTTGTTGAAGTGAAAGCGCCCCTTCAGAAAAAGCAAGTATGCTTCATTGTTTTCGGTGTGCCGTCTGGCAGGCAATTGCCGTTGTGGACCGCTGATCTCGATTCGCAGCGTTTCAGCAATTTGACGGGCGATCGTTTCCGTCGCCGTCAAGAGATCACTGCGTTGGCGAATGTATTGCGCGCCCCACAGGTGACGATCGTCGCTGGTGCTGATTGCTTCCACACTGATCGATAACATGTCTTCGGTTTCAGTTAGGCGCCCCATTAACAAAACCTGAACCTTCAGTTCGCGACCAATCGTCGTAGCGTCCAAATCGCGATGCTTGTAGCGAAAAGCTGAGTTGCGTGAAGTGACGCGAGCATTGGTTAACTGCGCCAGCTTTGTGATTAGACTCTCGCTAATGCCATCGGCGAGGTATTCGGTTTTCGAATCGGAGGTGACGTTTACGAACGGCAACACGGCGATCGAATCTATCGCCGGCCGTTCTTCATGGTGGATCTTTCGCACCGGCGCGATAAATCGATAGCCGCGCCAGGGAATCGTTTCGATGAATTGATGTTCACGCGGGCGCTCGCCGAGTGCGCTTCTCAACGTCGAGATATTGCGCGCGAGGTTTCCCTCTTCGACGGCGGTGTCCGGCCATACGATCTTCATCACTTCATCCTTGGTCAGGATGTGCCCGCTGTTTTGCACGAGCGCCAGAAGCACGTCGAACACTTTCGGCGTCAGCGGAACAACCTGACCGTTGCGCAGCAACTGTCGCTCGCTCGCGTCGATCAGAAACGGGCCGAACTTATAATCTATTGCCGGTTGCCAGAACATCTACAGTGTCTTTCCGAAAGTTTTCCGAACTTGCGAAGGACTCTTCGGCTGCCTTTGAACTATCTTGCTCACTAGAGAAAGCGTTGTGATTCTATTGAAAGACCTGCAAGGGAAGCAATATGGTTCGCAAACCGGCCGTGCCATAGGCACGAAATGTTTATAGAACCGAGAACTCCCCTTTACGTTTACGTTCTGAGCCCATTTATGGGCAACAGTGAACATCGCGCTCCTAAAGGAGCTAACCGATAATTTTGGATCCGACCAGCTATAAACATTGCACCGCTAACGCGGGCTAGAAAGGCAAAAAATGAACGAAATCGAAAAAGACATTCTCAGAATGGAAGATGAATTGACGCAGACTGAGTCGCGGCTGGACGTTGAGGCGCTCGATCGAATTTATGCAGACGACATCATGGTCACCGCTCCGATTGGCATCTGTGTCGATAAGCCCGCGGTAATGAGTGAAATTCGCATGGCGGCAGAGAAGGCGATCATCGGGAGATACGATAAGGACGATCTCAAAGTACGCGCCTACGGCGACACCGCCGTGTCGAGTTATCGCATGACGGCCTGGGCGACCGTCGAAGGAACTGAAATCAAACGCGCATTGTGCATCACGAACGTGTGGATGAAGCGCAACAGTCATTGGCAGATCGTCGCGCGGCATACGGCCAGTCTCCCCGAAGATACGCCGCCGACTTGCGAGCAATAAACGATCTTTGCTCAACCAAACCGATGGGCGGCAGGCTGTCGCACTGCAAAGTCATCGCTTCAAGTCCGCAGTCCAGTTGAGAACCATGGTGATGGGCGCTGAAGCTTTCTGTTCCACGACCGAGTTGACGAGGAAGCGCTGGCCGTCGGCGGTCGCGTCGTAAACATAGCCTGACTCATACGGATGGGCCTCGAACAGCGGCCGCACGGCCCCTATCACCAAACTCGCTCCCGGGCCGTTGACCTCCGCCGCCATTAACTTGTTATCAGGGGCCAGGTAGAAGATCTCTTTGCCGTCACCCCGCCATCTCGGCTGTCGCCCACCTGAAGCAGAGATCTGCTGCTTGCCGCCCGGCCCTGGAAAGGGCGCCACATAAATCTCGTTCCTGCCAGACTCGTCCGAGGTGTACGCGATCCAGCGACCGTCAGGGGAGAATTGACCGTCAAACTCATTGAATTCCGTTTGTAAAAATGGAAACGGCTTTCGGTCTCCCCCCAGCGGCAAGACCCACAAATCAACCTTTGTCTTAGGATCAACGGTGGAATAGAGGAGGAATCGCCCATCCGGCGACCAACTCATCGGATGTTTCTCAAGGTCAGACTCAAGGAGCAGTTCGTCGCTGCCGACCCCACTGGCAGATTTTTGATAGAGATCGATATGGCCTTTGCGATTTGAGGAAAAAACAATGCGGCTCCCGTCGGGCAACCATACTGGAGATCTCTCGTCTCCCGGATCGACGGTAAAGCGCGTCCTAAGGCCGCGCGCCACCTCGTAGAGCCAGATGTCTTGATTCCCGTTCTGCGGGTCGACAATGGCCACCGTTAGCATCTTCCCGTCGGGTGAAAGGTGAGGATAACTGTAAATGGCCACATCACCGAGCACACTGAGTTGTTTGCCGTTGCGGTCGAACCAGGCGAGTTGCGAGCCATTCTTCGCGGATCCAGTTTGATAAGCCAAAACGCCATTGTCCGAGACGGCAAAGACTCCTCTGGCGATGGATGGTTCGGATTGAACCTGTTCGGCGATAGGAAAAGCGTCTCCCACCGTTTCCAGGCGTTTGGCGTCGAACGCCTGGGCCATCAGCGTCGCCCCGCGCAGGAAGAGCAAATACCCCTGGGCATACGCTACGTTTGAATTGGCGCGCAGCAGCAGTTTGCTTTCTTTCGACGCGAGCGAGGTAACGTAGATCGTGCCTGTCTCGGTTTCACTGACGCTGGCGCCCCTGCTGAGATAAAGAAAGTGCTGGCCGTCGGGCAGAAAATAAGGCCAGCGGTGAGTCAATTCAACTCGCGCCTGATCGAGCTGCGTGACGGCGCTGGGTGTGCCACCCGAGGCAGATACTCGCTGTAGCGAACCCGCAGCAGCCGGGGCAAAGACGATCACGCCGTCTCTGTTCCAGGCCCCGCCACGAGCTAAGGGTCCATCGCAAAGCGTGAACGTCGGCCCGCCCGCAGCCTCGATCTTTTTAAGCTTCCCATCCGCGAAAAATCCTACAAAGCGACTGTCCGGCGACCAGAATGGGTACGAAGCGCCCTCCGTGCCTAGCAGTGGTTGCGCCGAGAGCGCATCGAGGGAACGAACCCAGAGGAGATTTTTGCCTTCGGCAGTCGGCGCGACGAAAGTCAGACGACGGCCATCGGGCGAGATGCTGAGTGATTGTAAGATGGAATTGAAGCTCGACTTTTCCGGCGCGAGAATGAAAGAGCGGACGGCGCGGACTTCGACCGGGGCGCTCCGGAAATACGCAATAGACAGGACAAGCGTCGCGACCAGGAGCAGCGCGGTCGCTGCTATCCAACCGAGAGCTGGCAGCGATCTCTTGGCAGGAACAAATACTCCGCTCGGCCTCTGTTTGAGATCCTCGAGATCAAGCAGTAAGTCTTTGACTACTTGATAGCGTCGCTCAGGGTCTTTGCGGAGCGCACGGCTAATAATGTGCTCTAGTTCGCGCGGCACTTCATCGGTGAGAGGCGGCGGCTCGCTTTTCAGAATTGCCGCCAGGACATCGCTTGCCGTCTCACCCTCAAACGGCGCGCGGCCCACGATCATCTCGTAGAACACGACACCAAAGCTGAAGATGTCTGTTCGCGCATCTACCTTTTGCCCGCGTGCCTGCTCAGGCGACATATACCGGGCGGTCCCCATCACCATTCCGGTCTCAGTGTTCACTTGGGCTCTGGTGGGCGCATTCGAACTCAATCCTGCTGTCGATGATTCGGTGAGCTTAGCTAGACCAAAGTCGAGGACTTTGACCAGGCCATCGCTGCGCAACATGATGTTTTCCGGCTTGATGTCCCGATGTGCGATCCCGGCTTTGTGGGCGGCAACCAGCGCAGACCCGATTTGAAGAGCTATATCCAACGCGGCCGAAAATTCTATTCGACCTTGATTCAGGCGTTCGCGCAGAGTCTCCCCATCGATGAGTTCCGTCACCAGATAATGCCACTGTTCGCTTTCGCCGATCTCATGAATAGTGATGATGTTCGGATGATTGAGGGCGGAGGCTGCGCGGGCCTCTTGCTCAAAGCGTCGCAACCGATCAGGGTTCGCAGTGAGTTCTGCGGGCAGCAGCTTGAGTGCGACCTTGCGTTTCAGACGAGTGTCTTCCGCCAAATAAACCTCACCCATCCCGCCCGACCCCAGCAGCGAGAGGACGTGGTAATGGCCTAGCTCCTTGCCATCTAGCGAAAGGGACTTATCCTCAACCAACATCTTCGCTGCATCCTTCATCGCACCTGCGGCGAGGAAACTTCCGGCCACGTCTTCGGCGGCAAGCAGCGACTCTACTTCTCTGCGCATTGCCGTATCATCGCCGCAAGCATCGTCGAGAAAAGTCTCGCACTCATCTGGCGGCAACGCCCGCGCCGCCTGATAAAGCTTGCCTACTTGCTCCCACCGCTCAGGCGTCATTATCACCACCTAGACTTAACTCTCGATACAGCCACGCGCGCGCCAGGCTCCAATCATGCCGAACGGTCCGCGATGATACGTTCAGCGCGGCGGCTACTTCTTCTTCGTTCAAGCCACCGAAGTATCGCAACTCCACTACTCTACTCTGTCGCGCATTGAGGATCCCAAGCTTCTTTAAGGCCTCATCCAGCGCGAGCAAGTCAGCGCCGCTTTCCGGCGAAACTATCAAGCCTTCGTCCAGGGTGACCTGTAGCGCTCCACCACCCGCGCACGCCGTGTGCGTCAACCAGACGCAAGTAAGCCTCATTGACGAGAGCGGAAGTCTGGAGGGTGCGGCCCGCGTGCTCGCGGCCCATGTAGCGCTTGGCCAAACGATGAAGCTCTGCATAGACGAGCGGCATGAGCCTGTCGAGCGCCGCTTGATCGCCGTCGCTCCAGGCCTGGAGTAGTCCTGTAACTTCTTCTCGCGAGGTTTGGGTCATCGCTGTACTCCAAAACAAGTGGTTCGAGACTGCCGCAAAATATCACATCTTCCCGCTGATTTTCATTTCATGACCAACGCTCGAAGAAATTTTCTTGCCACCGCTGCCGCTTCTTCCCCCAGACTCCGCTTAAGAGAGTGAAGGCCGCAAAAGTACGGTGCTCAGTAATGCGAGCGGAGGGCGGTCACAACTTAAGGCAGCAATGCCTTACACCAAGAAAGAGGTTTGTGATGAAAAAGCAAGCTTACACAATGATCGCGATGATCGTTCTCGTTGGTTCAATGGGCATGGCGGCCAAGGCGCAAACCGGTGGCCGCATCGCGTTGATCGCCAATATTCCATTTCAGTTCAGCATCGGCAACAAGTCTTTGCCGGCGGGTGAATACACAGTGCGGTCAATCAGCGACGATTCTCGCAATGTCGTGCTCAGGATACAAAGCCGGGATGGCAAGACCAGCGCGATGTTGCAGACGTCCGCAGTCGAAGGTAAAGCGGTGGACCGCGCTAAACTCTTGTTCCATCGCTACGGAAACCAGTACTTCTTTGCCCAGGCGTGGGTCGATCGACAAAAGACAGGCCTTGAAGCTCAGAAGTCGCGCGCCGAGCGAGCCGCTGAGCACGAACTCACCGCAATCAAAATGGCTACCGAATCGGTAACGGTAACCGCGCGCCGCTAACTTCGCGGAATGTAAGACTCGCCGCGAGGCTCGACTTTCGACGCACCAGTAAGCCGGAGCAACACACTTGAAAAGGAGCAAACCGATGAATACCAAGAGGATCTTTTTAGCTTTAACCTTCGTTGTTGTGATGACCGCTCTGGCCGGATCAGCAGTCGCTCAGTCTAAGAAGAAAAACGACACTACGGATGCAAATGCAGCCGGAAGAGACAGGGTCCTGACAGTCATGACGCGGAACATGGATACTGGCACTGATTTCGGACCGATATTCTCTGCTACAACACCGCTGCAGCTCTTAACGGCGGTGGGGGCAGCGTATGCTGAGGT
>WNFR01052215.1_pt1 | contig 10898 bp, 9 predicted proteins | sample 5400221 | NCBI WGS metagenome assembly WNFR01 (sample SAMN13153357, study PRJNA577476) | soil metagenome | isolation source: 40 cm soil under Madrone tree | place: USA:California | collected 2016-06-14 | reverse complement strand
AGTGATTTGCTCATCCGTTCCCGGTTAGCGGCCTCAGCCGGGAGGTTGCTACCGTAGCCTATATGCTGACTCATCCGAACCATAAGTACGCAGCAGCAATCATGGTACAGGGCTTCGATGGCGGGTATTTTCAGTACACAGCGGAAGCGTCCGGAGAGATGACGTGGCAAGCCGACCAGATCTACGGAGGAAACGCACCGTATGGCGAAGGACTCAAGACCTGGTTGAAAGAATCTCCAAGTTTCAATCTGGACAAAGTCACGACTCCAGTGTGGCTCGTCACTGACATGGGTGGCGTGGTTGAACAGTGGGAATGGTTTGTCGGATTATCGAACCAGGACAAGCCTGTAGAGTTTCTTCTATTGCCGGACGCCGCTCATCTTTTAACTAAACCTTTACGAACGACAGGTCACGCAGCAAGGAATGGTTGATTGGTTCCGTTTCTGGCTGCAGGGCTACGAAGATCCCGATCCTGCTAAAGCCGAGCAATACAAACGTTGGCGCGAACTGCGCAAGCTACAACCGGCGAACGTGAGCACAGCCCATCGGAACTGATGCATCGCACCGGTTCCGGCCACAACAACTGTTAAGTAATACCCGTCACAGGCGCGGGTTGTGCCGCCCACAAATAAAAAATAGCACGTGCGCTGGACTTTAAGGCTTGCGCGGATTTGGTGTACACTCGGCCCCAATTGGAGTTCGATATTTGCGGAGCCTTCGTGCGGAAAACCTGCAAGAGCCTTGCGGGTTGACCTACCAACCGCCTCGTGCTCAGTATCGCGTTCAAGATCGTGCACGAACACGCCGAGGCCGAGGACCTGACCCAGGAGATTTTTGTCGAGCTCAGCAAGACGGCGGCACAATTCAACGCCGCCAAGGGTACAGCTAAGATGTGGATCATTCGCTTGGCTTACCGGCGCAGTTTGAATCGGCGCCGTCACTTGAACTTCCGCAACTCGCACCTGCTGCAAGACATGGGAGAGTTGGAGAACACTCCAAGCTCAGAATTTGTTGCCTTTCAGACCATGACCACGCACGAGTCGCGCCGCCTGGTGCGACAGATGCTCGCGTCGCTCGACGCGGCGCAGCGACGCATTCTGGAGCTGGTGTATTTCGAGGGCCTGAGTATGCAGGATGTTGCCGAGCGTACTGGCGACAGCTTTCACAGCGTCCGGCACCGCTACTACCGGGGAATGCGTAGGCTCCGCGAACTGATGCATCAGCCATACGGTGAAAAAGTAGTTCCGGCCGCACAGGAGACACTCGATGCCAAGGCATGAGCGCTTCGAACAACTGTGCAGCTTGGCAGCTCTCGGTGAAGTCACCCCTGAGGAAATGATTGAGTTGCACGATCACTTGCGGGGGTGCGCCCGGTGTAAGAGAGCGCTGGCAGATTTTTCGTCGGTTATTGACGATCGCCTGCCGCTTGCAGATCTCGGTCGGGCGGGAATAAGTCCCGAGGTTAGCTCGGATGGTCTCCGCCAGTTGCGTGAGGCGACGCTTAGACGCGTTGCAGGCGAGGGATTGCATGTCTCGCCGGATGCCTTTCTCGGCCCAAACTCTCTGCTTCTAAATCTACGCGAACGGCTGAACGAGTTCCGTTGGTCGCTTCGAGCCCGCCTGCCCCGCGTTGCTGTTTCAGCCGCCGTTCTTGCGATGGTTGTGGTCGGCGCTCGTCAGGCGCGGGAAGCTGACGCAACCAATGTACAACGGCTCCGACAACTGCAGCTTCCACATGCTGATTTGGCGCCGGAAATCGCGCAATTGCAAAGGGATCTCTCCGTCGCCAAAGAGAATAGTGCTCTGCTGAAAGATCAGCATCGTAATGATGTCGACACCATTCAGAAACTGGAGTCCCAAATAGCACAGCTTGTCTCTGAGAAAACCGCCTTAACCCAACAGAAAGGAAGCACCGACACTGAACTCGCGAAACTGCGCCAGGATCTTGAGCAACTGCGAACAGCCGCTTCCAACCGAGATGCTCAGCTTGTGGCGCAACAGTACCGTATCAACGAACTTTCGAAGGAACTTGAAGGCCAAAAAGGCGCCCTCGATCACGAACAGGAGTTGCTTGCTGCCGGGCGCGACGTCCGCGATCTGATGACCGCCCGGAACCTGCATATCATTGACGTTCATGACCAGGATGCGCGAGGCGAATCACATCCTTTCGGCCGTATCTTTCTAACTGAGGGCAAGCGTCTCATCTTCTATGCTTATGATCTGGATACAGCGCAGGTAAAGAACGCCTCGTTCCAGGCATGGGGCCAGCGCACCGATGGCGGCAAGGCGGCGGTGAATCTCGGCATCTTTTACGTCGACGACAAGAAACAATCGCGCTGGGCGCTCAAGGTAGAGGATCCGGACCTTTTAAAAACAATCGACTCGGTTTTTGTGACTGTTGAACCATCCGGAGGAACCAAGAAACCGAGTGGCAAGAAGCTGATGTACGCCTATCTCCACAATCCCATCAATCATCCCTAGTCGATTCCCGATTTCTTAATGAAATATTTTCTTGAAGGGAGGCACAACTTGGCTCTGGTGTGGGTATTGCTCAACAAGCTCACGTCGAGGAACGTGCAATGTCCAAGCTTCTCTTGTTCTCTATGGTCATCGCCTTGTCTGGTATCTGCCTCGCCCAAAGCGAGTCTGCAACCCTATCGGGCCGTGTCACCGATCCGAGTGGATCGGCAATCGCGGGCGCCGAAGTTGTCCTGACGAACGCCGATACTAATGTCGAATCACGGACCAAAACGAATGCTAACGCATTATATGTGTTCACCGGAGTTCGTCCTGGCCGCTATCGCGTGGCTGCTGGAGCCACTGGTTTCAAGGTACTGATTAAAGATGGGTTGGTGCTCCATGTCCAAGACGAGCTTGCGGAGAACTTTACCCTGCCCCTCGGCACAGTATCGGAGGTTGTCACCGTCAGCGCCGATGCCACACGCGTGGACACTACGGATGCGTCGGTCAGCACTGTCGTTGATCGGAACTTTGCCGAGAATCTCCCGCTGAATGGACGGAGCTTTCAGAGCTTGATTCAGCTCACTCCGGGTGTGGTCGTTACCGCGAGTAGTGCGGCTGATCCCGGTCAGTTCAGCATCAATGGCCAGCGCACCGACGCAAATTACTGGACGGTGGATGGAGTCAGCGCGAATATCGGGGTTGCTGCGGTTGGTAAGGGTGGTCTTTCAGGATCGCTTGGAGGCTTCAGCGCTCAGGGTGGAACCAACAGCATGGTGTCGATCGACGCGATGCAGGAGTTCCGCCTCCAGACTTCCACCTATGCGCCGGAATTTGGGCGCCAGCCAGGCGGCCAGATTTCGATCCTGACGCGGTCAGGATCGAATCAATTCCACGGTGCGTTGTTTGAATATCTACGAAATGACGCGCTGGATGCCAACAACTGGTTCAGCGGCTACACAAATAACCCGCCCCTTCGAAAAGCTGAGGAGCGCCAAAACAATTTCGGTGGAACGTTCGGCGGCCCGATCCTGAAGGACCGGACATTTTTCTTTTTCTCCTATGAGGCGAACCGTCTTCGTCTCCCCAGAACCCTCCTGACAACCGTTCCCAGTTTGTCGGCACGAGCCGCCGCCACTGCCGGGATGCAGCCCTTCTTCAATGCCTACCCCATCCCCAACGGGACAGATAACGGAGACGGCACGGCAAACCTTGGCGCAAGTTACTCCGATGCTTCAAGCCTCGATGCCGCCAGTCTGCGGATCGATCATAGGTTGAATAACCACGTGACTCTCTTCGCGCGCTACAACTACGCGCCTTCTGACGGTACATCGCGCGGAGCTTATGGTGATTCACCAAATTCCGTCGCCAGAAACAAATTTGCGATGCAGACCGCCACGGCGGGAGCCACATGGGCGATCTCGCCAGTGATGGGGAATGACCTCCGCTTCAATTACAGCAGAAACCATTCTTCAAGCTCTGTGTCCATGGACGGCTTCATGGGCGCGGTTCCGCTCAGCACCCTGCCGCTGCCGACCGGGTATTCAGCCCAGAACGCGGATTTCTTCTTCAGCATGATCCCCCTGGGAAATGGCGGCCTTGGTCTTGATGTGGGCAAAGACCAGGAGCTCACGCTGCGGCAGTACAACTTTGTCGACACCTTCTATCTGCAGCATGGTACTCACAGCCTAAAATTCGGGGTCGACTATCGCCGCCTGTCTCCAGTTTTCGCCCCGCGGCAGTACCTGCAGAATACCCTCATCTACTCCATGGCCGACGCCGAATCGGGGACTGCCGATTTTGCGTACCTCACTTCCCAGCGAGGCGCAACATTCCTTTTCAGAAATCTGGGAGTTTATGCCGAGGACACCTGGCGCGCATTCTCGCGACTGACGCTCACCTACGGATTGCGCTGGGATCTGGATTCTCCTCCATCTTCATTGAACGGTCCCAGTCTTTTGGCTTTCACAGGTTACAATCTTCAGGATCCTTCGAATCTCGCCGTGGCGCCGTCGGGCACGCCGGTCTACAAAACTACTTACAACAACTTTGCGCCCCGCATCGGCGTGGCCTATCAGCTGCGACAGAGTCCAGACTCGGGAACCGTATTACGAGGAGGCTACGGACTCTTCTATGACATGGCTTCATCCCAGATAGGGAATCTCCTTTTTCACCACACTTACCCCTTCCTGGCGTACAACTTTGGTTTCGGAGAACCTTTTCCACTTCCCGAGAGCTGCAGCCCGAGCCCCTGTTTCTCGGCGGCCCCTCCGGCCTTTGCGCCACCCTCCCCAAGTAGTCCAGCGGTTGCCTCCGGCACAAACCCGAATCTGAAGTTGCCCTACACGATGGAATGGAACTTTTCGCTGGAGCAGGCTTTAGGACGGCAACAATCTCTATCCGCCACCTATACTGGCGCGGCCGGCCGAAGACTGCTGCAAACGACTTTCGCGTTTCCGTCAAACCTGCCTCCGAGTTTCACAAGTCTCGGTATGGTGGATAACACGGCAACCTCCGATTACCACGCTTTGCAGCTTCAGTTCACACGCCAGTTGTCGCATGGCCTGCAAGCTCTGGCCTCCTACACGTGGGCGCATTCGATTGACACGGCGTCCGCAGGGTCTTTCGACGGAAATCCGGCAAACGGAAGAGTGGTTACCGGCGGCGATCGTGCCTCGTCGGACTATGACATCCGTCATGCCGTTTCGGCGGCGTTCACCTATCAGATTCCGTCGGCAAAGATGAATGCGTTCACCAGCAAGCTCACAAGCGGCTGGTCGGTAGAGAACATCTTCCAGGCACGAACTGCGCCACCGGTAAACGTCTTTGACACACAGTTCCCCTTTCTATCCAATTACGCGGTAACGAGCATCCGGCCCGATGTGGTGCCAGGTGTTCCGCTTTATCTATACGGTTCCCAATACCCCGGAGGAAAAGCATTCAACAGCACTCCTGGAGCGGGCGGAACCTGCTTCGATGGGAACAGTGGGACTTTGCTGTCCATCGTGACTTTTCAATCCATGAATCACTCAGCCTGCAGTTTCGGGCCGAGATGTTCAACGTCTTGAACCATCCCAACTTCGGACCGCCGTTGCCTGATATCAGCCCGTTCGTGAATGGGTTTGGCAAGTCGTACCAACTGCTGGCCGATAGCCTCGATGGCGGGTATCAGAACGGCGGAAGTAATCAAGGTGGCGGAAGCTTCAGCCCCATTTTCCAGTTTGGCGGTCCGCGCACGATCCAACTTGCGTTGAAGCTAAGGTTCTAAGCGATTCCAACCAATTCTGATTGAGGAGAACACAAGTGACCTGTCGCCTTGCCCTCGCGATCTCGTCAGTGATGTTCGTCACCGCTCTATTGTGGGCCGAACAGGTATCACAAGGGGCTGCCGCCTCGGCGCCTGCGAACGCCAAGCGGCCCTTAACCGTCGCCGATGCCGTTGAGATGACCAAAATAGGTGAAGATGACTATTTGAGACTCTGGGACAGGTCGGACAATGTGGCGCATTTCTCACCCGACGGCAGCAAGTTCGCTTTCATCACTCAAAAAGGCGATTTGAAGCGCGAAGTCGTTACGTACTCGATCTGGCTGTTCGAAACTGCGGCCGCAATCAAAGCGTCGAAGCCGCAGCTTATCGCAGAGGTAAGCTCCTCTTCCAATCGGCCGGCGATCGCTCAACTTAAATGGCTGCCGGACAACAAAACTCTGGTCTTCCTGGGTGAAGGGTCCGGAGAGACTACTCAAATTTACAAGCTGGACTGTACGAGCAAGAAACTGGAGCGACTAACGAATCAAACAACCCCGATAACCGAATTTTCCATGACCGATGACGGCTCCACATTCGCTTTCCTGGCCGACGCGGACAAGGAGCCGCTGTTCTCGAATGAGCAACGCCGGCGCGGATTTTTTGTGCCTGCCCGGCATCAGTGGCTTGAGCTCTATACCAACCAGCAGGAATGGGACTTCAGACACGATCTCTATGTCCAAACCGCGGCGATGCCGAAGCCCGAGAAGATCGGCGTGATTAAGGGGTATTTCTTTGACACGCACCTGAGCCTTTCGCCAGACGGCGCGTATGCACTCTTGAGAGCCTTTAGCATCGCCCCTCCGGTCGCTTGGGATTCCTATAGCGTGAAATGGTCCAACGACCTGTACTCGCGAACGGCGTGCCTTGAGGGCGAAACTGCAAATTGCCCGGAACAATATTCGCTAGTCGATCTCAGACAGAAGACAATCAAGCCTTTGCTGGATTCGCCGATTGTCTGGCAGTCCGAAGGAAACTCGGTTGCCGTCTGGACGAACGAGAATAGAGTCGCGCTCATCAATGCCCTTTTGCCGCTGGAGACCGTCAGCGGCGAAGAACGCGTGCAGCGGCAAAGTCACTTTTACAATGTTGAAATACTTGTCCCCAGCGGCGAAAGCCGCGTAATCGACGCCCGCGACAAGGTCCTGCCTGCATTTTCGGCGGAACTTGACAACGCAAACCGCAGGATTGTCACGGAACCTTTGACCAAAGGATATGGTAGTCCGTTCGAATTCCGAAAGCGGGACGGCAAATGGTCAATCAAGGAGATTACCCCCGCTGCGGCCGAACCCAAACTGCCCCTGTCGGTAATTCTGGAAGAAGGTATAAACAGCTTTCCAAAGCTAATCGCCGTTGATCCAAAGACGGCTCGGCGAACAACGTTGTTCGATTTGAATCCACAGTTCGCCCAGCTTACCTTTGGCCGCGTCGAAGTCTTTCATTGGAAAAATCGCGAAGGGCTATCGGCCGCCGGTGATCTGTATTATCCGACGAATTACGTCGGGGGGGAAAGGTACCCACTTGTAATACAGACGCATGGCGAGAGCCGCACACGCTTCTGGATCGATGGAGCTTTTCCAACGGCGAGCGCCGCTCAGGCGCTGGCGAACAAGGGTTTTGTCGTTCTGCAGATGGGTTACGGAGATCGTGATGACAAAGCCTCACTCGAAGCCGTTGTAAAGGCAGACGGTACCCCGCAGGAAGGAGCGCTCTTTGCCTCCTTTGTCGAGTCGGCGATTGATGAGCTCGATCACCTAGGCTTGATTGATCGCAATCATGTCGGCATCACAGGCTTCAGCCGTACTGTCTATGAGTCGGAGTACATGTTGACGCATTCCAACTTCGCTTTCGGAGCGGTGGTGATGGCCGACGGAGTAGATTTTGGATATGTGAACTGTGTCTTGTATCCATACACGAGATCCATGTGCGAGAAGGTGAATGGCAGCTCTCCCTGGGGCGATTCGCTTTCCAACTGGCGAAAGGAATCTCCTCCGATGCGGCTGGACAAGATCAACGCTCCTATGCTCCTTCAGTCAATCTCTGACCCGATAGGCGAATACGAGATCTATTCGGGACTCCAGTGGCTCAAAAAACCTGTTGAATGGGAAAACCTCTATCCCGAAGGCACTCACGAGCTAGTGCAGCCACAACAGAAATATTTTTCGGAGCAAAGCGTTGTCGACTGGTACTGCTTCTGGCTGAAAGGCGAGGAAGATCCTGACCCTGCCAAAGCCGAGCAGTACAAACGTTGGCGTGAGTTGCGCAACACGAGGAACACAAGCTCCACTTCAGCACAGGCAAACCAGGAAGTCTGGAAGAGATAGCATGTCGGGTAAGGGCAAATACTTTATTCAGTGGCTGGTACGGATCAACGCTGAGGCGGCGCGTAGCAATCGGATAGCGTGCCCGCACGCGGCACCACACAATTTGCATTCGAGAAACTACCCAATGAACATCCAAGCGAATCGGTTCGCGCACGCGACGATTGTGATTGCCGTTATCGCCAGTACTCTTGTCCTCGTGCCTCCGCTCAATGCTCAGGGCAAACACTTGGTAACTGGCGACGACCTGATGTCCCAGATGAAATACATCGATCAACTGCAGCTTTCACCCAACGGTCGCCATCTCGCCTACGTCGTTGGTGGCGAGGATAGCCTCTGGCTGCTGACGACTGAAACAAAACAGTCACGCGCTCTGGGTAACGGTTTCATTCCGCGCTGGTCTCCAGATGGCACCACATTAGCGTTTTATTCGGTGCGGAGTGGCACACCGCAGTTGTGGATCTTCAACCTGACGAGTAGTCAGTCATTCCAAATAACAAATTTCGAGGGAGGCATCAACCCTGATCCCGTTGCGCGATTGAGCGGCTTCGATGAGGAGCCATTACATTATTCCTGGTCGCCGGATGCGAGCAGGATTGTCTTCGCCTCGCGAATCAATCCCAAGCGATCCAGGACTGCTGATTCAACACGCAACAATGCAATTGACGCCGGCGGTGCAGCGTCGCGCGCAGGTAAGCCGTTGGTGCTGACAGGTACAACTCCCTCCTGGTGGACATTAAGTGGCCTCTTTAAGTTTGATCCCGTCAGAACGGCAGTAGGATCAAGGGATACAGGTACGGCAGTAGAAACAGATGAGAACTACGAACCTGAGCCGTCCGCACCGAATCAACTGTTTATTGTCGATGTTGAGAGTAAAAACCTTGAGCAAGCGAGCAATGGAGACAGTGGATATTTTAGCCCCGACTGGTCTCCCGGCGAAAAAGAAATTGTGTGTGTCTCTAACGAAGGCAGGCCGATGACCGGCTATGGCCCTGACACCACCAATATTTATGCAATGGACTTGGCAACCAAACAAGTGAGGGGGCTTACAAGGGGGCCGGGTCAAAAGAGGCTTCCTTCGTGGTCCACGGATGGAAAGTGGATAGCCTACTTAGGAGGGAAACAGTTTGAAATATCCTCACTATATGTCCTGCCTGGGTCTGGTGGGTCGCCTGTCAATCTCACCCAAGGGCTTGATCGACTGATCTGGAATTTCGAGTGGGATCCTAAGAGCGATGCCGTATTTCTTTCCTATCGAGACGGAATCACTGTTCCAATCGCGCGAGTTACTGTTCCCGGCGGGAAGCTGTCGAGATTGACCCAAGAGGATTCACTTCATTTCCCATTCACTATTTCTCATTCGACCAAAATTGTTTGGGCCGAGAGCAACGGCTCGACCAGTGGGGTTGTCCGTCAGTCTGATTTGGATTTCCACGGGGCCGTAGAACTCTTTGACTTGAATCCTCGTATTCGCGAATGGGCGCTCGGTGAGTCTTATTAAGCCGGTTGGTTATCAAAAGGGAAAGGCCTACCCATTGATTGTCGATCCGTATCCCGGCGCGGGAGTGAACGGGTTCATGAGTTATCTGATGACTGGCAATCAAGCCTTCGCTTCGCGAGGGTATGCGGTGTTTTTCCCAAATGAGCGCACGGCCCATACCTGGTGGAACCCATACAAAGGGAAAGCCTTCGATGAAGCAACACGCGGACCGCAGGGGCCAGAAATCATGATGGACGATTTGATCAGTGGCATCGATACGGTAGTGAAGATGGGCATCGCTGATTCTGATCGCATGTGTCTGTACGGATTCAGCAACGGCGGCGGCGCTACGGCGATGATCGTGACGAGGACCGCGCGCTTCAAATGCGCCGTGTCGGCTTCAGGTGCGGCAACCGATCTGACCTCCTATTTTTTTATGCTCGGTGATCCTGAAACCTACGTGAAGGAGACAGGCGGGCGGACACCGTGGGGTGACCCGGAAACCTACATCAAGCTCTCGCCGATTTACCATTTGGATAAGGTATCAACGCCAATGCTCCTGGCTGCGGGAGACCAAGAGACCGCCGGGGCTTTGATAAACCTCGAAATGTACACAGGGTTAAAATACCTGGGCCGGGACGTCACATTCTTGAGGTATCCAGATCAGGGCCACGGGTTTACCGGTGCGGCATTGAAGGACTACTGGCAGCGAGTCAATGTATTTTTTGACAAGTACCTGAAGCCTGAAGTGCCTGTCGGTCCCAGCGGTCGTCGAAGCCAACCGAATTGATCCGTTTCGCGATGGATTATCGGCCACTCGGAAACAACCAGAACGACTTCCGGCAAACTCAGTCACCTACATTCGGGCTGGATGCAGTTTTCGCAATTACAAACGCCTCGGGGAAACATTCGCAGCGGTCGTCCGTCCAAGCACTTCAAGAAAACCAGGGATTCAACGGGTCCGTTTTTGGGCCGATTGGCGCTCGAATGCGGTCTTGTTCGGGCAGTATGCCTGCACGACGCGCGTCCTGTCTCAGCCCCCCGAATTGAATTTGCCTGATAGATTTCGACGCTGGATTGTGTTCTTATCAAATCTAAGAGGCTGCTCCAGCCCCACACCCTAGGATGTTTCCGAATCAAGCAAATCGAATTAAGGAAGACTGCATCCGCGAGTTTGCTGATCTTACCGATGAGCGTGTCATGCTCGAAGTTCAGCAAGGCAATGGCGACGCCTTTGCTGTCTTGTTTGATCGTTAGCACCGTTTGGTCCTGGTGACCGCATTGAAGATCCTGCGCGACGTGGGAGAGGCCGAAGAGGTCACTCAAAACGTTT
>WNFR01009239.1_pt1 | contig 10898 bp, 7 predicted proteins | sample 5400221 | NCBI WGS metagenome assembly WNFR01 (sample SAMN13153357, study PRJNA577476) | soil metagenome | isolation source: 40 cm soil under Madrone tree | place: USA:California | collected 2016-06-14 | reverse complement strand
TGTTTTCATCCGCGGAGGAATGGCTCGATCGCGGAGATCTTCGTCGGATCGATTGTCTTCTGCTGGATGTCCAGCTCGGCGGCATCTCCGGCATTGAATTGCAGCGCCAACTCAACGCCTTGGGCTCCACGCTTCCGATCGTCTTCATGACGGCTTTCGATGACGAGGAGATGCGCGCGCAGGCCTCGCAAGCAGGCTGCCTGGGATGGTTACGCAAGCCGTTTTCCTCACGACAGCTGATCGAAGCAATCGAACACGCGACATCGTAGCCCGATGCCGGCGGCCTACAGTTCCAGGGCCATGCCGCGGCTTTCTTGCACTCGGGTGCAGAAGCGAGAGAAGGCCGCCGAGCCACGCTGCGCTTCCCCTATAGACAGTTTCGGGCAGGCAATGCCGGAGGGAAAATAATTCGGGTCCTCGCAAGAGGTTTTGCGCAGCGGTGTCGCACGGATGGTTCAAGCTGGACGCGGGCAGATGTTTCCGCGTCGTAGCGCGCGGCACGCGGCGCGATTGCAATTGGGGGAAAGGGCTTTGGCTGCCGGCCCACCCGGGCAGCCGATAGAGAGGAGCGAAGAATGACCAGGACCATCTGGCTCGGTCTCTTGGCGCTGTTTGCCGGCGCCACGATCGCGAGTGCGCCGGCAGCCGCACAACAGCAGAAACCAAATATTGTCTTCATCATGGGCGACGATATCGGCTGGATGCAGCCGAGCATCTATCACCGCGGCCTGATGGTCGGCGAAACACCCAATATCGATCGCATCGGAAACGAAGGTGCGATCTTCATGGACTACTATGCCGAGCAGAGCTGCACCGCCGGGCGCAACGCCTTCTTCACCGGCATGCATCCGCTGCGCACGGGCATGATCCCGCCGCAGCTCCCTGGCAGCCCGAGCTACCTGCGTCCCGGCACCCCGGCGCTCGCCAAGTTCCTGCTCGATCTCCCGACATCAACAAGAGCCCGACCCAGCAAGGCATCGTGCCGGCGTGCAAGAACACCCCGATTCCGGGCATTCCGGAAGTCCCCGGGGCCGTGGATCCGAAAACGACGCTGTGCCTGACGCCCCCTCGCAATGTCCTGGCGTGCAAGTCCGACGGCTCATCGAAGGACATGATGTGCAAGGACGAGGGCCCGCTGACGTTGGAGCGCTCGAAGACGGTGGACGAGGAAATTTCCGCCAAGGTGGTCGACTTCCTTGACCGCAACGATCCGCGAAAGACCAACAAGCCGTTCTTCGTCTGGTACAACCCGGCGCGCATGCACATCACGACCGTGCTTCCGGACAAATACATGGGCATGGTCGGCGAGCCAGGCGGCAAGGACTGGGGCGTCAACGAAGCCGGCATGAAGCAGATGGACGACAACATCGGCTATGTCATCAAGAAGCTGGAAGACATGGGCCAGTTGGACAACACCATTCTCGTCTTCACGACCGACAATGGCGCCGAGGTGATCACCTATCCCGACGGCGGCACCACGCCGTTCAAAGGCGGGAAGCTGACGACCTGGGAAGGCGGCATGCGGGCTCCGCTGGTCGTACGCTGGCCGGGACACATCAAGCCCGGAACGGTCAAGAACCAGATGTTCGCCTCTCTCGACTGGTTGCCGACGCTGGTCAACATCGCCGGCGGCCCCAAGGGCGATGGGCTGAAGAAGCAGATCGAGGCCGGGCAATATCCCGGCATCGTGAAGACGACTCTCGATGGCATCGACCAGCGCGACTACCTCGAAGGCATGTCGCAAAAGTCGGCGCGCGACACGTTCTTCTATTATACCGGCGCGACGCCGTCGGCGGTGCGATACAAGAACTGGAAGATCTATTTCTCGATGGTTGGTTCGTGCGCGAACTGCGGTCTGAAGGGAGTCGAAACCTACAAATGGGCCCAGGTCGGCAACCTCAAGCGCGATCCCTTCGAGTCGGCCGTCGGGTTTGACCAAGGAACGATGCTGGGCATGGGCGGCGCGCTCGCCGGCCCGGTGACCGCTTACCTCTATGACTGGAACCTGCTGCCTATCGGCCAGCTTCTTTGGCTGAAGGAGCTCGAGACCTACCAGGCATTCCCGCCGCTGCAGAGCCCGGCGAGCTATAACCTGACCCAGGTCTACGAGGAGATCAAGAACACCAAGACCGGGAGCCACCACGGCGACTAGCCGCGGGAAGCAGACCGCGACTTCGCTAAACGGGCGCCCTGGAACGGGGCGCCCGCCACCAGCGGCAAGAGGCGATCAGGCAACCGTCCCGCATGTCATGCCGCGTCGCCTCGGCGTCGAACAAGCCACGGAGAAACTCCGGAACCCGCCATCGAGCAATTGACCGCGTCATCCGCCGGGAGAATCCAAGATGGAAGCCTTACTCGGATAAGATCTCGATCCGCGCCCATTCGTGGGCGAACTGGGTCTATCCCATCAACTTCTGACGAACACGCGCGGAGGTCCGCTTGAGCCATGACCGACCTGCACCCGAAAGCTCTCGCACCGATTGCCTCATTCGCGGGCCTTCGCTCGTTCCTCGTGGGCGAGTGGCCATACCTCGCGATCCTCGTCCTGGCGCTGTTCGGCGTCGCCTATACGAGCGTCGCCCGGCAACCGATATTGATCTATTGGCTGGCTCTCGCCCCATTCATCGGAATTATCTGCGTGGTGACGCGCTGGCACGAGGGCCAGGGACGGGAAGCGAGGATGCGGCTGATCTGGACGAATGGCCTTCACTGGGGTGCGGTTCTCGCGGCGATGTACCTCATGTCGGTGGTGGACCTCGGCCAGATGATGACACCCGATGCCAGGGCGCTTGCGTCCCTCATACTGCTCGCATTGGGCACCTTTACGGCCGGTGTCCACATCGCGGCTTGGCGTATCTGCCTGGTGGGAATCGTTCTGGGAGCGAGCGTCCCCGCGATCGCGTGGCTCGCGCAATCGGCGCTCCTTCTCGTCGTGGCGGCCTTTGTCCTGATCGGGATCACGGCGCCGTTCTGGTGGCCCGACCGCGAACACATCAGGAAGGCCGCGCGTCAACCATCTCTCTGAAATCACTGACGGCGTCATTGCGGCTTGCGGCGACCAGCATGGCGACCTTCAGATGCCGCAATGGGCGCCGCCGAACCAATGGATTGCCCCTTGGGGCAATATCGCAATCCATTGCACATCTGACATTATTGGATTGGTGCTGCAGGTGAATTGGATTGGTGCTGCAGGTGACGCTTGGCTGAAGGCGACAGACCCCGAAAGGGAGTTCGGTGCCGTGCGCATCGATGATGACAAGTATCGATTGAACACCCAGCCTGGGGGTGGCATCGGAGGTCGGGCATGAGCCGACGACAGATCGCCCTCGTATTCGCCGCCTTGGGGCTGGGCATCCCATCGGCCCATGCCGGTCCGTGCAGCGCGGCGATCGCGCGGTTCGAGCAGGCCGTGCGCCAGTCAGCGAACAACCCGGACGCCGGACCGATCGCGCCCCAATCGATCGGCGCGCAACTCGATCGCGAACCGACGCCGGCGTCGATCAAGCGGGCCGAGGCGCGTGCGCGGACGGCATTCGCGGCCGCCCTGGCGCGCGCCAAGCGGCTCGACGCTCAAGGCGATCGCGCCGGCTGCACGAAGGCGCTCGCCCGCGCCAAGGACATGTATCTCCTGAATTGATCCAACACCGCGCGAAAGGTGACGGCTGTGACTGGCGCTCATGACGGCTCGGAGGACAGACGCCGCCCGCAGGAGTCGCCCATCGCGCCGCCGGATGTCGGCGGAGCGATGCTCGCCGAGGAAGATGTCGAGGCCGGGCCGTGGTCGGCGTTGACGATCTTCCTGGTCGCATTGACGGGCGGGGCATTGGCCATAGCGTGCGCTTTGGCGCTTCAACTCTCGGCCGGAGCCTTGCGGGCGGCGCCCGGTGGAGTGGATCCACCTGTCGCGTTTGTCGGCAGCCAAGCCTGCGCCGGCTGTCACCGCGCCGAAGCGGACCTATGGCGCTCCTCGCAGCACCAGCGCGCCATGCAGCACGCGACCGCCGAATCGGTGCTCGGCGATTTCAACGAGGCGAGCTTCGACTATTACGGCGTGCATTCGCGCTTTTTCCGCAAGGACGAAAAGTATCTTGTCGAGACCGACGGCCTCGACGGCAAGCTCGCCACGTTCGAGGTGAAATACACCTTTGGGGTCGATCCGCTGCAGCAATATCTCGTTGAATTCCCCGACGGCCGGCTGCAGGCGCTGTCTCTTGCCTGGGATAGCCGGGCGAAGGAGCAGGGCGGCCAACGCTGGTTTCATCTCTACCCGAACGAGGAGATCAAGCACGACGACGTGCTGCATTGGACCAGGTTGAATCAGAACTGGAATTTCATGTGCGCCGAGTGCCACTCCACCGGCGTGCGCAAGAATTACGACGCCGCAGCCGACCGGTTTGCCACCACCTGGGCGGAGATCAGCGTCGGCTGCGAGGCCTGTCACGGCCAGGGGTCGCGCCACGTCTTATGGGCGCAGAAGCAACAGAGCTGGTGGCCGTTGGGTAAGACCGACGACCCGACCAGGGGCCTGCTTGTCCGGTTCGATGAGCGGCACGACATCACTTGGCCGATCGATCCGCGTACCGGCAACGCGCAACGCCGCATCGGGCCCGCCACGCTCCGCAAGGAGGTCGAGACCTGCGGCCTCTGCCATGCCAGACGCAGCGAGCTTTCCGAGGATTGGGTGCCCGGTCGGCCGCTTTCGGACACGCACCGCGTCTCGGCACTCGCGAGCGGGCTCTACCATGCCGACGGGCAGATGCGCGACGAGGTCTACAACTATGGCTCCTTCAAGCAGAGCAGGATGTTCGCGGCCGGAGTCACTTGCAGCGATTGCCACGAGCCGCACAGCGCCAAGCTGCGCGCCGCCGCCGACGGCGTTTGCCGGCAATGTCACTCACCCGAAAAATACGCGGCCGCGACGCATCATCGCCATGAAGGCGCGAACCCGCCGCTTGCCTGCGCGTCCTGCCACATGCCCGCCCGCACCTATATGGTGGTCGATCGGCGGCACGATCACAGCTTTCGCGTTCCCCGCCCCGATGTGTCGGCAAGGCTCGGTACGCCGAACGCCTGCAACGATTGTCACGCCGACAAATCGGCGCAATGGTCGGCGTCTGCGATCGAAGGCTGGTACGGGCCGGAACGCAAGGGTTTCCAAAACTACGCCGAGGCATTCCAGGCCGCATGGACCGATCGCGCCGATGCGGCCGCCTTGCTTGGCGCGATCGCGGCCAATCCCGGCATTCCGGGCTTTGTGCGCGCGAGCGCGCTGACCGGGCTCGCCTCGCACCTGTCGCCTGCGAACATCGAGCTTGCGCGCAGCGGGTTCGCGGATCCGGACCCGATGGTGAGGCTGGGCGCCCTCGACATGCTCGCAGCCGCGCCGGCAGCGCAGATCTGGCCGGTGGTGGCGCCGCTTCTGTCAGATCCCAATCGCGGCGTGCGCATCAGGGCGGCCGCGCTGCTCGCCGCAGTTCCGGGCGCGAGCCAGCCGCCCGCCGACCGTGAAAATTTCGAGCGCGCCGCAGCCGAATTCGTCGCCGGCCAGCGCCTCAACGCCGATCGGCCCGAGGCACGTGCCACCCTGGGAAACTTCTTCGCGCGGCGCGGGCTCGCCACGGCTGCTGAGGCCGAATACCAGGCCGGGCTTCGATTAAGTCCGCATTATGCGCCGGCGGCGATCAATCTCGCCGATCTTTACCGACAGCTCGGTCGCGACGGCGACGGAGAAAGCGTGTTGCGCGCCGCTATCGCCGTGTCGCCGCAGGACCCGGGGCTGCATCACGCGCTGGGTCTCACGCTCACCCGCCTGAAGCAGCCTGAGGAAGCGCTGGGCGAGATTCGGCGCTCCGCCGAGCTCGATCCCGATCACGCCCGATACGCATATGTTTATGCGGTCGCGCTGCATTCGGCCGGGCAAAAAGACGAGGCGATGAGAATTCTGAAGAAAACCGCGGTCGTCCGCCCGAGTGATCGCGACACGCTGCTGGCCATCATCAGCTTTGCCCGCGATGATGGAGACACCAGGACCGCGCTCGATTACGCCCGGCAACTCGCCCAATTCACCCCGGGTGATTCGCGTCTCACCGCTCTCATCGAAAATTTGCAGCGCCAAATGGACAAGCCGGACGCACGATAGGCCGGCACGTGATCGATCGGTGGCCCTCTCGGAACCCTCGAATGTCGCAAACCTTGATGTACCGCGGTTCCCCGTGGACGCCATGCCATAATGGCTGTGGATAAATTGACTAACCCCGTGTCTTTGCGCGTTCGCGTCGTCATTCTTTCGGTGGCTCGGGGGGGCCACCAAGATGCACGCACGAACCTGCTGCGCACTGACTATTTTCCTGTTGTTTCCTGCCCATTCCCGCGCCGACACGTCCTGCGCCGATCCCGCGCAGCTCGCGCATGTCGGCGTCAGTATCGTGCGTATTTTCGACGACGCGGAACGCAGCGCGAAACCGGACGTGGTCGGCATACGCGGAACCGCTTGGTTCCTGTCTCCGACCCTCATCGTCACCGCGGGGCACGTCGCCGATGCCATGCGGCTCTCGATGCAGGATTGGAAACCCATGGAGATCACGGGCGGCGACCATAGGGAGTCGATGCCCGCGCGAATTCGGCGTTTGGTAGGCGCACAACCGGAAAAACTGGCGGTGATCGAGTTGCAGGCGGCGGTGTCGGGCGCCCGCAGTGTCGAGATTCGGACGGAGCCACTCGTGCCGGACGAGAAGGTCGTAACCTTCGCCAATCCGGACGGACGTCCACGCCTCGTCAATGGCCGGTTCGTGCAATTCGGCGACGGCAAGCTCGCGGGCACCGCACTCCTCGAAATGTTCGAGGGCAACGATCGCCTGGCCGTCGATCACGGCGCTTCGGGAGCGCCGGTGCTCGATTGCGAGGGCCGCGTCGCGGCGATCGTCAGCATTGTGTTCACGCAGACTCTTTATTGGGCATCCCGCGAAATTCGTATCTCGACCGCATGGGGGACGCCCAATGTCGTTTCCGTACCGGTCACGGCGTTGGAAGCTTCGTCCAACGTCGATTGAGACGCCCGCGGGCCGCGCCGCCAGGGCATTCTTGCCCCGCCCGCACGGATCTATGTCACCCCAAGCCGGCTTGCTGCGGATAGACGATCGGTGCCTGCGGGTCGCGATGCCAGTCGTATTCGGCCGCCATCGCGGCTGCTTCGGCAACCGCCCGGCCGGCGAGCCGCGACACCAGGTGAAAGCCGAGGTCGGTGCCGGCCGAGACGCCCGCGGAGGTGACGTATTTGCCGGCGTCGACCCAGCGCGCGACGCTGTCCCACAACACGCGGGGGCCGTGCTGGGCCACCCAGCCGAAGGCGGCATGGTTGGTCGCGGCCGGCAGGCCATCCAGGAAACCGCACTTTGCGAGAACGGCGGCGCCGGTGCAGACGGACGCCACGATGCGGACTTTCTTGTCCATGGCCCGCATCCAGTCGAGAAGTTTCGCGACCGATTGCGGATGCGCCGTCTTGTCCAGCAGCGGCCAGGTCCCGGCGCCTCCGGGGACCATCAACAGGTCGAGCGGCTGCGCTAGCGCCTGCGCGAAGTCCCAATCCGGCATGACCGAGGGGCCGTTGGCGCTTTTGACCTTGGCGATTTTGCCGGCGATCAGCGCGATCTCGAAGGGATAGGGCGGCGGCGACGCATAGTTGGTGCCGAGGAAGCGGGCGATCGCAAAGGCCTCGACGAAGCCGAAGACGTCGATCGGCTCGAACCCATCGAAGACCAGGATGCCGATCCTCTGGGTCGCCGGAAAGGTGGATGTGTCAGCCATCTGTTTCCCCCATCCGAGACGCGGCGTGGCGTCCGCAAGCATGCGCTCCTGCTTGTGAGTCGTGCCAGCAATTTCGTTCTGTGACTAGAGCGGCCGGCGGCGCAGGGCCGGTCCTTCTGGTTCACGCCGCGGGCCGGCCCCCTCCGGCGAGGCTGCGAAACGTGATCGAATAGCGCAGCGTATCGAGCGGCGCGCCCCGCTCAGCTCTTCATCATGTAGGACACCGCCATGTAAACCTTGCTGTCCTTGTACTTCTTCAGAAACGGGAACACGGCGGCGCCCTGGTCGACATGCATCGTCCAGCCGGCGGCGGCGTCGCCGGCGAGCGTCACCGTCGCGGGCGCGAGGGCAAGCTTGTGCTTGGCCCAGTCGATCACGGCGAGGGTCGCCACAAGGGTGTCGTCCATCCCCATCGGCTTGACCCAGTAGGGGAAGAGGTCCGGGGTCACCGAGAGATTGAGCTCGCGGGTGGCGTCGGTCGTCGCAGCCCCGAACCCGAACCACGCGTCGCCGAAGTCGTAGTTGAGGCAAAAGAGCTGAAGCAGGCTGCTCGGATCCTGCAGGACCTCCTTCACGTGGGCGACGGCCGCAGACCGGAGCTGGCCCGCCTCGCGCGCGGTGTAACGGAAGTGGAACACGACATCGGAGATGCTCTCGAAGTCGAACTGCGGGATGTCGTTGGGCATCTCGATCCGCCATCTGCCGATGGCACCGGCGCCCTCGAACGGCAAATAGCGGTCGTCGCGCAGGTTGACCTCGAAGAGGCCGCTGTCGTTCTGCGCGCTGCTCGTGACGATCGACTGGATCGCGCCGCTGAAGTCGCGGAAGCGATCGTCGTCGGCGTCGGCAAGGCGATCGTATTGATCGCCCGCGAGCGACGACACGCGGATGCTGCTCCCCAGCAGCGACAGCTTGCAATAGACGCCCGTGTAGGGGCCGGTGACGCATGGGATCGAGACCGCGACGGCCTTCAGGCGCCGCATGTATTGGCCCGGACTGTCCATGTCGAAAAGCCACTCGGGTATCGTCACCTCGCACGAGCCGGTCGCCTTGAGGCGCAGCAACGCGAGCGGATCGAGGCGAGACAGCGAGACGTGGCGGCTCATCTCGTATTCGCGCCGGTTCTGCTCGAGATAGGCCATCTCGAGCCGCTTGAGATCGAGCGCGAGCGCGTCGCCCGCGAGCAGGCCCTGCCGCGCGCTGTCCCAATAGCCGAACTTGAGCAGCGCGAGCTGATCGAACTCGCTGCGCATCACCTCGTATTTGAGCGTCTGCTCGGCGCGATTGGCGACGTCGAAGGCGAACTTGTAGCAGTCGAAATAGGTGCGCAGCAGCTCGCCCTGCATCCAGGTGTAGAGCTCCTCGTTGGTGAACTTCTCGCGCAGGAAGGTCTCCTGCGCCTGGGAGTCCTCGATCTGCTTCACGTGGTTGTCGTATTCGCGCTTCAGGATCTGCTCGCGGACGAGGGAGCCGATGATCTGGCGGCCGTATTGCTCGAGCTCGCTGGTCGCGACGTTGGCCTGCAGCACGTAATCCTCGGCGCGCCGGTAGTAGCCCGCCATCCGGGACGCGCGCTCGGCGCTCGTCTTGAAGGCGTTCGAGACCAGCTCGGAGGCCTGTGCCGCGAATTTGGCCGCGTTTGACAGCTCCACGCCGCCGAAACCGACCTTGCCCCCGACGCCGATCGGCGTCGCGTGCGCGTCGAACTGCGGGATCAGCGCCAGGATCGGCGCCGCGACATTCATCACCATGGCGATCGTGCTGAACGCGTCGGACGACGGGAGAAAGATATTCAGCTCGGCGTTCTCGTTCTTGTTGAGCGGCAGGGTCTGTCCGAGCTGACCCCCGAAGGCGCTGACCACGACATTCCCGGCAAACTCCATCACGCCGCCGACCGAGGTCTCCTTGCGATAGGCCTCGCGCGGAAGCGCCTTGGTGTAGCGATCGACCAGCTCGGCGTAAGCCGTGTCGAAGGTCCCTTCCGTCAGCTGCTGGCGCACGAGGTCGATCGTCTTGAGCGCGTCGATGTCGCTGTCGCTGACGCCGAGGATGCGCTTATAGTGGCGAAAGCGCTCCCAGCTGGTGGCGCGGCTCTTGAGCAGCGCCTCGGTCGCGGATTCGGCCTCTTTCCACTGCAGGAATTTGACGTCTTGCGCGAGGTTGAGGCTGTTGAGCTCGTGCTGCTGGCGCAGCAACGCGATGTGCTCGGCGTCGCCTTTCTCGAGCGCGGCGAGCAGCGCGTTGCCGAGCGACTTGACCTCGTTGCAAAGATCCATCGCCTTCTGCAGCAGCATCGGTCCGCGCACCGTGGAGAGCGGCTGGTTGATGTTGTTGACGATGCTGGCGATGTCGAGCCCGGCGGCCGCCGCGCGCACGAGCGCGCCGGGATCGATCGGCGGGTCGAACAGCGGCAGCTGCCGCACGATGCCCTCGATATTCATGCAATGGCGCAACTTGAAGAGACGGTCCGCCACCTGGTCCCAATAGCCGAGGAGCTTGTCGTTCTGCGGGATGCAGAAGTAGAGCGAACGGCCGATTCCGAACACCGCCTCGGCGCCGGTCGTGGAGGCGTCGCCGCCGGCCGACGCCGACGAATTGAACGGGAACTCGTTCTCGAGCTCCACCAACGCGTTTCCGAACTTGTCGATGCCCGCGGCCTTGAGCTGCGCGTAGCTCTTTGCGACCGCCTTGCGGCGCGGCGGCACCTTCTCGGGCTTGGGACCGAGCAGGTTCGCGGCCAGCACGTAGATCTGGGTCGCTTCGTTGAGCGTCTCGATCGTGTCCTGGCGAAAAAGGCTGTCGCCCCAGGCCAGCAGGTTGTCGAGGTACTTCATGAGGACGTTGAGCTGGTAGGCGAGGTAGCGGCTGCGCGCGATCACGTGCGGCTGGAACGGCTTGTCGCGCCAGGCCTGGATGCTCTTCTCGATGCGGCGCTTGAGCTCGGAGTCGCCCGGCTCCGCGAGCGCCTCGAGCAGGGCGGCGATGAACTCGGGCGTCGTCTCCTGCCGGAAGCGCAGAAACTTCCAGAACCGCTGCGGCGGCGGCACCGTCGGATCGGTGTTGGTCGGATCGAAGATCCGGTGGAACCACCTCTG
>WNFR01011108.1_pt1 | contig 10899 bp, 12 predicted proteins | sample 5400221 | NCBI WGS metagenome assembly WNFR01 (sample SAMN13153357, study PRJNA577476) | soil metagenome | isolation source: 40 cm soil under Madrone tree | place: USA:California | collected 2016-06-14 | reverse complement strand
ACGCAGAGGATGACGATTCCCCGGTCGAACTGGCGACCCTTGAACAGCTCCTCGACGGTCTTCAGCTTGCCCATTGCCGACCTCAGCCAGTTCAGCACGCCAGCGTAGCCGATCGGACCGTGCCGTTTGCACCAGAGCCAAAAAAACTTCCCGGCACGCTTTGGGAAACGCGCGGCCATGAGCTTCGCCCGGCTGTGGGGCGAGCGGGATCCACGCGAGGAAGGCAGCGATCTTCTCGCACCGATTTACGGCTAGTTCACCGAGGGTTTCGACACGCCCGATGTCAAAGAGACAGGCGCTGCTCAATGAGTTTACCGTAAGCTGCTGGTTACCGGCGGCTCGGCGAGTTTTGAGACAGCCTCTGAGGGAGTACGAATGATGCTGGAGGAACGTGAGAGCGGATGCCATTGCGGCCGGGTGCGCTTCCGGGCGCAGGTCGGTTCGGAATTGGTGCCACAGTGCAACTGCTCAACTGCTCAAAGAAGGGCATCCGTCACCTCCCGATCCCGCCGGAGAATCTCGAATTGCTGAGGGGCAAGAACGCATTGACGGTCTACATATTCGGCACCGGGGTGACGGTCGCCCTCCCTACAGCTTCAACCTAATCGTCCAGCGGCGCGACAGATCGGTGTCGCAGTTGAACTGAACAGCCATCACATTATTGTTGGTGCTCACGCCCCCGGCGATCGTCAGGCACTTGCCGGTCTTGGCGTTGACCAGCATCACCTCGTTGGCGACGGGGGCGGCGTGCGTTACGCCTCCGGCGCAGAACAGCCCGAGCACAGACACGCCTGACGCAGCCAGGCCGGCGGGGGCGCGACGGAAAATTGTCACGATATCTCTCCTTTACCTGGGATTTTTCACAGCGACGGCGAACCGCCCCACGCAACGTAGAATAGTCCAAGGACAGCTTGAGAGGTCTGTAGTAGGTCACACTGAGAAAAAAGTTGATGCAGGCGTTAGGGCGTAAGCGGCCAAACCCTCAGGTCCTCTGGGTTCCTCCGGCCTGGTTAGCGCCCATGGCGTAAGAGTGCCAAAGAAGATGTGTCGGCTTCTGGCACCGAAGAAATGATTGATTTGAAGTAGCGGATGGTCGGCTTGCTGGGGCGAGGCTGACGCTCTCGCCGAACTGCATGACCGCCGACGTTGACCCAAAGCTGCCCTTCACGACGACTGTTGCGAACGGCCGAGATGGGTGGTTTGCGGGCCTTCCTGAGTTACTCGACCCGTGATGGCGAAGAATGCGGTCAGAGTGAGGAAAGCTTTTCGATCGCCGCGACATAGGCGCGGTTCCAAGTCGGGCCCAGCATGACCTCGTTCATCACGAGGCGCTTCGGCAGGAGCGCGATGTAGCGGATCAAATCGGCGCAATCTTGCGGTTGCACCATGCGGGCGCGTTCTTCGGCGCTGACTGGGTTCGGCCGCTTGTCAAGGATCGCGGTCGCGACCTCGCCGGGCAGGAAGACGCAGGAGCGGATGCCGTGCACGCATTCCTGCATGTTAATCGAATGGCTCATCGCGACGATGCCGTGCTTGGCGGCGGTGTAGAGCGGACCCGGGAAGCCGCCGATGAAGCGCCCAGCCATCGAGGCGGTGTGGATGATGAGGCCGTCCTGCCGCAGCCGCATGATCGGCAGCGCGACGGTGACGCATTGCGCCGCCGCGGCGAGGTTGCCGTTGATCATCAGCAACGCGTTTTCCGGCGTCAGCTTGTCCCAATGCCGGTCATTGATGTTGATCCCGGCATTGTTGAGGAGGATGTCGAGGCGCCCCAACTCGTCCCTGATGAAATCGCCGATCCGGCGCACCGGGCGGGGCTCGGTCAGGTCGCCCGGCTGGATGTGGGCGGTGCCGCCCAATTCGCGGATCGCCGCGCCTTCGCGTGCCAGCGCCAACGCCGCCGCCTCGCCGATGCCGCTACCGCCGCCCGTCACCCACACGGCCTTGCCTTCGAGGCGCGGCACGCATCCCTCCCCATTTCCGGCACGAGACCCTATCGCCTCGCCGGCCGCCCGACGAGAGGTTTTGCGCGGTTGCGGCGAGGCGACGGGTCGCGGTTACCCCTCCCAGCCGGCTTTGCGCAGCCCATCGAGCAGGTGAGCGTGGTCTTCCGGCCGAAACCACGGCACACGATTGCGCACGTACATGTTGAATGCGGCAGGCGCGAGATTCATGGCCTTGTCCAGGGCATCCTTTGCTTCTGTGTTGCGACCGAGTTGGCCGAGTGCGGCCGCAGACCAGCGATAAACCATCGGGAAATCCGGATATGAGCGGATCAGTCTTCCAGCCGCATCGACCGTTGCCTCGTATTCACCTGAAAAATAAAGACCGCAGTGATGTGTAGCAGACGGATCACCGAAAAGGGGTTGCGGGGATCGAGCCGAATGCTTGTGTCAATCGATGCGAGCCCTTCCTTCGGTCGCCCCAAGAAGATCAAGACCGCGCCTCTGTGCCAATGGGCGACCGCGAGGTTGGGGCTCATTGCCAAAGCCTGCTCAATCTCCGCGAGCGCGCCCGCGAGCTCCCCGCGAGCTTGCAACGCCCAGCCGAGGCAGGAAAGTGCGTCTGCATTGGCACCGTCGAGCGCCACCGCCCGGCGGGCGAATAGCTCAGCCGAGCTTTGCGCCTCGACCGGATCAACCAACTGATAAACTGCCGAAGCCTGTAGCCGACCCAGGGCGAGGCCACTGTAACAGCCGGCAAACCCGGGATCGAGATGAGTACCGGTCTCAAATAGCTTCAGCGCTATCGTAAAATCTTCCACAGTAACCTTGCTCAAATGCCACAGCCCGCGCTGATACGCGGCCCAGGCATCAAGGCTTTCGGGCGGCCTGCGCATCGCGCGCTGTCGCTCAGCCTCGGCAATGGCCGGAGCGATGGCGATCGTTACCGCCTCGGTGATCTCGTCCTGGACCGCGAAGATATTGGCGAGATCGCGGTCGTAACGCTCGGCCCAGACGTGGTTGCCGGTTTCGGCCTCGACCAATTGCGCGGTGACGCGGATGCGGTTGCCGGATTTACGCAGGCTGCCTTCGAGCACGTAGCGCACGTCAAGCTCGCGCCCGACCTGCTTCACGTCCACCGCGCGACCCTTGTAAGTGAAGCACGAGTTGCGGGCGATGACGAACAGCGAGGGGTACCGCGATAGCGCGGTGATTACGTCTTCGGCGATCCCGTCGGCGAAGAACTCCTGCTCCGGATCGTTGCTCATATTGGCGAATGACAACACTGCGATCGACGGCTTGTCGGGGAGCGGCGGCGCCGTGACGGGCTGAGCCGGCGGCTTTTCTCCTTGAACCCGGTACACCCGGATCGCCTGGGCGATATTCTTGACTTGCTGACCACCGAGATCTTCGAACGCCAGCGGCAATTTGTTGCCAACCTGATCGCGGACGACGGCGGAGACACAGATCGCACCGGGCTCGGCGAGGCTTTCCAACCGCGCCGCGATGTTGACTCCGTCCCCAAGCAGGTTCTCGCCATCGACCATCACATCGCCAACATGCACACCGATGCGCAACTGCATCGGCTCGTTGACGGCGCCGCCCGCATTCTCTGTGGTTATCGCCGCCTGCACCGCGACCGCGCACTGCACGGCATCCACCGCGCTGGCGAAGTCGGCGACAACGCTATCGCCAGCAGTATTGAAGATGCGGCCGCGATGCGCCGCGATCAGCCCATCGACAATGGCGCGGCAGGCCTTCAGCCGGCTGAGCGTGCCGACCTCGTCGCGCGCCATCAGCCGGCTGTAGCCGGCAATGTCGGCGGCGAAGATCGCGGCCAGTTTGCGCTCTACCGGATCGACGGGCACGCTTGGCTCCTCCCCATCCGAGTATAGCGATCAGAGGGATCGCCGCGCGACCTTTCAGGCGCAGATCGTTACCACTCGGCCGCACGGGACCCGATCGCCGCTTTCGGCGGAGCGGCTCGCCCGGCGGCGTGGTCATGAAGGTCGGGTTAGGGTCGAACTGAGCCGTCTGAGGCCAGCACCGCGAACGGGCAGCTTATGACCTTGACGAGCGCCAACGGCACCGCGACGCTCGGGATTATCGTCGCCCACAGACTGCGCAGGAAGATAAAGATCACCATCACGACGAGGGCGATGGTGAGCATCAACGTGAACTGAACGTCGGCGACCGAGGCGCGGATCGTGTGGGTGCGGTCGCTCAGTACCTCGAGCTTGACCGTCGGCGAGATCGCCGCCAGCAGCTGCGGCAAGGCTGCCTTGATGCTATCCACGGTCTGGATGACGTTGGCGCCCGGCAATTTGAAAATCGGCAACAGTATGGCCTGCTTGCCGTTGGCGAAGGCCGCCAGCCGGTCGCAGTCTCGGAAAATTGCACAGCGCCGAAAAATGTTGCTCGGCATCGCCATTCGGCGCTGCGCCTCGTCGGGATGCATCCACACTGCCGACAGCATGACGTCGTGGAACTCTTCGCTGCGTGCTCGCACAGCGGCCAAATTCGGCAGGCTGTCATCGAGCCATTCGATCATCGGCGACGAATGCAGGAGCATCGCGCCGCGTCGAAGTTCTTCGGTCGGTTCGACGGCGACGACCGAGTGCCCTAGGGTCGCGAAACCCGCCGCGTCGCGCCCGGTGCCCGCGCCGATATCGAGAACGTGGCACGGGGCCGGTGGAATCAGGTGCAGGACCGGACCATGGGCATCGGCAAAAGAGATGCTCTCGTATCGCTTGAGCAGCTCCGGTGCCTCCTCGGCATAGTTCTCGGTTCCGCTGATCCGGGCCGCCTTCATCGCATATCCTTCTGTTCAATGGCGCTGACGAGCTGGAGGCCCTATTCCCCGTAGGTGGCGGGGTCCAGCCGATAGGCAATGCCCTGCGAGAGCGGGTCTCCCGCGTCTCGGCGGCGGCGGTTCTCCCTCAGAAGCGGCCTTCGTCGGGGGATAAATCTGACCTCCCAGGCAGTGGGATCGCCTGGCCCTGCGGGAGCGTGGCTCCCGGTTTCGTACTCGCTGGGATCCGGCACATGGGCACTATCTCCAGCATCAGAAGAGTTGGTTGGTCGATGCGGGCAAGCCGATCCGGCATCTGGAAATCAGGTGCGTAAAAGGCGATCGTGAGCCAGACGCTATGCCGCGCCTGATCAATGGCCTTCCCGATGCGCCGAAAAGCGGGCACACCATCGATGAGGGGACGGATCGCATTTCCTGCCCGCGGAGGATACGAACCGGTCGTGGGGTGAGGGATGCTCATTGAGATGCGACCGAGTTGAGGATCGACAGGCACTCTATAAGACCGGATCGCATCAAATTGCGATTCTCTTAACCTCATCGCGGATGCCGGATGCCGGCAGGTGTCGCTACATCAATGCTGCCGAGCAACGCGCAGCTGCGCCGGATCGATCCCCGGCGTTTGTCACCCAATATGCGGGCAATTTCTCGCACGGGAACGCGGAACCAAGCTTGCAGTTGCGAGCGCGATCAGACCTCAGCCCAATGCTTGGTTCAGATCCGCAACCAGGTCGTCAGGATCCTCAATCCCGACCGAAATGCGAATAAGCGCAGGCGTGATACCCAGCCGCAATCGTTCTTCTTCCGGGATGTCCGAATGGGTCATCGCCGCAGGATGCGAAGCGAGAGTCTCCGTGCCACCCAAGCTCACCGCGAGCTTGATCACCTTAAGCCGATCCAGGACGGCAAAGGCTTCGGCCTCACCCCCCCTCACTTCGAAGCTGAAAGTGGAGCCTGGGCTCTTGCATTGGCGCTCGAAGACTGGACGATCGGGATGGCCCTCCGGCAAGAATCCCAGATACCAGACCGACGCGACCTTCGGATGAGTATTGAGGAAGGCTGCGACCTTGCGCGCGCCTTCCGCTGCGGCCGTCACTCTGAGCTTCAGGGTCTCGAGTGAGCGCATCAGCAACCAACCGGTATGCGGATCGCACATCGTGCCCAGGATCGTGCGCATGCCACGGATCGGTTCGAGTATAGCGGCCGCTCCCGAACATCCGCCGGCAATCAGGTCGGAATGACCGCCCACATATTTAGTAAGCGACGCGACGACCAGATCAGCACCATGTGCCAAAGGGACCTGATAGATCGGTCCCAACATTGTATTGTCGACGATGATAACCGGCCGCTTGCCGTCCGGACCGTGGAGGCCGGACACGATCTTCCGCGCACGCTCGAGATCCACCATTCCGTTTGTGGGGTTTGCTGGCGTTTCGATATAAAGCGCCGCAATCGGCCCCTTGCCGCGCGCCGACTCGACGGCTTCTTCGATCGCCTTGTTGCCGCCCTCGCTAAGAAAGCCGATCGAGGTCACACCGAACTGTGGCAGGATCTTCTTGAGTAGGAAATCGGTGCCGCCATAGACGGGGCCCGAATGGATGATCACCGTACCTGGGCGCGCATAGGCCCAGAGCGTGGTCGAGATCGCCGCCATGCCCGAGGCGAAAACAAGACTGGCTTCGGCCTGATCCCAGATGGCCAATCGATCCTCGAGCATCTCGAGGTCGGGATTGTTGATCCGGCTATAGATCAATCCGGGCTCTTCATTCGGGCGCTTTTGCCGCAAGCCGTAGGCCAGCTCGAAGAACTCCTTCCCGTCCTGAGCCGATCGAAACACGAAAGTCGAGGTGTGGAAGACCGGCGGCTTGAGCGAGCGCTCGGACAGAAACGGGTCGTAGCCATAGCCCATCATTAGAGTTTCCGGTGACAGTGCGCGATTCCCAAGAATTCTATTGTGCGTGTCTGTCATGAGCGTCGCTCCGATTTGCATTTCGAGAAGAAGCTAGAAACACGCAGCGGTCCCTTCGAGAATTCCGACTCGCAAGCCCAAAACATTTCCCGAAAGGGGTCATCACCAGGGCAGATTACACTTTCCTGCAGGGGTTCCCCCCTCGGATCTCCGTCGGTCATTTCCGCTCCCACGAACAGTGCCCGCCCCAAGAACCGTGATGACCCCGGCAAAGCGACGTGGGCATACGAGGACTCACCCATGCCGATGCCAATTACTGGCAAGGGATTGCCAAGATAGACCCCTATTAGGTATGCGACTGCTCATAAAGAGGAGTTCCGATGGACATCCGGCCAGTCGGCCCGGCGCGATGATCGTCGCCGATGTGGCTGCGGCGGCGGGACGCAACCAGGTCCCGCTCGGGATCGCCTACGTGGTCGGCTCGACCGTCATGTTCACCGGCGGCAACGCGGTCGTGAAATGGCAACTTGTCACCTACCCGCTTGGCGAGGTCGCGTTCGGGCGCACCCTGTTCGCGTTCCTGACCGCCGCGGCGATCGTATTGCCGCGCGCCGGGTGGGGCGTGTTGCGGACGCGACGATACCGCGAGCATCTGCAGCGCGGGCTATCGCAGTTCGGCTCGACGCCATGCTGGTTCCTCGCGGCAAGCGTGCTGTCGCTCGGCTCGGCGACGGCGATCGGCTTCGCAGCGCCATTGTTCACGACCCTGCTGTCGATCGTGATCCTAAAAGAGAAGGTCGGCATCCACCGCTGGTCGGCGCTGATACTCGGGTTTGTCGGTGTCCTGATCCCGGCGCCGGCATGCTGACTTACGGGGCGCTGTTCGCGCTCGGCAACGCGGTCCTAATCTCGACCGTGGCGATCGCGATCCGCCGCATGAGCATGGTTGAATCGACCGAGACGCTGACGTTCTATCAGATGAGCATGACGACCTTGTGCACCGCCGGCCTGCTGACGCTCGGGCTCCGAGCCCCGCACTGGGGCGACGCGCTGATGGTCGCGCTTGCCGGGGTCGGCAACGGAATCGCCCAGTTCTGGTGGACGCGCTCGCTGTCATTGGCACCGCCCTCGGCAGTGGTGCCGCTCAACTACCTGTCGCTGGCATGGGCAACGATCCTCGGCTTCGCGGTGTGGGGGGACGTGCCGACCCCGGGCCTGCTAGTCGGTTCGGCGATCGTTGTCGCTTCGGGCCTTTACATCCTGTGGCGCGAGACCTTGCGCGCCGCCGCCGCCCGGCGGTCCCAGCGCCGCAGCGGGCGTAGGTCCACCTAGGGGGTTCGATGGCTCTGCGGATAGAGGCGAACAGCCAGCTGAGCGCCGTAACCGGACAAAAGTCTCGAGACGATCCTACTGCCGCTCGACGCGGGAGCGGATGCCCCTCGTCGAGCGCTGTGCGCCGCAGGTGCACCTGTACTTCTTTGGCACACCGGACCTGATCGGGAGCCGCTTGCTGCGAAACGCTTCCGAAACCTCGCCCGATTGGCCTAAAACGTCTGCCTGCGCACTCTACCGGCCGCGACGAGCGCGGCGGCCGCAACGTCGGAGGAGATTGCCATGCCGTTCTACCAAAAGGGCGACACCCGCATTCGCTACGAGGAGGCCGGCTCCGGCTTCCCGCTGCTGGTCACTCCCGGCGGCGGCCTCAATTCGCGCGTCAGCAACTGGCCGACCGCGGTGATCAACGCGATGGAAGAGTTCAAGAACGACTTCCGCTGCATAACCATGGACCAGCGCAACGCCAATGGCGGCGAATCCACCGGTCCCGTGCAGGTCGATAACCCGTGGGATGCGTTTGCCGACGACCAGCTCGGGCTGATGGACCACCTCGGGATCCGCGAATTCTTCTATATGGGCTACTGCATCGGCGGCTGCTTTGCTGGGAAGCTGGTGCAGCGAGCGCCCAACCGCGTCGCCGCCGCCGTGTTCTGCCAGAGCGTCGGCCATCGGCCGGAAAACCCGACTGTCATGTACCGCCATAGCAAAGAGAACTGGGTGCCCGACTTCATGAAGCGGCGGCCCGAGCTGTCGATAGACACGATCGAGAAATACCTGCACAACCTATACGCGGTGCAGCCCGATTTCCTGTACAGCGTGTCGCGTGACCTCATCAGGAACTGCCGCACGCCGATGCTGGTGCTGCCGGATGACGTACCAGGGCATCCCCTACAGACCTCGATTGATGTCGCCTCGCTGGCGCCGAACGCCGAGATCACGGTTTACCCGTGGAAAGAGCCGGGGGAGCTGAGACAACGCACGATCGACCGGGTGCGCCGTTTTCTAAAGGCGCACATCCCGATGCGCGCTGCAGCGCAGTAGTCGGCGGTTTCCGTCAACCCGTCGTCCCCGCAAAGCGGGTCCGGAGGAAGCGCACAGTCGGTTGCCCCTGATCTCTGCTCGCGCGGGGATGACAACGTGAATTGCGAAAGGGAGAAAAACATGCCGTTCTATGAAAGAGGCCAAGTTCGCATCCATTACGAAGAGGTCGGCTCGGGCTTCCCGCTGCTGGTGATCCCCGGCGGCGGGCTCAACTCGACGGTCGCCGGGCTCGCGACCCACCCTTTCAACCCATTCGACGAGTTCAAGGGCGAGTTTCGCGTTATCGCGGCCGATCTGCGCAACGCCAAGGGTGGCCAGTCCTCCGGTCCGTCTGAGGTCGATCGGCCGTGGGACGCTTATACCGACGACCACATCGGCCTGATGGATCACCTGGGCATCCGCGAGTTTATGGTGCTTGGCTTCTGCATCGGCGGCCCGTTCATCTGGAACCTGCTAAAGCGGGCCGGCGACCGCGTCGTCGCCGCCGTGCCGGCGCAGCCCAGCGGCTACCGCCCGGAGATGCCTGGCCTCTCCTACAACAACAACATGAAGGGCTGGGGCCCGGAGCTGTGCGCCCGCCGGCCCGACATCACGATGGCGATGGTCGATACTTTCCTGACCAACATGTACGGTGGTGCTCGCGCCGATTTCGTGTACACCGTGACGCGCGATTTCGTGCGCAACTGCCAGACTCCAATCCTGGTGTTGCCCGACGACGTTCCGGGGCACCCCTATGCCGTAGCGATGGAGACCGTGCATCTCGCGCCCAATGCGCAGGTCAGCTTTTATCCGTGGAAGGACACTCCAGACAAGATTCCGCTGGCGGTGCGCCATATCCGCACCTTCCTCCGCGCCCATCGACCTGTTGCAGCAGCGCGATCTATGGCAGCCGCCGCCCAGTAGCGTCGCGCCGATTCCGGACCTTCCCGCTCTGACCCCGGAACGGGGAAGTTCGACCGTCTCCGGAAATTCGGCGCGGCGGTATAAAATCCAAACGCCTGTAACGCCCGGACTTTTCAGAGTGCCAGTTCGGAAACGTGCGCGACAAGCTGTTACAGCCTTTGGTGACGACGAAGCTGGCGGGCCTGAGCATCGGACTTTCGACTTGGCGCTCGATCAAAAGCGGGATTATCGAACCTTGTCGTCGAACACCGGGAAGCGGCGCTGGTGCTTGGCGAATCCGCCTTTTGTCGATCGCGGAGGTGGTTTGCGACCCCGCCCCTCGGTGGGCGGCCACGAACGGTGCAGCAGCCCCGGCTTGTCCACCCCTGCGTGCAGGCGTACAACCCCTCTACAACGACTCATCGAGCGTGACTTAGGACGCCAGCGAGGCGGCGTAGCGCAAGATCGTCAGAGAGAACGTCGCCCAACTCTACGGCTTTGACTTAAACTAAACCTGCGAAGGAGCAACGGCCATGTATATTGATCACGTCGGGATCAACACGAATGACATGGAAGCCACGCTGCAGTTTTACTGCGGTATATTGGGCATGCGGTTGGTCCGCACCACGCGTACGCCAGATGGGCGCCGGCACTATAACGTCGAGATCGGTGGCGGCAATGCCTTCGCAGTGTTCGATGGTGCCGAGCTCCCGACGGCGGGCGAGCGCCAACATGTAAATCACCTGGCACTACCGGTGGACACGCCTGAGGAATTTGACGCCGCTTACCAACGGCTCAAGGACCATGGGGTCGCCGTGACCGAAATTATCGAACGGGGGTATGGCAAGACCTTCTACTTCCATGATCCGAACGGAATCCGATTGCAAATTGAATTGAAGACCAAACAAGAGGTGGACAGCTTGGAAGGCGATCCCCACCCTGTCCCGTATGTGCACGCATTGCTGTAGCGGGCTTAGCAG
>WNFR01007751.1_pt1 | contig 10900 bp, 7 predicted proteins | sample 5400221 | NCBI WGS metagenome assembly WNFR01 (sample SAMN13153357, study PRJNA577476) | soil metagenome | isolation source: 40 cm soil under Madrone tree | place: USA:California | collected 2016-06-14 | reverse complement strand
GAAAAAAGAAGACACCGATCGCAGCGTACAGAAACAGCGTCAACACGTTCGCACCGAGGAAGGAGCGCGACTTGAAAAGTTCGAGAGGAACCATTGGAGCAGGTGCCTTCACTTCAACCCTGAGGAAAAGAACAAAGCAGACGACACCGCCCGCTAAGCTACCCCACACCAACGGATCGCCCCAACCGGACTTAGAAGATTCCAGCAGCCCGGTGACGATTCCACCGAGCCCGGCGGTTGCCAGGAGCGCGCCCAGCCAATCAACATGCTCTATCCTTGAGCTGCGGCTTTCTGACACGCGCCACAGCGAAATCGCCATCACCGCGGCGGCTAACGGAAGATTCAAATAGAACGCCCAACGCCAAGAACCGTGTTGGATCAGCCATCCGCCAATAACCGGACCGAGCGCGGTGGTAATTGCTGTGAAACCGGACCACGTCCCGATCGCCTTCCCTCGAGATTTCTCGTCGAACGATGCGCCGATGATCGCCAGGCTGCCGGGAACCAGCAACGCTGCTCCCACCCCTTGCACGCTGCGCGCGATGATCAGTTGCAGGACGCTCGACGCGAGGCCGCAAGCCGCGGAAGCTACAGCGAAGATTCCAACGCCGATAAGGAACACGCGGCGGCGTCCGAACAAATCACCTAGCGCACCGCCCGCCAGGATCAGGGCCGAAAGAAAGAGTCCGTAGGATTCGACTACCCATTGCACGTCCACGACCGTAGCGTGGAACGTTGTCTGCAGCACTGGTAGCGCGACATTGACGACGGTACCGTCGATAAACGCCAGGCTGGAACCCAGGATTGTGGCCGCAAGGATCCATGGCTGAGCTGCCGCAGTGCAGGGTACGGCCTCGCTTCGCGAACGGACGTGTGCTTCGTCGCATGGTGCTCTCATGATTTACAGATGCTCCAAAATGGAAATCGTTCTTAGGACTGCTTGTGGTTAAACGTTGCGCAGTAAAATCTCAAACAATTTTAATGGATCTCTGGTTCCGGAATTGCCGCGGTGCCTTCGAGAAAATCGAAGTCGCAGCCTTCGTCGGCTTGCTTGATATGTTCGAGAAACAGTTTGCCGTAGCCACGCGGATAGATTCCGTTCTTCGGCCGCCAAGCGGCTCGACGCCGAGCCAACTCCTCTTCGGTGACGCGCATATTTAGTTGCCGCGCCGCCACGTCCAGCTCCACGATGTCGCCTTCCTTCAGCAGCGCGAGTGGTCCTCCCACAAACGATTCCGGCGCGACGTGCAGCACGCAAGCGCCATAACTGGTCCCGCTCATACGTGCGTCGGAGATGCGCACCATGTCGCGCACGCCGGCCTTCAGAAGCTTCTGTGGAATGGGCAGATTGCCCCATTCGGGCATGCCCGGCGCGCCTTTCGGCCCCGCGTTGCGCAAAACCAACACGCTATTCGCATCCACATCGAGAGCAGGATCGTCGATCCTGGCGTTCAATTCGTCATAGCTGTCAAAGACGATGGCGCGGCCGGAATGCTTCCAGAGCGAAGCTTCCGCAGCTGCGGGCTTGATGACCGCGCCGCTCGGGGCGAGGTTGCCGCGCAAAATCGCCAACCCACCTGATTCGAGGACCGGATTATCGGTACTGCGAATTACATCCTTGTTGTAGATTTCTGAGCCAGCGATATTTTCGCCAAGCGATTTCCCGGTGATGGTCAAGGCTTGCAGATCGAGATGCGAGGCGAGAGCTTTCAGGAGCGCTGGCAAGCCCCCGGAGTAGTAAAAATCTTCCATCAAATATTTTCCGCTGGGACGCAGATTGGCGAGCAAGGGCGTCTTGCGGGATAGTTCGTCGAAGCGGTCGATGGTCAGCTTGATTCCGGCGCGTCCAGCCAAGGCAATCATGTGAATTACCGCGTTCGTGGAGCCGCCAAGCGCGAGCACGGTTGCGATGGCGTTGCGGAAAGAGGCATCGCGGAGAATGTCACGCGGTTTGAGATCTTCCCAGACCATTTCCACGATACGCCGTCCGGATCGGCTGGCCATTTTGGGATGATTGGCGTCAACGGCGGGAATACTACTCGCGCCGGGCAAAGAAAACCCGAGAGCCTCGGCCACGCTGGTCATCGTCGACGCGGTGCCCATGGTCATGCATGTCCCGGCGGAACGCGCGATGCCCTCTTCGATCTGTAGCCAGGCTTGTTGATCGATGTTGCCCGCGCGCCGCTCGGTCCAATATTTCGTCACGTCCGAGCCGCTGCCAAGAATCTGGCCACGCCAATTCCCACGCAACATCGGGCCTGCAGGAACAAAAATCGACGGAAGGTTCGCGCTGATCGCGCCCATTAGCAGCGCGGGAGTCGTCTTGTCGCAACCTCCCAGGAGTACGCAGCCGTCCGCCGGATAGGAACGCAGCAGCTCCTCCGTTTCCATGGCCAGCAGATTGCGATACATCATCGTGGTCGGCTTCTGGAATGTTTCGCCCAACGTGATGGCAGGCATTTCCACCGGAAAGCCGCCGGCTTGCCAAACGCCGCGCTTCACATCTTCCGCGCGCTGCCGCAAGTGGCTGTGGCAGGGATTGATGTCGCTCCACGTGTTGATAATGGCGATGACCGGTTTCCCGGCATAATCGGCCTGCACACAACCCATGGAAGCAGCCCGCGAGCGATGCCCGAACGAGCGTAAGTCATCCGGCCCATACCAGCGATAGCTGCGCAGAGACTTGGGATCTTTGAGGGCCATCGGTTTGAAGGATTTGTATTCTGGTACGCGCGGTTGACAGAGTCAAACGGTAAAGCCAACCGCGCCAGTAGCTGGTGAGCGGATCGGTTCATTAAGTATCGCTGAATTTTCAGTTTAGTTTTTACAAGTTGACAGTCACGCTAATGGTTAATAGCCTCGCTGTCCCGCGACTATCTGACGTTCGCGTCGCGAACAGTCGGGCCAACGTTTTTGGTGTGTTGGCAGTCCAATCCGTCGAGGGCGGACTTTGCCATGAAAGCTACACTCCCCAAGCCGGCAAGCGCCATGACCGCCTCAACCGGCGCCCAGACACTTGAAATTGGCCAGATCTCGCCCGTCGTGGAAGACGTTTTGGCGTCCACCGAGATCATCGACATCCACACGCACTTGTTCGCGCCATCTTTCGGCAAACTCGGCTTGTGGGGCATCGACGAACTGCTCACTTACCATTATCTAGAGGCTGAATTTTTTCGCTCCTCGCACACCACGCCCGATCAATATTTCGCCCTCTCCAAGACGCAACAGGCCGATGCCATCTGGCGCGCTTTATTTGTCGAGAACACTCCGATCTCCGAATCCACGCGCGGCGTGGTAGCCGTGCTCAAGGCTTTTGGTTTGCCCACCGACGCGCAGAGCCTGGCCGAGGCCCGGGCCTTTTTCGACAGCCAGTCTGTCGATGAACACATCCACCGCGTTTTCGAGATGGCCGGGATTAGCACCGTAGTGATGACTAACGACCCTTTAGATCCGCAGGAAGCTCCCATTTGGCTTAATGGCATGTCCGAACATCCGCAATTTCGCGCGGTGCTTCGTCTCGACAAGATTCTGCGCCAATGGAGCGCCAATTGGCAGGTGCTCGCGGCGCAGGGATATAAGGTTGATGCGCAAGCTTCGGGAAAATCCGTAGCGGAGATCCAGCGCTTCCTCTTCGATTGGTGCGAACGCATGCGGCCCATGTACATGGCCGTTTCGCTGCCAGACACGTTCCTGTACCCATCGGAAACTGCCGGCAATCGCATCCTGACAGAAGCCGTGTTGCCAGCTTGTCTCGAACTCAACCTTCCGCTATCGCTTATGATCGGCGTCCGCCTGCAAGTTAATCCGGTCCTGCGACTGGCTGGCGATGCGCTAGGCCGCGCGGACCTGCGCTCTCTCGAAAATCTCTGCCGCACCTTTCCTGAAAATCGTTTCCTGGTCAGCGTGCTGAGCCGCGAGAACCAGCACGAATTGTGCGTGTATGCGCGAAAATTCAGCAACCTTATGCCTTTCGGCTGTTGGTGGTTCCTGAATAATCCATCCATCGTCGAAGAGATTACCCGCGAGCGCATCGAAATGCTGGGCACCAGCTTTATCCCGCAACATTCCGATGCGCGCGTTCTGGAACAAGTCATCTATAAGTGGAGCAATACGCGACGCACCCTGGCCCCTATCCTCGCCAACTCATATCGCCTGTTAGTAGAAGACGGTGGCCGCGTCTCCCGCAATGACATTGAGCGCGACATCACGCGGCTATTCCGCTCGAATGCGGAGAGTTGGATGAACTTCAACAAGAGCTGAGCCTCTAGCGCGCGATTATTCTCGCCCTAAAATCCTCTGCAGGTAGCCCGCGATCCATCCACTCAATTTCGGCCACAAATATCTTCCTTTTATTTCGACATCGAAGGCACTCACGTCAGAACTGCTATGATATTCGGCGGCATCATGTCGAATATTCAAACAACTCCTCATAAGGCCGATGTCTAATCGCACGCGGCGACAATTCTGCAGCGCATTTGGCGGCGCGGCATTCCTGGCGGGAACCAACAATATTTCTTGGCCCCTGAAGTCGCTTCACCAAGCTGTAAAATCGAGCCCAGCCGCCTCGAATCCGTTATTCGAGGAAGTGCCTCCGAGTGCCAGCAAGATCACCTTCCGCCACGTCAACGGCCGCTCGCCTGACTACTACTTGCCCGAAACCACCGGCGCAGGCTGCGCCTTTTTCGATTTCGACAACGACGGCTGGATGGACATTTATTTAGTGAACAGCGGAAAGTGCGATTTTTTCGACCCCTCTCCGCCCCTCCGCAACGCGCTGTACCGCAACAATCGCGATGGCACTTTCACCGACGTCACCGAACAAGCCGGCGTAGCCAGCGGCGGCTACGGCATGGGCGTCGCTGTCGCAGATTACGATGGCGATGGCTCTCCCGATTTGTACGTCACGCAATACGGCCGCAGCATCCTGTACCACAACAACGGTGATGGCACGTTCACCGATGTGACTGAGAAGGCCGGAGTCGCCGCTCCCGGCTGGGCCTCCAGCGCGGTCTGGTTTGACTATGACAACGACGGCAAGCTGGACCTCTTCGTTTGCCGCTTCGTCGACTTCGACAAATCGAAAAACAAATTTTGCGGAGATGAGCGCAAAGGCGAACGCTACTACTGCATTCCTCGCGTCTACCAACCCGCCAAGAGCTGGCTCTTCCACAACAATGGCAATGGCACCTTTACTGACGTCACCCAGGAGTCCGGCATCGGCAAAGCGCTCGGCAAAGCCTGGGGCGTAGTTGCCACGGATGTGAACAACGACGGTTGGATGGATCTGTTCGTCGCCAACGACACGGTCGCAAATTTCCTTTTCGTGAACAAGCGCGACGGAAAATTTGAAGAGATGGGCCTCGGCGCCGGCGTTGCCTACAGTCAGGACGGACGCGAGCGCTCCGGCATGGGCGTGGATTCCGCCGACTTCGATCAGGACGGCTGGCAGGATTTATTCGTCACCAATGTCGACCAGGAGATGTACTCGATCTATCGCAACAATCACGACATTACTTTCGATGATGTAGCCGGATCAACCGGCCTTGGCCGCCTAACCCGCCTGATGAGCGGATGGGGCCTTAAATTTTTCGACTACGACAACGATGGCAACGTCGACCTCTTCATCGCGAACGGCCATCCCGACGATAAAATCGAAGAGCATTCCAGTCACGTAATGTACAAGGAGCCGCTGCTCCTCTTTCGGAACAACGGCCGCGGCGGACTGGAGAATGTGAGCGCCACCGCTGGGCCCGCTTTCTCCCAAACATTCGCGGCCCGCGGCATGGCCATCGGAGACTTCAACAATGATGGCGCGGTGGACGTGCTGGTCGCAGTGAATGGCGGCGCGCCCGTGCTGCTGAAAAATGTTGCTGCGGCCGAGAATCATTGGCTCGGCATACGCCTGGTCGGCAAGAAAGCCAACCCCGACGCCATCGGCGCAAAAATCTCCTGGCAAGCCGGCGATCTCAAGCGCAGCCGGCTGAAAGTTGGCGGTGGAAGCTATCTTTCTTCGCACGATCCGCGCGAAGTCCTCGGCATCGGCAAGCGCACCAAAATCGATAAATTGGAAATTAGATGGCCGCAGCCCAGCGGTCGCGTGGATACCTTCACCGACCTGCCCATCGACCGTTACATCACAATCATCGAAGGCGTCGGCATCAAATAGCTACCGTTTCGTCCTGCTCCAGGCATCCCTGTTTTGGCTATACTACGCCCCGGACTTGAGGGACTCCCCGGTAAATGATCCCTGAAGATGCAGATCGCGGGCTGAAGATCGACGCAGTTGTTCCCATTTCGTCGATGATCGCCTCTAGCGAGGACGTCGCGAAGCGCGCACGCCGCCACACCGCACGCCGCTTGCTTCCCTTCCTCTTCGTCTTGTACGTCGTCGCCTTCCTTGACCGCATGAACGTCGGCGCCGCCGCTCTGCAAATGCCCAGCGACTTGGGTTTCAGTGATCGCGCCGTCGGTCTCGGCGCCGGAATTTTTTTCCTCGGCTACGTCCTACTGGAAATCCCCGGCGCCCTCATTGCCGAGCGCCACAGCGCTCGTCGCTGGATCGCTCGCATCATGATCTCGTGGGGAATCCTCACCGTTCTGATGGCTTTCATCCACAACGTCCGCGAATTTTACATCGTCCGTTTTTTAGTCGGCGCTGCCGAAGCCGGTTTCTTCCCTGCGGTCGTTGTCTATCTCACCCACTGGTTTCGCGCTGGCGATCGCGCGAAAGCCGTAGCCGTCTTCTATGCCGCGATGCCGCTCTCCTACGTCATCGGCTCGCCGCTCGCCGGCGTGCTGCTCGGCTTGTCATGGCTTGGCCTGCGCGGCTGGCGATGGCTTTTCATCCTCGAAGGAATCCCCGCCGTTCTATTGGGCCTCGTCGCTCTGTTTTATTTGACCGACTGGCCCCGCCAAGCGCACTGGCTTCCTTCCGACGAGCGCGAGTGGATCATCGCGCAACTTGAAAAAGAAAAGAAAGCGAAGCAAGCCGTCCGCTCCTACAGCATTTGGCAAGCGCTGCGTCATCGCGACGTCATTCTGCTGACCGCCAGCTATTTCTTCGGGCTCACCGGAAACTACGGAATCGCATTTTGGCTCCCCACCATGCTGAAGCGGCTCTCTGGTCAGAGCGATCTAAAAGTCACCCTGCTCGCCTCGCTGCCCTATTTGGCAGGCTTTCTCACCCAACAATGGAACGGATGGCATTCCGACCGCACCCGCGAGCGCCGATGGCACGCCGCCATACCAGTCTTACTCAGCGGAGCGGCGTTGTTCCTCGCCATCAGTTCGGGAACCCACGTCGCTCTCTCTATTATTTTTTTCACCCTGGTCGGTGCCGCATACTATGCCTTCCACCCCGCTTTCTGGTCCGTGCCCACTGAATTTCTCAGTGAATCCGCCGCCGCCGCTTCCATCGGCCTGATTAATTCCATCGGCAACCTCGGCGGTTTCTTGGGCCCGATGATCATGGGCTACCTTGTTTCGCGCACTCACTCGTTCACCGCCGGCCTGTGGTATTTGGTTGGCAGCTTCTTAATCTCTGGACTCCTCATGCTCGCGGTAGGTGCACCGCGCCGCCAACTCGCCCAATGAAAAAATCCTCAATTCTTGTCTTAGCCGCACCCGATGAGCCGCAACTCTCCATGCTCAGCGAGTTACGCGAAACAACCTCAGTCCTCATCGGGGATTCCGTGCAAGCTTTCGAAAAGGCCGCCGCCAGCGCCGATGTCATCTTCAACTGGTCGGGCTCGCTCTCTCTTATTCGAGATGTGTTCCTGATGTCACCGCGCGTCCGCTGGATTCATTCGCGCTCAGCGGGCCTCGAGCGCACGCTCTTCCCCGAACTGATCGCCAGCGATGTCATCATGACCAACGGCAGCGGCGTTTTCAGCCCGTCTCTCGGCGAATTTGCTCTCGCCGCAATCCTCTACTTCGCCAAAGATTTTCGTCGCATGATCCGCAATCAAATGGCCGGCCAGTGGGAGCCTTTCGATGTGCTCCCGATTTCCGGCCAAACGGTAGGTATCGTTGGATACGGAGACATCGGTCGAGCGGTCGCCTCCAGAGTCCGCGCCATGGGCATGAACGTCCTCGCCGTAAAGCGACATGCCTCAGCGCAAAATAATCCGGATCCGTTTGCCGAGCGCATCTACAGCCCAAATCAACGTCTCGCCATGCTGCCGCAATGTGACTACGTGGTAGTGGCCGCGCCCCTCAACGCCGAAACAGCAGGCCTGATCAACGAAGCCGAATTCGCCGCCATGAAACCCACCGCCGTAATCATCAACGTCGGCCGCGGCCCCGTCATCAACGAGCGCGCTATGATCAACGCCCTTTTCCAGCACGAGATCAAAGGCGCGGCCCTGGACGTCTTTGACGAAGAGCCACTACCCGCCGGCCACCCCTTCTACAAACTGGAAAATGTCCTGCTCTCCCCCCATTGCGCAGACCACACCCCAGACTGGCTCGATAACGCCATGCACTTCTTCCTAGCTCAGTTCGAAAAATTCCAACGCGGCGAGCCGCTGCTAAACGTCGTCGACAAAAAGTTAGGCTACTGACCTTCGCGTACTCTAGTAAAATCATCCTTCAAATAATTTTACAATCACCGCGGCCAAACTTTGTTGTAGCCTCCACCCGGAAAATTTGGTCATCGGCCTAACCCTTCGGATCCTGCCTATTTGTGGGTCACACGTAAACGCAGCCGCACCTGTCGATCTTACCTCTTGGTTTCAATGCACTACGGTGTCGCTCGCAGTAGCACTGGCCATGCGCGGGGCGGTTGCGGTGAATTCCGAAAACCTAGCGGGCGAGGGCGGGACGGTGTCTGTGGCCAACACTTCGCCGCTTGGGTGCAGTCGCTACGCTGCGTCCACTTACAGTTAAGGGAACGAACTCGATCTTAACCCTTGTGTTGAGCGCACGCGCAAGTCGAGTTAGCGTATTGAGGGTTACGTTTTTCGGCGAACTTTCAATCTTCGATACCTTCGAGGCGTTCATTCCTGCACGCGCGGCAAGCTCCGTTTGATTCAATTTTAATGATTCTCGCAGCCGGGCAATCATAATGCCTACCTTGAGGTCCGCGACTTCTTTTTCAATCAGTTTGCGCATCTCGGGGTCTTGCATTTGCCGTTCAATGTAGCGATCCAGGCGGTTCATACGTTTTATTCCTTCTTCTTTGATTTCTTAAGTCTTTGGTTATGGTCGGCCATATTTTCTTCAGCAATATTAATGTCGAACTGCTCCAACTTCTGTGTATCTTTAACCACTCCATGTAGTAGCTGGAACTCTCGGTTTACGTCCGCGAAGTACAGAATGCGCAGTCGAGTTTTTCCTTGCTGCGTTCTAAGCTCTCTTAGCTGCCCTTTCACTTGCGACGAATAAGGGAAGGGCAGCGCGATCCCATACTCCTTCAGCATCTTTATCAGTCCAACGAGCTTGGCGCGCTGCTTCGCTGTTAGACCATCCAGGAATATCTCTACCGGTGCATCCCCACTGGCATCCTTGTAGAAGTCTACAGTCCATGACATATATGGTATGCTATTTAAGACATGATGTCAATTAGGAATTCGCCGCTGGAGTTAAACGAACACCTCGATGAGTTCCACGTTACCGACAGAGAGTGCCGACATAAAGCTGTGTGTCGGAGCCCTTGTGGTTCAAGGATGCCAGCTTAAACGCCCTCCACCCGATCGCTTCAGTATCCTTTGACCTTCACCACAAAATACGTAAATTCACGTCCGCCATCCAGGAGCACCTGATGCGGCGTTTTCGCCGGTATCCGGATGATGTCCCCCGCTGAAATCTTGCGCCGCACACCGCCCTGAATCGTGCCGTTGCGCTTCTCGTGCGGCTCAGTATCTTGCGCACCTACCATCGTTCCGCCCACCACCAACGTCGCTGTTCCCGATTGCACCACGAACACGTCCACTTGCGTCTCGTGCCATTCCGGCGAGCCATCCGCTTCGCGATGAGCAAACAGGAACAAATCGTTCGGGAAATCTCCCAGCCGCCGCAGCCCGAGATGATGCGCGTCTTTCGCCGCCTCCGTGCTCAGCTCCCCTTGCATCTGCTTCAATGACGCCGCCGTCCAATGCTCAAAACCACTCGGCACCGTCTCCTGCGCCGTAACCGGCAGCATGAAAAATCCTAGCGAACACACGATCCACAATCGTCTCATCAGCTCGTTCCTCCGAGCATCCACATAGCACGCCCAGTTCGTTTGCGTCCAGAACTTACTTCCGCCATCACAATCTGGTGAATTCCTCTTCTCGCCGCGATCTTTCCGGCGAAAAGGCCAGGTGATTCTTTTTTGTCCTTCCGACCAGTATCCCTGGCGATTCTCGCGGCGTAAAGTGAACCGTGATCACCGATTCACAGCGCCATTCGGGAGTCTGTGATCTCCAATCGATACGGCAACACTTCCCAAACACTCCCAGTTCTGCTCCAACCCCGCGAGACCTACCAGCCGGGATCACAGCCTGCCTTCCAAGGCGATTTGCTCGCCCTCTGTTTTCATGGTCTTACAAATTGCTTTTCCCGCAAGCCCTTTACTTTCATCATTATCTGCGTTGCCCCCCCGGGTGCACCCCACCCACAAAAATTTGGAGTGCGGCGGTCTTGCCGCCGCTTTCGAGGTGTACAAACCACTTCCCATTTCTCCCCAGAAGCGCAATCTCAACGTGCGCCGCCTCGGCTTCGTGCATGGTGCACAAAGGAAGAGTTCCGCAACCGACATACCGACAAGCTCTGCTCCCCCAAGTTTCTCCAGCGGCGCACGCTCTACAACCGCGCTTCTCCTTGCAGTACACTCTTCGTCCGGGCAGCACTCTGCATCCCGCAGTCAGATAACTTTCATGGATAAACGCATAGCCTCCGCCGACGCCGCCATCGCAAAACT
>WNFR01018612.1_pt1 | contig 10901 bp, 20 predicted proteins | sample 5400221 | NCBI WGS metagenome assembly WNFR01 (sample SAMN13153357, study PRJNA577476) | soil metagenome | isolation source: 40 cm soil under Madrone tree | place: USA:California | collected 2016-06-14 | reverse complement strand
CCGTTTAGACCTCTCCATACCTTCCGCCTTCTCCGGCCAGCGAGGCTGTGAACCCCGCTTCTTGGATATGGCGCCCCTCATTTGAGCGCCAGAGGGACTTCAACCCTCCTGAACAACGCGCTGCTCAGCGCGCTCTTCCTAGAAGCCGACTCGCACCGCCGCGCATCGCCAGCGCTTGCGTTATACCCAGGTATAGGATCCACAATATTTCCCTAAGAAGCAAAGCGCTAAAACGGCGGTTCGGACGATGCCAACTCCCGAATAGCACATCCAGCGCATTTTTGGGCGAGGCAACGGAACTGCGGTTCCTCACTGACCGGCTCATGCGCTACGCCCCTGTCGCCAGATCGCCCTCGCCAGAAATGTGCGTCTTGACTCTATCGCCGACATCTGGAACCTTGCCAGCGACAGCACTTCTGCTTTCTTTCCCGCTGGCCGGAGCCGTCAGCATTCCTACTCCCAAGCCGACGCCGACGCCGGCGGCAAAGGCCAAGACGTACTGCAGGGTATGGTCCTCCCCCCGAAATCTTCGACCGACTTGATCGACATCTTCCTTGATACGCTCGCGCACCGTTTCTGCCGCACGCTCCGGCTGCTCGAGAAAATAGAGACCCGTTTGGAGAAGCGATTTCAGGAGTTTTTTCATGGTTTCTCCCTCTTGGTAACTCTAGCTTGCGGCGGATTCAGGCGTCACTCACGTAGATCCCGTACGGGCGCGGCCCGATGCCCAAGATCGTTTGTTTGAATGGCGAGCGGCCAGACCTCCTCTAATCAGCTCCGCTAAGAGTATCCAGATGAGAGTGTGCGCTTTTCCTTCGGCGCCCACAACCAGAGATGAGGGTGATTTTGGAGTTCCTCAGCGCTTCTGCGCCTCGTGCTGTTTTGAGGCCTCGACACGCGCTGATGCGCCCTCGTCGACTCTTTTCTGGCTGCCTGAACTGACTGCTGTGTTCTTCCGAAAGAACTCCAAGGCCATTTGGTTGGCTACCCCGGCCGCTCGGGGAAGGCAGAAACTGAAACGGGCACGTTCTTTAGAACGGCCCCACCGTCTCGGTAACCACCGATTCGGGCAAAGAATAATAATTAAGAGGAAGCCGTGGCAGACCTCAGAGCACACGCGCTTCTTCGCAGTCGCTTGCACGGCAGCCTCCCTTGGAACAGCTATACAGAAACGTCGTGACGTCTGCTTTCCCTTTTGCTTGTTTTCTCTTCGGCCGCTAGATTGGTTTCACAGCCTGGGAGAACCATTGCTCGGACGTGGCCCGCCGACCAGCTTGGGCAGCCAAGCCCCATTTTGCCGCCTGTTTTCCGCAAACCAGCATTCTGGCAGCGGTCACCTCCGCCAGCGCCTCGCCCAGATTTGAAAAATGTCTCTGCATCGTTTTCCCTCTTCTTTATCCAATGCTGGAAGAGTCAAGCGGCGGATGGCACCGATCCGGCAGCATTTTCCAGCAGGCGGTGCACATCTTCATCGCTGATCTGGCTGAAGTCCTCATACCACTGTGAGACAGCGAAAAACAGCTCGGGCTCTGCCAGGCTGATGACTTCGTCTGCTTCCATCCGGACGGCGCTGCAGCCGGAGGCTGGAGCTACTGGAACGGCTACCACAACTCGCGCGGCCTTCCGTCGTCGGATAGCTGCAATCGCTGCCAGAATGCTGCATCCTGTCGCGATGCCATCATCCACGAGAATGACCATTTTTCCGGCTAGCTCAGGTGGTCGACGACCGCCGCGATACAGCCCTTCGCGGGATTCCAGTTCCTTCCACGCGGCCGTGGTGACCTTTTGAATGTCATCTTCCGACACGCACAGTTCCTTGATCATGGAGAGATCGAGCACCTGGACGCCGCCCTCAGCAACCGCACCCATGGCCAGTTCCCCGCTCCACGGAGCACCGAGCTTGCTGACCACAAAAACATTCAGCGGGACATGCAGCGCACCCGCCACGGCGAAAGCCACCGGCACACCACCCCGAGGAAGCCCCAGCACAATCACGTCGTTGCGACGTCCGTAGGCTGACAGCCTGCTGGCGAGTACGCGCCCGGCTTCGGCTCGATCGGCAAACGGGAGCACCTCAAGGTCTTCGTCTTCCTCTCGGAATAACATGGCACACCGTTGTTGAGAATGCTTACTACACGCTTCAGTCAGTCAGTTCATGCAATCCCGAAGACCGACATTACGCTTCAGGCTGCCGCTTGCAACCTAGCTCCCGCCTCGGCGGGGATCAACGCGGACACCGCGGACAGAAGACCCGCGCTCCCCTCTAGTGCGTACACTCGGCTGGTTGCAGGGATTTGGGAGTCTCGAGAGGCGCCGCACACCAGCAGAACACGCCCTTTCGACTTCTCCTTGGTGTTGGCTGCCAGTACATATTTTTCTTCCGCGGGAAATCGGTGGCCAGCAATGACGGCTTCAAACTTCTCACGACTCAGCAACTCCAGCACCTCCTTGAACATTGGGTGGTCGCAGTCACGTCATATCCCCCTTCCTTCAGAGTGATGCAGCGGTTGTCTGAAACCATTCTCTCGAAAGAAACGCATAGGATCTTTCGCTCGGGCATACCAATACTTCCTCGGCCCTTTGGCCGGTTGTTCGCTCCACTACAGGTCGGCGCTGCTAATTGCGTAGCAGCTTGTTAAGCTGCTGCTGCCGGCTTGCCAGGACGGATTTCCTCTTTCCTTTCTTCCGTCACAGCGGGCCGCATACTTGCTAGCTTGGCAAGCACCTTTCCCATCAGAACAGTTAAGTGGACGGTTGCCATCGCACCCAAGATGGCGGGCACGACGTACACGTTCTCAATCTTCCAGAGCCAGTGCCCGAACACGGGTGAGCCCAGCCACGCTCCAAACCAACCGACGATCAGCTTCCCGAACACGGCATCATGGCCCTCAAGAAACCGATAACGGATAACGTAGTGGTAGGCGACAGCAACGACTGCCCCGATGAGAGTGACAATCAGGAAGGAAAGCAAGCTCATCCCCAGCATACCCTGTACCTCCTTTTGGACCAGGGGAGACCAAGGTGGGTCTTCGTAAACGACGAGGTCCAGAACTGGGTCAGATGAACAAGCCAGGCTCGGATCTCGAATCGAGACTCGGCCGGCCAACGAACTCTTTTCATTGTATGCTTATTATTTTTAGACCGGTACGAGAAAGGACTCAATCTCTCGGGAGCTGGCGAAGGTGGCTTTCCGGATCCAGGAGACCCCGCTTAGTCCAAATAACACAACGGCAGGGACAAGGGTCAGGTCGGAGATCATTGCCTTGCCTGGGAATACAATTCTGCGCACAGCGAAGGGCCGGCAGAAATATCGCGTAGGGTGAGGGAGAATCGGGTCCATGCCCAAGACTCCGGACGAGGTGCGGCAACTAGCGAAAGAGGCCAAGGCGAAGATTGTCGATCTGAAGTTTACGGACCTTCCAGGAGTATGGCAGCACTTTTCGATCCCCATTGAAGACCTCAACGACGAGCTATTCGAGGAAGGCATCGGTTTCGACGGCTCCAGTATTCGCCGATTTCAGTCGATTCATGAAAGTGACATGTGCTGGCTGCTGACCCTGAGACCGCTTGTCTCGATCCGGTCCTTGATGTCCCCACGCTGAATTTGATCTGCAACGTGCTGGATCCCGTTACGCGTCAACGCTACAGTCGTGACCCACGCTATATCGCCCAGAAGGCAGAGAAATATCTAAGGACAACTGGGATTGCGGAGGTTAGCTACTGGGGCCCGGAGCTAGAGTTTTACATCTTTGACGATGTGCGCTACGACCAGACCGCACACCGCGGCTACTACTTCATCGACTCCAACGAGGGTGTCTGGAACACAGGAAGGCGAGAGAGCCCAAACCTAGGCTATAAGCTACGACACAAGGAAGGATATTTTCCGACGCCACCGGCCGATACGCTCCAGAACGTCCGCTCGGAGATCATCCTGAAGATGAAAGAAGTGGGTGTTCCCGTTGAGGTCCATCACCATGAGGTGGGCACAGCCGGACAGGGCGAGATCGACATGAAGTACACGACGCTGACGAAGATGGCCGATAGCGTCATGTACTACAAATATCTGGTCCGCAATGTAGCCAGAAAGCACGGCAAAACAGCCACCTTCATGCCAAAGCCGATCTTTGGTGACAATGGGTCCGGGATGCACACTCATCAAAGCCTGTGGAGCAGTGACACCAATCTTTTTTGGGGAGAAGGGCTACGCGCAAATCAGCCAGACAGCCAAGTACTACATCGGTCTGCTGCGCAACGCAGCGGCGCTTTTAGGTCTCTGCGCTCCGACGACAAACTCATACCGACGCCTGGTGCCGGGATTCGAGGCTCCTGTGAACCTGGTGTACTCCCAGCGCAACCGGTCGGCCGCTGTGCGCATCCCCGTATACTCCAACAAATCCAAATCCAAACGTATTGAATTCCGCTGTCCGCACCCGGCGAGCAACCCCTACCTGTGCTTTGCAGCCCATTAATGGCAGGTCTGGATGGGATCCGGAACAAAATCGACCCCGGCCAGCCGATTGACAAGGACCTGTACGAGCTGGAGCCAGAGGAAGCAAGTAGTGTCAGAAGCACACCGGGCTCACTTGCGGAGGTGCTCGATGCATTGCAAAAGGACCATGAATGGCTGCTTCAGGGAGAAGTCTTAACGCCGGATGTCGTTGAGACCTGGCTCACCTACAAGCGGGAACGCGAGCTAGCCGCAGTCAACCTGCGACCGGTTCCAAATGAGTTCTACTTGTATTTCGATTTGTAATCCTGTGCAGTTCCTGGAAACCCGGCCGCGATAGGAATTGCGATCTGAATTCAGCTCAATAAAGGTGTTGCAGCCAGAACTACTGGCGGCCTTCTTGCTAACGGGTAAGTAAAATGCGAGGTCCGGCCTGAATTCCCGCCACAGTGACGTAAACATTCTGGACGTAGGATTCCACAACACCTGCAGTGAGGCCGTCTAGCTCCGCGAGGACAACTACGTCAGCAAAGATCGCCTTTAAATTGACCACGACGAGAAAAACCACGAAACCGTGGAGCACGTCTGCGACGTGGATGCTTACTGCGCTTGTCGAACAAGCTCCTGCCTCGGCCGCTCTACGTAATCCGGAGACTTGATGGGCTGTCGCTCCCGGACGCCCAAGTCAAGGCCACAGAGCTCGTCGAACCAGTGGAAGATAACGGAGGGAACGCTTAGCTTACCTAGTACTTTCTACGAGCCAGCAAATGCTGGTTTTTTGTGTCCGATCTAATTTTCAACAATTCCCCGCAGGTTTCTAACCCGTCTCCCGCGGCCTCAATGAACTGAGCAATCCTGCGAGCGCAAGTCGCATCACCGATCGTACCCAGATGAGGTGTCCGGGATAGATGCTCTGGATGTCCAGCATCCAACGAGAGACGAGCGGCGTGATGGCGAGGGTGCACAGTCCCGCCGTGAGCGCGTCGATGATCGCTACATCGCGCACCGGGTGCGCGCGCGGCACACGACGGCTGGCATGAGCGCAAAAACCACCCATCTCCTGTAGCGTGAAAAGAAACAACGTCAAAACTTCGCCTTCGGGGAGTCATGTCGCCAGAGAGACAATGCGATACATTCTTCGGTATGGCACATCCCTGGTGGGTTAATCTTTCGATTGCGGTCCCATTGATCCATTGATCTCCTATTTTTTCTGGCAAAGAGAACCAATTTCAATCACTCGAGCTCAACTCTTTACTTCTGCCCTATTCGCAGCACCCTTCGCCGTTGTGGAAGGAATAGTTGTGGTGTATCTCCGAGCTGTGCCGGAGCAGCGGCAGGTGCTTCCGGTCTGCCTATTGAAACTCGAGGTATATCGTGAGGCCGCGACCATTTTTGTGCTCGTCAGCGTGGCGCTCTTGGCAGCAGGGACGATGGGCTATGTTTCTCTGGACATTCGCAATTTGGGATGTCGCATACTATGCCACCTTGTGCGCGACAATCCGGTGGCCATCTTCATTGACGGATACCGATGTCCTCTTCTTGATCCCTGTCCCCTGGATCTCGCCGGTTTGGTTCCCGCTTCTGGTGAGCACGCTCTGTGTTGGAGCGGTTCTACTGTCAAGACGACATATCTTTCGCCTGGACCCCAACACGCGCGATGACCCCACTCTCAGAATTGAAACTTGATCTGCCCGAGGAAGATGCGGGCAGACGCGCACTGGAAAGCGTCTCTTCGCTCACTCAAAGGGGATGCGTTCTGCTCATCACCCCCTTGCTTCGGCGAACCTCTGGTGATAATGTAACGGCGAGTCTGGGAGGAGGATAGGGCGATGGAAGGACAGACCCGAGCGCCTGCTCAGACCTCAAGGGCCACGAAGTAGGCACCAGATCCGCCGCCCCCCCACGACATCCTCGCTCCCGCCTGCGGGGACAAGCCTGAACTCCCAAAACAGAACTTGGGGGCCATCACCGCTTTTCCAAAGACTCGATGGTCGGCTCAATTTCCAAGATTGGAGGATGAACGTATGTGTTGGTTCTCGGCTGAGCATGCAAACAAGATCGAAGAGGGCAAGGCGGGACAGCGCCTTGGAATCAAGAAAATGCACTTGCACGCGAACTGGGTAGTTCGGGAAACCGAGCTCGAAAACCCACGCCCTTGTCCGGTTTGCCTGATAGACCGGACCAGGGTCATGTTTACGGCAAACAAATTACGTTAGGCGATCTGCCCGCCGGTCTGATCTTTGACGTCCTCGTTGTCCCAGGCTCGGAACAGCTCTCGGCCGTCCTGAACATGGAACCGGCCGAGCACGACGAGGAGGAGAGGGAGAAAGAGCCCCTCCTTGGTCGATTGCTGGCACATTTCTAGATGCCAGAGCAAAAAACATGCTGCACGTGATTCTTCGTAACGTGCTTGAAGAGAGGGCGGAACTGTTCTTCCGCCCTCGATCAGAAAAACCTTCCACCTGTCTCGTCCGAGAGGCTGCAACGGCCCTACATGCCAAATTTGCTCATCTCGAATCCATCCCTACGGACTGCCCACGTCTTCAAAGAGTGCGATGTCGGTCCGGAGCGTCGCGGGTGTACGGGAGAGTAGATGATCACGCGTTCGACACGCGGATCCCGAGCGGCCGCGACCGCCGCGGCAGCGAGCGCCTCGTCCGCCTCGAATTCCACCATGGGCCAGGCGACAATACCAGCCGCCGAGAGGACGTCTTCGAGCAGGGGGAATTGCGCCAGGAGGTCGGGTTCGATGGCCTTCGCTGGTCTTGTAGCCGTCGACCAAATAAATGTCCAAGGCGAAGCTCCAGCACTAGCGATCAATGTCGATGTCGGGGAAGTCGTAGTAGGTGCGGATTTCCTGAATCCGGCGCAGCGTGTCCCGGAGTGCATGCCAGTCCCAGAGTCGGATGTTTTGAAGCGTAGCCTGATTGTTCTCTGGGTCGGCCGCGTCGACGGTCGTCTCCGCGGGAAACTCTCGCTGCGCGACTCGGTTCAATCCGTACGCTAGCTAGAAACGCCCGTGAGCGAAAGAAGCAGACGAAGTGGCGGAGCCGCAGGAACATCCTTCATCGGTGGGGAAGTGGCAGCTGGGGTGACACAGGTGGTTGGTCAGTCTCGGTCGTGCTTCCAAACGGGCACCTGATCGAGTGCGATTGTCTGGCGGCCGCGTCGGGAGCGGATGCGAGGGGCCTCTCGGTTCGCCTCACGGGTACACTTTTTAGTAAAATAGGGTCTGAAAATCGGCTGACTTGGGCAGCGGTATATGCCTACGCTACGGGATATCGTTTACGAGAATGTCCGCGAGGGTGAGCTTTACGAGAGACTTGACCGCAACCGGGTCCGCTGTTTTGCCTGTGGTCACTGCTGCCCCATCCCCGAGGGCCAACCTGGTGTCTGCAAGGTTCGCTACAACCGAGGCGGGACTCTGTACGTTCCCTGGGGCTACGCCGGTATAGTGCAGTGCGACCCTATCGAGAAAAAACCGTTCTTCCACGCATATCCCGGCGCATTGGCGTACAGCTTCGGAATGTTGGGCTGTGACCTGCACTGTTCCTATTGCCAGAATTGGGTGACGTCCCAGGCGCTCCGTGACCCCGCCGCAGTTGGTTCCCCGTTGGCAGCCACCCCGAAGCAACTGGTGCAGCAAGCTCTACATCAAGGCGCCAAGGTCCTGGTGAGCACGTACAACGAGCCCCTGATAACCAGTGAATGGGCGGTGGCCGTTTTCAAGGAAGCCCGCAACGCAGGATTGTTGACGGCCTTTGTCTCCAACGGAAACGGCACCCCGCAGGTGCTCGAGTACCTGCGTCCCTGGGTGGACCTCTACAAAGTTGACCTGAAGAGCTTTGATGACCGCCGCTATCACCAACTCGGCGGCCGCTTGCAACCCATCCTGGACACGATTCGATGCCTGTACGAAATGGGCTTCTGGCTCGAAATTGTCACGCTCGTGATTCCCGGCTTCAATGACTCGGATGACGAACTGAAGCGGCTAACAGAATTCACAGCAAGTGTGTCTCCGGAAATTCCCTGGCACGCCACGGCGTTTCGCAAAAACTACAAAATGACCGACCCGGACAACACCAGCGCGCAGACCTTGATGCGAGCGGCGGAGATTGGCAAGAATGCGGGTCTACGGCACGTATATGCCGGGAATCTACCTGGCGAGGTTGGAGACTTGGAGAACACACGTTGCTACAACTGCCGGCAACTGCTGATTGAGCGCTACAGTTACCTCATCACAGGCTACCATTTGACTCCAAATGGCTGTTGCCCAGCCTGTGGCACAGGGATTCCAGGGCACTGGGCTCGTGAATTTCAGGGACAGATCACCGCCCATCCGTATGTGCCAAGGACGCGTTCCAGTCCGTTCTCGATTCTAGGTCCTTCGGCATCGATATGAATCCCAGAGCGCAATGGGGGAAACGAACATGCGCAATCTAGTCTGCTACGCTGACTTGGGGTTTCTAGTCCTGATTGCCACAATCGCAACTCCCCTGGTGGTTCCTAGAGAGGCTTCTGGCACCGCCCAATTTTCCCGGCAGTACAACACCTCCTGCAACACTTGTCATGCGGCTTTTCCCAGACTAAACGATGTCGGTATAGCGTTAAGGGACGCCGGGTTGAAGTTCCCCGAGGAAAATTTCTCTTTCATTGCGACCCCACAGACGCTGCTGACCACGCCGGCCGTGATTCCGCATTCCACCAAGATGTCCCTCCACCGGCCGGAGTACGCAGCACCGCCGTCCTCCATTTCTGATCCGAGCTTGCGTATGTTGCAGCAAAGATACTTTAAGGAGCTCACCTATGTAGGTGTTCAAATAAACGCTCTTCCATTCCGGACCGCTTCTACTTGAGCCCTCTTGTTGTGTATGGAAGGCCGCAAAAGCACCTGGACCAGCGCTCTCTGTGTTTTGCGACCTTCAACGGCGAGACCGTTCTAGAGGTAACCGGAAACTACTATGCGGTTTATCTTCGTGAAGGGATGGATGCGAACGAGCGGGCCCGCCGGACGTTCGAAGACGTCCTGCTTCCGATATTAAGCAGAAAAGCATCATGGGACGGCAGCGGCTCGCGCCCAAGTTCGCACTGGTCTGACTGTCGCAGGTGAGCGCGCACCCGCATTGCGAGGAGTTCAGGCGGCGCAGAGGTAGGCTGAATCGTTCCGTGCCCGCTTAAAGCTCCGCCTTAAAGGAGAGGCTTCTGACTTCCCCTCCTTTCCAAACTTCGGGCAGAAGATGAGGTTCAAGACATCGCAGTGGGGCCGTAATGCTGGGCGGCATAGGCATTGCCGAGATCCGCATATTTCTGATTCTCGTGTGGATCACTGCCGTCTCAGCCGTCGCGACGGTCTTATTCTACAAGTTGCATTTCAAAGTAGCCTCCAAAATTGCGGGGAGTTTGGGCCTTGTTTCTCTCGCGCTGGCGGTATGGGCATACTTTTCCATCTGGGGATTTGTTTCGTTCCGCTAGCCACTATTCAAAAGGCTCAGGACGCCTTCAACGTGGAACCCGCGACCAAAAAGTTCCTCCGTGAGGCAACCAGAGCTAGTTAGGAATCGCCCCAGTCATCACAAACACATGAGGAATGTCTTTTTCTTCGGTTTCCCCGGTTCGATTATTTCGCCAGGTAAGACGCTCGACATGATCCCTGCCTTCGAGAGCAATGATTTCTGTGTGCGGCAGCAGGGTGATTGCAGGCGTCTCTTCGATGCGGCGGATCAGGTAGCGAGACATAGTGTCGGCCAAACCCTCCGATCTGAGCAGCATATACACATGCTTCGTGCTCTGGGCCAGAAACACGGCGGCTTGACCTGCAGCGTTTCCGCCGCCGACGACAACGACTTCTTCGCCGCTACATAGCTGCGCCTCAACGAACGTAGCGCCGTAATATACGCCGATTCCTTCAAAGCGCGACAGGTTTTCCAGCGCTAATTTCCGGTATCTGGCTCCGGTGGCGATAACAATCGATCGCGCCGGAATTCTGGCGCCGTTGTCTAATTCGACGATGTACGGGATCCGGTCGCAAATGAGGCGCGTTGCGTTGGCGAGCAACATTTGCGCGCCGAACTTCTGGGCTTGTGTATACGCCCGACCCGCGAGTTCATTACCAGAGATGCCCGCTGGAAATCCGAGGTAGTTCTCAATTCTCGAACTGGAACCCGCCTGACCGCCGGGCGAATACTTCTCCAGAAACAAGACGTCGAGGCCTTCTGAGGCGCCATAGACCGCCGCTGCCAGGCCGGACGGCCCGGCACCTATAACTACCAAATCGCGCAGCTGCGTTTCATTGACGGCCTGATTGAAACCTAGGCAGTCTGCGATTTGCTGATTCTTAGGATTGCGAAGAACCGTCTCACCGCGACAGATCAACACAGGTGTGTCGGCAGAAGAAATGTTGAAGCGATCAAGCAGAACTTGGATGTCGGCATCGCGGTCAAGATCTATGTAGGCG
>WNFR01009113.1_pt1 | contig 10901 bp, 17 predicted proteins | sample 5400221 | NCBI WGS metagenome assembly WNFR01 (sample SAMN13153357, study PRJNA577476) | soil metagenome | isolation source: 40 cm soil under Madrone tree | place: USA:California | collected 2016-06-14 | reverse complement strand
AGGCGCCAGCAATTCGCGCGACATTGCCGAACGTTAGCGACCGTATTCGCAAAAGTTCTAAACTGAGAGCGCGAATTATTGCCATTTTTTGCAATCCACTCGTCCAATTCTCAGAAGCGCACTTTGCTAGTGCGGTTCTCGCCGCAAGGAATTTTAACAAAGCCAGTAGCATTCAAGAAACTGGAGTCCAGATACGCGAAGGGTATCTTGCCTCGACACCCTGAGGGCAACGCCGGAATTCAAGGCGGCTTGGATGTCGGAGGTGCGGAAGCAGGCGCGGCCCCTCGCGATCGTGTAGAACCCTACCGGCGACGCCTTTAGCTAGCGAGCTGCAGCACATGAGGTTGCTCGAAACCGTGATGCAGACTGATGGTGATAGCCTGTGCGTGCTACGGCGATTTGGCTATCCAGACCTTTGACCGGCCCTCGGATTCAACATGCGACAACACTGCCACTATGTGCGACTTCTTGTCCGCAGATGAAATCACATGCTGATCAAGCAAATTTAGGATTTTCACACCCCACTCGACGACTGGATCGAGGTTGACGACGAGCTCTGAGGCTTGCGCGGCAAGTAGGTCCTTCGCGGAGCCGCGGTGGACAAACGACCCGCTTCTCCCCCAGAGCTTTACCAGCTCTGCTTTGGACAAGGTCGGCGCGCTGTAGTCATCCAACTTAACCACCTCAGGCAAAAATCGTATTCGCACGGGGCGTGGATAGAAGTCAGGGTTGAGTTTCTCCATTTCCTTCATGACGGCGGGAATGCCCCACCTCTTCAGAGTACTTCGGTTCTTGACGTCACCATGGGCGACGAGACATCCGAGCGCGATGGTCTCGCAAAGAGTTCTGAGCTGGAGGTATAGAAATTCTTGAAGCAGTCTGGGTGCCCACGAGCCTCTGGCGTTGATAGCATCGCGCATTGCATGAATACGAATCCGGGCCTCGTCCATTAAGTCGGCGTAGATTTGCTGCCCGGGGCTCAGCCGAGTGTCAGAACTGGGATAAACGGTCCCCACTAGTCCAGGAGGCATCTTACTCATTTTTCGGTACGCCAAAGGTCACGCATCGCTAAATTTTTTGACTAAACAACTACTTGGGATTGAACGCCAGCTGACGTAATGGGGGCGACACACTTCCTGACCAAAACACTTCCCGCCGAGATGGCTCTCTCGGTTCTGGCCTATAACGATGGCGGCCGCTCCCCAATCGCGGATGTTGTCGAGATCCAGGGCAAGATCGCGATCCCACGCGCCGCTCATTGCATACGGGTCGTATTTCCCCGGACAGAGAGTGAGGCCAACGCGCCCCAATCCAGGCACGCCTGAGACGATCGCTGCAATCTGCAGGGGGTGTGAGGCAGACGTCTTCATAAATCACCTCATGCTTCGTTGGAGGCAGGGACGGATTGAGATCACGAGCCCGCGGTCATAAAAGGGCGCCTTACTTTCTCGGACGTCTATCCGCGCCGTTTTGGCCCGGGGCATAGCGTCCTCCATGAAGAGACGTGACCTGTTCGTGCTCCCTCTCTGCGCCGCCGTCGCACGGAAGGAGTTGAGCTTATTTTTGATGTCCGGCTTGTTACGAATTGCGGACCCAAGTCGGACTTAATGGGAAGTCCGAAAAGTGCCAGAAGGGGTCATTCGATGACCTCGTCGGCACAAGTTTGCGCGGGCTCATTCGGGCAACCCTGCTTTCCGAAGACCCTCAATCAACAGCTTTGCGTTTGATTGTCCGCCCGCCCCATCACGGAAAGCGAGATCGCCGAGCTTCACTCCCAAGCATTTCGCGATCTGGAAGGCGGGATTTCTGACTGTATACACATGAGCGGAATTGCTGCTCAGCTGATGTCGAACGCCCGTGTCGGAGAAGAAGGCCACGCCCTGGGCTTCGCCGTGCTTCATCTGGACGAAATGTTGAGACATCTGAAAGAAGATTACTACGCCAGATGGCACGGTGAGAAGAAGGGGCCATGAAGCGCCGGCGTCGATCGCACAGGAAGCGGAACCGGCAGCGGCTGGCCTCGCATGCCCGCCGGCTGAGGCGGTAAACAAACGGAGGCGCGGGTTTCGGCTTCCGCGCCTCAAACCTCAGCAGCCCCAGGCAGCCAGTGGACTGCTCTGGACCGGTGGGCACGGGACCGAGCCATAGGAACAGAACACGCAACAATCGCCAGGCTTAAGCCGCGTCCCGCAGCCCTTGCAGTCATAGAAGAACTGGCAGGCATCGGTTGGCATTGTCTCGACGGACTGGTGGCCGCATGAGGGGCAAGTCAGGGTAGATTCCAGTTGCATCATGTGTCCTGCTTTTCGCTTGGCATGCCGCCTCGCTTCATGCCGGGCGGCCCGGATTCAGTGCCGCAGCGCGTCAGCGCCGCGATGAGAGCCGGATCGGTGGACGCGCGTTCGCTTCGATGCCATGCCAACGGTTTCACCGCTCGGGGCGGCGGGTTGCTCATAATTGCCATAGGGATTGCCTGGCCCTTTATTTTGGCAGTTTGCGTTGGGATAGAAGAAAGCGCAGTAGCCCGGCTCCTGGACCACTGCCCGGGCTAACACCGGCGTTGCGGACAAGCTCGACAGCACGGCCACCGCGCCAAGAAGTTTGAACGTCGACATTTGTGTTTCTCCGCTGCAGGTCATGAGCTTGCGGCTGAGTGAAGAATAACACCTGATCTGGTGCGCTCTTCCAGAAATCGCCGATCACTCGGTCGTGAAGCCGTCCGCGGCGACCCTTCCCGCGATCTATTGGCGGGCATCGTACAGAGCCACCGGAAAGCCTGATCGGCCGCGCGTCGCGGGCGAGCCTGTGCTGGCGCCGATCGATCAGGAAGCGCAACCGCCAGCGGCTGGCGAGTCACGCTAGACGGCTGAGGCGGTAACGGACAACGAGGGGCGCGGGCCGGCTACCGTTCGCATCAAGTAGTGGTCATTGGTCGCCTCGTTAGCCCTCGGCTAACGGCCCGAAATGGGCATTGATCAGGGGGCAGCCCTCAGGCATGACAAACCCCTTTCGAGCGTGCAAGATTGCAAGGGGAGGTCAAGCCATTGCCCCTGATGTATCGAGACGAGCCGTAAAACTCTAGAACTCGGACCGGGAAGACGTCTGGAAGAATGCCAGCCAAAATAACCAAGATAGCGAGACGGCTGCGTTCTTCGGGTCCATATTCATCCAAGATCATCAAAGCGGGAGCCTTAATCGGGGACACGAAAACACTGCTTTCCCACTGGGATGTTGGTGCTTCGGTGGACGAAAACATCAGCCGGGTTAGGCGGGATAACGTCTTTGGGAAGGCGTCCCGCTCTCGTGTCGAGGACATCCTGGCGATCTTTCGGCATCGCTATCTTACCGAGCAATCAGTCACCAAAGCACTTGTCACGCTCGTTCAAAAGAGGTTTCCTACCGCCGCTCTGGAGTGGTTGTTTTACTTCCACTCTGCTCGTGCAGACCGATTACTTTATGATGTCGTGACTGAGATTCTTGTTCCTTTGCACGCACGGGGTTGGGTGGATATTAACGTGCATGCTTTCCAACGGTCCTTGGCAAAGTGGGTTAATGAAGAAAAGACAATTGGCCAATGGTCCGAACCCACGATTATCCGCAGGCACTCAGTCAAGCGAAGTCGAAAGGCGCCTGTTTACTGGCTGCTTCAATCTTCAAAAAGAAATTATTCGATCTGGCTTTTCTATCACCGACTCAACAAAGATATGCTCTTCAAAGCGCTGATGAAGTACGTCGAGCCAAAAATTCGGCTGGAATCCACTCGGCTCGATGCGTTGAACAGTCAAAGAAGGTCCGCTGGCAATTCAAGCAAGGAGGCCAAAGGACTCGCCAGAAAGATCGAGGCGAAAGAGGAGTTCTTATCCGAACTGCGTGATTTCGAGGAGAAACTGCGTCGGGCAGCGAACCTGCATCTCGAACCAGATCTCAACGATGGCGTTGTCCTAAACATTGCCCCACTCTGGGAACTCGTCCCATGGAAAGAGGCCAAGAACTACTGGGACGAACTCCTCAAGGGCGAATACGAGTGGTCCTCTATCGGCAAGCAACTCCGCCAAAAACGATTGGTGAAGTAATGGCCGTCGTCACCGAAGCTCTCGTTCAAATGATCGCCAACCAAGTCGATGAGAAAGGGCTGGTGGTCTGGTACGACCCGGAGCAGGCATACTGTACGGCGGCTACAGAACTCCACCTGCCGAACACAACCGTCGCCCGATACGACAGAAGCTTCCTCAAGCTGCGGAAAGAGATCGACCATTTGCTTAACGACAATCAACCGCCTCGACTGGTCGTATATGTACCGATGGAACGAACCCAGACCGACAGTGCCTTGATCGAACTCGATTGTGCCGGGGTCATCATGCAGCCTCGGCAGCAACCACCCGCCTGCAATACCCGGCTGTCGGTCGTGGGTCGCAATGCTCTCAAGCAGATTTTGGGTGACGATCAAGTTTCCGAAATCGAACGTCAGGTGGAGTCGGGCAAGTTGTCGCTGGCCGATCTGAATTCGCTCGCCGAACAAGGAATTGATATTTCAAGCGGCGTATTGAAGCTGATTTTTGGCTCGGCTAATCTCGATATTGCCGTTCTCACTGACTTCTCTAAGACCGACCATAAAAAGCTGGAGGAGTTACGTCGGAGCGCCATCCTGCAATCGGGACGAATTTACACTGCTGCTGATTTCACCGGTAAAAAGGAGGCAGATGTCGAAGACCTCTTTGAGCCGACGCTGTTCGCGAAGCTCGTTAATGCGGCGTATGAATTGGGGGCCCCTCATGAGGTGACTGCTGCGTCTCTTGCTGCGGCCGATCAAAATACAGAACGGCAAGTGAAGCAGGCTGAGGCCGCCTTTAAGCTGCTGCCGGAAGCGATACCGACCTATGATCACTTTACGCCTGCGGCATGGTTGATCCGAAATCCATCCTTCCTGGACGGCGACAGTGCCGGGATACTGGCAACTCTGGATCGTGCCGAAAAGGTGTTCACCACGTTTAACGCAATGCTCTAACGTCGGAATCTAGCGCATCAGCATAAGCTTTGTCAGCTGTCGTAGGTTGACTGCTTTAGTCGATTAATCCGCGTTTCCTGAGATCGTCCATAATGGCCAATAGCTTCCCGGGATCGGTCACTCTGCTTCCCTTATTTTGCGGCTTAATTGCGAACGAGTTCGCCCGGAGACACGTCAACTCGAATTTGACTGACTCATTGCTCCCTCCATAATGCGGAAAGTCGCCGCCCCGTCATTTCGCGTCTAGCTATTTCGGTTGCTGCTGGATTCCCGTTGAGCACTTGATCCAAGATGGCTGGCGACAAAAGTGCTAGATTCAGAAGACGGCTGATATAACTATCGGTAACATTTTCGCGGCTGGCGATACTCGAAATCGATGATGCCTTGCCAGAAGTCAATTCCTCGAACCAGCATGTTCCGCGTGCGATCGCTGCGATGAGGGAAGCATCTTCGCTCTTCTGGGAGGGTTGGGTCACGACCAGCTTGAGCGCTCCATTCTGCAAGAAAGTACGCATGGGAAAATCGACAAAAACGGTATCGTCCTCCTGTGGATGCTCGAGATTTTCACCTCCGGTCAGATAGCGGACCACTCGTGTGATAGGGAACGTAATTCTTAGGCTTACCGGGCAAGTTCTGCGCGCCCTTCTCGATCGAGCCGTCGCTCTCAATGACGCCGGGGCAGGCGATGCCGATGAACGGCGCGAGCTTGAATTCCTCCTTGTCCGCCTTCGCGACCAGGTCCCTGAGCATCTTGATGAGACGCTTCACCGCCTCCTCACGGCTCGGCTCATCGTCGGCATGGCGCCATAGCTCGGATTTCCACACGCTCGCCTTGGACAGGTCTGGTGACTTCTTGCTACGTGTTTCGATGACGCCGCAGCGGATGTTTGTGCCGCCGATGTCGACGGCGAGGATGGAGTCATGACCCTCGAAGATCCAGGAAGGAGCCAGGTGTAGCGCGCCGATAAGGCCTGCATCGTCCGGGTGGTGGCGGATCGGCAGCATTTCGATCTTGAAGTCCTCGGCCTTGAGGATAATTTCGGTTCGCGCGATGGCGAGTTCGCCGAGCCGGCTGTCGCGAAAACCGCCGCCCACCACGATGCGCTCGGTCTTCTCCCAGGCCTTGGTCTTGAGAAAGCGCCGCGTGACGTGGGCGAGCTCCTGCGCGAAGTCCTCGATGGCGCTGTGCACGACTGCCGAGGCCTCGGCGTCGTCGCCGACCAGAATGGCATCGAGCACCTTCTTGCTGATGTTTTCGGACGGCTCCTTCCTGAAAGGGTCCTCGTCGGATTTGCGCAACGGCTTCCGCCACTTCTCGAGGATGTCCCGGAAAGCGCCCTTGCTGGCGCGGTCTCCCAGGAATCCTTCGTCATCCTTCAATTCGATATTAAAGCTCTCGATGTCCACCGACGGGAGGCGAGAGGCGCCGTGAGCGGCAATGCCAGTCGTCGTGATCTTTTCGTCGGCCATCCTGAACCTTCAAGCCGCGGGGTAGTTGGCGGCTTGTATAAACTCGCGTGGCGAAACCCGGTTCCTCAGTCCGACTTCGCCGGGGGCAGGTCCGGGGACGCCGGTCGTGCAGCAGGCGCGCGAGTTTCTCGCTCCGCGTCGTGCCCCTTCATCGCCATCTCGAACAGCACTTCCTGGATGTCGCGCGTCATGTCGCCGGTCGCGCTGCGTAAGAGCGTCAACGCGAAGGCTTCGACCGCGGCCTGATCCAGGGTCGTTCGATCAACGTAACGGCTTCGCGAAATCGCGGGGCCGCTGGTTTTTCCCGCAGTCCGGCCCCTCCGCACTGACCGCATCTTGCGGCGCACATACCAAGCCGCCACCGAGACGATCAGCCAAGCAAGCGACGCGCCGACAAAGGCGGCTGGGATGCTGCTTTCCACGATCAGCGAAAAGACAATCGCAAAGGCCAGCAGCCCGATTGCACCGAGCGCCGCGCCGGCGGCGTCGAGCGCTGCCGCCTCTTTCCCGCGGCGCTCGCCGGCGAGACCCGCTTCCCGCTTGCGGCGCATTTCATGCTTCTCGATCAGCGTCGCGCTGGCGCAGAAGATGGCAGGAAGGGCGAGAAAGAGACCTCCGATGGATACTCCATAACGGCTGCTGACGAGGCCGGTGAAAACCGTCGCGGCGCCGCCGAGCGCAAAGCGCATCAGGTATTCGTACCAGCGGCCTTCCCGCAGCAATGATGGGGAAAAGCGGATCGGCGTCATGTCTGCCCTCCGACGAGGGTCAGGAGGCCGATGGCGACGACCATCCAGACGATGAGCGACAGCAGCGTAGCGGACGCCGCTCGCAAGCCCGCGCGAACGAGGAGATGGCAGACCACCACGCTGTAAACGCCAAGCGCGATCGCTCCTGCCATCATCGAATGGGTTTGTAACGCTGCATATTCGGCGCCGTGCTGGTACACGGCGATACCCAGCGTGGCGAGCGCGACCGACGGCGCGGCTCCGAACAGGCCGGCGAAGCTCTTGGGGCGCAGAACGTCACCGAGCATGGCGAAAGCCGATACGACGACGCCCCCGACGATGAAGCGGAAGAGGTACTCGGTCATTTCGCTTTCTTCCAGAGTTTCGCCAGTGGCCCGCCGGTCCCGTAGACCGGATCCTTGCGCGGCGGCGGCACCTTCGGGATGGACTTAAGCGCACGCGGACGGTCTTCGATGGCCGTGCACTCGTCATAGGTGCCGGTCGGCGGGTAGGCGCCCACGACGAGGAAGTCGTCGGATGCAAACAGACACTGATGGCCCGTGCCGGCGGGCAGGACAGCGACGTCGCCGGTCTTCAAGGTGAAGATTCGACCCTTCTTGCCACCGAATCGGACGCGCCCCTTGCCGCGCGCGATGCCGAGCACCTCATGGATCCTGGAGTGATAATGCACGTAGTCGTAGATGCCGTTGCGCCACGTGTCGCCCCATCCGTTCGCTTCGAATAGATCCTCGATCACAGCCGCCGGGTCATGGCGCTCACCGAGTTCCACGGCGCCTCGATAGATGATCAGCGGCCATCGCGGATGATTGGGGATGAGACCGTCGTCCTTGAAATCCACGGCATGGGGCTCTCTCGCCTGGGCGAGATCCGCAGCCTTCCGCTTGCCGGGGCGCCGGAGACCGGTGGCGCGCTCCGCGTATTTCTTCAGGTCTTCAAGAATCGGCATGAACGTCCTCCTTGGGCTTCGAGCGGATAACCGGTCCACAGTCGCAGGAGCCTCTCAAGGACCGCTCCAAGCGCGAATCCGGCCACGACGTCGCTTGCCCAGTGCGCGAGGACCACTATGCGTGTCAGCGAGAGCCCGACTGCAAGCACTCGGATCGCCCGGCGGGGGCCGGCCTGCAACGCGCCGGCCGCCGATGCCAGTGCGCCCATGTGCAGCGCGTGGCCGGAGGGAAAGGCGTCCTCGCGCTTGCCCGAAAACGAGATGCCGTGGACGTGCCCGATCATCGTTCTGCGGTCTGGGCGGGTCTGGTCGAACAGGATTTTCAGCACGTGCGGCAGTAGCGACCCCGCGACCGCAACCAGCAGAGCATGGTTGCCGGCGCGCCGCAGCGGCGGCTCAACGCGGCCGCGCGAGGCGAGCCAGCCGACGGCGGCCAGCACCAGAAGGACCTTCTCGTCGGCGCCCCAGGTCAGGGCGCGGGCGATCTCCTCCGGAGCGGGCGCGGTATCGCGAGCGATCGCACGCGCGATCGCGACATCCGCCTTAGTCGGCCGGACGGTGATCGGAAAGTTTGGCCCGCGAAAGGGACCGGTTCGGATTCTAGCTGTTATACGCATGGCTCGAGCATCAGTAACGTAACTACCTTTCCAACGCGCCACCTGCCGCGGGGTTCATCGTTCTGTCACAAGCTTCAGTAGGTCACGGGGCCCTTGCCCGTGGTCGATGGCCGTGGGGAGCGATGCTCATCGATTAGCCGGTCCTCGACGACGACCGTCGCTCGCGGTTCCGCGCAGGTCGGGACTGCGACAGCGGTCGCAGGTTTTCCGGCGCTTCGTCGGGGTCGCGGCGCTTGAAAGAGCCGTTGTGCTTCGCGTAATTGTGGGTGACCTCCGCGCCCATCAAGATGATCTGTGACGTGTAGTAGACCCAGATCAGCACGACGACGATCGAGGCCGCCGCTCCGTAGGTCGATTCCAGCCCCTGCTTGCCGATGTAGAAGCCGATGGCCGCCTTCCCAATTTCAAGAACAGCGCAGTGAGAGACGCGCCCAGCCAGACGTCCCGCCAGCCGACGGAAACGTCGGGCAGCCACTTGAACATCATCGCGAAGAGCGCCATCACGACGACAAATGAAGTCAGGATGCTGATGACGTGTAGCGCTCCCTCTGGCAGGTAGGTAGCGGCATATTTGCACGCCGCGGCGAGGCCCGCACTCACCAGTAGCGAGACCAGCAGAAGAAAGCCGAGCGCCAGCACCGCGGCGAACGACAGCACGTAATTGCGGCGAAGTGCCACAGCCCGGACTCCTCGGACTCCTCCACGTCCCAAACAAACATTGAGCGCATCCTTCAGCTGCACCACGACGCCGATGGCCGCGAAGAGGAGTGTGCTCCGATGCCGAGGATGGTGGCCAGAACGCCCGCCGCTGGGCGGCTGGCTCCCGCCAGCATCGCCTCGACGGCCTTGGCTCCGGTGTCTCCGAGCATCTCCCTGATCGATGACATGACCTGGGAAGTGACGGCATCATGGCCGAAGAGCAGGCCAGCTACTGCGATGGCGATTACGATGATGGGACCAAGCGAGAACACGGAGTAATATGCGAGCGCGGCCCCCTGCCTGGCATCCTTGTGGCTCGACGTAGTAATCATTCACCGAGCGAGCCCTTGCGGGGTCGTTCCAGTTCCAGGCGTTGTCGTTGCTATATTTCGGCGCTCCCTTGAGCTGACTTTCGGTAATGCCGGTGCGATAGCCGCCAAGGTTGGTATCGTATTTCAACGACTGCCACGGCAGGGGATAATGATCGTCCCCGATTCCGAGAAAGCCGCCAAAGCTCAAGACAGCATACGAAACTTTGCCGCTCATCTTGTCGATCATGACACGTTCGATCGATCCGATCTTGGTGTCGTCGGCGCCATAGACTGCGGTTCCTTCCACCTTATCACTGCCGATAAGGGAACCTGTTTCTCTTGCTTCAGTAACCATTGTTGGTCCTCCTCCTTCTTGAAGAACTTGCAACAGGCAACACTATGAATTGTTCCGGCAACGACTTCTGAACGCCTACCCATTTGTCCATTGTCTCAGCTCGAAGACCACCGTAGGTTTGCGACTCCGCAAAAAACTTTGGATTCAAGTAGGAGGGACGGGGATTCGTTCCGGGCGAGACTCCTGCGACAAATTCACGAAGAGTACAAAAGTGAACTTAGCGCGCAGTCGCCCGCTGTCTGGACTGCGGAACGACTCGATAGATGCCGAATTGTTTTAGCGGGCTGTGACCGTAGACGCGGCCTGCGCGGCCTCGCTCCGGTCGCCCCAAAACCACCAAAGGCGGGGCCGCGTTTTGATTTTGGAGGAAACGGTGGACGATCTAAATAAAAAGGGCGCCGGCGATCGTAGCAAGATTAACATGGATTACGAGCTAAAGTATTGGACTAAACAGCTTGGCGTCTCCAAGGAAGAGTTACAAAAGGCGGTCGATAAGGTTGGAAACTCCGCCGCGGCCGTTCGCAAGGAATTGGGCCGATAGGCACTCTCGAAGTAGCGGACTTTGGACCTTCAGATCGCATGCTTTAACTGCTTCCCAGCTTGGATGGCCTCGGAGACAATTCTCCCCGACCGAGCATCTTCTTGGCCAATCAGATAGCCGACGGCGTACGCCTTGCGGGTTGCGGAGTTGATGCGCGCGAGGCCGTGCCCCAATCTCGAATGCACCGTCATGTCGTTCAGGCTGCCGA
>WNFR01007748.1_pt1 | contig 10902 bp, 17 predicted proteins | sample 5400221 | NCBI WGS metagenome assembly WNFR01 (sample SAMN13153357, study PRJNA577476) | soil metagenome | isolation source: 40 cm soil under Madrone tree | place: USA:California | collected 2016-06-14 | reverse complement strand
GGTCACCTGGCGGGCCTTGCCGCCAGGTGGCGTCATCCGCGCTCAAGTGCGCGACCACGACCACGGTAGCATCATCGGCCCGAGAGACGGCATCGAGATCGCGATGTGGGGCATCGCGCTTCCGCTTTGAGTGTCGCGGCCTACGTTCGCGTGTCGTCGCGCTCGCAGAGCAACGCAACGCAGCGCGAGGCGATCGAGCGCGCGGCAAAGGCAAGGGGCCATGAAATCGAAAAGTGGTTCGAAGAAAAACGCAGCGCGAAAACGCTTGACCGACCGGTACTTGTACAAGTCCGCGATCTCGCCCGCCAAGGCAAGATCCGAAGGCTCTACGTTTTTCGACTGGACCGACTCGCTCGTTCCGGTGTGCGCGACTTACTTACGGTGGTCGAGGAACTACGAGTTGCTGGCTGCTCACTTCACACCATCGCAGATGGGTTCGATCTTGAAGGCCCTGCTTCCGATGTCGTTGTGGCCGTTCTGGGTTGGGCAGCGCAAATGGAAAGGCTTGCCCTCGGTGAGCGCATTTCAGCGGCGCGAGCGCGCGTTGAGTCAAGCGGCGGCCGTTGGGGTCGGCCGCCGTCGACGCGAGCGGCCGACAACGCACACGAAATCAGAGCGCGCAAGAAAAAAGGGTGGTCGGTCCGACGAATTGCGATCGCGCTGAAGGTTCCGCGCTCGACGGTGGCTGATGTGCTGTCCGGAAAAGGTCCCCATGGGGGTGCGGCAAAAAAGCCCAGGAAAAAGGGGGCTCGCACCCGTTGACCTCCCCATGTCCGGGAAGGATACTATCCGGACAGGAGGGATGACCAAAATGGAAAAGGAATGGAGCTTGGCTCGGTATCGCGAGTTCAACGACAGACTGGCGCGGAGGGTTGGAACGATGGAACACAAGAAATCGCCGCCGTCGGGAAGCTACGACGTCGAGATGTGCATCCAATGCGGCGCGCCGCCCGGGACGACGTGCGCGAAATGGAACGAAGGCCTCACGCTTCGCAGCATGAACGAAAGGCCGCGCCTGGTGCCGGCCGTCGTCGACGCCAAGCTCATCGTGCATCGGCTACGCAAGCTCTGCGTGCACATCAGCAACCAACCTGGCGTTGACGTTCGCGAGCGCGCCTCGATGCTGCGCGAACTGAACGAGCTCGCCGACCAAGTCGAAGAGCAGTTCGAGCTTTTGGCCGTCGACGGCTTTCGATGACGAAGGACGACTTTCGCGCCGAGCTGGCCGCTTTGCTTGAGAAAGCGCGCGTTGACCCGGAGCTCGGTAGAAACGGTCGATGGGTCGTGACGCAACTCTTCGCGAGCGGATGTCTCGTCGCGAAGTTCACGGGCGCCAAAGGGTTGGCAGCCGCCGCGCTCGCAATGCAGACGATCCAGGAAGTTTTCCCATCAACGCTTGAAGAGCTCGGAGAACTCGGCAAAGCGCTGAAGAACGACCGCGACTACCCGTTCTCCGAAGTGCTGTGCATCTGTGGTCACCAGCGATCGAAGCACGCTGACTCGCTCGAAGAGCCGAGCTCGACCGATGAATGCAAGCTCTGCGACTGCCTCACCTTCGAGCCGCTCGAATGAATTGGCGGGAGCTACTGCTGCCGAAGGACCGCACGCTGATTCCGTGGGGCATCGGGGTCCTTGCCTTCGTCGTCGGCGTCATCATCGCCGCTGCTTTGCTGACATGTTGCGGCGGCCGACTCGTCGCCGACGTCGTCGACGCGGCCGACGTCGACCCTTGCTCGATGGGTCCGGGTTGCATTTCGGTTCCGGATGCCGGACCCTCTCCCCGATGAAGCGTCGCGTGTTCGTCTCGTCGTCGGTGTACGCCCTGGCCCACCAAATCGGCATGCAAGCGGCCGTCGACGATGTCATGAGACAGCTCGACGCGCCGGGCAAGGACTCGCTTCCCTTCGTTCGAACGCTGGTGAAGCTCCGCAACCTCGACGTCGAGCTCGCGCTCCATGTCGACGGTGGAGCGACCTACATCGGGATGGCGCGGTCGCGCGCCTTCCATGAAGCGATGAAAAGCGGGCTGCCCTGGATCTCGCTCGACGACGACATCGAAGTCACGACCGACGCAGCGGCGGCCGTCGTCGACGCCATCACGAGCGACGAATCGGTCGCGCGCGTCGTGCTGGTGCCCTACTACACGCGCGACGCAGCCAGCCCCGCTCTGACGGTCACGTTGCCCATCGTGCGCCACGAGCGCGAATGCAACGGCGCGCGCTTCGTGACGCTCCCAGCGGGCCAGGGCGGGGGCTTTGGGATGGTCGGCATCAACCGACTTGCGATGCAACGCATTCACGACCACGCCGATCCGGAGCTCACCTGGTTTGACTACGGCGAGCGCAAGCTGGCGCTGTTCTACGAGAAGGTCGAAGACGGTTTTTGGTACGGTGAGGACAATTCGTTTTTCAAGTTCCGCGTGCCGTCGAGCGTGACCGTCGAGGCTCTTCTCACGGGCACTGTTGTTCACGGCGGCGTGCCGCTGAAGCTCTCGACGCTCTAGCGGCGTTTGTTCGGGGGCGCGATGGGCGCGCGCTCGACGGGTGGGATCGTCACTGTCGTGTGCCCGCCCTCGACGATGGAGAGCGGTGGCGCTTCGTCGGGAGTCATCGTACGCAGATCATCAAGCTTCGCTTCGAGCTCGAAAACACGAAGCTCTAGCTCTCCGACGCGCTGCGTACTGGCTTTCAGCTCTTCGACGAGCTCTGCATTTTGCATGCGGAGCTTTCCGACTTCGGGCGAGAGCTTGATGGACGGCGCCTTGTAGTCGCGGCGCGTGGTGTCGTCGACTGGCGCGAACGTGATGGAGCGATTGAGCTGCGCCGCTTTGCTCTCGAGAAGCGCGCGATGATCTGCGCACGCGGCGCCCTCCTCACCCCAGGCCCACGTGTAGCGAAATTCCGCATTGTTCTCGCAATTCTCATCAACGTTACATTCCATGGGTGCTCCCTTTTTCAGTTCCACGCGGTGGTGCTCGATGCATAGAGGTTTGCCGTCGTGCCAGCGGCGACGACGAGAGCGGGCCCCGTCGCGCCAGCGGCGTAAGCAACGGTGATGGCGCTGAGCGACTGATTGACGATGCGAAGACGCGTGCCAGCGGCGCCAGGCCCTTCGAGCGTGTACACACGCGCAAGCGTCGGGCTAGCGACGATGGAGTTGTCCGCGCCCTGCGCGCCGATGACAGTACCGCCGTTCGGAATACGGCCAAACGAAAATGTGGTCGCCGCATCGGGACCCGCTAGCTGCACTTCGCCGCGCGTGTACACATTCGCGCCCGCGCCCGTGACCGATAGCGTCGTCGGATTCACCGGGAGCGGGCTCGAGTAGAGCACCACCGTCAGCGGGTTCGCAGTGTTCGCGCCCGTCCAAGTGACGTTGACTGCGCCACCCGTCGATAGAGATTCGCAACGGTGGGTCGTTGCGTAAGCGTCGGTGCTGGCCATCGTCAGCGTTCCGTTTCGCAGGTTGCACGAACCGACGTTCGACGTGATGTTGGTTAATGTCAGCGCCGAGCTCGTCGGCCCGATGGAAAGCAAAGTGCTGAGTTGTGCGACGTTGCCGACGTTGTTTCCCTTGAAAGCGAGCGCTACCGCGCTCCCGAGAATGCAATCGGAGAGTTTGAAGGTGCCAGCGCCCGTCGACCCGACGAGAGAGAAATCGACGGTGAGATTTCTTTGCAGCGTGAAGCCAGAAAGGCCGGCGTCCTGCGTGCCCGCCGCGAACGCAGCCGAAATCCAATTGGCCGTCGTCGGGTTCAGGTAGCAGGCCTGCGACGAAAGCCCTTGTACGTAGATCCATGGCTCGATTGCGAATGTTTCCGTGTACACGCCCGCCGAGACGAGCACCGTGTAAGGCTTGGCGCTCGTTGCATCGGTGATGCTCGAAATAGCGCCCTGGATGGTGAGAAACGGCTTGGCGAGGCTCCCGTCGCCCGTCGCGTCCTTGCCGTTCTTGGCGACGATTTTGGTTTGACCGAGCAGCGTCGCCGCGCCAATGATGGCCGTCGGGTCAAGCACCGTTCCGGAGAGTACGCCGCGGTCGTTCGTGGTCAGGGCGAACTGGCCACCGATCGGGACTTCGTCGAAACCGAGCACGCCTTGCGTCATGCGGTGGGCTCACTCGGCGCGGGCGGCCTCGGCCCCGGCATGAATACCTTGTAGGCGCCGCTGTTGAACGTCGACCACGGTTTCCAGTTGGTGCCGCGGTTCGAGACTTTCAAAGCGGCCTGGGCGTTGTAATTCGGGTCGTAGAGAGCGAAGGGCGCAAATTCCGGATGCGCGCGAAGGTTGATTTGCCAAAGGCCGAGCGAGTGACCGCGCAGAAGGTCGCCGTGCGCAAAAGCATTCGCGACTTGCGGCTTGCTTCGAGGGATGCCGCTCTCCGCCATTGCGACGGCCGCCGCGAGGAATGGATCGGGGAAACCCGTCTCGCGCGCGAGCGCGACGAGCTGCTCGTAGGTGAAGGTTCGATTCCGCCGTTGGAACCACCACAAAAGCGCGAGCGCGAACACCGTCTCCGCTTTCACGCGACGTTGCGAGGTGGCGCGGCCGCGCCGGGTTTCGGGCGGTAGGCGACGACGCCTTTCTTGCCCGCCTTCATGTTCTCCGCTCGGTAGGTGATCCAGCGGCCGGCCGTCTGCTCAGTCTTGCGCGTGCCAACGCCCGTTTTCCAGAGCTGCGGAAGGAGCTGCCACGCGCGATTTTGCACGACCTGAGGCGGGGGCGCGTCAAATTCCCAGCCGGCAGGGAAGGGAGGCAGACCGGGCGGAATCGCTTGCGGCCATGGGACCGCTTGCGTCTTCGACTGCGTCTGCTTTTGCGCGGCCTTGGTGAGGTCGTCGGCTTTCTTCTGGGCGGCGGCCGCTGCGACGTGTTTCTTCGGATCGGCCGAGCCCTTCGCGGCCGTCTGTTTGACGGTCGCTTCGATTTGCGCGTGCGCGGCTTGCGCGGCGAGCGGTGTCGAGCTCGACGAGAGCAGGCCGCCGCCTTGGCGGTTCGCGAGCAAGAGCAGCATGAGGATCAGAAACGCACTCATTTTTTCGCGCCCTCCTTCTTTTCTGGCGCTCCATTGGTGCCGTTCGTCGTGCCGTTGGCGACGCGCCGCTCGGCTTCTTGCATCAGCTTGCCCTGGAGCATCCCCTGCAAAAGTGCGTCGAGCGTGAGCGGTCCGCCGTCGCCTCCCTCAACGCCCGCGGCATCGGCGACTTTTTCCATCATCAGCTTTTGCACCATGCGATCGAGCGCCGAAATCGTTTTCTCTTGGCTGTTGGCTTTCGCCACGACGGCTTGGAAGAGCTCGCCGAGCTTGTCGAACGCCATCGCGGTGAATTCGCGCGAGTCCTTGTAGGCGTCGGCGACGAGCTGCGCGAAGGTGATGAGCCGAGCGTTTTCGGGGTCCTGTTGCAGCGAGGCGTTGACGGGCACGCGTTCGGCGCTCTCGACTTCGTCGGGGCGCACGGCGCGAAGGAGGTTTCCCTTTTCGTCGATGGCCTCGACCTTCACCGGTAAAAGCGACATGACGCTGTTGGCGGTCTCGACCCACCTGACGCCGTGCTGGATCTCCATCTTATGGAGCTGCCCGTCGCCCGCTTCGATGCGTAGCGACGTCGGCCGCGGTTGAACGAGCAGCCAGCCCCGGAGTTCCTTCACGTCCATCAGAAAAACGCCGCGATGCCCTGACGTGCGAGATCCAGCGGAATCGACTTGGGCAAAAAGTCGGCCGCGGTGGCGAGCACGGGACCCACCCCAGGAACGAATTTCATCAGGCTAGCGGCGTTGAAACCCTTTCCCGTGGCGAGGTCGATCGCTGTCGAAGCAATGGGGCCAACGCCCGGTACGAACGACACTGCTTTGCTGACGAGGGGCGCGATCGCCTTGAAACCCGCCGCCAGACTGGAAAAAAAACCGTTGACGATGTGCTCCGCCGCTCGCGCGTGCTCGTCGCCGTAGATGCCCGCGACTTCCGCGATGTCCATGCCGTCGATGAGATCGGAGATGGCGCCCAGGCGGTCGAGGTGGTCGTCGCTCGCAAAGCCTCCGCAGAGGCCGAGCTCGCAAACCCCGTCGATGGCGCCCGTGAGCGCCGTCGCGGCCGTAGGCGCCGTGTGGAGCGCCGTCATCGCGTAGTCCGTCGGGGTCGGCTTGTCGTCGAGGTGCTCTCGCCAGTACCAGGGCAAGTCCGCGCGCGCTTGCATCGCGCCGCGCACGGGGCGCACGGCGATTTGCGGCCGAATGATGTACGTGCCCCCGACGACCGACGAGCTCGGCGGCGCCGACATGAGGGGCAACGTTGCCCCCCGAATCGGTTGCGGCTGGCCCATGCCGGCGCGCTTGCTTGGATCGTCGATGGTGCCGTCGCTTCGCTGCACGACGGCATGCCAGCGGTTTGGACCCGAGCGCTTCACAACGGCGCGCGCGTCGGGATCGTCGCCGCTGTGTCGAAGGCTCGCCGCGTGCCAGGGCGCGAGGTCGTCGCAGTCGCCCCACTTGCGTTTCATCACCGTTCCGGCGTGGTCGAAGTGCTCCGCGCCGGGGGGCTCGGGCTTCCACTTGATGCCATAGTGGAGTCCTCTCTCGAACGTCGGGACTTCCTTGCGCGCGAGCATCGACTCATTGAGCCGCGTCGTTGCTTCGAGCGCTGCGTCGAGCACGGGAGCGTCGACGTGCGCCTCTGGGACTGCCACGTTGATGCGCATGGGGTTGCGCGCCTCAGTGGATGATGCGGCCGAGCCAAACGAACGACGCGAAGATACTCGACGTCGTGACGGTCATCGCGCTCGAGAGCGTCACGATCAGGCGAATTTGCACGCCTGGTTCGGCCGCCTTGCACGTGAGCCGGGTTCCAAAGGAGTTGGCCTGGCCGATGAGCTCGGCATCCCAGCCCGCGATTTCGGCGCCCTGAAGGTCGGTGCCGACAAAGAGCTGCGTCAGGAGCCGCCCCACCGCGTCGGTGCCCGTGCGCACGACCGAGACCAAGAGACGCTCGGCGCGGAAAGGCTTTTGCAGCTGGCCCTGCCACGTGATGACGGGAATCGTCGAGGTGAAAAAGCCAGCGGGCGATCCGCCCTGAGGCGTCATCGGCAGCGGCACCATGCCCTCGTCGGGCTGGATGACGCCTGGGGCGAGCTGCGCGCGCCAACCCGGTTTCGGTGGAATCGCCATCCGGCGAAGGTGTCGACGCGGCGCGGTCGCGCCCATGACTTCGCCGGTCACGTCGTCGCCCAAAATTTCGTTGCCTTCGAGGTCATGCCCAACAACTTCGAATCCCATGGTGGTTTGCTCCTACAAAAAAAGGTTCGTCTCTTCTCTCGACCCGAGCGCCGCCCCGTTGCGTCGCTTAGACTTGCGCGGCGACGCCGCTCACTTGGTTGGCGATGTCGCCGGCCAGAACGTCTTCGCCCGCGATTTTGCCCGTCGTGCCGATTTGGTAGCCAGCGAGCACGGCGCCCGCGCGCGCGACGTCTTTCAGGATGCCGCCCGAACGCCCCTTCGAAAAATAGTAGGCGATGAGCGTGATGGTGCCGGCGCGGCCGATGATCGGAAGCGTCGGGAGCTGAGCTCCGAAACTCTTTTCGATGAAGCCGAACGCGGCGCCGCCGAGCGCGAGCGACGTGAGTCGCTGCGTCGAGAGCGCTTCGCCGCCTCCATGGTGTCGACGGTGCTTTTTGTGTTTCGTCGGTGCAGCGCGTTGCCGGATGATGATGGGAGCCGCGGTGCGCGGCGCCGTGTATCGAACGATTTGCGTCTTGGTCCTCGCCATCGGCGCCTTCCTTTTGCGGCCCCAGGTGTGGGGGTTATTTCGCTTGGTCCACTTGGCCATTTGTCAAGAGTCACCGACGCGGCCGATGGAAGGCAAGACCCCACGAAGCGAAACCTGTCGATTTCGCTTGTAGGGTGGAGTCGTTGCCGGCGAGACTACCAACCCGGGCGAAGCGAAGCGTTTCCGCGCTCCACTTCCGATGTCCGATGGGATGAGCACCGAACAAACCAACTTTAAGCCGGTCACCCTCAGCGTTCAACGTTGCTGCGCTCTTTTTTTGTCAGGAAATGACCGTGCAAGTCGTGTCATCCGGTGTACTTCGGATGCGCGCGCGCGAACTTTCAATGTGGTGTGGCCGTGCTGAAACCCGGCAGCCATGAAGTCGCCGCTGACATCGTCGGTCGCGCCCTCCTCGACCAGGGCGCAACGAACCTGCAAGCGAAGTTTGGGGCGTTCGTCGCCTCGCACGGTGATCACTGCTGGCGAAGCGACACCGCGGCGCAGCTGGCGTTGAAGCGCAACGACGGCCGACCCTACCACCGCGAGAGCATCGGCCGAGCTCGCCGCTTGATGGCGCGTCGAGGCTGGATCGGGAGCGAGCGCGTCTACCCCTTGCAAAAGCCCGCGGGCGCCCTCTACCCGACGACGCACGGCACGACGAACAAATGGATCGGCTGGAAAGCCCTCGGACTGAAAAGCCCGTTGACGCGCGGCGAGCGTCGCGAGCGGCAAGAGGTCGCGCGCAAAATCGACATGACCGAACGGCTCGAACCTCGACGCGCGCGCGTCGCTCTCGAACCGAGCTTCGTCGCCCTGGTGGCTGGCATCGGCTCGACGTCGACGCCGGTCACCAGGGCGCGGCCGAGAACCCTCGAGCGTCACGTCGATCGCGAGCGGCTGCACCAAGCGAGCATCGAAGAGCGCGCGGCCGACGCACGTCGACGGTTCGCCGAATGGGCGGCCGAGCATCCCGACGAGCCCGACGAACGCGGCCCCCCGTAGGCGCCCTGGCGTTTCGTCGACGAAACACCCTCTCCTAGGCCGCGGTGTCTTCGAAGCGCGGGAAAAGGGCGCCTGAACGCCCGGACGGGGCAAAATCGACCGTCACTCGACGCGCGCGCAGCTGTTGCGAACCTGGGGACGTGCCGCGCGCCTCTTGGAATGTTGGATCGTACCCAACGGGAAGATCCCTTCCTTCGAAGTCCCGACCTACCGGTCTAAGAAAGAGGAGACGAGCGCTTTGCGCTCGGTGTCGACTCGCTTCGCTCGACGGCGCTGGCGCGCCGCTGATGTGGGTTTCACTCCGTTCGGCCCGAGAACGGCCAAGGCTAGGCGGAAAAGCCACGACGGGCCGAGAAACGAGCTAAAAAGGAAGGGGAGCAAAACCGATGCCTGCACCGCCATGGCACATGTGGGGAAGCGTTCAGACGGTGAACGTCGAGAGCGACATCGTCCAATTTTCTCAGACGTCGCAGCTCGCTCAGGTGAGCTACCGCCGCCCCGACACGTGGGAGTTTTTTTTCAAGGTCAAGGTGCTCCAGATCAACGGGAGCTCGGCTGGCTCGACGATGACCGTGGATTTTAACCTGACCTTTGGTGTCGGCCGCGCGTCGACGAAGCTCGCGCCCTTCGCGCGCTTCGTTTTCACGCCGGCCGAGCTCTCGGCGCTCTCGCAGAAGTTTTGCACGCGCATCGAGGTGCCGAAGATCGCAGCGGCCGACGTCGGCCCCAACATCATCGACCACATCGTCGCCGAGACCATTCAGGTGGAGTCGGTGGTGACCTTCGACATTTTGGGCTTGATCACGCCAGGCTCTCAAATCGAGTGCGTCGCGTTTTTTGCGCCGCGGACGCACATCCGGCCGGAGTGGCACGATGGCAAATTCCCGGGCGGTGAGACCATGGGGCACTAGCCCATGGAAGTCGACGGCTCGATTGTGGTCATGCCCGGCGACGTCGCCGCGCTCCAGCAGCAAGTCAAGGCTGACCTCGAGGTGGTGCGCGCGTCGCTCGTTCGTTGCGCGACGGCGGGCACGTTCGCGCCCGACAAAACGCCAACGGAGTGGACCTCATGGCAATCGATGAAGGCGCGCGCGGAGGCGTTCCTCGCCGAGAAGCCGGCCTTTCTGTCGAGCGGTTCGCAGTACGACCGCGGCGAAGCCATCCAGAAGGAGCTCGCCGGCTGGCACGACCGCGCCAAGGCGCTCGGCTGCGACGCTGGCCCCGCTCCGCTCGCGCCGGCCGGCGGAGGCTTCGATCTGAGCAGCCTGTTCGGCGGCATCAGCACGACGGCGCTCCTTGTGCTCGTCGCATTGCTTGCGTTTCGTTCGAAGTAAGCCTAGTCTTATGTAACGCAATGCGAGCATCGGCGACATCGAGAGCGTTACATAAGACTGGCAAAAACACCGGGAAAAGTGGCAAAGTTTCCGCCGGCGTCGACGTCGGCCGCCGGCGTCGACGCCGGCGAGCTCGAGCACGCATCGTCGTCGAGAAAATGCAGCGCGGCAACGTCACCTACCAGCGCGAGCTCGTGAAGTGTGGGAAGCCGAAATGCTCGCGCTGTCGACGGCGGCCGGCGCACGGGCCGTACTGGTACGGGTACTGGCGCTCGTGGTCGAAGGGCGGGCGCGTGGTGTCGAAGTACATCGGCAAAATTCTACCCGAGCACACCGACGATGGATGGTCCTGAGCGTCCGGATAGTGTAGAATCCGGCCATGCGTGAACCCCATTTCGCTCCGTTCCACGACCCGTCGCAAATGCGATGCCTGCTCCCTTTCGACTTCATAGAAAAGGTAGGCTTCCAAGCTCAATTGCAGCGACCGTTTCGACCGAGCGGTGTCGCCATCTGGGGCGCACCTGCTGGCGCCACTGTGATGTTCTTCTCAGGCGTCGACGTCGTGGGCTTGGCATCGTACGGTGAAGTCCCGGCGCGGTTTTTTGCGATGGGCGATAGCTTCGAGCAAATCAGCAAGCTGCTCGACGAAGGAAAAGAACCGCCCGCGTGGGTCACCTGGCGGGCCTTGCCGCCAGGTGGCGTCATCCGCGCTCAAGTGCGCGACCACGACCACGGTAGCATCATCGGCCCGAGAGACGGCATCGAGATCGCGATGTGGGGCATCGCGCTTCCGCTTTGAGTGTCGCGG
>WNFR01007746.1_pt1 | contig 10903 bp, 10 predicted proteins | sample 5400221 | NCBI WGS metagenome assembly WNFR01 (sample SAMN13153357, study PRJNA577476) | soil metagenome | isolation source: 40 cm soil under Madrone tree | place: USA:California | collected 2016-06-14 | reverse complement strand
GACTTCTGGCCCTACTCTCGATCCTTGCAGTATTCGTGCCCTCTTTCTTCCTCACGGGTATCGCCCGGTCGCTCTTTATACCTTTATCGCTCGCCGTGGGCTTTGCGATGCTCGCCTCTTACCTGCTCGCGAACACCCTGGTGCCGGTGCTCTCCACCTGGCTCCTCCGCGAACAGCGGGTGGCCGATCACGCCGAAGATCGCTTCTCCCGAATGCAGCATTGGTACGGACAGCGCGTTCAGAGGGCGATGAATTTCCGCTGGCAGATTCTGGCCTGTTACGTGGTCATCGTCGGTGTCGGCGTATTCCTTATCGGCCGCCGGCTGGGCACCGACATCTTTCCGACCGTCGACACCGGCCAGTTTCAACTTCGGCTGCGTGCCCCAGCGGGCACGCGCGTCGAGCGGACAGAGGAGATGACATTAAACGCGCTGAACCTTATTCGCTCAGAGGCCGGGTCGGATAACGTCGCCATCACGCTCGCTTTCGTCGGGGCGCAGCCGCCTAGCTACCCGATCAACTCGATCTACCTCTGGACGAGCGGGCCTCAGGAAGCCGTCTTGTTGGTCGCTTTGCGGCCTCATTCCGGCATCCATATCGATGAGTTGAAGGAGCAGCTACGACAAAAACTGCCCGGCGCACTTCCGGGAACAACGGTCTCCTTCGAGGCGGGAGACATCGTCAGCCAGATCCTGAACTTCGGCGCAGCTACGCCGGTTGAAGTAGCGATGAACGGCCCTGACCTCGCCGCCAACCGCGTCTTCGCCGAGAAAGTGAAGGCTGAGATGCAGCAGATAGCTGTGCTCAGGGACATTCAATTCGGTCAACCCTTAGACTATCCGACTGTTGACATTAAAGTGGACCGGGAACGGGCGGGGCAGTTGGGCGTGACGGTTGCACAGGTCGGGCGCGCGCTAGTGGCGGCTACATCTTCCAGCCGCTTCGTAGAGCCGAACTACTGGCTGGACACGAGTAGCGGGACGGCCTATCAGGTGCAGGTCGAGATCCCGCAGTCTCAGATGAAATCAATCGGGGACATAGAAAATACGCCAGCAATGCCGGAGGGGGCATCGCGCCCGTTAGTCGGCGACGTCGCCCGAGTTAACTACGGCACGAAACCGGGTGAGGTTGACCGCTACAACCAGCAGCGGATGATCACCATCACCGCCAACATCGCCGGGAAGGACCTGGGCAGCGTCGCCCAGGAGGTTGAGGCTGCCGTCAAACGCGCTGGCGACCCGCCCCGCGGCGTCACCGTGAATATCCGCGGCCAAGTCCCGCCGATGAGGCAGACCCTCTTCGGCCTGGAAATCGGACTCGCCGTTGCCATCCTCGTGATCTTCCTAATGCTGACTGCCAACTTCCAGTCGATGCGCGTGGCGTTTGTTTCCCTGACGACGCTGCCCGCCGTTTTGGTGGGCGTAGCTTTGGCTTTGTGGATTACGGGCACGACGGTGAACGTGCAGTCCTTTATGGGTGCGATTATGGCAATTGGTGTCTCGGTCGCTAACGCCATTTTACTCGTGACGTTTGCCGAGAAGAGCTGGCTTCAAGGCCACTCGGCAGGAGAAGCAGCAGTCACTGGCGCGAGTGATAGGCTGCGACCAATCCTGATGACCAGCATCGCCATGATCGCCGGCATGATCCCGATGGCCCTGGCGCTCGGCGAAGGTGGTGAACAAACAGCGCCACTGGGCCGCGCGGTAATCGGCGGATTGAGTGCATCGACGATCGCAGTGCTCACGATTCTTCCTTTGACGTTCGCCATCGTGCAGCGCCGCGCAAGTCGCGAGTCGGCATCGTTGCATCCAGACGATGTAGCTGGCCACGTTGATGGGAGAAGTGACACTCAGCAATAACAGCCGTCGTATGAGTCGAAGTGATTTCAGGAGAAAGCCAGAGATGTCTAAAGGAGAAGCCAAACACGAGTCCGAGCAGCCGGCCGATGAAGAGACTCAACCATCGTTAGAGACTGAAGCACCAGCCCGAAAGTCAGAGCGCAAACAGATTGTAATTCTAGCCAGCGTAGCAATCGCGGTGATTCTAGTTGGTCTCTTGCTTCTTGTGCGGAGCTTCGGCAACAACTCTAAACCGCAAGAGGCGAAAGCAACGTCCGACAAAACAGCCCCGGCGCCGACCGTGATGGTCGCTTCGGTACTATCGCAGGAAGTTAACAAAGAACTTCGCTTGCCGGGCGAACTTCATGCTTATCAGAATGTTGCCATCTATCCCAAGGTGGAGGGCTTCGTGGAGTCAATCACTGTAGATCGAGGCTCAGTAGTCAAGCACGGCCAACTGCTAATGCGCATGAGCGCGCCGGAACTGGCCTCCAACACCAATGAGGCTGAAGCCAGGGTTAGTGCCGCACGACAGCAGCGGCTTGAAATGGAGTCGAGAGTGCAAAGCGTACGCGAGCAAAGGGCCGAGGCCGCGGCGAAACTTGCCGCCGACGAGGGCACCTATCGGCGATTGAAGGCGGCATCAGCTACACTTGGGGTAGTAGCTGAGAACGATGTCGATATCGCACAGGGTGTGGTGGAAGCTGATAAGGCGAGAATTCGGGCGCTCGAAGAGAACGAAAAGGCAGCCCAGTCGGTGGTGCAATCCCAAACTCAGAACGAGAAGGCGACGCGGCAAGCCGCCCACTCGGTTCGAGACATAGAAGCGTATCTGAGGATTACAGCTCCTTTCGATGGCATCATCAGCGAACGGAACGTTGACAGAGGCAGCTTGGTTGGACCTTCAACCGGCTCAGCGTCTACACCGATGCTCCGTGTCCAGCAAATCTCGCGATTGAGGCTGATTATTCCTGTTCCCGAAGCTGACGTCTCCGGAATCGCTCAAGGGACGCGAGTAAACTTCACGGTGCCAGCGTTTCTTGGAGAAGACTTTGCCGGCGTGGTCCAGCGAATCAGTCACACATTAGACGAGAAGACCAGAACGATGCCGGTTGAGCTCGACGTGATTAATGATTCAGGACGTCTGGCGCCGGGCATGTTTCCTGAAGTCTTGTGGCCAACGCGTCGGCCGAAGCCATCACTGTTTGTGCCAGCATCTGCTATCGCCACTACTACTGAGCGAAGTTTTGTAATTCGGATTCGCAATGGTGTCACGGAGTGGGTGGATATTAAGCGCGGCATAGCGATGGGCGATTTGGTCGAGGTCTTTGGAGACTTGGGAGAGAACGACCTGGTCGCTGTTCGGGGCACGGACGAGCTTCGCCCTAATACTCGCGTGGCAACTAAGCAGGCTCCCAAAACACAACTACCAAAGTGAGGCTGGATGAGATGAACGGGAACAGATGGAGAAACTATGACTTGGTCACTGCTCGCAACTTGAGGAAAAGGATGATTCCGTATCTGACCCTACTCGTAGTGGCCGTATCACTTCAGCTCTTCTCGCAGCACCCGCTCATCCTGCACAGCTTGACACCGCCAATTATTTGCGAGACCTCGTGAGAGTTTAGACTACCAATGGCTGGCTGCATCTTTAATCGCCTGGCTTCATCCTTAATCGCCAAAGGTCATTAAAAGTTTTCTAGTATCGCTTCAACATCGATCGCGATATCGATTTCATCGCTCACAACGGTTCCGCCGCGGTCGATTGTATCTTGCCAACTGACTCCAAAGTCCTGACGATTGATCTGAGTTGTAGCTAGAAAACCCGCGCGCGTCTTCGGCCCCTTGTCAACTCCATCCTCCCACCAGGGCGTCTCCCTGAACCATCCACCAACTCCCGTTGGTGGGATTTAAGACCTTCGTACACGTGACTCATTGTAGAGACGATCTGAAGCATCCACCCACTCCCGTGGGTGGGATTTGGGCATTTTGTGCAAAGCCCCCGGCAAGTGACAGCCAGAGGTATCGCTTCCCGACCGTAATGAGCAACCTTTCCAATGGGGTTTTCGAGCTGCTGTCATATTTTACGGTAGGCGGCCATTGCCCATAATTCCAAGAGATACGTTTCAGTTCGTCGATCGTCGGTTTTTCATCGGTCGCACAAAAAACCTTTTGACAGAATGTCGATTCGAACACTCTCCGTTCGACTGACTAGTAGAGGCAAACAGATACATACATGGTAATCGCAATGAGGCGCAATCATCAGGGCGATTAAGTATTTGAGGGAAATAACCTCATAAGGACAAAAAGGAGAAAAAATGACAGCGATTAATCCGTACTTAAACTTTAATGGCAACACCGAAGAGGCTTTCAATTTTTACAAATCGGTCTTTGGTAGAGAGTTCCTGACGCTCATGCGATTCAAAGACAACCCGGGTTGCGGGCAAATGGCCGAAAGCGACAAGGAACGGATAATGCACGTGGCTTTACCGATCGGCAATGGTACCGTTTTGATGGCCACCGACGCGTTGGAATCAATGGGACAAAAGCTTACTCTCGGTAACAACTTCTATATTGCTATCGCTCCGGAAAGCAAGGAAGAAGCAGAAAGACTCTTCAACGGGCTTTCCGCCGGTGGGAAAATAGAAATGCCGCTGCAGGACATGTTCTGGGGGTCCTATTACGGTTCATTTACCGACAAATATGGAGTTCAGTGGATGGTGAACTACGACAAGAACCGACAGAATGAGCACCAGTTGATGGCGCAGTAACGTCCTTCGCCCCGACCGACTCCGGAAAAAGGTGGATTGATTTTATAAAAGAGACTGGAAAGGAAAAAGCACATGGGATTAATCGATGGAATCTTGCAGGAGCTCGAACAGGAATCACACACGACGCGACGAGTGCTCGAGCGCGTTCCCGACAATAAGCTGGCTTGGCGACCGAATGAAAAGGCAAGGACGCTTGGCGAGCTGGCGCTACATGTCGCGATCGTGCCCGGCTCGGTCGCCGAACTCGTCGCCACTCAGTCTACGGTTCAGGCCCCGAAGTTTACTGACCCTAGCCCAAAGAGCGCTTCAGAGTTGATTCCGGCCCTCGACGAGGGCATCGCGAAAGCGAAGAAGTTGCTTGGCGGCATGACCGACGCCTCGCTTATGGTTACATGGCGAATGATGCAGGGCGAACGCGAGCTATTCGCGGTACCGCGCGTAGCGCTCCTGCGGTCGATCATGCTGAACCACTGGTACCACCACCGCGGCCAGTTGACGGTATACCTGCGCGAGCTTGGTGTTTCCATCCCGTCGATATACGGCCCGAGCGCTGATGAGAACCCCTTCGCGTGACAGTGCCATGCCGGTTATTAGTCCGAGGAGACATGAACTTGGGAAGGAGATGCTGGTCTAAACTTAAAGACCAACAAATCTGTCTGAATTCGGCTTCAGTAGTGGAGGCTGCGCGGAAATCCCCCATTCGCAGCTCTCTATCTACTGGTATCGGCGAGAGCGCTGTGGCGTCGGCTCAAGTCTCAGGTAGTGGTCCATTTTCTTCTGATGACTTTCGAATGGTCTGGTCTCCAACGATTCCCTGCATCCCTGTTTATAAACACATATCCGCAGTACGCTTGATGACTGCCGCACCGAACTGTACGCCCGGCCTGGCACGTGTGGCCAGGTCCAGCCATTCGCGTGTTGGGTTATTGTCAAACTGACCCCGGTTGACCAGTGTCCTAAGTTGAGCAATAACATACCTGACTCATCTAAATTCATGATGCACGTCTGCGTCATTTGACAAAGCCTTTTAGGGATTACGGCTTCGCCGCCTGATGTGAGGCGGTGGCTATGCCCCGCCGTTGTGTGCCCTGTGCATTTGGGCTGTGCCTGGGTTCGGGCTTGGCCCTGTTTTCACATGACAGTCGGAATTCACTTCCCTAATTGTTGCACACCTTTGATGACTGACACGCCGCCGATGCGTGAACAAGAGCGCGACAGGGCCGAGCCCGAACCAGGGGCACAGCCCAGGTCTATCGGGCACTCAACGGCGGGGCATAGCCACCGCCTCACATCGGGCGGCGAAGCCGTGATTTACGACGTCTTTGCATTTGACAGTCGACCTGCTGCACAGGAGTCAAGTATGTTATTGCCCTAATTTGAGATTGTATTAATGCATTCTCCGTGTTCTCCGTGTCTCCGTGGTGATAAGAAAGCCGAAAACCATTTCACCACCGAGACACGGAGAACACTGAGAACCCCAGTGGGAAGTAAAATTAGGACACCTACACCGCGGGGAGGCTCGCTTGGGCGGGTCTATGCAACATGTTAATTTGAGGATACGTAGAGGAACATCATGCTGGCAGCAGGTATTAGGACACGCGATTTACGCAAAGTCTACACATCACCGCCTCCTTTTGGCTCCGGCGGTGGCTTCGGTTTCGGTTCAGCACGCCGCAAGGGGAAGAAACAACCCAAACCGGAGATCGTTGCTTTAGATGGCCTCTCTCTTGAGATCTCACCCGGAGAGATCTTCGGTCTGCTAGGACCAAACGGCGCGGGTAAGTCGACGACTGTAGGAATCCTCACCACGCGCGTGCGCCCAACGAACGGCCAGGCATGGATTGGCGAACATGATGTGTGGGCGGAACAGGTCGCGGTCAAGCGACTGATTGGCGTGGTTGCACAGCGTCCTAATCTTGACTTTTCTCTTACTGCTCGCGAAATTCTGCTCTTTCATGGCGCCTATTTCGGCATCGATTCTCAAAAGCGAGCCGAGCGTGCGGACGCGTTGCTCGATCGCTTCAAACTCCTTGACCGGGCCGATCAGATGGTTCGCGGATTCTCCGGTGGCATGATGCAACGCCTCTCAATCGCGCGTGCCATGATGCACGATCCCCAGGTCCTCTTCCTGGACGAACCCAGTGCCGGACTGGATCCACAAACCCGATTACTTCTCTGGGAAATCATCCGCGAATACAACCAGAGTGGCAAAACCATCCTGCTGACTACGCATAATATGGAAGAGGCTGACGCTTTGTGCCAACGCCTGGCCATCATCGATCACGGACGCAACATTGCTTTGGGCAGCCCCAGTGAGTTGAAAGCCTCGGTTCCTGGTGGTTTTCTGTTGCGGTTGCGCTTCGGTCAGCACGCCCCGGAATTACTGCAGCGTCTTCAGACGTTGACGGGTGTGAGAGAAGTGCGCACGAACAACGATGCGAGCAGCGACAGCAACGCCGACGTGTACGCCGACCGTGGAGGCTCGCTGGTTTCCGAGATTGCCAATCTGGCTTCCGGCGCCTCGGTCGAATTGTGCGATGTGCACATCTCGGAGCCGAGCCTGGAGAATCTGTTCTTGCACCACACTGGAAGGAGCCTGCGCGAATGAACTGGAAGACTTTTCTGGCCTTGCTGGCGCGCGATGGGCATGTCGCTCGCCGGAACTTCGTTCCTTTGCTCCTGCAGACGTTCTTGCAGCCGATGATGTTCGTGTTTATTTTCGGTCGGGTGATGGTGAGCAGCGGGTATATGCCCCCCGCCTACAAAAGCCTGCTGTTGCCGGGAATCATGGCGATCAGCATGGTGTTCACGGGAGTTTGGGCTGTCGCGATGCCTTTGATTGCTGAATTTCAGTTTACTCACGAGATCGAAGACCGCCTGCTGGCGCCGATTAAGATCTCCTGGTTGGCCATAGAGAAGGTGTTTTTTGGCACGCTGCAATCACTAATCGCAGGACTGGTGGTGATCCCGGCCGCGTGGCTGTTGCTACGTCCGGGGGTGGAGTTGAACATGCGCTCTCCGCTGAGCTTCGCCAGTGTTACGCTGCTCGTAGCGCTTTTCTCGGCTTGTGGTGGTCTTGCTCTTGGTTGCAGCGTTAGTCAGACTCAAATCGGCCTCATGTTCAGCATGGTTTTGACGCCAATGATTTTCTTTGGCTGTGCCTACTATCCCTGGAGCGCTTTGGGAAACTTTCCCATACTCCAGAAAGTCGTCCTGGTGAATCCCCTCGTCTACGCGAGTGAAGGACTGCGTGGAACGCTCGTGCCTCAATTCCCGCACCTATCCATGCTGGTTGTATTCGTAGGGTTGATATTCTTTAACACGCTACTGCTGGGAGTCGGACTCCGACAGTTCCACCGAAAAGCTGTCAGTTAAGTTGAGAATAAAACTATGACTTCAAAAACAGCACGACCTACAAGCACCACCGAATACATCAATGCCGCCCCCAAAGAGGCTCGGAAGAAACTGCGTGAGATGCGTGCGTGTATTCGCGAAGCTGCACCCGGGGCCAAGGAAAGCCTGAAGTGGGGGATGCCCGCTTTCTCCTATCGGAGGATACTGGTCACGTTCGCCGCGTTCAAAAATCACATCGGCTTCTATCCCACACCGTTAGCAGTGAAAGCCTTCGCGAAGGATCTTTCGAAATTTGTCACCGCCAAAGGGTCGATCCAGTTTCCACTGGAGAAGCCACTACCTCTGCCTTTGATAAGCAAGATCACTGCATTCCGCGTCCGAGAGAGTGTCGAGGAAGACGGAAAATGGAAAACGTGAACTTAGTACAGAGCCGCGAGCGATAGCGACCGGATGCTGGCACTCAACTGACTTAAACGACCCACGATTGATAGCGACCACCAGTGAGGCGGGGATTCCGTTTAGCATCCCGGGGCGCGATGAGCTTTCCGGTCGGACTGCGACGCGCTACCGCATTCTGTCATCTTTTTGGATACCACCAACTTTAGTCGTGTGGTGTTTCAGTTTCAGCCTAGGGGGTGCTTCCGCTAGTAGCCTTTATGGATACCACCGACTTTAGTCGTGTGGTGTTTCAGTTTCAGCCTAGGGGGTGCTTCCGCTAGTAGCCTTTATGGATACCACCGACTTTAGTCGTGTGGTGTTTCAGTTTCAGCCTTCTTCGTCGGTACAAAAGTAAGGTAGAAGCTGAACCACCACGCGACTAAAGTCGGTGGTATCGAAGAGTCTCTGCTGTTTTCCTCTTTTAGGTTAAAACTGAAATACCACGCGGCTGAAGCCCGGTGGTATCCGGAAGCAAGACGGTCTTGTACGCATACCACAATCCAAAAGCGATGCTCAGTCCCGCCGCAGCAGTTTGTAGACGATGATGAAGTCCAGAAAGGTTTCGCGAGGTCAAGGCAAAAGGCAATCCGATTATGCCTGACATCAGCAACATACCGACAATCGAGCCCACCACAAAGACTGCGAGATATAGTAGACCCAACCACGCCGACTTGATTTGAGTCAAAACGAGAAGGGTTAAGGCTCCCGATCCGGCAAGTCCGTGCATTGTTCCAATCAACACTGGCTTCATACCAATGGCGGAGACATTATGAGTATGAGCTGACGACGGGGCCTGACAAGTAATTCACGCAACTACGGCGCAGGGCCATCGCATCTATTCCTTCGTTCCACTGTCTGGAATCGGACAGTGTGAATCTTTCGCATTATTATCTCTTTATTCTACCTGTGGCACAGCTGATGCACTTGCGAGCTGAAACGCTCACGGGTGTAGCAAAAGAGTTCAGGCCCAGGTAATAATCTGCCGGTTAAAGGCATCTCAACTAACCCAAGGGTCACGGGTTAGACGAGGATCGAAAATGCTGAGGCGCATCACTAGTCTTCCAGTATTCATTAGCTTTTGCGCAATACTGTGGCTTTGTACAAACGCTGCCTGGGCTCAAAACTCGGCTGTTGACTTTCACAAAATCCTTCGCGAAAAGATAGCATTCGAAGAGACCGATTTCGCTGCACTCCAGCAGGGCGAGACAGTCGTAAAACTGTTGCCCCCGCAGGATAAGAGAGAAGTGGCGGTGTCTGGACTAGTTAGCCTGCAGGTCCCTGCTGAGGTTTTTCTCCAGTCTTTCCGGGAGAGCATGATCCGGAAGAGCAACCCCGCGATCCTTGAAATCGGTAGTTTCAGCAGCCAACCAACGCTTGATGACTTGAAGGACCTCACCATTGAAAGTCGTGACATCGAAGACCTGAAAAAGTGCGTCGTCGGAGATTGCCAGCTAAAACTATCCGCCATGATGATCGAGCGTTTTCGCAAAGAGGTCAATTGGGAGGCACCGGACTACAAAAGTAAGGCGGCTCAACTTCTCAAAGGAATGCTTTTGGACTATGTGCGGGATTATCTGGCGCGAGGAGACGTGGCGCTCATCGAATACAACGATCAAGCGAAAATCGTTCGGCTTGCCGAGGAACAGCGTGCTCTGAAGGCCGCTTCAAATTACATTTACGATGTTCTAACTAATTTTCCGCAATACGTCAGAGGCTTTCCCGAGCCAAATCTAGTTGATGTCCAGAATACGATTGTGTGGTCGAAGGTGAAGTTTGGCCTAAAACCAGTCATTGCCATCAACCACATCACGATCTACAAGAATGAGAAGGAAGCTGGCCCACAAATTCTGATTGCGTCCAAGCAGATTTATGCTAACCATTACTTTGATTCTTCCCTCGCACTGACGGCATTCATAAACATTCCGGGTGCGAGTCCAGCCTCTTATCTGTTCTATGAGAATCGCTCGCGAGCTGATGCACTCGAAGGCGTGTTCAGTAAGTTAAGACGTGGCATTGTTGAAAACAGAGCTGTAGACAGTCTGAAGGGCATACTGGAACAGTCAAAAGTGAACCTCAATGCGCGCGTGTTTAGCAAGACCGAATCTGAACCACCTGCTAATGGACAACGAAGTTGGAGGCGATGGAAGGTCGGTGGTTTCCTTTTGTTGTGGCTGTTCTTAATCACGGCGTTTTTCGTATTGTTGGCAAGAAGTAATTACAGCTGGAAAGGCGTGCTCAACGGAGAAGCTCAAGACTGACATTAAAGTTTGATCGCTTTATCGAACCTCGAATCAAAGTCAGGAGAGAGCACGACAAGAGGCTGAAATATTTCTCAAGTTACGGAAATTCGCAGGTTGGGAAGGGGGCAGTCGATAGGTTCAAGGTGCGATAAAGCGATCAAACTTTAATGTCAGTCTTGAGCTTCTCCGTTGAGCACGCCTTTCCAGCTGTAATTACTTCTTGCCAACAATACGAAAAACGCCGTGATTAAGAACAGCCACA
>WNFR01007744.1_pt1 | contig 10904 bp, 7 predicted proteins | sample 5400221 | NCBI WGS metagenome assembly WNFR01 (sample SAMN13153357, study PRJNA577476) | soil metagenome | isolation source: 40 cm soil under Madrone tree | place: USA:California | collected 2016-06-14 | reverse complement strand
TAGTGAATGACCTCCTGCAGCAGGTACTTAGAGATATGGAGCCGCCGCGAGCTGCCTTAGCAGAGCAGTCGCTGGAAGAATTCGAGGAAGATATGGACGCGCTGGCTGAAGGGTTAGAGCATTTCCCGGTCGATTATCAAACGACTTACTCGAGAGAAGACATCTACTTGGATCATGACTGATGTATCTGGTAGACACGAACATTTTAATCAGGTTTGTGAAACATGGTCTATGAGAAGTCAGGCACGGTCTTGCTCGAATACGTGCTGGCTTGAGTGGCTACTTTTATGCGTTGGTTGCACTCTCGCCAGCCGTGCTCTGTGCTTATCTTCTATCAGGGTCGCATCAGATACAAATGCGTGGAAGATCAAAACCTTCCACGCATCGGTATGGGTCAAAGACAACGGGAGAGCCAACCTCGCAAGCCGGTGATTCGAAACCGAATCCCTTCACCTCGCAAGACTAAACGGAGTCACGTCCAGTGATGCTTTGAATGGGCCGTCTGCTCGATCACCCCAATTAATCGTTGCGAAACCGGTACCACCGACAAAGTGAAAGAATCCGGTGCCACCGGTAGCAATCACAAGAGTGTCGAGCATCTTTCCATTCGGCAAACTATCTCCGACCTGCTTACGAAGTAACCCGATCAATATTCCATGAGTTGTATTGCCGAGCGGGTCAGCAATCGCATATGCACCTTGCAAGACTTGTCCGCCGTCAGCACTTACTGATCGGAGGTCTGTAAAGAACTGCGCTTGTTTGAAATCGTATGAAATTTGCGAGTTGCCGTTCAAGACACCTCGTCCAACTCCGTCTCCGAACCCAACGGGCCGAACGCTGCCGTCACAGAATCCCCAAAGCTGGACCGCTGGCAGCACCGAATCCACGGAAGTGATGGGTTTCGAACTACCGTCCGTGAAATTCACATCGAGACTTTCCGAGGATCTTACCAACGAACGGAATTGCGCCAGCCTTACAGCCGGCAACAATTCAATATCCTCGCCGGCGGTGCCGATTGCCATATCTCGCTGGACTGCCGGAAGTAGATTTCCAAGAGCGCCCGTGTTGTCGTCCCTGAAAGTAAAGATTTCGCTCGGCCTAACAGTTCCATCTCCATCGACGTCGAATTTTCTGAAGACCAGTATCGGATTTGTATCACCGACCTGCGCTGCCAGCTTTCGTACATCCACCGGCGTCTGCGAGAAGAGGCGTCCAATTTCAGCCGCGGCATCCGAACGAATCCTTGCAAACATCTGATCGCGGTTCCGATCAGCCATCGGGTTCGGCGAACACAAAACTTGTCCAGCTTCGTTGATACTGCAATCCGCGTCGCCGGTCACACCAGGAATAGCCGCCGCGCCACGTGCGTGAAATGCCGAACCGTCCGTGTTTGCGAGGTCCAAAGAAAATTCATAGCCGCCGTTTTGATTGTTGGGAAAGCGGTCGCCAAGACCGAGTTCTACCAGCGAGTTGGAAAACACGCCATGCTGTTTGTGAAAGTCGTTCTCCGCGGTAAAAATCTGGCGCAAATTCGTGTTACAACCGGCTCTGTTCGCAGCCTCTCGCACCTTTTGAACCGCAGGCAAAAGCAGGCCAATCAGCACTGCAATGATGGCAATCGCGATGGGAAGTTCTACCGCCGTAATGCCACGTTGGCCATCAAACGACGATTGTTTTCTCGCGTGTTCAGACGGAGGTTCCCAGCCTGCCACTAACGTTTGCATTCTTGTCATTTCTTTTCTCCATACTGTGAATAGGATCGCTCAGAACCTGTTGATGCTGGTCAATCGAACTTAAACGCGAGGTACTGAGAATTCGATGTTAGTGGGCAAGATTACATCTCTAGTTCAGTCGGCAATTCAAATTTCTTCTGGAATGTAACAATTCGCTCACTCGTTTTCGGGAAGCACGAAATCGCCTGGCCGAACTGTCCTTTTCAATTACGTGTTGAAATCAACTTTTTGCGTAGAGAGGCTGCGAGCTGCGTTTTAATAGTAATCGGCCTTCGGTGGCTGATATTATTTGTTTGAGAATTAGTGTTTATGATCGAGTCCTAAAGACCTCTGAGGTAAATGCCATGATCAAGTCATTTTGTGACGGGCGGGTCGAGGTACTTGTCGGTGACATCACACAGCTTTCGGTCGACGCGATAGTCAACGCGGCTAACTCTACCCTGATGGGAGGCGGTGGCGTTGACGGCGCGATTCATCGAGCCGGAGGCCCAAAGATCCTTGAGGAATGCAAAGAGGTGCGGCGCACGTTATACCCGAATGGGCTGCCCACTGGTGAGGTCGTCGTTACATCAGGCGGGAATCTGCCGTCAAAATATGTGATACATACTGTCGGACCGATAAAAGGCCAAGCCGGCGATCGCGATGCTGAGTTGCTTGCAACGTGTTACCGCAATGCCCTTGCGATCGCTGTCGAGCACGGTCTCGAAACCGTTGCAATTCCATCGATCTCAACGGGAGCATTTGGATACCCGCGACACGAGGCAGCCCAGGTTTCGTCCACAGCGATCAAATCGTTTCTGCAGAATGACCAGTCGATAAAATCGGTGAAACTTATTTTCTTTTCTCAGAGTGATGCAGAGTTATTTATTCGGCATCAGTGCTTCGAGATTAACCAGGACTGAATCGATTCGCGGAGCGCTCGGGCCGCTGGGCAAAGTCAATTGATTCCTTTCGGCATTGCGCGCCGATGTGTTCAACCGCTAAGATTAAGAATCGTCACTCCCAATTGATTTCGAGTTGCGAATCTACGGTTTTTGCCGTTGATTCAAGACCCAATCGGACTTATTTTGCTCTTCGCCCGAAGGTCGATGGACGTCCTGGCCTTTCGCTGGTTGGTCTTTGTCGGCACAGTCTCCTTCCCATCCTGTATATCAGGGTACCTCCGGTTCTGCGCGGCAGACAGGCCCTCTGGAGGAGCGTTTTATGCTTTGGCGCAAGTTCTGCGCTGAGAATGCGCTTGCTGTCGAAGCTTCGCCAGACGATTTAAGCCCTGCCTTACGAGAACGCTGGGAATTTTTGAAGAATAATCCCACGTACTTTTTCGAATTCTAGTAAAACAATAGAATTGTATTGCATTGTTAAGCATTGTTTTGCTATACCTAATCGAGGGATTTTTTCACTCGGCTTTTACGCCGATTTGATTCGCCTGGCCTCTGAAATCGCCATCCAATGGCATCATTCTCAACTTTTGCTCGCGTCTTCTGGTAAAATGCTACAAACATTGAGCTTATCTCTCCGAGGTTAAGTTTCGAGGCAGGATCTACCACAGATATTCCTTACCAGAATCTTTTTCTGGCTTTATCGGTCCCGTATTTATCGAATCGGTCATTTTGATTGATTCGACATGCCAATTTGACCAGTTGAATGATTGCTTCGTTTCGAAAACTGCAAAAACCCGTTAAATACGAATCGAGTCTGTAAAGGTATAGGCGTTGCATTCGAAAGAACGACAACAGGGTTTCGCGGTAAAGGACCAGCGAACTGAGATGGAAGGTGCTACGCACCGGAACGGTCAGTTGTTATTCGATATAGAGCTGTATCAGGCATAGGTGTTGGAGTTCACCGATAACGAGCCAACAGACTATTTTGGGGGATTCTAACTTCCTTAGGTTAGTTTCTAACCCTTTTGTTCTTCCTACCTAAACATCAGGATCAACCTCTTCCGAACTGAAGAAGACATTCCTAACGTGAAGATGCCAGAACAAAGGATTGCAAAACTCTACCAGTGGTTGATCGTGGCATGCGGGGCTGGAGCGTGCGCCTATTCCGCGTGGCATCTCGGGCCCAATGATCTAAACTGGCGTTTTCTCTTCCTGTCAGTTGTTACGTTGGGTCTGGGTTCTCGAATCATTATCGAGATCCCACGCGCACGCGGGACCATATCAGTCTCAGACACTTTTATATTCCTGGCGGTAATTTTGTTTGGAACAAGTGGGGCCGTTCTGCTGGCCGCCGCCGACGGTTTTGCGTCGTCTTTGCGTTTCAACAAGAAGCCATTGACTAATGCATTTAATGCAGGTGTCATGGCGTTTTCAACTCTGTTCACCGCAACCCTTGTTCATAAACTCTTTGGAGTCGAATTCCTGGGGCAAAAGGCCTACTCGCCACTTTTCATCGTGGCGATCTGCATGCTGGCACTGGCTCAGTACATTTCGAATTCCTGGCTGGTCGCACTCGGCGCGGCACTTAAAAGCGGTAATGGATTCTGGCATACATGGAGGACACACTTCCTGTGGGCCTCAATTACTTATATTGCGGGCGCATCGGCGGCAGGCATAATTGCCAAGTTGATTGATAGTATTGGTTTTTACGCATTTGTTGCGACAACCCCGATCATTACAATCATTTACTTTACTTATCGAACTTACCTCAAAAACATCGAAGCATCCTTTGCACAAACCGAACAGGCTGAAAAGCATGTTTCCGCGCTCAGGGCAAGCGAAGCGCGATTCAGAAGTGCTTTCGATCACGCGGCGGGAATGGCGCTTGTGGCGCCTGACGGGCGCTGGCTGAAGGTAAACCATTCTCTCTGCCGAATCGTGGGTTATGACGAGCAGGAGTTGCTTGCAACCGACTTTCAATCCTTAACGCATCCTGACGACCTTGGAAGCCTTTTGGGCGAGATTCGAGGACTGCTTGCGGGCGGTGCATTGCTGACTCAAACCGAACAGCGCTATCTTCACAAAAACGGCTACTATATCTGGACCCTGTTAAGTGTGTCGAAGGTACACAATCCCGACTCTGACGCGCTGGACCTGATTTTTCAGATGCAGGACATATCCGACCGTAAAGAGGCGGAAGAACGCCTTGTCCATAACGCGTTCCATGACGTCCTGACTGGACTTCCAAACCGTGCGTTATTCAAGGACCACCTCCAACTGGCGATAAATCGCTCAAAACGCTCAAGAGATCAGTTGTACGCCGTACTGTTCCTGGACCTGGATAGATTTAAGGTAATCAACGACAGTCTTGGCCACCTGATTGGCGATCAATTGCTGGTCGGCATCGCGCGCCGGCTCGAGTCAAGCTTGCGCCCCGGAGATACCGTTGCGCGTCTTGGTGGTGACGAATTCACAGTTTTGCTCGAGGATCTAAAGGGCCTGAATGAAGTACTCGAGGTCGCCAATCGCCTGCAACACAACCTCGGAACACCGTTTAATTTAGACGGACGTGAGGTATTCACCAGCGTCAGCATCGGAATTGCTCTTAGTACGATTGGCTACGAACATCCGGATGAAGTTCTGCGCGACGCGGATACCGCGATGTACCGCGCCAAGATGACGGGCAAGGCTCGACACGAAGTGTTTGACCGAGCAATGCATGCACGAGCACTGAACCTGCTTCAACTGGAAACCGATCTTCGCAGAGCAATCGAACGTGAAGAACTGGCTTTGCACTACCAGCCAATCGTGGATATGAATAGCGGCAGGATCAGCGGCTTTGAAGCGTTGATCCGATGGCATCATCCGTCGAAGGGCTTTATTTCGCCGATCGATTTTATACCAATCGCAGAAGAGACCGGCCTCATAATTCCAATCGGTCAGTGGGTTTTAGACGAAGCATGCCGCCAGGTTAAAGACTGGCAGGATCGATTTCCTGAATATGCCTCGTTGCAAATGAGCGTAAATTTGTCGGGTCGTCAGTTTACGCAATCTGATCTGTGCGAGAGTATTAAAAGCACCCTGTTGAAGTACGACATTAATCCGCGTTCCATCAAGTTGGAAATAACAGAGAGCATGATGATGGAAGACGTCGAGGACGCAATTAAAATGCTCCAGCAACTTCGTGGCCTTGGGATTGAACTCAGCATCGATGACTTTGGGACGGGCTATTCCTCGCTAAACTATTTGCGGCGCTTTCCCATTTCTACGCTGAAGATAGATCGCTCGTTTGTCAGTCAAATGGGCGGAGGCGAAGAAAACGAAGAGATTGTCAAGACCATTGTCATGCTCGCGAAGAATTTGAACATGGATGTAATTGCTGAAGGAATTGAAACGGAGAAACAACGCCTGCAGTTGATGGCGTTACGATGTCAGTATGGTCAAGGATACCTGTTTTCACGACCGTTGAATCCTGTCGACGCCGCGATACTCCTCAAGGATAACAGATCATTTAATCTTGACATGCGAGAGTTGAGCCTGCCAGATGATGTTGTCGAACACACCAGCAGGTTTGTGGCATAACAGCTACGCGTCCGGTGCGGTAAATTGCCCTTGAAAGCATCATAAAACATTACGAGATACATGCTCAGATCCGCATCTACGCATCAGAATGCACCAGTGATTGAGCCCTGAATATCACAGATTTTCCTCCTCGAAATTCCTCTCCGACCTCTGCAATCTCGTCAACAAGAGCATAAAAGAACCCTAAAGGTGCGCTCGGGCTTTTCTGAAGTCAGCTGTTGTTACGCAGCGAGCCGCACAGATTTTGTACAATAATCCGCATCCTGACGCGAGGCATATCCTGGATTTGCGAGAATTGATTTAGGCTAAATTTTCCTGTCACGTGACATAACTTGCAAAATAGGGATTGGGTCGAATTGTAAGAAGATCGAACACTGGGTTTGGAGCAAAGTGTGAATATGAGTCAACCAACTGAAATGACTTGCGACGTATTGATCGTCGGTGCCGGCGTGGCGGGCCTGGCAGCAGCAATGGAACTTACTGCCAACGGCCTGAAAGTTTGTTTGATCGAAGCGCGTGACCGAATTGGCGGCCGTATTTACACCTTTCGCGAAGAACTTGACAGTATTCCACTCGAGTTGGGTGCGGAGTTCGTCCACGGAAAAGCGCCGGAGACCTTCAGCATTGCCGATGCCTTGGGATTGCCACTTGTGGACGTCACCGCCAGTCATTGGAGCGTTGTTGACGGCCGGCTTATACGTTCTGAAGAGTCGTGGTCGGAACTGGACAGCATTATGAAACGTCTTAAGGAGGAGAAAGGGCCCGATCGTCTGTTTACAGATTTTCTGGAAGAGTATGTGAATGAAACTGGACGAACTGAAGTCAAATCGGTCGCAAGTTCCTATGTTCAGGGTTTTCACGCTGCACGACTGGACAAGGTCGGCGTTGCCGGTTTGAACAGAACAAGCGAGGCAGCAGAATCAATCGACGGTGATAAATCATTTCGAATTCTGGGCGGCTATGATGAGCTTCCTGCCGCAATGTTCTCGTCCCTAAAGAGAGAACTTACCATTTTAAACTTAGAGACCGTTGTCGAAGAGGTTTGCTGGGAAGATGGGAAGGTTGAGGTCGTCACCGTCAGAAGAGACCACAGAAGTCGACTTAGAGCGCCTCGAGCCATTTTGACCCTGCCGCTAGGCGTGTTAAAGGCGCCGCCTGGCACCAAAGGCGCAGTACAGATTTCTCCTCGCCTCCCGGAAAGAGAAAGCGCCTTAAATGAGGTCGAAATGGGAAATGCCGTCCATATAGCTCTTCGTTTCACCGAGAGGTTCTGGGAATCCATGGAGTTTCCCACACGCGAGGGATCGGCCAGCCTCTGGGATCTGGGTTTCCTGCATGCCCGAAATGAAGTTGTGCCGACCTGGTGGACGCAGTTGCCTGTGCGGACCAGCACCCTGGTCGGGTGGGCAGGCGGCGGCGCAGCTGACGAACTGTGCAGGCTAACAGATGCGGAATTAGTCGGGACGGCAATCACGTCTCTATCCAGGATTCTTAATTTAGACCAGGCGCGGCTCAATAGGCTTTTGGACAAAGCCTTTGTGCACAATTGGTCGACAGATCCGTTCTCAAGAGGCGCGTACAGCTATGTCGGGTTGAACGGGTTGGACGCAATGAAACAACTGGCCACACCGGTGAAATCCACGCTGTTTTTTGCAGGCGAGGCCACCAGTTTTGATGGACACTGGGGAACCGTGCACGGCGCCATCGGCAGCGGACGAAGAGCTGCGCGCGAGATCCTGGGTGCAATTCGCGGGAAAAGCGAGACAGTTTTGTAACGGTTGTGAATTTAGTTTGAAAAGGGCCCATCGCAACATCTGAGCGTTTCCCCCGTGAGTCCCCTAATCTTTAGGTTTTTAACGTGGAAAGAGTGTGGTGAAAGAACATGGCTAAAGAGTTGAATGGGCAGAAGGTGGCGATTTTAGTGGCGGATGGCTTCGAGCAAGTCGAATTGACGGGTCCGAAGGCGGCATTGGAAAAGGCCGGTGCTCAAACTCAAATTGTTTCCCCAGCCAAAGGCAAGGTTCAGGGTTGGAACCACTTTGACAAGGCGGATAAATTCAAAGTTGATGTGCAATTGGAGAACGCAGACGCGGATAGTTACGACGCACTTCTGCTACCTGGCGGAGTCGCAAATCCGGACCAGCTGCGAATAATGGAATCGGCGGTGAATTTCGTTAAGAGTTTTGTTGCTGCGGGCAAACCAATTGCTGCGATTTGTCACGCACCGTGGACTTTAATCGAAGCCGGGGCGGTACGGGGTAAAACTATGACCTCCTGGCCTTCGCTTAAAACAGACCTGATGAACGCAGGCGCCAAATGGGTCGATCAGGAGGCAATTGTGGACCAGGGTCTGGTAAGTAGTCGAAAGCCCGACGATATTCCGGCATTCAACCAAAAGATGATCGAGGAGTTTGCGGAAGGGAGACACCGCAAGGCAAGGTCAGCGAGAATGTAGGGTAAAAAGTAATCAATAACATGAAAACAGGAGTCAATAGATATGGCCCTTGACCTGTTCGCGAGCCTGCGATCAATTCCAGTGGTAACCGGAATCACGAACCCGGAATACTCAAATGGCTGTAACCGTTTCGGGGCTTTCTATTGACTCCTTCAGGCGATTACTTCCGCTTTATCCCGTCCTTAATAAGGTTCATCAGCTTATCGGCGAGTGCCGGATTTATTGGCTTGAGGATCTCGTATTGCTGCAATGCCCGCTGTTTATCGCCTTTCCCTAAATAGTCGTACCCGAGATTGAAATAAGCTCCCGCGTAGTCGGGTTTCAAACGGACGGCTTGTTGATGGGCACTTATCGCCTTATCCCATCGCTTCAAATTTCCATATGCAAAGCCGAGATTGTTGTAAGCCTCTGGCCAATCGGACTTGTATTGCAACGCTCGCTCGAATGAAGAAGTGGCGTCGCTGAATTTCCCCGTGCGGCTTAGCGAAATTCCCAGGTTGAAGTTTGCCGGCGCCGAATCCGGTTTCAATTGCACGGATTTCTGCAACACATCCACCGCTTCCGGGAATCTACCCAGGTTGTTATATGCCCAGCCGAGATTGCTATACGCCTCAGCATCTTTCGGGTTCAATTTGACTGCCTGATTCAGTGCATCGATCGACAACTGCCACTGCTTCTGTTTACCGAGCGCGGCTCCCATGTTCGTATACGCATCAGAGCGGTTCGGCGCTACTCTCGCCAGTTTCTTATATGCTTCGATCGCGTCGCCATACTGACCTACCATATTGTAGACATATCCGAGACCTGCGAGGGCATCAGGATCGTCTGGTTTCAACTTTAATAATTGCCGGTACTGAGTTGCAGCTTCAACATATTTTCCTGTCCTTGTTAACGCATCCGCAAGATTTTCGACGGACTCGGCATCATCGGGTTTCGTAAGCACAACTTTGCGGTACGCCTGTGCGGCCTCGTCCATTTTCCCAAGGTTGTAAAGGACCACAGCCAGGTTATAGTTGGCTTCAAAAAAGTCCGGTCTGATCGTGGATGCCTGTTTGTAAGCCTCAGCGGCTTCCGGTAATTGTTCAGTATTTTCGTATGCTTCGCCAAGCTTGTAGAAGGCCAGTGCGTAAGTCGGTCTGACCGTGGTCGAAAGTCTTAGGGGTTCGATTGCTTCCTTGTCTTTTTTAAGCTTTAACAAAGCCAGACCGAGGTCATAACTGGCATCCGCGTCCCTGGGGTTAATTTCAGATGCGTGTTGAAACGCCTCAGCAGCTTCGTTCACCTTTGACTGTTCGAAATAGATTTGTCCCATGTTGAAGAAAGCGCGACCAGCTTTTGGGTTAAGGCGAACGGTTTCCTTATATTGCTCGATGGCTTCGTCATCATGGTTTAGGTTGTACAGGGTATCAGCGAGAGCATTTCGTGGGTCCGCCCAATCCGGCCTTAACTTGATCGCTTCCTTATAAGGTCCAACTGCCTCTTCAAATCGGGTTAGACTGAAAAGCGAATTTCCCAGGCCATCCTGAGCCTCGGGCAAGTCGGGTTTAAGTTTGACGGCCTTCTGGAACGAACTTAAAGCCTTGAGGTATTCAGAGTCTTTCAACGCCGCCTCGCCGCGCTGGACAAAGGACTCGGCGGTCGCAGTTGGTCGAGGGGTTGGAGTCGGTCGTGGATCCGGATCCTGTTTCGGCGCATGCGCCAGCGCCACGATCGGCCTCCGAACCTGGGTGGGCCGCGCTTCTATGCGGCGGGCCTTCTTCCGCGTCTGGGAAAAAGTGGCAAGCACCGCGACTGATCCGCCACCCTCTATATCACGCCCGCCGTCTGCGCCGCCCAGGAGATCCTGAGCTATCAGGTTAAGACTGCCACTTCCAGTGATAAGAGCGATCAACAGTACAGCACAGCTTTTATAAAATAGCTTAAACGACATTGGAACCTCCGTGTGGGCCGGATTTGGCCCAATCTGATTGACGATACCAGGCCAACCGTTTTGCGGCTTAGCTGTTGCTCGCGTCGCTTTTCGGCGGAAAGATCTAAACTTTGATAGGAGACAAATGCGCGATAGTTGCACCCCAGCCGCCGGCGTCCGGCGGGGCGTCGCTGAAGCTCAGAACAAAATCGGAACGTGATAAAATCCTGCGAACTAATTCACGTTGCGCGCCAATGCCTTTGCCATGGATGATGCGTATAGTTCGAAATCCTACGCTGTGTGCTTCGCACAGGTATTCAACGACAACTCGTTCAACGTCGCGC
>WNFR01007740.1_pt1 | contig 10907 bp, 9 predicted proteins | sample 5400221 | NCBI WGS metagenome assembly WNFR01 (sample SAMN13153357, study PRJNA577476) | soil metagenome | isolation source: 40 cm soil under Madrone tree | place: USA:California | collected 2016-06-14 | reverse complement strand
CCGCGGCTCATCCGCACGCGAGAGGAGCGCAAAATCGCGCGCGCATACCTTGACCGGGTGGAATCCGGGTTGCCGCTCAACGATCGGCAACGGGCTTTGCTGAGCGATTTTCGCGAGCGGCTGCCGGCGCCCGTCAAGGTGCGAGCGGCGGCGAGGAAAGTCAGGCAACGCGCCCGGCGCACGGCGCCACGTTAGCGTCCCACGCGGCTCTTTGTACGCCGGTCGCGCGAACGAAGACAGGCACGATGCCTAAGCGCGCCGAAGCAGTTCTTGTTCTGAATGCGGGCTCGTCGCGCGTCAAGTTTTCGCTCTATACAGACGAGCTCGGTGAAGCGCGGCCCCGGCTGCGCGGTCAGATCGAAGGTCTGCAAGGCTTGCCCAGGTTCCTCGCAAGGGACGCCGACGATCAGGTCGTGCACGACCAGCAATGGAGCGACGCCGGCGCATTGAGCCACGACGACGCGACGACCCACCTGCTCGAATTTCTGAATCGCGAGCTGGCAACCGCGCCGCTCGCCGCTGTCGGCCACCGCGTAGTCCACGGCGGGCGCGATTTCACCACGCCGGTGAAGGTCGATCCAGGCGTACTGACCGCGCTCGAGCGCTTGATCCCCCTTGCGCCCTTGCATCAACCGCACAACATCGCACCGATGCGCGTTATCGCCGTGCATGCGCCGGCGCTGCCGCAGGTAGCGTGTTTCGATACCGCATTCCATCGGACTCAGCCAGCGATCGCGCAGGCATTTGCGCTGCCACGAGCCATCACCGACCGCGGTGTGCAGCGCTACGGATTTCACGGGCTGTCCTACGAATACATTGCCTCCGTGCTGGCGGATTTCGACGCGTCGGCCGCGCCCGGCCGCGTCGTCGTGGCTCACTTGGGAAACGGCGCGAGCATGTGCGCGATCAAAAATGGGCGAAGCGTTGCCACGACCATGGGCTTGACCGCGCTCGACGGACTCATGATGGGTACGCGATGCGGGAACCTCGATCCGGGCGCGATCCTATACCTGATCGATGAGCTTGGCATGGATGCCCGCGCGCTGGAAACGCTGCTCTACAAGGAGTCCGGCTTGCTCGGCGTCTCCGGAATTTCGAGCGACATGCGCACCCTGCTCGCGAGCGATTTGCCGCGCGCCCAGGAGGCCATCGATCTGTTTGTATATCGGTTCCGTCGCGAGCTGGGTTCGATGGTGGCCTCGCTCGATGGCCTGGATGCGCTCGTTTTTACCGGCGGAATCGGCGAACATGCGATGTCGATTCGCGAACGCGTCTGCCGCGATGCTGCCTGGCTCGGCGTGGAAGTCGATACTGGCGCGAATGCCGCGGGAGGTCCACGGATCAGCGTCGCGAACGCACGCGTCTCCGTGTGGGTCATCCCTACCGACGAGGAACGGATGATCGCTCGCCACACCCGCGAATTGCTCGGGCTGGGCTGATCCGCGGCGGGCGGCCGTTGATGTTGACCGACTACGAACTCTTTGGCGCAATACCGGCCCCCAACTGCTGCTCCGCCAGCGTCACCCAGTAGCTCGCGCCAATCGCCAAGGCGTCGTCATCGAAGTCGTAGTGCGGGCTGTGAATGTTCGGCGTGTCGGGTCCCCTGCCCGCTCCCAGCCACACGTAGCAACCGGGCTTCTCCTGGAGCATGAACGCGAAATCCTCGCTGCCCATCTCCGGCATCGGGTCGGTATCCACGTTCTCTGCGCCTACGATGACGGTCGCCGCCGCGACGGCGTGCTGCGTTTCAGCCTCGGCGTTGACCAGCGCTGGATAGCGTCGCTCGTAGCGCAACGTCGCGGACATCTCGAACGTTGCCGCGACGCCTGAGACGATCGAGCGCATCCGCTGCTCGATCGTGTCCTGCACTTCGAGCTTGAATGAGCGCACGGTTCCGCGCAAGACGACTTCCTGGGGAATCACATTCCAGGTATCGCCTCCGTGCACCTGCGTGACACTGACGACGCCAGCGTCGAGCGGATGCAGATTGCGCGCGACGATCGTTTGCAAGGCATTGATGACGTGCGCGACGAAGAGCATCGGATCCTTTCCGGTGTAAGGCATGGCCGCGTGCGCCCCTTTACCGGTCACGACGATCTCGAAAATGTCGTAAGCGCCCATCAGCGGTCCTACGCGCATGGCAAAAGAGCCCAGCGGCTTGCGCGGCCAGTTGTGCATGCCGTAGACCGCGCGCATAGGAAACTTGTCGAAGAGCCCTTCCTCGACCATTACCCGGCCCCCACCTTCGTTTTCCTCGGCAGGCTGAAAGATGAAGTAGACGGTGCCCTCGCAGCTCTTCTTGCCGGCGAGCGCCTTGGCGGCGCCCAGCAGCATCGTCGTATGGCCATCATGACCGCAGGCGTGCATCTTGCCTTCGTGGCGCGAGGCATAAGGCACACCGGAGCGCTCATGCACGTGCAGCGCGTCCAGATCGGCGCGAAGTCCGATCGCGTCACCGCTACTCCCTTTGCCATTGCCGCGCAGCACGCCGACGACGCCGGTCTTGGCCATGCCGGTGTGCACTTCTAGCCCGAAGGAACGCAACTTTTCGGCGACAAATGCGCTGGTCTCGGTTTCCTCGAAAGCTGTCTCGGGATGCGCGTGGATATGATGCCGCCACTGTTTCATTTCGGGAACGAGTGCGTCGACTTCAGGCAGGGTTTTCATTTCAGGCGCGACCGCGAAAGCCGAGGGACGAAGTCGCAATGTTAGCGTAAACGGCTTGCCTCGTCGCTACGGTAAGATGCGCGCTACCTGCGAGCATTATCGATGCCACTTTCTTATCAAGCCATGTACGATCTCGCCATTGTCGGTGGCGGCATCAACGGCGCCGGTATTGCGCGCGATGCGGCGGGTCGCGGACTCAAGACACTGCTGGTCGAAAAAGACGATCTTGCCTCGCACACGTCGTCGTGGAGCACCAAGCTGATCCACGGCGGTTTGCGCTATCTCGAGTACTACGAGTTCCGGCTCGTGGCCGAGTCTCTGGCCGAGCGCGAAGTGCTTCTTCGCGCGGCGCCCCATATCGTCACGCCGCTGCAATTCGTGCTGCCGCACGAGCCGCATTTGAGGCCCGCGTGGATGATACGCGCGGGACTCTTTCTATATGACCACCTCGGCGGCCGCAAGAGCCTGCCGTCGTCTTTTGGCGTCGAGCTGTCCACCAGCAAATGGGGCGCGGGCTTGAAGAACACGTTCCACCGCGGCTTCGTCTACGCCGACGCGCGTGTAGACGACGCGCGGCTGGTCGTCTTCAACGCCATCTCCGCGCGTGAGAAAGGCGCCGAGATTCGCACCCACACCAAGCTGATCGCGGGTCATCGCGAGAACGGCCATTGGCGCGTGACGTTGCAGGAGGCGGGCGGCGAAACGCGGAAAGTCAGCGCCCGAGCGCTCGTCAACGCCGCGGGACCATGGGTGAAGCAGGTGCAGGACGAAGTCAGCGCCGAGCCGGCGCAAGCGCTGGTGCGACACGTGAAGGGGAGTCACATCGTCGTCCCTCGCGTCCATCAGGAAAAACACGCGTACATTCTGCAGAATTCCGACCACAGGATCGTTTTCGTGATCCCGTATCAGAATGATTTCTCCCTGATTGGAACCACCGATATTCCGGTCGAGGAATACGAGCACCCTGAAATATCGAGTGAAGAGATCAAATATCTGTGCAGTATCGCCAGCGCGTACCTGGCCAAACCGATCACGCCTGATGAGGTCGTCTGGACCTACAGCGGTGTGCGGCCGTTGTACGACGACGGCTCGACCGATCCTGCCGCGGTGACACGCGACTACGTGCTGAAACTTGACGCCGACGATGGCGTGGCGCCACTCCTGTCCATTTTCGGCGGCAAGATCACCACCTACCGCCGCCTTGCCGAACAGGCACTGCGCGAGATCACTCCTTTTTTCCCCGAAATGAAAAGCTCGTGGACGAAGGCCGAGCCTTTGCCCGGCGGTGACATGGTGGGGGGCGATCTCGCCGCGTATGAGCGCGAGCTCCGCGCGCGATACGCCTCGCTCGATCCTCGGCTGCTTGGGGCGCTCGCTCGCCGCCATGGAACGCGTTCATCGCGCGTTCTGGGCAATGCCAAGGTGGCGGCAGAGCTGGGCCGGCATTTCGGCGATACCTTGTTCGCGGCCGAGATCGACTACCTGATCGCGCAGGAGTGGGCGACAAGCGCCGAGGATATTCTCTGGCGCCGCACCAAGTGCGGGTTGCACATGACAGCGGGTGAGCGCGAAGCAGTGTCGCACTACTTGCGCGACAGACCAGACGCCGTACCCAAGCCGATGCCATGAAGCCGCTCGCCGCGCTTCCCGACATCGCACGACAAGATATTCGCTGCGTGCTCACTGACATCGACGATACGCTGTCGACGCAAGGGCGGATCACGGCTGAAACGTACACCGCGATGGAAGCGCTTCACGCAGCGGGATACCTGGTCATTCCGGTGACCGGACGGCCAGCGGGCTGGTGTGACCACATCGCGCGCATGTGGCCGGTCGACGCAATCGTTGGCGAGAACGGCGCGCTGTATATGAGGCACGACGACGTCGCACGGGTGTTGAAGAAGCGCTTCGTAGCGGACGAGGCGGAAAGAAAACGCGATCGCCAGCGGCTGGCCGCAATCGGCGGAAAAATCCTGCGCGAAATTCCCGGCTGCGCGCTTGCGTCGGATCAGCAATACCGCGAAACCGACATCGCCATCGATTACTGCGAAGATGTCATGCCGCTTTCGCGGGACGACGTCGAACGCATTGTTGCGATGATGCGATCGGAAGGCATGAGCGCCAAAGTATCTTCGATTCACGTCAACGGATGGTTCGGCAGCTATGACAAGCTGGCGATGACGCGCACCCTGCTTGCCGAGGAATTCGGCATCGATCTTGACGCCGAGCAGCAGCGATGTATTTTTATCGGCGACTCGCCAAACGACGCGCCGATGTTCGACTTTTTCAGCTATTCAATCGGCGTCGCGAACGTGCATACCTTCGGCGACGCGATTGCTACTCCGCCGAAGTATGTGACGACGGCTAAGGCCGGTGCAGGATTCGCGGAGCTGGCGAAGTTTCTGCTTGGCTGAGTGGCACCTGAGTGGCAGCGATGATCCTATTTCGCCGCCGTCATGGTCGCGAGCTTCCCGACGTCGAGCTCCTTGAGGGCGCCGGTAAGGACGCCTGCGTCCACGCCCGAGCCGTTGACGGTGACGCTAAAGCGATTGTTCAGGATGACGCTCACTTCGCCGCTTCGGGCGCGGCGGTCGTAGCGCTCGTGGACGAGCTGGCCGTTGATCCTGGTCGTACGCTCATAGCCGGTATCGGTTTCCTTCTCCATGCTCGGATCGAATTTTGCCGCGAGGCCGGCGAGGCCCGACAAGGACCCCAGATCGGCGATCTCGACCTGAACGCTCGCGTTCGCACCGTCACCATAGCGCGCGGTCGCACTCGAGCCCTTGATGCCCATGGCTTCGCCGCTCTGGCCGGAGGCTTCGGTGCGTCTCAGCCCGCCGATTGTTTCGGGCAGCATGTCCTTGAGACGGTGAAAATCGACCGGCTGAACGTCCTTGCCGCCGCTCATGATCTGTCCGACCGCGTTGAGCGCGGTATTCATGTCGACCGCGGATCCGGCTGCCGTGCCCGGGTCTCTCGCGCCGGAAGCCCGCGCCGCTTTTTCCGCGCGTTCCGCTTCCTCGCCCATGCGCCCGAGCTTGCCGATCGCATCGCTGACACGCGCGCGATCGGCATCTGATTTTCCGCCAAACATGCTCGATAGCACGCCGGCGGCAACGGCGGTGTCGGCGGCGCCATCGCTGTGGGAGCTCAACTTGCCCATTGCGCCAAGGCCGAGAAAACCAAGGCCACCGATCGCGCAGGCGCTCAGCACGCCGATCACGACCGCCATGACGATGGCGCAGAGCACGGTTACGATGGTGTAGCCGATGGACTTGTCCTGCGGACAGCGCATCAGAACCGGCAGCCCAAGATAGAGCAGATACAAGCCATACAGGCCGGCCACGAAGGCGAGAATTCCCAGCATCGGAATGAGGTGGAAGATACCCGCGACCCACGCCGGGGTGTAGCTGTAGGCCGTGACCTTCAACGCTCGCAACGAATCGCGCTGACCGCCGAACGTCGGCGCCAGAACGTCGACCAGCCACGAGATCAGCCACACGATGACAAAGGCGAAGACAAATTGGAGCACAGCAGTGAGGACCGCGGCGATAATGCCGGTCCTGACCGTGCCGATGAAGGGAACAGTGACGCCGATCAGGGTGGTGCCAAGCAGTGTCGCCACGACACCGATCGCCACCAGCGGCAGCACGTACCCCAAGTAGATCGAACCGGCGGTTGTCGGCTCCGCTGCGATCAACGGCCATTCGGTCGAAGGTGACAGCAGTATTCCCTTGATCCGTGCCAGCAATCCATGGGCCATGGCCGCGTCAAAACGCGGCAAAGGGTCGGCGGGCCCACCCATTCTGGGCGGCGGCGCGCCTCCCATCGATGCGGCAGGCTCGGCCGCCGACCGGGGCGCGCCTGCGTCGGACGCTGCGTGGTCAAACGCGGGCCGCGGCGCGCTGGTTACGATCGGCGCCATGGGCTCGATGGCCGGGCGCGGCGGAGGCGCAATCGGCGGCGCGGGCTCGACCGCTGGGCGCGGTGGAGGCGAAATGGGCGGGGCGGGTTCGACCGCCGACAGTGGCGGAGGCGAAACGGGTGGGGCGGGTGCGACCGGCGTTGGGCTTGCCGCTACCGGCGTCGGAGCCGCCGCCCCGCAGTGGGAACAGAACTTGGCGCCGTCGGCGATGCGTTGGCCGCATTGTGCGCAAAACATCGAAAGCCTCCCCCGAAAATGCTGGAAATGTGGACTGGCGCGATTGTGCGCCGGTCCGGCCAACGATTCAACGGGACCCGCAGGACAACGCGCGCTGCAGCGCCGCGGCGCCGATGTAACGCGCGCCCGACGCTTCCTCGATCCGCAGGCCCTCGTTCCATTTCGCCGTCCGTTCTCCGCGCGCAACGGAGCCGACCTTGAGCTGACCGGCGTTCCATCCCACGGCAAGATGGACGATGGCGACGTCTTCGGTCTCGCCGGATCTTGCTGAAACGATGGTGCCAAAGCCAGCGCGGACGGCGGCCTGCAGCGCGGCCAGCGTCTCGCTCAAGGTGCCTGCCTGATTCGGCTTGAGCAACACGGCGTTGCACGCCAGATCGGCAGCCGCGGAGTCGACACGCGCCGCATTCGTGGTCAGATAGTCGTCACCGATGATTTGCACGCGCCGTCCGACGGCGCTGGCAAATCGTATCCATGCCTCGCGGTCGTCTTCGGCGAAAGGATCCTCGATCGACACCACCGGATAACGATCGAGCCAGCCGAGCAGGACTTCCGCCAGGCCGTCGCTGTCGAAATCGCGGCCATCGAGTTCAAAGTAATAGCGGCCGTCGCGAACGAGCTCCGACGCGGCAATATCCAGCGAAATGGCCACCTCGTCTCCGGGCGAATAGCCTGCGCGCTCGATCGCGCGCACGAGCATGGTCAGCGCCTCTTCGTTGCTGTCAAACGCCGGCCAATAGCCGCCCTCGTCGGCAACGCCGAAGCGAGTGCCTGCCTCGTGCATCAAGGCGCCGGCGGCGCGATATACCTCGGCGCTGACGCAAAGCGCTTCGCTAAAGGACGCTGCCGCCATCGGAACCACCATCAGGTCCTGGAGATCGGTGCGCCCGCCGGCGTGAGCGCCGCCGCCGAAGATCTGGATCTCGGGCAGCGGCAGTGACATGGGTCCCCCGCCTGCCAGATACCGCCACAATGCGAGGCCTTCGGATGCGGCGGCAGCCTGCGCGACGGCAAGCGATACCGCAACCATGGCATTGCCACCGAGTCGCGCCTTATCGGGGGTGCCGTCGAGCGCGACGAGCGTCGCGTCGACGGCGCCTTGATCGTGCGCATCGAAACCGGTGAGCGCCTCGGAGATTTCCCCGTTGACGTTGCCGACGGCGTGCGTGACGTCGTTGCCGCCGAGATGCGCCCCGCCGTCGCGGAGGTCGGCCGCCTCGCGCGAGCCGCGTGAAGCGCCTGCCGGCGCTATTGCGCGTCCGATGGCACCGGTCGCGAGGCGCACTTCTGCCTCGACGGTCGGGTGGCCGCGGGAATCCCATACCCGGCGGCCGTGGATCGAGACAATCTCGCTGCCCATATCAGGCTCGATTCTCTTCCACCCAGCCCGATTTCGCCCACCGTTCGCCGACGCTTTCGAGTCTCGCCACAGGAAGGACCAGGAGTGCGCTCGCGAATGCGCGTACATGCTCCTTGATCGCGGACTCGGTGATGTACTCCACGGGTGACTTGCCGTCGATGCGCGCCAGCATCAGCGCTGGCAGCAATGCCGCCACTCGCGCCTCCAGCCGATCGAAGGGTTCCCATGTTGCGTGTGAAAGGTAGGCGCCGCAAAGCGCCTGGAACGCCTCGACGTATCTCGTCTTCCACTGTGGGTGCCACGCGCCTTTGAGGAGCAGGTGATTCAACACGAACGCGAGATCGAATGCAGGGTCGCCGAACCACGCACACTCGGCATCGACGATCACCGCGCCGGTGGGTCCGCACAAGATATTCTTCGGGCTGAAGTCGCCGTGAACCAGAGTGCGTTTGGTGTGCCGCGTGGTCTCGACCAGTTCCCCCAGCCGGGCGGCCAATTGCGGGCGTGCCCGTCCTGTCGCGACCAGATAGGGCTCGAGACGGATGTCGTAAAAGATGTCGTCGGTCGCGAAGCGTGCGGCGACATCGTTGCGATCGGCGGTCGCCGCGTGAATGCGGCCCAGCGTTTCGCCGACGCGGGCCGCCTCCACTATGGTTATGGTTCCGGCCGCGAGCAGCGCCTTCCATGTCGGATAGCGGTCGGGCGGAAAATATTCCATGGCGAAACAACCCGCCTCGCGGTCCTCGCCCAAGATGCGCGGAGCCGCTGACGGCGTGATCGCACCGGCCACTCGCATCCATTCGGCTTCCCATCGATTGCGGCTGATGGGCGCCAGCCAGTCCGCCGTGACCTTGAGCTTGGGCAGCGCGCGTTTGACGCAAAGCGTGACGCCTGAGGGCAGGTCGACGCGATATATGTCGGACGAAACGCCACCCTTGAGCGCCGTGACCAAAATTCGACAGTGAGCGCCTACTAGCCCCATTTTCGTGAGCGCGAGGCGGAGCCACTCTTCCCCGGGCTCCGGCACTTGCCCGAGGGGATCGCCCTCACGGCGGCTTATCAGATCCAAGGACGGCTGCGGAACGATAATTGCATTCGACACTTACACTATCATCGCAACCCGAGCCGCTAAGCCCCTGATGCAGTGACTAAAGGGCGGCGACGGCCGGGACGGGCGAATGCGCAAGACCGGGAGGGAATGGTGATGACCCGCTTCGGCTTCAACATCAAAACGCGCAGCGGCCAGCGCGTCGACAATATCTGCATCATGGCCGCCAATCGGCAGGATGCGGAGCGTCGGCTGCGTCAGATGTACCATCATTGCGAAATTATCGCCTGCAACTCAGAGGTCGTTCGCCGCAGCGACCCGCTCGACCTGGAAGCCGTTATCGGCATGATCAGTAACGATCCTGCCACCGTGACCGGGGTCACACGGTCGACCTTACGCAACAAATCCGGCACCCGCTAGCTCTTCCACCAACGCCTGGTAATCGCGCGCGCCACGGCTCTGCGGCGCATGTCGAAACACATCGAGCTGGCGCGCGGGACTCTCCGCAAGGCTCACATTCTCGGCAATTCGTGTCGCGCAGATTTCGTCGGCGCGAAATGCCATCGCCATCAGGTCCGACACTTCCGAGCTCATTTTGCGGCGCGCGTCGAAGCGGGTGAGCAGGTATCGTCGCGGCAGGCGCCGCTTGAACACCGGCTCCAGCGCGTTGAGGCTTCGTTCGACCTGCTGCGCACCCTGCAAAGCGAGGTAGTCCGCCGAGACTGGAATGAGGATCAGGTCACAGGCAAAGATGGCGTTGAGCGAGAGGATGCCGAGCAGCGGACAGCAATCGATCACCACCGAGCCCGGAGCGACATCGCGCGTCTTTAGCGCCGCGCGCAGGCGGGTGATGACATTCACGCCTCTGCCGAGCAAGGTGTCCAGCTTGGTCAGCTCCAGGTGCCCGGGGCAGAGGATAACGCCGCTGCCCGTGATCTGGGACACCTCGTCCAGCGGGCGCTGACGCATGAAGAACGAATAGACCGACTCGTCGGCCAATCGCGGACGGATGCCGAAGATACCCGATGGATGCGCTTGCGGGTCTAGATCGATGCCCAGCGTGCGTTGTTTGCGTAGCGCGATACCGGCCAGAAGGTTCAGTGAGGTCGTCGTTTTCCCGACACCGCCTTTTTGATTGAAGACCGTGATAACCGTCATAGGCGGATTCTAGAGGATTCGACGGCGCACGAAGGTCACCACGATTTCGGCCAGGATCACCACCACGAAAATCGCCAGAAGGATCGTTGCCACACGGTTCCATTGAAAAAGATTCAACGCCGAGTCGAGGATCATGCCGACGCCACCGGCGCCGACCAGCCCGAGGACCGCCGACTCGCGGACATTGATGTCCCAGCGAAAGAGCGCGATCGACCAGAAGGCGGGCTTGACCTGCGGCCAATAGCCGAAAGCCAAGCGCGCCAGCCACGGCGCGCCCGCCGCATCGAGCGCTTCGATCGGGCCGCGGGCAGTTTCCTCGATCGCTTCGCCGAACAACTTGCCGACGAACAGCAGCGCCCAGACGAGTGAATTGACCGACCGCGACGACACCAGGATCAGCTTGGCAAACAGATTCAACGATGTGAAAGGGCAGATGTTGCGCGCCGCGAGCAGGCCGACCGGGATCGCCATCACAAGGGCCAGCAGCGTTCCCAGCGATGCGATGTGTACCG
>WNFR01007739.1_pt1 | contig 10907 bp, 9 predicted proteins | sample 5400221 | NCBI WGS metagenome assembly WNFR01 (sample SAMN13153357, study PRJNA577476) | soil metagenome | isolation source: 40 cm soil under Madrone tree | place: USA:California | collected 2016-06-14 | reverse complement strand
CCAATACACAGCGACGCCCGCGTAAAATGGTTTCACCTCATCAAACTTAGGTTGAATGACGATTTCTCCCCGCGCGTCGATGAAGCCCCACTTTCCACCATTGACTATCACGCCCCGTTCGTCCAACTGACTGCCGAAGGCCACGGCAGCCACTCCTTCGGTGAACTTCTTGACGCGTTCAAAACGCGTCTCGATGGCTATCGAACCATCTTCTCTGATGAATCCCCACTTCCCGCCGAAAACGAAGACAAACTCGCCTTGTACTCTTCGAGTTGGTCCTCTCCAGACGGCGGCGAGGCCTTCAGAAAAATCGTCAATTCCGGTGAATTGAGGCTCGATAAGGAATCTGCCACTCGAATCGATTATCCCGAGCGTGTCCGGAATGCCGGCGACCGCGATCCCTCGCTGGAAGCGGCGCGCGCCAAAGAGTGGCGGTTCGATACGCCATTCCCCGGTTTCATCGATGTAGCCTAACTTTCCTTCAAGCGAGACGACTGCCTTTTGCTCGAAAAAATCTTCTGCATGGTCAAATCGGGCAGGAATCACAACATCGCCCTGCCGATTCATAAATCCCCACTTCCCATTTTCCCGAATGCGATAGAGCGGACCGGACCCTTTAGCCTTAATCGGAGCGACGATAACAGTCGTCGTCCGGACCACGGAACTGCTACCAATGACGAAGTGGACTGTAAAAGCCAGACCGCAGAATAGCGCGCAGAGTTTGATATATACCGAAGCGCCGTGACACATGATGCGGCGATTGTACCCTACTTCTCGCTACGATCCATGTGACGCCATCTTTCGTGTCAGGTGCGGCACTAAACGCTTCCGGAAACCCATTCTGAAGGGCTTTCCATGTCGTCGCAGCATGCCGGTCGTTCTGCCAGATAGTGAATTCATGTACTCTGGTCCAGAGGTTTTCTATGGACGATCGTCAGACGACGGATTGGAAATGGTTTCAATATCGTCCGATTTTTCTTATCGCCATGACAGGAGTTCTTATACTGCTCATCGCCGGATGCCAGCGACCTACAACAACTCATCGAGAGGAAAAGGCTGTCAATCCTTCCTCTTCGAAATCCGCTCAAGCGCCAGAAGTTGTTCAACCTTCTGGTAAACAGGCATCTGCAGCGCGGGTTTTTGAGCCAGCCATCGCTGAGATTCGCGGCCACATAGAACTTCCAGTCCTACTGCCGTCGAGGTTACCTGCGGTGATCAGCCCATCGAATAGCAACACGAGCCGGGATCCACGTCGCTCTATCGACCAAACAGGGAAGGCGTTCACCTGATTCGAGCACCACAGTCAGGACAACAAGCGACGACGACCGTCTTCGATTCTGCGAAGTGTCCACTTTCGCGGCGTCCATGCGAGGAGTTTACTGCGCCGGTGTTCACAGCAACGTGAAGGGAAAATGATGTTTCCGTGAAAATGGACATGATTGGCAGTTCCGGCTTCAGTGTCCCGGCACTGTCGCCGCAAGGGGGATGGAGAAGAGGGCCGGCTCCCGATGGTGAGAGCCGCGCAAATCGCTCCGGCCTACGGCCTACGCGATTCGCGCGGCTCCCACCATCGGGAACAAATCAGAACGATCGTAAGGTCCTGAAGGATATCTGGACACCTTCAAAAACCATACATCAGAACGGAATATCGTCGTCCGTGATCGTACTAGTCGCGGCGCCGGCCGCGGTGCTGGCAGGAGCAGCAGCCTCCGTGGAGGCGGGACGACGCTGGCCGCCGCCTTCGCCTGCGCTGCCCAGCATGACCATGTCTCTCGCGCGAATCTCCGTGGTCTTGCGTTTGTTGCCTTCCTGGTCGTCCCATTCACGCGTTTGAAGGCTGCCTTCGATGTAGACCAGGCGGCCTTTTGTCAGGTACTGGTTGCAGATCTCGGCCAGACGATCCCACGCCACGATGCTGTGCCACTCGGTGCGTTCCTGGCGCTCGCCGGATCCTTTATCGTTCCATACGTCATCGGTGGCCATCGAGAACCGGCAGAACGGGACCCCGCTTGCGGTGTACTTGAGTTCCGGATCGCGGCCGAGCCGCCCGACGAGAATGACTTTGTTAACGGACTTCGCCATACAGACTCCTGTTGTACAGCCTCTGCACTAGCGCGAACGCCGCGGAGCCGGTTGCAGGTCTTTAAGCTTCAACTTTGCACCTTCAGCTTCACTCGTATTCGGAAATTCTTTCACAACTCTTTCCAAAGTCTGGATTGCCTGCGGTGTTTGATTCAGTTCGGCGAGGGCGAGGCCTTTCTTGTAAAGGGCAGCACCAGTTTTATCGTGCCCGGGATACTTCTGCAAGAACAAATCGTAGTCCGTTAGCGCCTGCTCGTATTTCTTCTGGCTCGAGAGCGCATCGGCAATAGCCAATTGAGCATCCGCTGCACGCGGGTCATTTCCAAATTTCGTAATGAAATCCTTAAACTCGCCGATGGCAAGATCGTAATTTCCAACTGTGACGTCCAGCATGGCCGAACGCCACGTATCGTTCGGCCCTTGCAGCGGCTCGGTGGTCGTCTTGATCGTCGTCACCTCCCGTGAAACGGAACTGATCTGCGAGCGGACCGACGACAGGCCTTCCTGAAGCTCCGTCATGTTGGTGTTGAGAGTCGTGAGAGTCGTGATAATCGTTCGAAGGTCACCGGTCTCGCGATCGTTCTGCGACTTGACGCCGTCCACAGCCTGATTGACCTTTTGCAAACTGGCGGTGAGGCCGTTGACGGTATCGGCCATTTTCTCGACCAGCCCTTTCATGACGGCATTGTTCTGATCGACGGTCATCTGCAGCTGGTTGATGGTTTTCGTCAGATTGATCATGTCCGCCTGAAGCTGCAGAATCTCCTTCTTCTGTGGGTAGGCCGGCCCGGCCATGAGAACAACGATCAGACCGGCCATGAAAAGTTTGCTTTTCATATTCAAGGTGTATCCCTCACAGTCCGGGACGGGGTTACGGGTTGTACGTAAAATGCGCCCGGCGATTTCTCATGTAGCAATCTTCGTTTTGTTCGCGGCATACCGGCTTTTCTTCGCCATAGCTGATAACATTGATTCGCGATGCCTGAATGCCTTGCTGTACGAGAAATTCCTTCGCGGCGTTTGCACGGCGGTCGCCAAGGCCAAGGTTGTATTCGGCGCTGCCGCGCTCGTCACAGTGCCCCTCGATGGTGAACCGCACGTTCCCGTTTTGCCGCAGGAATGCCGCGTTCTTCTGGAGCTGGGACATCGCATCCGACCGGATGTCGGCTTTGTCGTAATCAAAGAAGACGTCCAGTACGTTCTGCGGGAAAAGATCGTCCATGCGCACGACCGGTGTTATTGGTGGCCGTGGCGGAGTCACTGGAGGTTGCACGGGAGGAATATTGACGGTCACACGCGCCGTGTCGGTGGCTTCACCGCCGGGACCGATTGCCCGAGCCGTATAAGTGACCGATGCTGGCGGGTTCACCGCGCGGTTACCTGTCGCAGCTACAGCGCCCAGGCCCGGCTCGATTTGAACGTTCGCCGCATTCCGTGCTTCCCATTGCAGCGTCGCTGCCTGCCCGCGATCGATTGTTGCGGGTTGCGCGCGCAACGTAATCGTCGGTGCCGGCGGCGGCGGCGCGGCCGGGGGTAGCGGGGGTGGCGGTGTGGGAGCGACGGCTACCTTCTTCTTGCATGAAGCAGCCAACAGCACCGACACCAACACGAGTAGTACCGCAATTTTTGTTCTGCCAGAGACAGTCATTGCCGAAATCTCCTTGTAGAATTAGTTGTCAATGTATCCTGACCAGGCAGGTGCCGTATTTTTCCCTGTCTGTGTCAGTTGCCGTGCCTCTCCTTCGCCGTTCGCCAGCATCGAATATATATGCGATGCTCCCCTGCGTGTCGACTCGAAGGCGAGATGCCGGCCATCCGGTGACCATGTGGGCCTCTCATTGTCTCCCGCATCCCGTGTTAGTTGCACATATTTTCCAGTTGCGAGATCGTACATGTAGATATCGAAGTAGGACGTCCTTGACTTCTGCCATTGGAAGGCGATGCGCTGGCCATCCGGCGACCACGCCGGGTTCGAGACCGAACCTCCGTCCTCAATAATACGCTGAACATTCGTCCCTTCCGCATCCATGATGTAAAGCTGCGGCGTTCCATCGCGATTGGAGACGAACGCGATTTGATTGCCGGTTTTGGGATTCCAGGCGGGCGAGATATCGACCGCCTTGTTTACCGTAAGGCGCCGCATATTCCTGCCGTTCCAGTCAGCGACGTAGATTTCCATATCGCTGCCGTCCCGGCTCGTTGCAAAGGCGATTTTGCCGCCGTCCGGTGACCAGGCCGGCGTTGTGGTTGTTCCTCCCGCCCGCTGAAACGTATACGGCCGGAGGTCCACGCGGCTGAGAATCTCGATATCCGGCTTGCCGCTGCGGTACGTCGTGAATGCGATCTTCTCGCCATCCGGCGACCAGGCCGGTGTCAACGTGATCGATTTGTAGGACGTTAACGGATGTACGCCGTTGCCGTCGTAATCCATCACGTAGATTTCCTTGGAACCCGAGCGGTCGGAAACAAACGCAATCTTCGTTCTGGCGATTCCCTTGAGCCCGCCACCGATTGCTTCGATAATCCCATCGGCGAACCGGTGAGCCGCCAGGCGCGCACCGTCTTCGCTGTCCTCGGTTCGGTAGAGGGCGCTGGGCGGTTTCACTTCACGATTCTGCGGGTTCTTCAGATCCCACAATCGCGCTTCAGCCGAAAAGCGGCCGCCATCGACGCGAATGCTTCCGAAGGAAATGAACTGGGCATCCACGGCAGGCGCGGTCCAGTTGTCGACTGTGATGTCTCCCGGGTTCACGAACTTTCCGAGGGGGTAGAAACTCCGGCTGACCAGTGTGAGCACGCCCGAATATTCCAGGTCGTTCCAGAGCACTTGATTGAAAAGCGTGGTGAGCGCGGCAGTCTTCTCGTCCGTGGCTGCAGGCTGAAACTCCGGTACGGCGATCTTGACTCCAAGAATTCCCTTGTTGATTCTGATGTCAATCTGGGATTGTTGAACCGTCCCCGTAGTGGCGGGCTTTAGCCCGCGTTCAACCCCTGCAACGCGGGCATAAAGCCCGCGACTACAGATAAGCAGAACGATTGTGAGTCCGAGAATTAGAAGCCTTTTCATATTCACCTTAAATACTCGAAGTAAACGCTGACGCTCACCGTTGAGCCTCGGTAATCAGGCGGAAGCGGCGTCAGCGGATTCGATGCGTAGAGTGCGCGCATGGCGGAGCGGTCCAATGAAGGAATCCCGCTTGGTTGCTTGACCTCAATATTGCTTACTGCTCCATTCCGCGCAATGTCAAAACTCAGGTAGACACGCGGCGCAGATCGAACATTGGTGTCCACGAGCGACTTCAGCCAGTTCTGTGAAATTCTGCGCGTGATTGCGTCCACATACCAGCCATATTGATTGCCAAAAGTTCCGTCGCCGAAATTGATGCCGGCCGATCCCACGCCGGTGGAAAACTGGCCGTAGGAGATAGCGGGCTTCCCGCCTTGTCCAAATGGCACTGCGTTCGTCGGCGGCGGTGCAGGTGTGTCCGGAGCCTTGCGCGCCGGCGGCACCGGTCTGGGCGGCGGGGGCTTCGGCGTCGTCTTGACTGGGGCTTTCGTCTCCGGAATCGGCTCAGCTTTTTCCGGCGGAGGCGGCGGAGGAGGCGCTTCTTCCGATTTGTAGAAACCGGCGGAAGGATTCGCCGCGGCGCCTTCCTGGACGACCTCGGGAGAGGGGAGTGGCAGGCCCGAAAGGCTGTCAACGATCTTTGCGTTGATGCCGCCGGCGCCTCCCGTTGCCGATCCCCAGTTGGACTGGCGCATCGGAAACAGACTTGGCGAAAAAATCAGGGCCGCAAACAGCCCGCCGTGCAACAGCACGGACGCGACAATCCAGCGGTCCAGTTTTTCCGCTTCCAAAGTCATTTCTTTCCTTGTTCCAGAGGTTGCGTTACGATGCTGACGTTTTCGATTCCGGCCAGCTTCAAACGATCCATCACAGCGGCGATGGCACCCCACGGCACTGCTTCGTCGGCGCGCAGATAAACACTCTGACGGGTGGGATCGAGAAGCTTCTCACGTATTTTGTCGCCTAATTCGTTTATATTCACCGGATTGTTTTGCAGAAACACGGTCTGTTTCTTATCCACGGAGACCACCAGCTTTTCCTCGGCGATTTCCCGCACGACCTGGGTCTTTGGAACATTCACTTCGATCCCGGATTGGATGACCGGCGCGGTGACCATAAAGATGATGAGCAGAACCAGGACGATGTCGATGAACGGGATCATATTGATCTCCGCCAGCGTCGTCTGGGTCTTGCCTTCGCGGGTTGTAATCGCCATTAGAGTCCGTCCCTCTCCGCTATTGCAAGCATCTCGCCCTGAAGGTCATCGAGCTGTCCGGCAATGTTGCGAATTTTGTAGACGAACTGGTTGTAAGCAATGACCGCAGGGATTGCCGCAAATAAACCAAACGCTGTTGCGATCAAAGCATCGGCGATGCCCGGCGCCACGGCCCGGATTGATGCCGTATTCGCGTTGGCCAGGCCGGCAAATGCAGTCATCACGCCCCAGACGGTTCCGAAGAGTCCGACGAACGGTGTCACGGAAGCGGTCGTTGCGAGAAAGGTCATCCGGCTCTCGAGCCTCGTCAACTGCGCGGACGCCGCGCGTTGCAGCGCTCGTTGAACCGTAGCCGGCGTTACGGCTGCCGCCGTCCTCAATGCCAGGCCGCCTTGCGACTGGTGCCTGCCTGCCGGCGGCTGCAGCAGTTCCGCTCCGGCATTGAAAACCGGGACCAGTGGCGTGAAACGTAAAGTCTCCGAAGCTGTACTGATTTCCGAAAGGCTCTGTCCTCGCCGGAAAATCTTCCAGAAGGTCTCGGACTCTTTATTGATCTTTCGCAGCAGAAGGGTCTTGGAGAGGATGATCCCCCAGGACCATACGGAGAAAATCAGCAGAACCCCCAGGACGAATCGGGTGATCAGGGTGGTTTGCTTGAGCACCTCGATCAAATTTAGTTCATTCAAATTCGTCTCCTTACCAGATGGCTGCGCCCTATCGGGCTTGCGTTCGCAGCCGCTTACTACCAGAGGGCTGGCCTATCGGGCTTGCGTTCGCAGCCGCTCACTAAATTAAAACGTTACCCTCTTCGTCATTGAAAGATCAACCTCTCATGGCTTATAACGCCGAGGTATGCTGAGGTTCCTGCGAGTTCGCAATTTTGCCCTCATCGATCAGCTCGAACTGCACTTCGAAGAAGGATTCAACCTTCTTTCCGGAGAAACGGGCGCCGGAAAATCCATTATCGTCGATGCGCTCGGCCTGCTTGCCGGATCCAAGGCTTCAAGCGAGATGGTCCGCAGCGGAGAAAACCGCGCGATCGTCGAGGCGGTCTTCGAAACCGACCTCAAAGCCGAACTCGATCGGCTGGGCCTCGACTCCGACGGTCCCGAAGTCATCATTCGCCGGGAAATCTCCTCCGACGAGCGCAATCGCGTTTACATCAACAACCAGCCTACAACGGTGTCGGCGCTCCGACAGCTTGCTCCGTCACTCCTCGACATTCATGGCCAGCACGAACAGCAGACCCTATTGGACAATACGAGCCAACTTGACCTGATCGATGCCTTTGCCGAATCGACTGCTGCTGCCGCCGGTATCCGCGACCTCTTTCACACAGTTCAGCAGGTCGAAGCGGAGCTTGCCGAACTGGCGACGGAACACGCCAGGAAGCTCGAACGGCTCGATCTGCTCAGCTTCCAGCACGACGAAATCCAAAAAACCGACCCAAAACCCGACGAAACGCAATACGTGCGCGAGAGACTGGAAGTCCTTGCGAACGCAGGAAAATTGCTGGAAGCGGCCTCGCGTGGCTACGAGGCACTTTACGAGTCGGAGGCATCCGTGCTGGCGCTTCTTGCTCAAACTCAACGCCTCTTGCGCGACGCCGCGCAACACGATCCCCGCTTGCTGCCAATCCTCGAGCAGACAGAGGGCGCTCGAATCTCGATTCAGGACATTGCCTATGCGCTACGGGATTACGCGAATCAAGTCGATGCCGATCCGCAGGAACTCGAGCGCACCCAGGCCCGATTGGCCGAACTCGAGCGACTGCATCGAAAGTATGGGCCGGACCTATTGGACCACCTCCAGAAGGTAAGACGCGAGATGGACAGCATAGGTCTGACGGAAAGTAAAAAAGAGGAGCTGCAGAGGAAAATTACCGGTCTCCGCCAGCAGTATTCCGAAGCTGCGGCTTCGCTCAGCAAGAAGCGGCGCTTGTCATCGAAAAAGCTGGAAACGGCGGTCGAACGCGAACTGAAATCGCTGGCCATGCCGCATGCGCGCTTCACTATTACGTGGTCGGACGTGACACCGGGCCGGGCGAACGGCCTGGACCGGCCGGAGTTGCTGATCTCGCCAAATCCGGGCGAGGAACTCCGGTCATTGGAAAAGATCGCTTCGGGAGGCGAGTTATCGCGGATAATGCTCGCGTTGCGGACGGTCCTGGCAGTAGACAAATCGCACAAGACCCTCGTCTTCGATGAAGTCGATGCCGGAATCGGGGGCAAAGCGGCCGAAACTGTAGGACAGAAGCTGAAAGAGCTGTCGTCGCGCTACCAGATCCTCTGCGTGACCCATCTGGCGCAGATTGCCGCTTTTGCCGGACAACAATACCGGATTGAAAAGCTTCTGCACGACGGAAGATCGGTGACGCGGGTCGACCAGTTGACCGGCGAGGCCCGCGTGGAGGAGCTGGCCCGAATGATGAGTGGCTCCCGGGTGACCGAAGCTGCAAGGCAGCATGTGAAGGAATTGCTAAAGGCCAGCAACGCGGGCTGAAGCCCGCAACTACATTTGATCGGGAACTTGGCTTCTGAATGTAGTCGCGGGCTTCAGCCCGCGTTTTCTCCTCGGATGCCTTGCATTTGACGTGTGAAAGTATATACATTGCACTAAGCAATCCTTAGGAGGAGCCCGTGGAAGTTGAGATGAAAATCCGGGGTCTGATGATGGATCCGATTACGAACATGCCAATTGTGATCCTGAAGGAGGCCTGCGGAAGCGGAATCCTCCCGATTTGGGTGGGCGTTTATGAAGCAAACGCCATCGCGCTGGAGATAGAAAAGGTTGTAACCCCGCGCCCCATGACTCATGACCTTCTAAAGAACGTGCTGGTTGGTCTGGACACCAGCGTCCGCAAGGTCGTGGTGACCACCATCAAAGACGATACGTTTTATGCCATCATCTGGCTCGAGCGAAGCGGAAGACTGATATCCATCGACTCGCGTCCAAGCGACGCCCTCGCTCTGGCCCTCCGCATCGATTGCCCGATCTTTGTCGAAGACGAAGTTCTTCGCTCCTCCAAAAGCCAGGCGGCTGCCAGCCAGGATCGCATCGAAAACAACGAAGAATTCAAGCGCTGGCTCGAGAACCTGCCTGACGAAGATCTCGGCAGATACAAGATGTAGGAGCAACACAGGACGCACTCGTAACTCTACATCCCGCAGTCGTAACTGGACATCCTGCACAGGCAACTGAACAAGTCACGCAGCCGATTTCACACTTCCCGAAGCAACTCTGCAGCTCCCGCCGGCAACTAAACACGTCACACTCGTAACTGAACAAATCGCAGAACCGATTTTGCATTTCCTCCGGCAACTTCATCGTCCCCGCCGCCAATTCTGCAAACCGCGGAGCCGTTTTTGCTACAAAAGGCGTGACACAGTCCGGATTCTCGGCGTATTTTCGAGGCCAGCAAGGTCCGTTTGAAACCATAGATCCAGATCCGTAACGACAGGGGAGGGAGGAAACCTTATGCGCCAATTTTTATTGGTGGCACTTTGTGTATTGCTCATTTTTCCAGGAGTGTTTGCCCAAAGCGACCGTGGCACCATTACCGGCACGGTAGCGGATCAGACCAATGCGGTCATTCCAGGTGCCAGCGTCGTGGCCACGAATACAGAAACCGCCACGAAGTATGAGACGGTCAGCACGGAGACGGGGAACTACACGCTTGCACAGTTGCCCGCCGGCGTGTATCAACTATCGGTTGAGCTACCCGGGTTCAAGAAATACGTTCGTCAGGGCATCACGGTCCTGGTAGCTCAGACATTGCGTCTCGACGTCGCTCTTGCCGTAGGAGCGACAACCGACGAGGTGACGATTACCGCGGACGCTCCGCTGCTCAGGACGGAAAGCAGCGACGTGAGTCATACCGTCGCCGCTCAGAGGCTGGATGACCTGCCGATTCTGGGCATCGGAGGCACGCTGTCCGGAAGCGCCGGCATTCGCAATCCATACGCTCTGGTCCAGTTGATTCCCGGATCAACGTGGACACCCAACAGCCTGGTCCGGATGAACGGCACCCCCGCCAACACGCAATCTCTCCGGATCGAGGGTCAGGACGCATCCAATTCGGGCACACCCGGTGTTCCGGCTCAGAGCCAAGCCAGTGTGGACGCCATTCAGGAGGTCGCGATTCAAACCAGCAACTATGCTGCTGAATACGGCCAGGTGGGCGGCGGTGTCTTCAATCTCACGATGAGGTCCGGCACGAACAGGTTCCACGGGAGTGTGTACGACTATTTCGTGAACGAGGCATTCAATGCGGGATACCCGTTTACCAATGACCCGAAGAGCAATCTGCGGCCGCGCGCGAGAAGGAACGATTACGGCTTTACGGTAGGCGGTCCGATACAGCGCGACAAAATGTTTTTCTTCGGTAGCTTTGAGCAGTTCCGCGAGACGACGGTCAACAACAACCAGTATCAAACCGTTCCCACTGCGGCCTATCGCAATGGTGATTTCCGGGCGGCCATAACTCCAACTTCCAAGGTCATCGGCATCGATCCCCTGGGCCGCCAGATGCTGGAAGGCATG
>WNFR01020174.1_pt1 | contig 10909 bp, 5 predicted proteins | sample 5400221 | NCBI WGS metagenome assembly WNFR01 (sample SAMN13153357, study PRJNA577476) | soil metagenome | isolation source: 40 cm soil under Madrone tree | place: USA:California | collected 2016-06-14 | reverse complement strand
CGTTCTTACGAGTAGCCAATCATTTCCCAGATAAGGTTGACGGTCAACAAGAGCCCATTGACGGCTGCGTAGCTTTTTGACGATGAACTCATCCAGGTCACGATGAGGCAATCGTCTGCCATTGTTAAAAAGGCGCTCATGTGTGCTAAGTACGTCCAACTGGCGCTGGTACAAGATCCATTTGGGCGGAGATTGCTCTAGCTTTGAGACCAAGGTGTCAATGACATCCTTCCCGGACGTATCAAAAAAAGTCTGGACAAACCCCTGCCATGGCGGTTTAGCGCAATAGTAGTTCGCATAGGGTTCTGGAATTGAAAGCAGTTCAGAATTTGGCTCAGTGTTGACGACAGAGCACGTACGCTCTATGAAGTGATGCAAGTCCTTATCGATTACCATTGATCCATATACTGGATGGCGAACTACCAGACGATTTGAAAACATCGGAAATGTTCTGTAATGTGCCCACGCGCTTGGCTCTTCCGCTTTAAACCAGGCTCCGGATGCCGTCATCAGTAGAGCGACGGCCAAGAAACAGGATTTGATCCAGTCGCGCGCAAAAAACTCCGGCAAAACAACGGGTACTACTAAAAGAAGAATCGCCACTGGAGCATACAGCCCGAAATGATAACCGGCGGAAGACAGGGATCCGGCAAGAAGCAATGAGAAGGGCACGAAAACAATAATTTGCTTCGGATTGAAAAAAACCTTTCGATCACGACTCAGCAGATTCCGCACTAGTCGAAATGCCACGAACACAGCAAGGCCGTAAGCTGCCAGCACTAGAACGGCGGACAATGCGACAATAATCTCGCCATTCTTTATGGAAAGCCTCAATTCATATAGTGTGACGCAGAGAACGGTGATGCCAATCGCCGCTTTGATGGTCGAGTTTAGAATGTTCGATCGTGAAAAAGGCTTGAGAAGAAAAGTCCAACTCACGGCAACCAATGCCGATAAAAAGATAATAACCAGTGGCTTCCACATGGCTAAATAAGCCAGGGAATTCCAAGGCAGCAGAAATGGCCGGGTCAGCACGTTTGCAGCACCGCCTTTGGGCCCGGCCGCATGCAGAATAGTGTTCATGATGTAGGCTTGAAACGAATCGCCGGTCAGCCGAACGACGCTGGCAACTGTGATGATGGCAGCCATGGAATAGACAGTAATTAAAAGAAATCTTCTATTAATTGCAATGCAGAAAATCCCCAAAGCCGCGCCCAGGAATAGTGCTCCACCGTCAGTGATCCGGTTGGTAATGGCCAGCCCAGTCACGGCCCCCAACGAAAGGGAAATTGCGAGTTTCCGATGAGCGGTCTCATTCCTGTTTAAGTTGATCAACAGAAATAACGCTAACAAGGTGCAGATATCGGAGAGTACGTGAAAATCGTCGAAACGGTAGGCTTCAAAACTGATACAAACAAAGAATGCGCACGCAGTGAGAACGGCTTTTTGGAGATCTGTCCACGCATTTTCCCAAGCGAGCAGAAGAACGAAGACGGAGAAAACAATGAGATGAAAGAGAGCGGGGCCTCTCGATATCAGCCAGCCATTGCCCGTCAGTGACATCCACGCTCCAGTTTCCAGAACAAACAGAGGCTGGAAAACTACATGCATGTCCGAATACAAATGCTGTCCACCGTGGACCAGCGTCGCGTACCAGAACCACGCCCCATCGCACGCGAGCTGAGTATTTGCGATCATGGCGACGCCAAACGCGACGCAGGTAAATAATGTGAGCGCCTGTAAAAATGCGGTTTTGCGGTTCTTCGGAGCTATATCGGTCATGAAAGTTATACCGTCACGCGGCGATAATAGTCCGGGTCCAGGTTGGCGGACAATTCGGGCCGGTCTCTTCTCGCTAGAAAATGAAGGATACTGACGGAAGATTGAATGGACAATCTACCAAGAGCACACGCGAGATTGATGCAATAGGGCAGACGATGGATGGAATCGGGTGTCAATCTTTGGAAGCGATTATAACAGCCACATTTTGAGTTGGCAGTGCACGCCGGCTCGCCTCGGGGCGATTTAAAGACCGCTGAAAATTTGTATTTCCCGCGTTCTTCGGCAAGCACAGAATGTTTTGCCGTTACCTTTTTGTCGGACTATACTTCGTGAATGTTCCTGGGCTTCCTCCGGCGCCAACTCACAAAAACTGCGGTCATCCTGGGGCCTGGCAGCCCGTTTCTCCGCTTTTATTTGCGCAGCGCCTGCCGAAAGTTCAATGTGCAACTCCAGTTTGAGGACGACGTCATTGTCATGTCGAAAGGCCACCGCATCGTTCGTGTTGCAGCGGATCATTTCACATATGTTCCTGACGTCTCCCAGCACTTCGAAACGTACTTCTCTCAAGTTGTTCCTGAATGCCAGGGAGAGAATCTGGTTGTGGATTATTCCCGCCCTCGGTTGCAACGTTATGCGAAGTCCGGGATTGAGTTCGAGTTGAGTTCATTGGCCGAAGAAGGGGAGGCGCTGGACGGATACTTTTACTGGTACAAGCCCCGCCCTGGAGATCACGTTTTCGATATAGGCGCCTACTGCGGAGTAACCACATATCACTTCTCCAAGCTCGTTGGTCCGGAGGGGTGTGTGTATTCTTTCGAACCGGACCCAGCAAATTATTCTCTGCTGCTGCGCAATATCGAACGCCATCAACTGACGAATGTTGTTCCGCTGCAGATGGCTGTCTCAGCTTCTTCTGGAACAGCCAGGTTTGTGAGCGAAGCGGCGCTCGGCTCGGCTCTCTCAGCTCATCTGCCGCGGGCGACAACAGGAAAGGTAAAGACTGTTACAACTATTAGTTTTGCCGACGCTTGTACTCGATGGGGTGTCCCTGCGTTTGTAAAAATGGATATCGAGGGCGCAGAAATCGAAACGCTATCGGCGGCCCGATCCCTTCTTATGGACCACGCGATTCATTTTGCGCTAGACACCAATCATTGGATCCACGGCGTAAGGACAAACTCTGCAGTGGAGCGTTTATTTATTGATTGCGGCTATCAGGTTGAATCCTCAGAGAAATTTGGTTTTATGACGACCTGGGCCAGGAAAACGCCTTCGTAGTCCTTCAAGAGTCCTCATTTTTTTGCGTACCCTTAACAAATCGCGCTCAACGACAATCTGTGTGTGGCCGTCGCAGGGTGACGTTGTAGAATTCCAAAATCAACATGCACAACTACATGGTTTCTGATTTTCTTGGTGCTTTGCTGGCGCTGGTGCTGTTCCCGGTTTTTTTGTTTGTTCCTGGCTATCTCGCCGGTTGGGGATTGAATCTCTTTACATTTCGCGAAAGAGACCTTACGGAGCGAAGCCTGCTAAGCGTGGCGCTCTCCGTATGCGTTACGCCGGTTGCGGCCGCTATCATGTCTCGGTTCATCTCCTTGAACCTTGTCATCGCGGTATTTGTTGTCTTAACGGTTGTCTTTGTCGGAAGTCTGGTCTATGAAGTCCGCGGGGGAGGAAATGGACTTGAGATTCGCTGGGACCGGACAACAAAGTTGCTGTCTGTCGCGCTGGCTACATGGGCCATTCTGGCGATTGTCCTCCTCATCGATATCCAGATCGGCGACCGACTCTATTTGAGTACGTCGGTCTTTGACCATTCTTTTCGGACCGCTTTTTCTCGCTCTATTGTGACCAACGGGATGCCTCCGGTGAATCCCCTTTTCGCTCCCGCAGGCCACGCGCTTCCGCTGCGCTACTACTACTACTGGTTTCTTGTGTGCGCGCTTCCAGCGAAAATGCTGGGCATTGATCCACGCTTGACCATCTACGCGAGCTGCGCCTGGGCCGGACTTGCGCTTGCTGCCATGGTTCCCCTCTATCTCAAATACTTCACGGGAGATCGCATACAGCTTCGGCGGAAGTCATTGTTGGGAATTGCGCTATTTCTGGTTACAGGTCTCGATCTTCTTCCCACACTGGTGTACCTGCTAGGGCCAGGCCACACCGTGTTTCCCGATATGGAATGGTGGGATGGAGCAGTGATTGGATCGTGGGCCAGTAACTTTCTCTGGGTGCCCCATCACATTGCAGCGCTCGTCGCCTGTTTGATGGGCTTTCTACTCCTCTGGAATGTTTCCCCCACCGCTAGTCTGGGCGATCGAACGAAGCCGTCAGCGATTGCCGCGTTGGCTTTCGCCAGCGCCGGTGGCCTTTCAATTTATGTGAGCTTTACTTTTGGCGTATTTCTCATCGGCTGGAGTCTTTTTGTACTTGTGCAACGCCGATGGGCTGAACTGGCGATGTTCGTAGCGGCAGGAATCAGCGCAATTGTTATTTCCTTACCCTACTTGAAAGAGCTGCATATGAGCGGATCTGGTGGGCAGTTTGCCGTGTGGGCCCTCCGTTGGCACACCGGTGATAGCCTGGAACTGCTGGGCGTTCACTCCAATCTGGCTAAGGATATCGCCTCGGTCCTGGAAATGCCCCTGATGTATTTGCTCGAGCTAGGGTTCTTTTTCGTGGTTGGCGTCGTGCAGCTATGGAATGCGTGGGCTCAACGTAAGGCGCTCCCTCGGTTTGAAGTGGCTTTGTGGATGATGTTGGGCGCTAGTTTATTCATTGCTTCTTTCCTGCGCTCCAGCGTGATCAGTGCAAATGATCTCGGGATACGCAGCGCTCTGCTGATGCAGTTTGTTCTTCTTCTTTGGGCGGTGCCCCTCGTTTACGATTGGTCAGCTACTCATGGCGAGAGCCTGAAAGGCGCAGTGAGATCGCTGGTTAGACCCTGGACACTTCGTCTCCTGCTTGTCCTGGGTGTTTTGGCCACTGTTTACCAGGTGATTGAGAGTCGCGCTTATGGTTTCATACATGACAACAGGGCAGGATCGCCAGACTATAGAGTGCCCTCGAAAGACTCGGCGAGTACGGACTATGCCATTCGCGATGCTTACGAAGTAATCGATAAGAAGTTGCCTAGCAATGCGATTGTGCAAGCGAACCCCTGGGCCCACAGATTTTATCCCTACCCCCTATATGCCTCCCGGCGGGCGATTACCAGCGTGCCTGAATGCGGCGTGGCTTTTAGCAGCGTCAGCTACGAACGTGACTGTAATGTTTTGCAAAGGTCAATGGGCATGGCTTTCAATCGTCCCGATTGGCTGCCTACTAAGTTCGTGGATGCATTTTGTAATCGATACTCGATTGATGCTCTGCTGGTAATATCCGACGATCCGATATGGAAGTCCCGGGAAACCTGGGTCTGGCAGCGTCCGACATTGGTGGCTAATCAGTCAGTGCGCGTTGTCGAGTGCGGCCGCCGCAGACAGAGATGAGTTCTTTCCGCTGAACAGGTTCCTAGGGTCCACGAAGTTCTCACGGTTACCGCCTCGGAAAGCAATAACAAACTGTGTCAAATCCATCCAGCATGTGGCTGCGCATTGTGAGCAGGGAGCCGGGCAGAAGTTCATTGAGCAGCAAAGGAATACGCCAAAGATCGTCGGGGCGGTGATATACGCAAATGGCCAGATTAGGGCGGCATCGGCGCAAAGTCTTAGTTGCTCCCACGAGAGCGTCAACCTCGCTGCCTTCAATGTCCATTTTTATAAACGAAGGATTCTCGTCCGCCAGAAGCTCGTCTAAGGTGGCGCACTCAATCTGTAAGTCGCCTGACTCGGAAATGGAGGAGCTCGCGCCTGAGGATTGCATACGCGCTGTTTCGCGTTTCGCGCCTACCGCGGTGCATTTCAAGACCACACGATCGTCCGTGACGGAAGTCGCCAACTTGCGAAAGTTGCGTTCATCCGGTTCGAAGGCCAGCAGGCGGCGAAAACGTCCGCCCGAAGCCTGATAAAAATCGCTGACCGTGTCACCGTTATATGCCCCACAATCCACAAAAACCTCGTCTGGGGAGAGTTGGACAATATCTTCAGGAAAATACTGAAGGCCAGGGACCGGGTCGTGCAGAGCCGTTGCATCGCCGGACAAGTGGAAGTGCAGTTGGCGGTCGAATTCCTCCTGACCGTGCTTGTCCAGCAAGTCCCTGGCAGCATTAATGAACGAAAGCTGAACAGAGAGTTTCTCCGGTAATTCCCAGAACATGTTCGGCAGGAAGTATTCAGGATATCGCCAGAACAAAGGGATAAAGCCGGTGACCTCTTTGCAGCCGAGACTTCGGAGTGTCGAGGTGTGGTGACGCAACCCCTCAGTTTTGCTGGGATGCCAGATAGCAATCACGAAGAGGGCATGAGAGAAGGAAGACACGGCATTCGGGACCGACAGGACGGGGATGCCTTCGACTTGGGTGCCCCATAAAGCTGGGTTATTGTCACAGAAGGCAAGCGGCGGGTATCCCAGATTCCGCAAGACAGACGCAATCTTTCTACCCAGGCCTCCGGCACCAAAGATCACAACCCGTGCGCTGAGGTCCTGGGGCAGAGTCCACGCGGGACGTGCCAGCATGGCGATGTACTCGCCGATGATGCCCATGAAAACCATCTGCAAGGAGCCGAAAAAGAAGAAGCCTATGACCAACGGAGCTATGCCCACGGAGAATTGCCGCCAGAACACCAGCTTGTATACAAGATATGCAAAGCCTGTGAGAAAGGCGAGCAGTGAGCCGGCAAAGCCCGTGAAGGTGACAGCACGCAAGGGAACTTTGGATAAAGACGTGATCCCCAACATGGCCAGATCATACAAAGTAAAAAAATTGTTTTTTGTTTTCCCGCGTTTTCTTCTCTGCTGTTCGTAAGAGATCTCTGAGTGCGTGAGCCCAATCTCGGCGATCATTCCTCTAAAATAGGGATAAGGGTCACGGAATTCTTTGATAAGGTCCATGACCTTCCGGTCATATAGCCCAAAACCGGTGAAATGTTCGTACGGCTCAATATCCGAGAGCTTCCGTACCAAGCGGTAATACAAACCCCGCAATAGATACATCAAGCCGTTTTCTTTGCTGCTCTTTTTGATAGCGATAACGATGGGAATGCCTTTTTCCCACTCTGCGATCATATCGGCCAGCAGTTCGGGGGGGTCTTGCAGATCTGCCATTAGCACGATCACCGCATCACCCCGTGCCTGGAGTACGGCATGCATAGGAGAGCGTAGGTGTCCGAAGTTACGCGTATTGCGGATCACCTTCACATTTCTGTCTTTCTCGGCAATGTGTTTCAAGATGGAGAAGGTATTGTCCGTGGAGCGGTTGTCGATGAAAATATGTTCGTAGTCGAACCGGCCCAGGTGCAGGAAGAGCGCGCGCACCCGGTCGTACAGCTCTATCACGTTCAACTCTTCGTTATAGCAAGGTGTAACGACGCTGATGCTCTTCATGGTTTGAGTCTTCGCGGATTCCATTCGAAGCAAGCGCTTCCTTCACAGTCCACGACCGTAAATACGAGCAGTCAGCGAAGGAATCTGGGCATAAGGACTATCAATGGATTCGATCATAATGGGCTCGTCTTTCTTGACTTGCCGCAGCAGAACTTCTCCCCGCATTAATTCTCGGCAGGAGATCTGGCCTTTTTGCAATGGAATTGCCAGATAGACGTCATCATCTGTCAGCGCATGCCCTGCGGGCAAGTCTCGCCTGGCATAAACACCACGGACTAACGAATCCAGATAGGAGATTTCTTTCTGGGGAGGCATACGTTTTTGCGTTCCGGGCGCCCCGCACATCTCCTTGGCCTTTTTGAATGCTTTGAACCAGGTATCAATCTGCTCCGGGAGTGAGCAATAGGGAGTCACCTGTATTCCATCTGTTGCAGTATCAATGTGCCGCTCAAAGGTCCGTGCGCCTTTCGCGTACGCCATCATGATGGACGAGGTCCAATCATGGTATTCATGCGTGGAATACCCGATAGTGTGTTCCGGGTAGCGGTTGCGGAGAAAATCAATCTGATTCAGTTCCAGCTCGTGGTCTTCCGACGGATAAAGCGACACACAATGATTGATGGCAAGTGGAATGTGTCGCCGGCTGAAGAACGTGACCAGGTCATCGATATCTTTCAGCGACGTTCCACCGGTCGAGACGATTACCGGCTTTTTTGTAGTAGCGATTTTTTCGATGAGGATCCAGTCATTGATGTCCGAACTGGCGATCTTGAGAATTTGAACGCCAAGATCACAGCACCGGTCGACGGACGTCTCGTCAAACGGAGTTGCCATGGAAATGCATCCTGCTTTGCGAATTGCATCGACGAGGGTTCCGAGTTCTTCGTGGCTGAGTTGAGTGTCAACCGTCTTCTTGATGTATCGGATATCGTGACGTCCCAAAAAATCCTTGTGGATAAAGCTATTGACGTCCCGGATTTGCAGTTTAATCGCGGCGCGAACGTTGTTGAAACGGACAACTTGCCCGAAAGTGGAAATGATTTGCAGCCCACGGTTCTTGTTGCCGAGATGGTTATTTGCCAGCTCTAAAACGAATAAATCTTCAAAAATATCTCGGTTCATTTCTGTCCAATTTCGCAGCTACGTTGCATGCTCCAGCCCTCACGCTCCAAACCAGACCGTCTGCACGTGCCGGAATGCCTATCTTCGCGATGAAAATATGCCAAATTATATCGTGAAATTCCTGGGTCTAAGGTCATTTCGATACTTTGGTAATCACGTTCTCTGTTAATTCAGCTGGTTCCAGAAAGGGATACATGTCCTCAAGCGCAGGAGTTTCAATCGTGCCATCAGGGCGCTGCCGCGATTTGATCCGCGGTTCAAATTCCTGATTGGGATCTAGAATTACGTCTATAAGAGTGGGTCCGCTTTGTGCCAACACATCCGGCAGTCGCGTAATCTGATCAGCGCGGTCAATACGAAGGCTGGGAATTCCGTATGCCTCGGCAAGCCGGGCCATGTCAGGGAAGGTTACACCGCTTTCTGCTCCTTCACCTACAAGGCGGCCAAAGAAGTTCGATTGCGTGCCGCGGATGGATCGGTATCCAGCGTTGTTCAACACGAATATCTTTATGGGAAGCCGGTGATGGACAATCGTCTGCAATTCCTGCAGGTTGAGTTGAATGCTGCCGTCTCCGGCAAGGCAGATTACGCGGCGTCCATTGCGAGCAAATGCGGCGCCGACCGCCGCCGGCAGGTCGTAGCCCATAGACGCCGCCCCCGAGTTCGAAATAAGGCGTTGGCCTTTCTTCAAGCGTAATGCCTGGAAGGGAACAATACAGGCAGTTGCATTGCCGCAGATGACCGCGTCGTCACTCGCCAGCAAGTCGCCAAGTCTCTCTACGAAGTAATACGGATTCAGCGGAGGTCCCGCTTTACGTTGTCGCGGCTGCACAACCGGATAACGTGCTACTCGCTCGCGGCACCATGCCAGCCAGTCAGAATGTTTCGGAGTATACCCTGTCTCATTGAGTTGGGCGGCGAGCTCCTTCAGGAATAATTTCAAATCGCAATGGATGGGCAGGTCTGGCTTGACAGTTGGCTTTTCGAGTTCGGCTTTATCCACGTCAACTTGTATTTTGTACGCATGGGCTGCAAATGACTTCCAGTTGTAACTCACCTGTCGTATGTTAAGCCGTGATCCCAGCACCAGCAGCACATCAGAGTTTTGCACGGTAAAATTGCCGGCCCGCTCACCGATGGTTCCGGGCCGTCCGCAGAATAACGGATCGTCTGAGGCGACCAGGTCATGTGTCCAAGCTGTAGTGACCGGAATCTGCAAGGCGCGAGTAACTGTGGCAAATTCATCCAGCGCATTTGCCAAACGTACGCCAGTGCCGGCGAGAATCACCGGCCTCTCCGCCGCGCGAATGCAGGAAATTACTTGCCGGCATGCGGACTTGATTTCCGCTTCAGGCCACTTAAGCTCATCCATCGCAGGGTCGTATGGGCTCAAACTGGACTCGGTTATTCGTGCTCCCTGTACGTCTACAGGAATATCCAGCCAGCATGGCCCGGGTCTTCCATGATTTGCCAGATACCATGCTTTTTCGAGGTGGTAGCGGATCGACTCTGGATCGTCAACCAGAACAGAGTACTTCGTAATGCCGCGGACCATGTTGATGATATCGACTTCCTGATCACCGAGCTGCCGCAGTGTGGAAGCGCCGGCAAGAGTCTTACAAGTCTCGCGCTTCACCTGTCCTGAGACGATCAGCATCGGGATGGAATCAGTCCACGCGCCAAAAACCCCGTTTAGGGCATTGATAGCACCTGGCCCTGTGGTTACATTCAAAACGCCAGGAGTGCCTGTGATTCGGGCGTATGCTTCTGCGGCCATCGCCGCAGCTTGCTCATGGTGTGTACACACATACTGCAAGCGCGGCTCATTTCCAAACGAGTCGTTCAGGTGCATGGCCCCGCCGCCGGTGAGTAGAAAAACGTGACGCGCACCCCAATCGGCAAGCTTCCTTGCGATGTAGTCGGACAGTTTGATCATGCCTTATGGCTCTCCAGAGCGGGACTAGAACAAACAACCCTCAGAACGCTCACTGAAATGGGGCTGTGTTTGGGTTCATGTATCATGTGTTTTTATGAGCAACTCTGGTGCGTCGGCAAAACGGACGACCGTCTCTGAATTCGCCGCTTCATACAAGAATACGCTGTCGCGGGCGTTGGACACCATTGACCTTGGTAATGTTGGCATAGCAATTGAGGTTCTGGCCGAAGCGCGCGCCCATGAACGAACGATCTTTGTGTGCGGAAATGGCGGCAGCGCCTCCACTGCTTCGCATTTCTCCGCCGATCTCGCCAAAGGAGCCAGCTTTCAGCGCGAGTCCCGCTTCCGCGTGCACGCGCTCACTGATTCTTTGCCGATCATCACAGCTTACTGCAACGACGTGGGCTATGAATCCATCTTCGTTGAGCAACTCAAGAACCTGGCTAAACGCGGCGACGTGCTTGTTACCATCAGCGCTTCCGGCAATTCACCAAACGTCCTGCGGGCTGCGGAGTATGCGAATTCCATCGGCTGCAAGACCATCGCGCTCACCGGAGGCGACGGCGGCAAACTCGGCGCCATGGC
>WNFR01007736.1_pt1 | contig 10911 bp, 9 predicted proteins | sample 5400221 | NCBI WGS metagenome assembly WNFR01 (sample SAMN13153357, study PRJNA577476) | soil metagenome | isolation source: 40 cm soil under Madrone tree | place: USA:California | collected 2016-06-14 | reverse complement strand
CTTGCTTTGACCTTTAATGTGACCTCACCCATGTGTAGCGGCGGGAGCACCATAATGCCTTTCGCGTTGGTCAGTCCCCAGTCCGTTTCACAAAAAAATCCGTCAGATCGGTTGGACTCAAGCTTAACCTTGGCGTTTTGAATTGGATTACCGTCCTGGTCAAAGACCCGGACATCTGCCCGGCCTGGGCCGTTAATAAACTTCGGCGCAATACCCATATTGGGGGCATCACCTGTCGAGTTGGTCTGTGCGAGCGCCACACCGAACGTCGCACCAACAATAATAGCGGCAGCAAAAAACTTGCGCATTTCCTGATCACTCCTACTTTAGAATTTTTCTGAACGAACTAAGGGTTGAATAACGAAAGTCGAACCGAGAGGAAGGGGCAATCTGGGTAACGCCTCAAAGCCTGGGATTCAAACTTCTCTTTTGCAATTGGGGCTTTGACTGGAACTCGAGCACGGGGCGAATCCGGTTCGGACCGACGGCTCTTTCGGATTATACTGCCTGACACTGCCGGTTGGAAAGCACTATCTTCACTATTCGATATCAGAGGAGCCGATGAAAAAGATAATTGTTTTGTTTCTCGTACTTTCGACCTATCCCAATTCGGGACTTTCACAACAGGGGAATCGTGGAACACCCCTTCCTGCTCGGTATGTTCTGGTCAAGGCCGGGCGACTGCTCGACGTCCGCAGCGGACGAGCGCTGGAAAATCAGGCAATTTTGATCGAGAACGACCGCATCAGTGCCGTTGGTTCGATCGAGGACATTTCGCGCACGGCGCCAAAGGACGCTCATGTAATAGATCTTTCAAAAGCGACAGTTTTACCCGGCTTTTCCGATTGCCATACTCATGTCCTGCTGCAGGGTGATATTACATCGGAAGATTATGACGAACAGTTGCTTAAGGAATCGATTCCATATCGAACTATCAGAGCAACAGTTGCGGCACGCTATGCATTGATGAATGGTTTTACTGCGATTCGCGACCTGGAAACTGAAGGTGCGATGTATGCCGATGTCGATCTGAAGACAGCAATTAATCGAGGGGTGATTCCCGGCCCGCGAATGTTTGTTTCGACCCGCGCATTCTCGGCGACAGGAATGTACCCGCTTTCCGGTTATTCCTGGGAATTGAAGATGCCGGAAGGTGTCCAAATCGTGGATGGCGCGGATAGTATTCGGAAAGCCGTCCGCGAGCAGGTCAAATTTGGCGCCGATTGGATTAAGTTTTACTCAGACCGGCGATATTACATTAAGGATGGAGCAATTCATTCCTGGGTCAATTTCACGGACGACGAACTTCAGGCATTGGTGACCGAAGCGCACCGGCTTGGGCACCGGGTTGCCGCACATGCGATCGGCTGGGAAGGCATCGATGCCGCACTTAGGGCCGGCGCGGATTCAATCGAGCATGGGGACGGACTGGACGAAGGCCTGATGAATCGAATGATCAAAAGCGGCACGTACTGGTGCCCGACAATTTATGTCGGTGTTTACGTGGCGGAGGGCCGTGCCGCAGCCGGTGCTCCGATCTGGCCGGTAATGCGAGACCTGGAGGCCAAAGCGTTTGGACTGGCCATACGGAAGGGAGTGAAGATCGCGTTCGGCACCGACGCGGGCGGATTCCCGTGGACCGAAAATGCTGCGAAAGAGTTCAGCTTTATGGTCCGGTACGGCATGAAACCGATGCAGGCGATTCAATCGGCGACGTTAGTTGCGGCAGAACTTTTGGAAAGGCCGAACGATATGGGTGCATTAGAGCCTGGCAAGTTTGCAGACATGGTGGCAGTCGCGGGTGATCCGCTCAGTGATATCACTGAACTCGAACGTGTTCGATTTGTGATGAAAGGCGGGCAGGTGTTTAAGGACGAGATGCCGAGGTAAAGAGAGAAAATAGACGCAAAGAAAACGTGGGACGCGGAGGCACGAGGGGGGCAGCAGCAAGAAAAAAGGAGGAATTCACAGGAGCGGTTGAGCGGATCTGAGGCTAACGTATGTTTTCTGAGGCAGCTTGCCTGCCAGGCGGTTTCGGGCGACACTGTTTCGGGCGGCACCAGGGATTCAAAGGAGATCAACATGACGTTACTTGATTTGCTCATCCTGCTTCTGATTGCAGGAATTTGCGGCTCGGTGGGCCAGGCAATCAGTGGGTACTCACGAGGTGGGTGTTTAGTTGCAATCGCCCTGGGATTCATAGGGGCTCTGATCGGTTTGTGGCTGGCCCGTCAATTGGGGCTGCCCGAACTCTTTACTGTTGATATCGGCGGCACAAGATTCCCGATAATCTGGTCGATTATTGGCTCGGCATTATTCGTTGCGGTGATAAGTTTTATCTCTCGGAGCAGGGCATGACGGTCGCTGGAAATATCCTGCGAAACAGATAGCAGGATAAGGGACGAAATCCCGATGTGACTTGCCGTATAAGCCGGCGAAGCCCCGGGGGAATAAAGGCCCTAAAGGACACGGCTACATTCATAAGGCCGCTACGCGGCAAAATCATGTTTTCCGTGTACTGAAGGACGTAACTACGCTCATAAAGCTGCTACGCGGCAAATCATTTTGAAGCTCACGTCAGAGCCTTCTCAAGAGATAAAACAGTTGCGTTACACGTTCTGCGGGAAAGAGCCAAGACACGTGGAGAACAGTCGACCGCGATTTCGTAGAAGCTTCTAACCTTCAGCGCCAGACGATGTTCACTGAACAGGACGCAGATGAGCGTTTACCGAAGGCGGTCGCATGCGCGTCATATTCACTATGTCATCAGATCAGGGATGTTGTGATACCGCAGGAGCGCGCCCTTCTTCTGTTAAGGCCGGGACCAGAATTTGAAAGTGCAGGAATGGAGTCGGGGCCTTATATTTGACAAGAACCGTCATGCCGGGCACGAGGTTGCCCGAGACCAGGAGATCCGTGAGCGGAAAATCAAGATAGTTTCGAACAACCTGGTTAATGCGCCGCGCCCCGTGCGTGAGATCCTGAAGGCCAAGCTTGAGCATAAAGTTCCTGGCCTCATCCTCAACGATGAAGCCTATTCGAGCCCTCGCCAGAGAGCTTTCTGTCTCGGCGAGTTGGCGCTCCAGCCAACTGATGATGCTCTGGTCATCCAGATTCTGGAAAACAACGATCTCATCGATCTGATTCACCATCTGAGCACCCAGCAGGTTGTCTATCTCTTCCAGTGCTACGACATTCTGTGTCGGCATCTGCGGATCAGCCTCGTTGTCTGGGGAGAAGCCTATGGTTTTGCGGGTAATTTGATCTGCTCTCCTTTTCGAAGTGGTGCACGTCAGTATTACAAATGAGTTTCGCAGCGAGAAGAATCCACCTGGGGTGAGAATCCCACCTCGCGCTAGTGCGTCGGCGAGAAAACCGCGAAATGCTTCCGAGGCTCGATCAACACCTTCGAAAACAACTATTGAAAAACCTAACCCGTTGCTGGGCCTCAGAGACTGAGATTGCCAGTATCCGCTGGCCAGTTGCCAGTAAAGATTCGAGAGTGGCTCAACACTCTGATTTATTTGTTGGCAGTTTACGGATATCAGCCGGTTCTCATCGCCAAAGAGCACGCGGGCAAATGAACGGACGGCGTATGTTTTTCCCAGGCCGACAGCTCCGACGAAAAGCAGGACGCTGAGTGGGCGGTGATGATTGCGCAGCCGAAGCATCCCGAGCGTGACGGCGCGGGTTAGTGCGGCGTTTGTATAATTTTGCCCGGTAACATTCTGTTGAAAGACACGTAGTAAGGACTTCGAGAACGTCATTGCAGAGAAACGGTTGGGCTCGTAAGATCCGAGCCCAACCAGAAAGCTCAAATCATTTCAGAAATCAGCGCCTTGAAGGCCCCGGCTCCTTATGACGCTGATACTTAGGCAAAGGGAATCTGTCTCCCTGCCGCGAATGGCGATCCATATCCCCCACCAACCCCGGACATTCCTGGGTAACCTCTGAACGCCTGTTCAAATGGATTTGTTGCAAATTGCTGAGCCCGTAAGAGGAGCATGTAGGGATCAACGTTCTGCCCTATCAACGGTGATATTCCTCCTGCTAAACCTGCCCGTTGCGCTTCGAACGGCGACGCCCCGATAAGCGACCTGATTGGGCCCTGCTGCGCCAAACTCTGTGCCAGCAGCATGCTCGTAAGGGGATCTGGCGCCTGGCTGGGGTAGTTAAGGGCAGATGCGAATGGAGTGCCCATTCCACCTGGCGACGGTATACCCATAGCTAAAGCCTCAGGTCTTTGCAACTGCGTCCAATGCTGAGCGATTTGGGGGTTGAGTGCTGCAAGATGTGAAAGGATCGAGGGGCTAACGAATGGAGAAGGTGGAACGCCAAACGGGCTGATACCACCTAGCTGTTGTGCGGCGAAGGGTGACACGCCATATCCAGCGAGTGGAGACGCCATCTGGGGAATCCCGCCGAAGGCCGCACCGGCTTGCAATGGGTTCCAGCCCAATCCAGTCTGCTGAAACGGCACGCCGCCAAACGGCGCCTGGAACGGGCTCACTTGAGTAAACGGAGAAGGTGGAATGCCAAACGGGCTGATACCACCTAGCTGTTGTGCGGCGAAGGGGGACACGCCATATCCAGCGAGTGGAGACGCCATCTGGGGAATCCCGCCGAAGCCCGCACCGGCTTGAAATGGGTTCCAGCCCAATCCGGTCTGCTGAAACGGCGAGCCGCCAAACGGCGCCTGGAACGGGCTCACTTGAGTAAACGGAGAAGGTGGAATGCCAAACGGGCTGATACCACCTACCTGTTGTGTGGCGAAGGGTGACACGCCATATCCAGCGAGTGGAGACACCATCTGGGGAATCCCGCCGAAGCCCGCGCCGGCTTGCAATGGGTTCCAGCCTAATCCAGCCTGCTGAAACGGCACGCCGCCAAACGGCGCCTGGAAGAGGTTGATTGGAATTTGTTGTTCAAAAGGATTAGCAAACATAAGTCTCCTTATAAGTCTAAGTCATGGGGAGATATGCTTTGGCATGGATTCTCCAGGGCACGCCACGCAATCCTCCCTGTCGAATGCCGGACGAACCATCGGCCTAGCATTCCTTTTACCTTTCCTAGTGATTTCTGGCAGACTACGAACTTGGAGGCAGCTTTTTGTTCGCGTCCCCAGATCTCTACTAGTTGTTTCTGAGCCTATGACCTTCCTGCCGTTCTCTCGAATGGTCGAAACTCAACCATTTCTCAGCGGCAGAAAGGGATACATCCCCGAAGGGAATTGATAAAACGAATATGCATACGGAGCCGCAGGCAGCATTGGCAGTTCGTACCGGTTCGTCTGGAACTGCGACGTGCTTTGTGCCACGATAGACACGTCTCTCATCATCAAATTGAGCAACTCATGGATCTCCTGCAGTTTGTCGAGTTCCTCCTGTGACAGACGCAGCGCAGCTGTCTCAACTGCAGTCACACCGTGATAAGCGGCTCGAGCGGGAGTTGACATATTAAACCTCCGAACCAAGATTTATCCTGCGGCTTCTTTGCCCGTATCTTTTACGCGAGTCGCGGACTTGTCCCTTGCCTTCTGTTCCCCAGTTGCACGAGCCGCGGCCGCACCGGTTTTTGGCATTCTTAACACCATTACGCCGTTCTCGAAGCTTTTATCGAGATCTGATACGGAGACGTAATGTGGCAGCGGGATGATTCTCTCGAACGAGCCGTAAATGAGCTCCGAACTGAGGTATTGAGCATCCTCGCTAGCTCTGCGGAAGCGGCGCGTTCCGCGTACAACGAGAGTATCGTTGACTTGATTCAAAGTGACGTCCTCACTCGTAACGCCAGCCAGTTCAAGCCTGATTACAAATTCTTCCGGGGTCTCAAAAATCTCAGCCCGGGGAGTCCATGTGGGCATCTTCGAGAGCCGTAGCGAGATGCCGGTGTCAATCAAATACCGGTTTAGAAAGTTGATTTCACTCTGGACAAGACCTACTGGGTCTACCCCCTGGGGAAGAGGAAACCGCGGATTCTTTACATCGATTTTGGGAGCCGGGGATCCCGTCAATTGTTCATATAGCTGAGTAGCATCCGTGAGAACCTGGTCATAGGAATACATAGCCATCGCTCCACGCCATTTCTCTGGCCGACAAAAATTCAAATGCCCACCGTGCCTCTCTTTAGAGGGACAACAGCGGGCATCATCGCTTGGCGAGATCGACCAGCGTCGGTCGATTTCACGTTTAGCTTAAGAAAGCAAGCTTACACTGTGACAGAGCAATAAGTTGGCTCTTCAACGCGAATTTCAACTAAGAATCGTAAGCGTTATATACACCCATAGTTTTCGTTTGTCAATACCCTAACGTAGGACCCAAATGGTGGACCCAAACGGAGGAGATATTTCGAGCAGCGAAGCCCGGCATCACCCAAAGCAACCTCACGGACTCGAGCCTGGCGAATCAAGCTTTCTGCAGTCTCCCTGCTCGTTCCAGTAACTCGCTTGTTGAGATGATAGCCTTCGCAATGTCAACCATCGGGCGGCTTTGCTCCTGGCTCTGTCTTTGCATCAATCGAAACGCCTCAACCTCTGAGATGTTCATTGATGACATCAAAATGCCCTTAGCTCTATCTATTAATTTTCTTTCAGCCAGTTTGTTTTTTAGACCATCGATCTCGGCTTCGAGCTTGCTTTGCCTGGCCCGTTGCAATATCGCTGTCATCAATGCCGAATAAATGGCCTCAGAGTTCGCTGGTCGTACGAGAATAGACTGAGCCCCTGCTTCGAGAGCACGAATAGCCAAAGTTTCATTACAACTCTTAAGAAGAGCAAGGACCGGAAAGACGTGGCGGGCGCAGATTTTCCCGATTTGTCCCAACTGATTTTCAGTTCGGTCATCCACAATTATCACAACAACGGGATTTGCGCCTGACCTGGCTATAAACGTTTCAAAACTTTGGGCGTCGTTGAATGTGCCCGAAATCCGAAAGCCTGCAGCGACGACATCGCTCGCAATGCTCTCGCAGTCCACCGATTCACACCCCAGGAAACAGACTGTTTTGCTTAAGGAAACTTGCGCCTGGTGACCCATTTTGATTACCTCTTGATGATTGCGGATGAACCCTACGTGATCGAATACGCGGTTCTTGCGACGATTGCTGTCACGTTAGAACGTATGAACAAATCGCACAAGATATATCTGTAAAAGTTTCGAACTTTGGATCGAAATGAATTGCTAAGCATTGTGCGATCTAATTTCCAGCTTATGGCAGATGCGGCGCCAGTAATCTACGCCCGTCAGGTAACTCCTCGCGACTAATAGTTGCTCTTGGACCGCCATTGTTCTATTCACCCGAGACTCAGGCGGTATTGGGGGCTGGTCTCATGAATAAAGGTAGGCATGAGCGGCTAAGAAACCATTCCCTCTGAATGGCGGAAGGCGCTGCCGAGAGTTGAAATCCTTGTGAAACGGTAACAATAAAAGAACGGATCGTGCCGACTGTGTTCACGGCACTCGCAACTCGACTGTGAGTGAAACGCGATCGGGAAGGGGGCCGCAAATCTCGCGATGGCTCACCATCACGACTCATCTCTGCTAACGCAAAGAAAAGTGTGCTTCCGGAACAGGTAAGGGAAGCCTGTGATGAAACACAAGAATTGCTTGCGAAGGCGAACATTAACAACCCAGGTTCTTAATTCACGCCGAGATTAGTTTACTAACCCGAGTATGTCAACAACCTGGGTTAGAAAGTTGAATCTACGCGTGGAAAGGGCGAGGTCTCGATGCGAATCGTCCGGGAGAAGGGAAATAGTAATCGTAAGAAATTGAAAATATTGGAATCCGCCACTCTTTAGGCCTACAATCAGCCCGGAGGCCCCCAGCGTTCCAATGTACGTGAGACCGCCTTCCCCACTGCGTCACGTGCCTCTCGCCGGTCGTAACACCGCGCCAGGAATGCGTCGTATTTTAAGTGGACGGTTCCGAATCGCATCAGGTAAACTTCACAGACGTTACCCCGGTTTGATTTGTTTAAGAATAAGGCCGTGCCGAAACATGGGTTTCGGTGGGAGGGGAAGTGTCGTCTTATGGCTGTCGGTATTTTCGAAGATTTGAAACAGGAAGCGATGCCCGATCTTGCTTCTCTGAGGAGCAGGTATCCACTAACGGTCACCGCGGTTGGATCCCTCCCCGACCGTGAAAAATGGCTTAAACGCATATGGACGACAGAAGAACGGTGGAACGGGCAGTTTCGATCAAGCACTTCGTTGGAAGAGGCTGTCATTCGCGGTGTCCCACCGGCTGACCTGAATATCGAAGGAGAATTCGACGTTATATACGCCGGGGGTGTCTCCGGTCTATTGCACGGGTGTGTCATGGCGTCGAAATTCGAGCGAGACGTAATGGTTTTTGCTCAGGAATCGGTGAGCTCGGCAGAGCAGGATTGGAACGTCTCGGCCGCGGATTTGCGGGAATTCGAGCACATCGGGATCTTCAGCAGCGCAGAAGTGGAGAGTGCTGTCGTGAACCGCTATCGCTCGGCATTTATGAAATTTCACGATGCGTCGTCGAGGGTGAAAACCCCTCCTCTTTGGGTTGACGGCGTGCTCGACATCGCGTTGTCGGCGGAGGTTCTACTTTCACTGGCGGTTAAAAAGATTCAGAACAGTCCCACGAATTCTATGGTAGCGAGTGGGCTAAAGTTCATTCGGTGCTGGGTTTCTAAAGAGCGCGCGGTCGTAGAGTTGGAAGACACCCGAACTCGCCGCCGCATGGGATTTGCCACGAAGCTATTTGTGGATACAACGGGTCCCAATTCAACGGTGTTTCGGTTCCTTAATGGTGGGAGGGCCGCCACACACGTGATGCCAACTGTGGGAACGATCGCAAAAGGCTTTGCGCGCGGGAGTGATTCGGACACGGTTGACTTCAACGTTGGCGAAATCCTTGTCAGTAACGAGGATGCGATCGACCATCGTCAGTTGATGTGGGAAGGATTCGCCGGCAGCACGCAAAAGGATGAATACAGCACATACCTGTTTTTTTATGACGCGGTCGATTCTGCTGCAGACAAATCGCTGCTTGGATTGTTCGAACGGTATTTCGAAACATTGCCGCAGTACAAGCGAAAGGGCGCTTATTGGCGCGTGGTTAAACCGGTGTTTGGGTATGTGCCGGGCCTGAGTGCCCAGAGACGATCGAGCCAAACCATCACTGCCATGGATCGCGTGATGCTGGCTGGTGATCCTGGGGGGTCGTCAAGCCCGTTATCGTTTTGCAGTTTCGGAAGGGGCCTCCGCACGTTGAGACAATTCACTGCGCTAACGAACGAAGTGCTTGCCAAGAACTTTCTCGATGCTGCTTCGCTTATGCAAGTGAGCAGGCTAGAGCCGCGCGTTGCACATGTGGCAAATCTTGCGGAACTGCTCCGCCCAACGATCAAGAGCGCGCCATTCACAGTCAATGAAACAATGAACGCCGTAATGGGCGCCCTTCACTCGCTTGACGGGAGAGTACGGCGTGAACTCTTTCAGGACCGCATATCCTTTAGTGCATTGAAGTACCTTCTTAGCCGCACCGCGCGATTGTATCCGCATATTTTTCAGCGTCTTCGCGAACATCTCGGAGTCAAGGGGACGTTATGGTGGTTGCGGGATATTTTGGACGCGGCCTGGAAAGAGGGTCGGGAACGTAAATAAGGCAGATGTTAGATGTTAGAGGTTAGATGTTAGTGAAGGCTGCGCGCTGGCGCGCGAATACGTTTAATTACATCAGGCAGGGTGGCTCGCGCTGTATGATGTCCTCATGATTAAGGGCTTAATTCAAAACCTGCGGACGGACCTGGATCCGGTAATAATCTCAGCTCCTACCTTGAGATCAGGTACAACTCTGTTACAGAGGTTGCTCTGCTCGGCCCCTGGCTGTTTGATATTTGGCGAGGGCTGTGTACTGGATCTTGAAATGCTGCTGAGTGTTTATATAGCGAAGTCGATGACGTACTCGTCTAATCAGCAGAGATTTGAGGGTGTCAGACATCGAGTTGTCGAAGACGAAGACGACGGCTGGATACCGGACCTGATGCCGGATCTGGATGGATATGTTGAGGCACTTGGGCAGGGTTGCTTTTCCGGTCTGGATTATTGCCGGACTTATGCGCAAACCAGGGAAAGACCAAAATGGGGGTTTAAGTATCCCGGACTGCAACCTCACATACTTGAGACCATGCTGAGCGCAATGCCGTCAGCCAGGCTGATCTACATCTACCGCGATATTGTCGATTGCCTGAGATCGGCAAAAGCGAAACAACTCGTTGCAACAGACGTTGGAGCGGAATTATTCTGCCGGTCATGGGCAAAAAATCTAACTCATGCGAGAAGCATAGCCGGCAGGCCGTCAGTGCTATTGATTAACTATTCCGAGATGCTTGTCGAACCTGAGTTGTACATTCGCGGGATCGAAGAATTTTCCGGAGTGGACGGGATTAGAAGAGATATCCTCGGGAAGAAAATCAATAGTTCCACCGATGGAAACGCAGACGAATACCTCGAGCCGGCAGTGCTTACGGCAAATGAGATGAGAATGATCGATGGCTTGACGTCAACGCTGAGGAGTTCGCTTTTTCAGTCTGATTAAAGATTCGATTGGCGGATTGTCCTGGTGCGAGATAGCTTTGGTACACCTAAAAAATCAGCCGCGGATTAACGCAGTGCGCCTTACAGCCGCAACCAAAGAAGTCGGTGTGGGAAGTATGTGTACAAATATACCCAGGCGCGATTTGCAGCATTTCCGTCGCCCACATTCGTGGGCTCTGAATCTTTTGCGAGGTGACCCGGGGTTCCTGACGTCACCCCGGGCTAAATTCCTACGCCCCATCCGGGGCTAAAAGCCAAATACAAACTTCTTGTTAAGAATACAAGGAGTTAAGGATTTGCATTGCAGACAAAGCGCGGATCAAAACCTACTAAATCGG
>WNFR01007735.1_pt1 | contig 10911 bp, 8 predicted proteins | sample 5400221 | NCBI WGS metagenome assembly WNFR01 (sample SAMN13153357, study PRJNA577476) | soil metagenome | isolation source: 40 cm soil under Madrone tree | place: USA:California | collected 2016-06-14 | reverse complement strand
CTTTGGGGGGATGATTGGTCAGCAGCAGGATGCGCCTCAGTCCTAATTCGTGGAGGATTTGCGCGCCCACACCGTAATCGCGATTGAGTCCATATCCGGTTTCGGCGCTGGCTTCGGCTTTGCTGAACCCGCGCTCTTGCATCAATGCGTACGTGCGCAACTGATGAATCAAATCCAGGCCGTGCTCGCTTTGTCGGAGATAAAGAACGACACCCTGGCCGGCTTCCGCGATTTTTTCCAGGGCGCGTCGAAGTTGATAGCCCGTATCGTCGATCGTTGAACCGAACATGTCGCAGGTCACGTTCTCAGTATGCACACGCACCAGCACCGGTTCGTCAATGCGCACGTCGCCCATCACCATCGCCAGGTGCACGTCGCCATTCACCGTGTTCTCAAAAGCGACTGCGCGAAACTTGCCATAAACAGTTGGCAGATCGGTTTCCATCGCTCGGCGCACCAAAACTTCTTTGCTGATCCGGTAGTGCACCAGGTCAGCGACCGTAATAATCTTCAGGCCATGCACCACGGCAAAGTCGCGCAGTTGCGGCAGGCGCGCCATGGTGCCGTCTTCGTTCATGATTTCGCAGATGACTCCGGCGGGATAAAGCCCGGCGATGCGCGCCATGTCTACGGCGGCTTCGGTCTGACCCGGACGAACCAGCACGCCGCCTTTCTTGGCGCGCAGCGGAAAGATGTGTCCGGGCCGCGCCAGGTCCTGCGGTTTCGTGCGCGGATCGACAGCAGTCACGATTGTGGTCGCGCGATCCGCCGCCGAGATTCCCGTGGTCACGCCGCGCCGCGCTTCGATTGAAACTGTGAACGCGGTACCGAGGCGGGATGTGTTGTCGGCCACCTGCGGCAAAAGATGCAGCTCGTCACAGCGCTCTTCGGTAAGCGGCAGACAGATCAGTCCGCGCGCGTGCCGGGCCATGAAGTTAATGATTTCCGGAGTGACCTTCTCTGCGGCGCACACCAGATCGCCTTCATTCTCGCGGTCCTCATCGTCCACGATAATGATCATTCGCCCCTCGCGAATGTCGGCCGCGGCGTCAGGTATTGAAGCGAATGGCATCTTTGAAATCTCTGGTCTCAAAAATCTCAAATTCGAGATCTTAAATGTGAGCTTGGGGCTTGACTATATTACCGCGCCGGCCACGATTTGGCGACTACTCCCCTTGGCCGCTGACTGATGGCCCTTCTCGGCGGTGTTGGTGTTTTGTGGCGACTCGACAATGGATCTTCCAGTCGATGACTTATGAAACATGATGAGCTATCTTAACTCGCCGTAACTACACCGGGCGTAGAGTGGGATTGAAATATCTTCAACCATCCGCGGAAGAGTCGAAACATTGAGTAAAGCGATCTTTCATCTGCCGGGTCATTCGCAGGGTTCGCAGGGGACTCTCTTTTGGAAATCGTTGCAGAAGATCTTTGCGCTGAGCTTCTTATTAGTGTTACTGCCTGGAGCTATTCAGATCGACTCAGCGTCGCGCACCTTCGCTGAACCGGACGCAGTACCCGCTGACCGAACCCCCCCTCAAATTGCCCCTCACCAAACCAAAGTTGGTAGTTAAGAAAGGCCGTCGAGAGCTGCTGCTGTATTCAAGCGACAAGCTGGTGCGTACCTATCATGTCGGCCTGGGCCTCAGCCCCGTGGGAGATAAAGTGCGCGCGGTCTGCGCGATGGCTTAATCAATCGCTCGCAATATGAAACGATCATGAGGGCCCTGAAAGCACGAAAGACTCCGCCGCAGAACACCCGTCTGGGCGGCGACATCTACATTCACGGCCACGGCTCGTCGAGCGATTGGACCTGGGGCTGTGTCGCGTTGGAGAATGAAGACATTCGCGAGTTGTTCGACGCGGTGAATGTTGGCACGCCTGTCACAATCCAACCGTGATCATTCCCAACTCTGACCCGATTACGCTGTTCGACCTGGGCCTCTCAACCTGAAAATCATTCCCTTCGCCGTTCGGTTATCGAGCGGTAACGACCGTTCGAATTGAAGGTTGACTGTCAACCTGACTGGCGGGACGGACTCTCAAATGTCAGGAATACAAAACTTGCATTTCCGTTATCGTCTTGCCCTCTATTGGCACATTGGTTGCTGTAAGCCTCGTGAGATTGGACTGAGTCAATCCAAAACGAGGTAACAACTATGAATATTCTAAGTGGTTTTTTCGGCGAAGATTTGGCGATCGATTTGGGCACAGTCAATACAATCGTGTACACGCCAACTGAGGGAGTTGTATTGAATGAGCCTTCGGTGATCGCGCTGAATAAATACAGCGGTGAGGTTCTGTCCGTTGGGTCACAAGCACTGAAGCTGCTCGGGCGCGAACCCAATGACACTGAAGTTCACCGTCCGATCCGTCGTGGCGCCATCGACAATTTTGAAATCTCTCAACAATTCCTGCGCACGGTGATTAGTCGCGTGCAGCACAAGGACCATCCCAAGCGCAGTCATTTGGTGATTGGCGTGCCGGGATCTTCGACGCCGCTCGAACGACACTCAGTCAAGGTTGCCGCCCGCGACGCGAAAGCGGGTCGCGTGGATTTGATCGACGAGGGATTGGCCGCGGCGCTGGGAGCCGGCGTGGAATTTGAAGATGAACAGGCCCGACTGGTGGTGGACATCGGCGGCGGCACGACCAACGTCGCCATTCTGGCGTCAGGAGGTGTCATCAGTTCCGTGAGTGTGCCGGCGGCCGGCAATGCGATGGACGAGGCTATCAGAGATTATCTTCGCGTCCGATACGCGCTTCAGCTTGGCGAGCGAACGGCCGAGCGCGTGAAAAGAGAGTTAGGCTCGGCCTCGGACGTCGAATCGGATAAGCAGATGGAGCTTGTCGGCAAGCAACTCGCGAATGGTTGCCCTTTGCCGGTTACCATCGAGGCCCGGGAAGTGCGCAGCGCGCTTGAGCCGGTGGTTTCCGAAATAATCGCTACGGTCCGCCGCGTGATTGAAGATTCGAAACCGGAAGTCACTGCCGACATTTACTACTCAGGCGTGATTTTGACAGGCGGAGGCGCACTGCTCCGCGGAATGGTCGATCGTCTGCAAAGTGATTTGAGCCTGCAGGTGACTATGCCGGACGATCCTTTGACGACGGTGGCGCTCGGCGCCGGGCGTTTGTTGGCCGAACCCGAAAAGCTGCAAAGGGCCTCGCTCAGACTCGACGTGCCCGCATGGGAAGACGCTGAGAAGTTGGTGGTGAACTGGTAGGCGCGGGGCACGTCTCTCGAGACGATTCCCACGCAGGCGAAGGCGAGCAAAACGTCACTGCGAAGTTTGCGGCGAATTCGTTGGCGAAGATCTACGAGAAGGAAGGCAAGAATGATTTGGCGAAACAACTGAAATGAGGAAACGACGCGCCATTCATCCGACAGGATTATTTGTCACAGCTCAGTAAGCGCCGTCAGCAGCTTCTCGTGAATTCCGCCAAAGCCGCCGTTGGACATGATCGCCACCACATCGCCTGAGCGAAGCTCGGAACTCAATCTTTCCACAATCTCATCGACATCGCTGATCGCGAAGGCGGGTTTACTTTGGGCGGCGATATCCTCGATCAACCTCGCAGTATCCAGCACGTCACCCTTCTCAGTAGCCTTCCGCGTATCGAAAACGCCGGCAACAATCACATAATCAGCGGGCGCGAAAGCCTTCGCATACTCCTGCTGAAAGACTGCCAAACGCGACGACCACGATCGCGGTTCGAACACCGCGACCAGACGTTGGCCGGCGTATCTGGTTTTTAGCGCGCTGAGTGTTTCGCGCACGGCCGTAGGATGATGCGCGAAATCGTCAATCACGATAATACCGTTGACTTCGCCGCGCACTTCACAGCGACGGCGAACGCTCTTGAACGTAGACATTGCGTCGATGATTGTCTGACGTTCAATGCCCCACGCATCCGCGGCAATAATTACGGACAGACAGTTGCGCACATTGAACTCGCCTATCAAAGGAGTCTGAAACTCGCTCCACTCTTTTCCTTCACGCAGAACCCGAAAGCGCGTCGTCCCTCCAGAACAATCAATGTCGCGTGCTTGCCATCGCGCGTCTTCACAGGTACCGAAAGTTTCGACCTGAGTAAACAGTCTCTGGCCCATTGACGCAATTACTTCGCGCACCAGCGGACTGTCCCAACCCGCGATCAAACGTCCGTTGCCGGGGACGGTATTCATTAGGCGGCGAAAGGCGAGTTTCACTGCGTCGATGTCTTTGTAAATGTCCGCGTGATCGAATTCAATGTTACCGACGATGGCCAGCTCAGGCAGGTAGTGCATGAACTTCGGCCCTTTGTCGAAGTACGCGGTGTCGTATTCATCGCCTTCGATAATGAAATAGTTGCTGTCCGTGACGCGCGAGCTGGCGCCGAAGTTTTGCACCATGCCACCAACCAGAAATGAAGGGTTCAGGCCCCCTTGATCCATTACCCAGGCCGCCAGGCTGGTAGTAGTGGTCTTCCCATGCGTGCCGGCCACCACCAGCGATCGTCGCCCGCGAATAAATTCTTTCTTCAGGACTTCCGGCAGCGAGCGATAAAGAAGCCTGCGATTGAGAGTTTCCTCAACTTCCGGATTTCCGCGCGGGATAGCGTTGCCGACGACCACGCAATCAGGCGCCGGGCTCAAGTTGTCTATCGCATAACCCTGGACCACGCTGATACCCAGCGAAGCGAGCATCGTGGACATCGGCGGGTAAACATTCTCGTCAGAGCCGGTCACTCGGTGGCCGCGGGCTTGCAGCATCGCGGCCAGCGAAGCCATCGCAGTCCCGCAGATTCCGATCAGGTGATAATGCATTCAGCTGGTAGAGTGGTGAACTATTTTGAGAAATTCCCTGCCAGATTAGGACGATCCACGAAATCACACGAACCGGAAATTGATTTGTTCGCGCGATTTCGTGTGATTTCGTGGATCAGTTATTGTTCACACCAAAAGAAAACACGAAATCAAATCAAGTCCTAAACCAGGGTCCGATATCAAGTCGCTAGCTCGCGGACGCCTTACCACCCTCTCCTCGTCCCAGACGCTGCGAAAAATAAGCGACTGTACTCTGAAGCCCTTCGCGTAAAGGAATCTTCGGCGACCAGCCGAGCAGTTTCTCCGCCCGCGCGCTGTCGGGCCGGCGTTGTTGAGGGTCATCCTGCGGGAGGGGGAGATATTCAAGTTGGATCGGAACCTTGCAGGCGAGCGCTACTTCATCCGCCAATTCCTTGATCGTAAACTCGCCCGCGTTCCCCAGGTTCACCGGATCGTGAACGTCGTCAACATTCATCAAACGAATCAGGCCTTCGATCAGATCGTCTACATAACAGAATGATCGCGTCTGTTCGCCGGTCCCATAGATCGTGATCTTGTCGCCGTGCAGCGCCTGAACGATGAAGTTTGATACCACCCGGCCATCGTTCTCGAGCATTCGCGGACCATAGGTGTTAAAGATGCGCGCAATGCGCGTGTCAACTTTATTCTGCCGGTGATAATCCATCATCAAGGTCTCAGCCAGGCGCTTGCCCTCGTCATAGCACGAGCGCACCCCGACTGAATTCACATAGCCCCAATACTCCTCCGGCTGCGGATGTACTTGCGGGTTGCCATAGACTTCCGAAGTCGAGGCCTGGAGGATGCGCGCGTGGACTCGCTTAGCGAGACCCAGCATGTTGATGGTACCGATGACGCAGGTCTTCACGGTCTTGACCGGATTGTACTGGTAATGCACCGGCGACGCGGGACAGGCCAGGTTATAAATCTGATCGACTTCGAGCAGGATGGGTTCAATCACATCGTGCCGCAGGAGCTCAAACCGCGGGTTGCTGAGGAGGTGCGCAATATTCCCTCGCCGTCCTGTGAAGAAATTGTCGAGGCAGATCACTTCGTTCTCTTCGGCCAGCAGGCGTTCGCAAAGGTGCGAACCCAGAAAGCCGGCGCCTCCGGTAACCAGGATTCTCAAGTTCTTAGGGGACTGCATCATCATGTTAAGTAAACCTTTTGGCGATTCATGGTTGGGAGACTATGGCGGCGCGCGGTAACTTTGCGAACATATCCTGGAGAAAGACTTCGAGACCTTCTCTCGGCGCCCAACCCAATTCCTGACGCGCTCGGCTGGGATCGACTTGAATGGCTAACGGTTCCGCCGTTCGCAGCAAATTCGGATCGACCATTACCGCGGGCTTTCCTGTGGATCGAAAGTAACCTCGGCAGGCGGCCGGATTTCCACCCTCGAGTTCCCAGTCCAGTTCGAAGCCACCGATTGTAAACGCGCAATCGACCAACTCCCAAACGGCATGCGTCTTTCCCGTCGCCAGGATGTAATCTCTGTAATTCGTCGCAATGTCGGCTTGCGTCTCTCCCGTCTGGCTGGCGCGAACCTCGATCTGCCGCAGAATTCTACACATTCCTTCCACATAGTCAGGCGCAAACCCCCAGTCGCGTTCAACCTTGAGATTGCCCATCATCAGCAGCTGCTGTTGCGCTAACTCGCCGCGCGAACAACTCATCAAGCCAAGCACGTGCCCCACAACTTTCCGCGAAAGGAAGGACTCAGGACGGCGGTGAGATTCATGATTTGAAAGTATGCCGCTGGCGATGCGCAAGCCATAGACTTCACGATAAGAGTGACAGAGAAGATGGGCAGCCGCTTTGGCGCTGGCATAGGGACTCTGCGGATTCAGCGCCGAGTTCTCGTTATAGATCTCAACGCCCTCGGGCGACATGCCGAACATGTCCGTCGAAGAAGCTTGATACAATCGCGAATCCGGGCTCTGGCGGCGCAGGCATTCAAGCAGAGAAGCAACGAAGTCTGCGTTTAGCAGCCATGTCAGTAGCGGCTCTTTGAACGAGCCGGAGACACTCGATTGTCCGCCGAGGTTGTAAATTTCCGCCGGCCGCTCGTGGGCAATCAAATCGAAAAGTGGCTGCGGAGCTGATAGTTCAACAGCGTGGACTTCGAGGAGTTTCGGTTCCTTCCTGGACTCACGAAGTCCGGCGAGATCCGCAGGACGGCGCACAATCGCATGCACTTTCCATTGCTCGTCCAGCAGTCGCTCGGTCAGGAAATAGCCGTCCTGTCCGGAAGCTCCGATCACCATCGCTGTCGTGGGGCTCGTGGCAGAGTCTTTCATACCAAATTCAAAACGCTCGCCCGCGACTGCTCAGGCACGTTGCGCCTTCCCGCGGGGTGAAATCCGTGGCTAACGATCCCAATGCACCGAAACCGATGAATGGGTGTGGTGTAGCTTCAGAAAGAAAACCGAAAGCTGTTACCAGGTGAAGAACATTAATTGAATTTACCCAAGACAAGAAAGAGCTTCAGTGTCACGAACTTTACGGCCTTTTCGAAGCGAGAAACCGTATATACCTTTCACCATACGGGTCGTCGTTGGGCTCGTCCGACATGATATTCACGCGGTAGTTGCGATCACGGAAAAACTCAACCAGGTCCACGTTACTAAAGTGATAAGCGTACTCGTTCACAGCGTTATTATAACTGTTTCCAATTTCGATCTTCTTGACCAGAAACTTGCGGCCTTCGTATTCGAGCACGTCGCGATGGTCACTCGGCATAGCCGGACCGGTGCAGTATCCTCCCAGAAAAATGTTATCCGACAGCGACATTAGGTTCTCGAAAAACAGGAAGGGAGCAAGACTGTGATAGTAAACGCCGTGGGCGAACGCCAAATCAAACTGGCCGTATTTCTGCCGGTCCGCGTTATGAAAATCATCCATGATGAGAGTCACGTTATCCCAGCCAAAGCAATAACGCGCGATCAGCGTTTTGATGAAGCTGACGGCGCGCGCTTCTATACACGTAACGCTCTCAACGCCCATGTTGACGAGTGCGGCGGTCTGCGCGCCCTCCATTGGCCCAAATTCTATGACCCGTTTGCCCGCCAGGGGAAAGGCCTGATTTAAGTCGCCAAAGAATTCGCCGAAGAAGTCGTTGCCGGTGTAATAAGACCCGATCTCTTCCAGCGACTCGACAGAATACGTGAGAGATGCTTGAGCTTGTTGGATGGTCGTAAAGGGGAGCGCCAACTCCTGAATGCCGATAACGTTGTTGCCGTGACGTTCCTTCATATCCTTAATTGTCCGCCACTGGCTCTCGTTCAACGGAACTTTGCAGACAATGATTTGTGCGTTTGCGGGGATCTCTCCTAATTCAGCGCCCTGCTGCCAACTCCATTCGATCCCTTTGACGACGCGCCGGCCGTGCTTGGTAAAGCCGGCATGCAGAAACTCAATTTCTTCAGAACTTCCCAGGATAATCAGCGGCCGTTCCGGCGAATGCAGGCGAAAAGGAATCATCTCGCGAAAGACAGCCTGGTTCCAAATCCTGGGAACCACCAGATTGCCTTCCACCAGTTCTATATTCCGGATCTCGCGACCTTTTCTGTGAATGTCGAGTCCGACCGTATTAAACGATTTCTTGATAGCGCTCTTGACAAACTTCTTCATGCACTGGCCTTCCTGATGTGTAAAATTCTATCCGGGTCAAATCCTCACCAGTTGCTGCTATTCGCGGGCCGATCGCGGCCGTGATGACAGTCTGGTCCGCGAGAAGCGTATGTACGTTTCGCCCGGGCGGACCGTCATCGCTCCGTTCATCATGCCACTTGCGTCGTAGTTTCGTTCCCGGAGATATCCTTGTCCCGCCTGGCTAAGAGCATGTCGTGGTCAACCATCAATCGAACCAGTTCTTCAAAGCCCACTTTGGGTTCCCACCCCAGCTCTCTGCGAGCCTTGGACGCGTCTCCCTGAAGATAATCGACTTCGCTGGGCCGGTAATACCAGGGATCGATTTCCACGTATTCCTGCCAATCCAAATCAAGATAACTGAAAGCCCGCTCTACAAATTCTTTCACTGAGTGTGTTTCGCCCGTCGCGATGACATAGTCGCCGCATTTCTCAGCCTGCATCATCAACCACATCGCCTCAACATAGTCCCTGGCGTATCCCCAGTCACGCTTGGCCTCCAGATTGCCAAGATAAAGCTTGTCCTGCAGACCTAACTTAATGCGCGTGGCCGCGCGGGTTATCTTGCGCGTCACAAAGGTTTCGCCGCGACGTTCCGATTCGTGATTGAACAAAATACCGTTGCAGGCAAACACGTCGTAGGATTCCCGATAGTTGATCGTGCTGTAGTAAGCGTAAACTTTGGCGCACGCATAGGGCGAGCGTGGATAAAAAGGCGTTTCTTCAGACTGCGGTACTTCCAGCGCCTTACCGAACATCTCTGAAGAAGAGGCTTGATAGAACTTCGGCTTGATGCCGGCTTCGCGGATTGCTTCCAGGATGCGTACCACCCCCACTCCGGTTACTTCCCCGGTGTACTCAGGCACATCAAAGCTAACCCGGACATGTGACTGGGCTCCGAGGTTGTAGATTTCATCCGGTTGTATCTGGCGCAGCACGGTGTTCAGCGAACTCGAGTCGTTGAGATCGGCATGAACCAGAAACAGCCGGGTCGAGGGTTTGTGTGGATCCTGGTAAAGATGATCTATGCGTTGAGTATTGAAGGATGATGAGCGACGAATTACGCCGTGGACTTCATAGCCTTTTTCCAGCAGGAGTTCGGCGAGGAATGAGCCGTCCTGCCCGGTGATGCCTGTTATTAATGCTCGTTTGGTCATTCTTGCTAATTTCCCTTTGACTTGCATCAACAACTACCGCCATCTGTGAATTATGAAATCTGGGCAGCTAACCGTTTTTAGATGGCCCTGGCAATCTGCAAAACATTCCAGGTAGTCTCGTCCGGCTCGCGATCGAAATCTGGAAAAGACCCCAACCGGATGAGTTCGAAGCCACTTGATTGAAGGTAGAGTTCTAACTCAAGTGGAAAGAAGTAGCGCATCAAGTGCGATTCTTCGGCGTTGCGAATCAGACGATCCCCTTCCAGAATCCAGAGCAGGTAGTCTACACGGCAGACATGACGTCGGATATCGAGCGTTCCCGAACTTACGCGCAGAGCCTGGCCGCTATCCGTCGGAATAACTTTGACTCGCTGCGAAGGGCGCTCGGCCAGAACTGCCGGGCCATACCAGACATCAAAGAGAAGAAGTCCACCGGCGGATAGATGCGCTCGTGCGGTCTTTAACGTCGAAAGTACGTCCTGATTACTTAGTTGATAACTGAGTACGGCGAACATGATCAAGACCGAGTCGAATGTTCGGAGCAGATCAAGATCGCGAATGTCCCCTTGTTGCAGCGTCAGATTCCTTGAGTCTGTCGGCGCCCCCGCCTTGTTGCGCGCGCGAGTAAGCATATCAGGAGAACGGTCCACTCCGGTCACTTCGTAGCCGCGCCCGGCGAGCGGAACCGCATGACTCCCGGTGCCGCATCCCAGATCAAGCACGCTGTGCACTCTCTGGTCGCTGTAGGTTCGAAACATTCTTTCTATGAGATCGCATTCCGCGGAATAATCTTTATTCTGATAAAGCGTATCGTAAGAATCCGCGTAGACTGGGCCAAACGGCTGGCTCATGACATGACCTCGTTTACAACGTCGCAGACACGTTCCAATTGATCCGCGGTCAGCGCCAGTCCAGATGGCAGATACAATCCCTGGCGCGCCAACCGCTCGGCGACAGGATAATGCTCGTCAACAAAGAGACCGCGAGTGTGTAGCGCCGGTTGTTCGTGCATGCCAAGAAAGAACGGGCGCGTCTCGATGCCGTGCTCGGCTAAGCTATTAGCGAATTTGACTGCGTCCATTCCAGTCTCCTCAGCGATGACTACACCATACATCCAGTAAACACTGCGCGCCCAACTTTCCTGAACGGGAAGCTGCAAGCCTTTGACCTGCTTCAACCGGCGATTGTACTCCTGGCCCATACGGCGCTTGCTCGCCACGATGTCGCCAATGCGGTGAATCTGAGCCACTCCGATCGCGGCTTGCATGTTGGTCA
>WNFR01013325.1_pt1 | contig 10913 bp, 13 predicted proteins | sample 5400221 | NCBI WGS metagenome assembly WNFR01 (sample SAMN13153357, study PRJNA577476) | soil metagenome | isolation source: 40 cm soil under Madrone tree | place: USA:California | collected 2016-06-14 | reverse complement strand
GTGCGATTGAAACACGAGGCGAAAACGACGGCGCAACAAGCAGAAGCCGTCTCGATAGATGTTGAGGCGGCGACCGTGCATCCAGGAATCAACGCGGCGGTGCAGGAGCCGTTTGATCCGGCGAGCTTGCCATCGATTGGCTCTATCACAGCCGATACGGATATCGTCGCATTTCTGAAATCTGACGTTCCGACTGAGTTAACGCGTGCTGCACTGCGCCGGGCCTGGACAAGCGATCCGGCCATTCGCGACTTCATCGGCATCGCGGACAACCAGTGGGATTTTAATGACCCGTATGGGATTCCCGGATTCGGACGGCTGGACGCAGCGGAAAGCGGAGTTACATTTCTCGCGCAAGTCTTAGGCACGCCGGGGGAGATGCCGGACCTGCTCGCGGAAAGGGCGACGCCCGTCGAGCGTGTCGCCTCGAACGCAGCTTGTTCCGAGCAGTCCGAGGCCGATCAGCATGCGCAGCTTGACGCTCGCCAATCGCCTTCCACCGATAGCATCATTTCATCGTGCGCCATGGCCGAAGCACGTGCGGGGACGGAGGCTGCACATGGCGTTGAGGAATACGATACGTCCTGCAGTCGTCGCAGTCATGGGAGCGCCTTGCCAAGGTAGTGCCGGGTATTGCCACTGTCGGCGATCGCTGCATTTTTGTAGGTCGAGCTAGGAACCATGCTGGAATCAGTCTCTCATGAGTCTTTCATGCCGAATGTCGAGGAGATCGACCGTGCCCGTGCGCAGGAATATGCGCTGTTGGCGACCTTGCTTTCGCGCAGCCCGGATTCGGTGCTTCTCAATCGCTTGGCCGATTTGCGCGACGACGCCAGCCCAATCGGAGTGGCGCACGGCGCCGTTCGCGAGGCCGCGGTGCGGGTGAATGAAGAAGGCGCGGCGCGGGAATATTTTGCCCTGTTTGCCGGCCTCCGAGAGGGCTCGCTCTTACCCTATTCGTCTCATTATTTGGCGGGGACGCTATATGGACGCCCGCTCGCGCGACTGCGGGAAACGCTTCAAGGTTTCGGTATCGAGATAGCACCCGAGCGCTCGGAACCTGAGGATCACGCCGCAATTCTTTGTGAAGTCATGGCAGGCCTTGCCGACGGCAGCATGCCAGCGCCGGCTGGCGCCGAGCGTGAGTTCTTTCGAGAGCACCTCTCGCCATGGATCAGACGCCTTTTTATCGACCTCGAACACGCTGAAGCGGCCGATTTCTACTCAGCTGTCGGTTTGCTCGGGCGAACCTTTGTGGATCTCGAAGCGGAGGCCTTTTCTCGCTCGGCCTGAACACGGTGTTTGTCTGTCGAATGCAACCTAACGACTTCGCTACAGATTTGAGGATTAGGAGAAAGAAGATGCGCGCCTTTGCCGTTGCTTGCTTGACCGCAGTCGTTATCGCTGTGGGAGCCGCTGCCATTCTTGACAACTTCATGCAGCAATCCGCTGCGCTGGCGTTCGCCGAACCGACTGCAAGAGTACGTTGAACCTCGCAATAGCATTGCCGACCTAGTTTAGGCGGTAACAGAGAGGTCCCACGATGCGCCTGCTGACGTCTGCTTTTGCGGCTATCACCTTGATCGTCGTTGCAACCTCCATGCTGTCGCCGCGAGCGCCTTCGATAGAACTATCGACGGCCGCCATGCCGTCGTTGGAGGAGTTCCATACGATGGCAGGCGTAAACTCCCCGTTCAGGATATCGACGATCAATCGCTGATCTATCCGATCGGGACGAAGCGGTAAGCAAGTTCATCCTCAGCTGCGGTGCGCGGTCTTCGCCTGGGCTTCGGGCCCTCTCCGCGATCGCCTTCTTCTGGCGCGTGTTCACTTCCGAGGAGCCCATCGTCGACCTGCGTGCCTTCGCGGACCGCAATTTCGCGGTTGAGGCAGCGCGTGCGTCGCGGCACTTCGCATTGTGCCAGGACCGGACATGGGTCCGGCGCGCCTTCGCACCCGGACCCACCGGTTGCATTTGTCGCCTCATATCAGACGCCGAACGCGATGCGCGGATTTTTGCTGAAAGAAGCATTGTCCGTTTGCGGAGCGGCGTACGCCGCAGTTCAAAGCGCAGCTACAAAGACCTCAATCGGCAGCGGGTGATCGATCACATAGCTGCCGAAGTTTGGATTGTGGCCGTCTGGCTGGGCACGTTGGTTTACTCCCCTCGCACGCGCCAACAGCGTATAACGGCCCGGTTGTGCCGGCGTGATCCAATCGTATTTCCAGCGGCGCCATGCGTGGCGGCTTATCGGGTCGACGAAATCGCCCTTCACCCACGATCCGCCGGCGTCGAGGCTGATCAAGATCTCGGTGACTTCGGTATCCCCGGCCCAAGCGGCGCCGAAAATGGTGTAGGGGCGATTGGGTTCGAGCATCTCGTAGACGCGGGGGCGTGCGATCTGCGACTTCAGTTTCATCTCGGCGAGCGGCCGGCGCACAGGTGTCCCCTCGGAATCGTCCCAATAGCCGTAGTCAGACGTCTGCCAGTAGCCCTGAAACGGCTGCGTGGTCGCAACGATGTCGGTCAGCCACTTGACCGACGCCATGCCGTAATGCCCCGGCACGATGGCGCGCAGCGGATAGCCATGATCGGGCGTCAGATCCCGTCCGTTCATCTGGTAGGCGATCAACACATTGGACTCCATCGCCTTCGTCCTCGGGATACTGCGGGCATAAGAGATCGGACCCGGGGGCTTTGCCCATTGTGCGCCCGGCACCGGCGGCACCATGAATACCCGGCTGTTGCCGGCGCATTCCAGCGTGGCGACGCAGGTCCGTGAAGGCATGGCGCGGATATCGGCGTAGCTCAGGCTTAGCTCGTTCCGCACGGCGCCGCTTATCGATAGCCGATAGGCGAGCGGATCCAACTCCGGCGTGGAGAAATGACTTCGTATGTAAAACAGCTCGGACGGCGTGATGAAGTCTTCGAGCTGATCGAATGGCATTTCCAGATTATTCGGGTCTTTTTGGCGGATGATCAGTCCAACGGGGCGCGTAGCCTTGCCGGACCAGTTGTCGGTTTTCATATCCATCGCAGACTTCTCCTGTCGGGTTTCGAAATGGGATCGCGCGGCAAGAAGCTCAAATCCGCGCGAGATTGATACAGAAAATCAGCACGGCGATCGCGAGCGCCGCCGAAATTAGCGACTCCGCGCGGGACTGCGGGATCTGGATAACCTCATCGCGATCGATCGCACGGCGCGTGCGCTCAAAGGCGAAGCTACTTCGTGCGATGATGGCGATTCCAATCGCAACCATTGCCAGTCCGGCATAGCGGGTCGCGACCGCGACGACCGCGCCGGCGTCTTGCGCAGGAAGATTGGGTATGCTTCCGCCACCGACTGCTTCGACAAAGACGTTCAGCTTGATGAGAAAAAATCCAAATGCCGCCACGGCCAAGCCGGTGCGTATCCAGGCAAGAAAGGTTCGTTCGTTCGCCGCGTGGTTCGTGTAGTTAGCGATCATTGAATCTCTCCTCGTATAAGGAACATGAAGCTCCGCGCAAGATGCGCGATCGGGAGTTATCCCAGGATCATGTTGGCCGGCCAATCATCGTGCGTTGTATTCCCACCGGTCCAACGCGGCGCACAGCTCTCACCCGCGACGCAGGTGCCGAATGTCCGATGACGACACGCGCCCGCCTTTTGTTCAGAGGAACTATAGTGCGCATCACGGTGCGCAAGCTGCGTCGCGAGCGCAGGTGAGCCGGTCAATACGATGAGCGAAACCGCAAACAATTTAGCTAGCGTTTTGCAACGCAGCTTTATGCTTTCTTCTATCACCTCCCCGTTCATCGCTTGACCTCCCGACTGACCGACCGGAGCGCAGGCGCGCCATTGGTTGGCTCCGTTTGCGTGCTTGCCAGAACGGTCATTAATGGATGCCATTGCTGCCAGGGCGATAAAGAATGGTCGCATTTCGTCTCTCCGTTCGTTTGTTGTCGAGCGCATGATGATGTTGCTCAACGTAGGACTCCCCACTTCAGCGATCCAACTTATTGTTTGCGTCGTTCCAATCGACACCTTCGATAGATCGGATCACCTCTGAGAATGGCTGTACTGGGTCGGTTCGGAGCACGACGCGGCGCTGTAATCTTTAGGGCGTTCGAGCTTGCACGACAGTGCCGGTCTTGTCCGGAAGGCCGGATGCGATCGTGGGATAGCGGGTGCAGTATCCTGCTTCCGTTCGAAACTTGACGAGTGGAATCATTGACAATGGCGGTCACGGGATTGGGCATAGAGCCGGCGCCATCGGTTGTTCCGCCGGCCAAGGTAAGCGTTGATCTATTAAATCGATTAGTTTTACAGTTATTATCTGTTAGATTGATCGGTAGAGATAACCGATATTGGGTTGGAAGGCCGAGGAGCCAACTCATGACCTTTATCTCAAGCACCAAACTTGCCGAATCGCTGAATGACGCCCGTCTCCATCCCACCATCCAACGATGGTCCGGCCGGAACCCCCGCGAATTTCTGTCGGGCCTGTTCCTGAAGTGGGTTATCGCGGGAGCGGCGTTCGCCATCAGACAGCTGCCGGGCATGGCGACGTTCAGTCCGATGATCCTGTCCATGGTGATTGCAATCTTGTTCCGCAACATCGTCGGAGTGGCGGCCTGGGCCAAACTGGGCGTGACGTCCAGTCTCCGCAGGCTGCTTCGTATCGCTACCATCCTGCTCGGGCTTCAATTGACTTCAAGCCAAGTCATCAAGATCGGCGGCGGAGGTCTCAGCATTATTGCGGCGACAGCGCGCGTCTGCTTCGCCTTTACCATCTGGATGGAGGAACTGGTGGGCGTCGAGCCCAAGCTCGCGCAGCTCATCGCAGCCGGAACGTCGATCTGCGGCGCATCGGCAGTCATTGCCACCAATACCGTCACCACTGCCCATGACGAAGACGTTGGCTACGCAATCGCGTGTGTAACCGTCTTCGGATTGGTCGCGATGTTCGCCTATCCGATCCCCGCCGATGCCAAGGCATGGATTGTCGCCGCGACGACATTGCTCTCGATTGCATTGGCGACGATGGGCTTAGAAATTAGCGTCGGCAAACTGACGGCGAAAGGCTTTCGGCCGGTCTTGCTCGGTGCACTCGCCTTGCTGTTCATCGCGGGCTTCAGCCTCACGCTAATCAAATTGATGGAGTAACACTCTATGACTCTGGAGCAGCTTCGTATCTTCATCGCAGTGGCCGAAAAGCAGCATGTTACGCAGGCAGCAAGCGAACTGAATTTGACGCAATCAGCAACGAGCGCCGCTATCGCGGCGCTTGAAACGCGTTACGCGATCAAGCTGTTTGACCGTGTCGGCCGTGGCATCGTGCTGACCCAAACCGGCCGCGACTTCCTGAATGAGGCACGCGAGGTTGTGCGGCGCGCCAAGGCCGCGGCGCAGGTCTTGGATGATTTGGCTGGCCTCAAGCGCGGCTCGTTGAGCCTGGCAGCCAGCCAGACCGTCGCAAATTACTGGCTGCCGCCACGTATCGAGACATTTCGCAAGGCCCATCCCGGCATTGATCTGCACGTGACGATCGCAAACACCGAGCAAGTCGCCCAGGCCGTCCATGGAGGAAGTGCAGACCTCGGTTTCGTTGAAGGCGAGGTTGACGATCCGTCGCTGGCTATTCGTAAAATGGAAGGCGACTCGTTGGCCGTGGTGGTCGGAGCGAGCCATCCGTGGATCGGCAAGGCGCGCATCACACCAAAGCTTCTGATCGAGACAAGCTGGATTTTGCGAGAGCGAGGCTCCGGCACCAGGTCGATGTTCGAGGCTGCACTCAAGAAATTTGGCATCAAGTTATCGGACCTTGATATCCGTCTTGAGTTACCATCGAACGAGGCCGTACGCACTGCTGTGGAATCCGGTGACTGCGCCACTGCGATTTCGGATCTGGTCGTAGTGCAGTCACTGGCTGCGGGAACGCTTCACCGCGTCAAGATTGATCTGCCTAAGCGCTCGTTTTTCGCTCTGCGGCACAAGGAGCGCTATGCGAGTCAGGCGGAAAGAGCGTTGTTTGCTTCCTTCCGGGTGTAACGCCGATCTTGCGCAGAGGCCGGTATCGTCATCGTCACGACCCTCGTGGGTCCTCTTGCAGACTATTCAGTTGCCGGCATTGATCGAAGCGGTGGACCAACACTCAAAAGAACCGATTTTCCCCGTGCTTCTCGGCGGCGCCAAATCGGTGCCACGCCTCGTGAAAGCGGAAGTTCCAAATCCATCATTCGGCGAACAAGCAGTCGCACCCGCATTGCGCGCCGATCATGGAATTTGCGAGGACCGCTTTGTTGCGCCGAAAGCGGAAGTTCGCCGCTGCAGGTGATTTCAGAGAAGTGCCCGATAAGCCGACGTGCCGGGAACATTCATAGTCTGGTCGGTCGGAAGAAGTTACGGGCTATGCCATACTAAGGGGGTTCGGACCTATAAAAGGGATTTGAGCGGCTGAAGAGTCACGAATTGGTTTCCCAGCGACGCGAACAGAGAACAAAAGGAACGTCATAATTTCGTGCTCGAGGTGGCTCGGGCAAGTTATTTCGGCAGCGTCTTCAAATAGGCGATAACGTCCTGCCGGTCTTTCTCGTTCGGCACGAAGTAGACCATCTTCGTGCCGCGGACGAACTTGCCGGGCCCCTGGAGATATTCGTCCAGGTTCGTTTCATCCCAGGTGACGTTCAGCCCCTTCATTGCCGACGAAAAGTTGTAGCCGGGCTCCGTCCCGCTCTTGCGGCCGACAACGCCAGCCAATGACGGTCCGAATTTGTTCTCACCCGGCTTGTTCGAGTGGCAAGCGGCGCAATGGGCGAAGACCTTTTCGCCGGCCGCCGCATCGCCCTGTGCATATGCCGTGAGCGGCACAGAAAGCGCCCCGGCTGATACCAGCATGATCAAGTAGCCCGCAGCGCGGATCTTGGTGAGGGAGTGCATCAGCAGACTCCTGGGTGATTGAGGTGATCGGAAGGAGTTGGTCGGGTTTGGCCTATTTCTCGCCCTTGACGCTGACCAGATAATCGAGGATTGCGTCGACGTCCTTGGGGTCGATCGGCGCCTTGTAGGCCGTGCGCATCTTGTCGACCTCGGCCTGCCATCGCACTTTCGACATCGCCGGCTGATTGAGCACCATGTCGGCCGAGTGGCAGGCGAGGCAATTGTTGTTGATCGCGTCCGCGTCCGGCCCGTTCGGAAACATGTCGACGCCGGGCGGCAGATCGACGCTGACGGATTTCAGCGACAATTGGCTATCGGCCCGCGTACAAACGGGCGCAAGGGCAACGCCGACGACGAGAGCGATCGGCAGCATCGGGCGCAACATGCTTCCCTCCTCACGCGAATACGACGGCTGTCCGCTCGATGACGTTGCGCATGAACCCGCTCGGATTCCAGTTGGGCGTGTCGGGCTGCGCCTCGCCGCCGCTGCTGGTGCAGCGGACCATCAGCACTTGACCTCCCTTGGTCGGCGGGGTGAAGCGGTGCTGCCATTGTCGGAAACTGTACTTACCTTCGTCCGTGCCGAGCGCCGCTGCCTGCCAGCTCTTGCCGCCATCGCTCGAGAAATCGACCCGCGATACGCCGGAATCGCCTCCGAACGCGATGCCGCGCGCGAGCGTCGAAGCGCCGACCTGCAACGTGTCGCCCTCCTTGATGTTTGTGATGAAGGATCGCGGCACCATACGGCTGATCGGCACGAACTTGACGTCGGTTTCCCCCGGCCGGATGTTCGCGTGCGGCGTGTCCGGGATCGTATAGGCCGTCTTCGTCCAGTAATTCGTATCAGGCTGGTCCAGCAGCTCGATGTCATTTAGCATCTTGACCCAATAGGTGGAGTACCAGCCCGGTACGATCAGGCGGAGCGGGAAGCCGTTGAGTAACGGCAGCTGCTCGCCGTTCATCGCATAGGCGAGCATGACCTCGCCGTCGCGCGCATGATCAATCGCGAGGGACTTCATGAATTTCGGAGCATCCGGGAGGACCGGCTCGTCCAAGCCGTTGAAGCGGACCTGGACGGCGCCGGCCTTCACGCCCGCGCGATCCAGCACGTCCTTCAGGCGCACGCCGGTCCAGCGCGCATTGCCCATCGCACCGTTGGACCACTGGCCACCGGAGGCGCGCGGCTGGAAATAGCCGCGCGAATTGCCAGAACATTGATTGATCGCAACAAGGTCCACTTGGGGGAGGGCAAGGATGTCATTGAGCGAGAGCGACAGGTTGCGATTCACGTGGCCGTGCACCGCCAACCGGAAGGTATCGACTTTGACCTCGGTCGGGATGACGGCCCAGTGCCAGCGTACAAAAAACCGGTCGTTCGGCGTCAAGACCGACTGATCGAACACTTCGAGGGGCGTTTCAAGCAGCGGCGGTCGGGTGCGCTGCAGGATGAGTGCCCCCTTCTGGGGAAAGGCTGTGGTCATCGTCCGCTCGTCCGGCCCGCCCGGCAGGAGAAGCTTGACCACCGTGTCGGCCAACGCGGGAACCGAGGTCAGTGCCAGGGTCACGACCCCGGCACTACCGAGAAACTGCCGCCGGCATGAGAGCGAGTGCGAGAGGAACGCCTTTTCCGTGACCATGGCCACGTCTCCGACCGATTTCGGATTTTTGTCGGAATGGGAACCAACTTTATCAGGCTTTGATCCGTCCTACAACGCTTCGGACCGATAAACAGAGGGCCCAATCTGGCCGTTCGTGATTCAGAGGGCTCCGCCTTCTTCACCACCAAATCGGCGGGAGACTCTCAATCTGCCGTTCGATCATGGAAGCCCACAGTGTCCGGCTGTGGGCCACGGCAAACGTACGCCACGGTGCCACGTTTCGGTTCACCCCGCGGGTGAAAGCAGACACTGCGTCGTGAGGTTGCGCCCGCAAGCCGTCGAAAGAACAGCGGCCCGGCCGCGATTTCATTTGGGTCACACCCGGAAGACCTCAGATTGAGCATATCTCTTCCGCTTTGCTCCCAATACCTGACATTGCGGGTAGAGAACGGCCTTACCGACTTTTAGAAACGACGGTCCGACTCTCATAGAACGCCAGTTGCGCAGCGTGCCTTCGCTGATCTGGCCGCGATAACGTTCAATTACCTCATTGAGCGTCAGGAACATCGGGTTGGACATGTCCATCTTCCTTGTTGTCCAGACACTCCCGGAAGGCGAACGACTGTTTTCGGCGGTGTCGTCCTATCCGCGACGGAGTCTGGATTGAATGATTACCCCGTTGGATGCCGAGTATGAAAATTCAATCCACAAATGTCTGATGTTGAGGGAAGAGCCGACCGAACGCCGACGTCAGCCTTTTGTGCGCTGTTGAATATCGGACATTCGAGAGGATGCGCGCGCGACGTGATGGCCCAATTGTGATTAGTCTGCCCGCCACTGACCCAATGATGGAACGAGAGTTTATTTCTTTCAATCGGTTAGAGGGCGGCGTGTGCACGATGTGTGCACCGAGAGATCAAAGAAAATCTGGAGACAACCAACGTGAGCAGCGCTGAGCTGAAGGCGCTTCATTCGGAAACTTCCGAAAACACTTAGTCCACGATTGCGTAAATCGTTACCCCCGACTGCCCGATGCTCGATATTTTGGACGCTGGCCGGCAAAGCGAGCTAGACCATATATCCGATGTCTGATGCACCGGTCGGATAAGCGAACATAGTGGTCTGAAAATCCCTCGCGGTTAAATTGTGCCGGATTGCGAGCGCAAAGAGATTGATTACCTCGTCGGCGTGGGGACCGACGATATGCGCGCCGAGAATCTGACCCGTTCCCTCCTTAACCAGCGTTTTGTAGCCGTACACCCGTTCCGCGAGACGGCGCGCGGTGTACCAGTTGGGTGTGTTCTCCGACTTCACTTTGAACTTCAACCCTTGCGCTTGCGCCTGGCTCTCGTTCAAACCCACGGAGGCAATCGGCGGCACCGTGAAAGCTACACTCGGCACCCCCCGATAATCTGGCTTATGACGGTTACCCTCAAGAATGTTAGTAGCGACGACCTTACCGTCGTGGCTGGATACGGGCGTTAGGGGCGGCCCCACACTTGCGGCGTCGCCGGCCGCATAAACCAGAGTATTGGATACGCTCTGGAGATATTCATTCAGTTCGAGGCGGCCTTTGCTGACCGCGACGTGCCCCGCCGCTAAATCCAGTTCCTCCAGATCAGGCTCGCGACCCGCCGCATGCACAACCAGATCGGCCGCCACGGCTTGCTTTCCGCGAGCCCCATCAGCATGCACGAGAAAGCCATTCGCTGTTTGCTCGATGCGTGCGACCGTTGCTTGCGTCCGCACGTCGATGCCGAGTTCGGAAAATTTTTCCATCAGCCAACTAACAAGGTCCGGGTCGAAATGCGATAGCATATGGTCGCCCCGTTGGAGCACGGTTACCTGCGCTCCGGCGCGAGCGGCAATGTGCGAAAACTCGGCGGCGATGTAACCGCCGCCAATCAGCACGATCCGCCGCGGCAGGCTCGCAAGCTCCAGAAAGCGGTCACTGGTGATAATGTGTTCCACGCCGGGAAGCCGCAAAGGCACCGGACGTGCGCCCGTAGCGATCAGGATGTGACGCGCCTTGAACTCCTGTCCTGCGACGGTAACTGCGTCGGGGCCAGTGAACCGCGCAAGGCCGTGAAAAGCATCGATGCCTTGCGCGGCATAATGGGCCTCCTGCTTTTGGGGCACTGGATCAGTAAAGGTGCGTTTGAAGGCGATGAGTTCGGGCCAATTGATCCGAAGTTCGCCTGCTACCCCGCGACCCTGCATGCGGCGTGCGGCATCAACGGCCTCGGCACCACTGATGAGCATTTTCTTGGGATCACATCCGCGCAGTGCACAGGTTCCGCCGAACGGACGATGATCCACGACGGCAACCGTCCGGCCCGCCTTTCGGAGCCGCGCGCTCGCGACCTGAGCGGCGGTGCCCGATCCAATCACCAGC
>WNFR01007733.1_pt1 | contig 10913 bp, 9 predicted proteins | sample 5400221 | NCBI WGS metagenome assembly WNFR01 (sample SAMN13153357, study PRJNA577476) | soil metagenome | isolation source: 40 cm soil under Madrone tree | place: USA:California | collected 2016-06-14 | reverse complement strand
CGGCTCGGAGGAGTGGGTTCGCGCGAGCGCCTATAACCGACGGATGTTCGACCGCATCGCCAGCGAGCTCGCCGCCCGCGCCGAGACCATCGAGACGTTGCCGCTGCGCTAGCCGCTGGCACTGGGCTTGCTCGTTCCGGCGGCAGGAGGGCTCCCCCATGCTTGTCGGGCTCCGCGTCGCGTTGGCCGCGCTCATCGTGCTCGCCGCGGCGACTCCGGTGGTCGCCCAGGACCGGCCCGCTGCCGGCATGAACCGCGAGCAGAACGCACCTGGCGCCGCGGGACCCAAGGATTCGGGCGTCGTGCAGCGCGGTGCCCAGCCCAACCCCGGTGAGGTCCGCCCCGGCAACCGCGACGGCGACGCGCCCTCGGCGGCGGCCGGCGAGCTCATGCCGCAGCCCGCGCGCCGGATCCTCGGGCTGCCCGTCGACGCCGCGCTCATCATCGCCGGCCTGCTCGTCGTGCTGGCGCTCTTCGCCGGCGTCGTGATCCCCGGCGCGCGGCGCCGCGACCGCGCGCGCGGCGGCGGCACGTACGGCGGCGACGGCCGCCGCGGCTGAGTCCCGGCGCCGCGTCTCCCCGGCGCCATCGCCCAACTTATCTTCTTGCCCAGGATCGCGTGACGGTCTTAACTGAGGATCGCCACATGCCGGTCTTCGATCTCGATGCCTGGGTGGCGCGCTCGCGGGCGATCGATCTGGCGGAGATCGATTGGGACGCTGTGCCCCGTCATCCGGTGGCCCCCGAGATCATCCGCACGCTGCGTTACATGCAGGACATCGAGAGCCACACGATCGTGTACGCGCGCTCGCTGCTGGCGACGCGCGCCATCGCCGATCCCGAGGTGGCGACCTTCCTCGCGTGCTGGCTGTACGAAGAGACGTTCCACGGGCTCGCGCTCGCGCGCTTCCTGCAGGCCGTCGGGCAGCCGGTGGGCGAGCGGGAGCGGCCGCGCGGGCGTGAGTCGTTTCCGCAGTGGCTGGAGGCGCGGCTGACCGCGGTGCTGTCGCGCGCGTGGCCGGACTTCTGCGCCGTGCACATGATGTGGGGCGCGATCAACGAGCTGTCGGCGCTCACGGGGTATCGTCGGCTCGCCGCGCTCGCGAATCACCCCGTGCTGAGCGGCCTGCTGGAGCGCATCGCGCTTGACGAGTCGCGCCACTTCTTCTTCTATTACCGGCAGGCGGAGCGGCGGATGCAGCAGCGCGCCGTCGCGCGCGTGGCGCGGCTGATCGTGGACCGCTTCTGGGCGCCCGTGGGCAGCGGCGTCCAGCCGGGCGCAGAGGTCGTGTTCATGGCACGATACCTCTTCGGCGACGACGAGGGTCGCGCGGCGGCCCGCAAGGTCGACGACGCGATTCGGCGACTGCCGGGGTTCGCCACCGTCCGACTGCTCGAGGCATGGATAGAGCGTCACGCGGAAGCCGCCGACGGCAATGGAGGGCGCAATGGCCACGGTCACCACTGAGCGCTATCGCGCGTACACGCCCCGCCCCTTCACGCGCCAGGAGCGCGACACGGTCACCATCCTCTTCGGCGGCCTCCACTGGCGCGCCGAGCGCATCGTGCAGGCCGTGCTCGAGGGTGCCGGCTACCACGCGCGCGTGTTGCCGGTGGCCACCAGGGACGATCTGCTGACGGGCCGCGAGGTCGCCGACATCGGACAGTGCTGCCCGACCTCGTTCACCACGGGCAACCTGGTCAACTTCCTCAAGGGCGAGGCGGGACGGGTCGGGGTGGAGACCGTCAACAAGAACTACGTGTACCTGACGGCGGGCTCGTGCGGCGCCTGCCGGTTCGGGCAGTACCACCAGAGCTACGAGCTCGCGCTGCGCAACAGCGGGCTCGACGCCTTCCGGATGTTCCTCATGGCGCAGGATCAGCTGGACCAGAAGGCGGCCATGGGCGACGGCCTCGACCTGAACCTTCCGCTGACCCTCGGCCTGCTCTGGGGGATCTTCGTCACCGACCTCGTCCAGGACCTCGAGTATCAGGTGCGTCCGTACGAGGTCGTGCCCGGCGCCACCGACGCCGTCGTCAAGGAGAGCATCGAGTACCTCTTCGAGGTGTTTCGCGACCGGCCGAAGCGCTCGCCGTATCGCTCGGTGGCCTGGCACCTCACGACGCGGTACTTCACGCGCGCGCTGCGCCGGGTCCACGACAAGTTCGCCGCGATCGAGGTGGACCGGCTGCGCGTGAAGCCGACGGTGAAGATCACCGGCGAGTTCTATCTGCAGACCGTCGAGGGCGACCCGAACTACAACATCCACCGCTGGCTCGAGGCGGAGGGCGCCGAGGTCTATCCGGCCGCCATCACGGTGTGGATGGACTACCTGCTGCGCCACGGCCTGCAGCGCTTCGAGGACTACAGCGGGATCGAGAGGGGCGCGCGCCTCAAGCTGGGCCTCGGCCGCGTCGCGCAGGGCGTCTACCGCTTCACGTTCAACCGGCTGCGCCGCGCGCTCCGCGACCTGCCGCACGAGCTGCCGAGCCAGTTCGAGCTGCGGCGGCTGGCCGCGCCGTACTTCCACAGCCGCCTCGACGGCGGCGAGGGCGACATGCTCGTGGGCAAAGCGCTGTGGGCCCATCATAAGAAAAAGGCCCACATGATCTGCGAGCTCTCGCCCTACTCGTGCATGCCCAACACGATGTCCATCGGCGCCATGTCCGGCGTGATCGGCAAGTATCCGGACCTGCTCTACGCGCCGCTGGAGATCAAGGGCGACGCCGAGGTCCACGCGCTCTCGCGCTGCCAGATGATCCTCACCGAGGCCAAGAAGCGCGCGCAGCGCGAGTTCGACGACGCGCTGCAGAGCACCGGACTGAGCGTCGACGCCGTACGCGCCTACGTGGACGCGCACCCCGCGATGAAGAAGGCGACCTATCACGTGCCCCACGACGGCCGCGCCGCCGGCACCGCCGCCAAGCTCGTCCTCCACGTCGCAAAGAAGCTCGGCCTATGAAAACGGTGGGGATCGACGTCGGGTCGACCACCGTCAAGGCGGTGGTGGTCGAGGACGGCAAGGCTGCCTGGCAGGATTACCAGCGTCACAACACGCGCCAGGCCGAGAAACTCGTCGAGTTCCTCGCGCGCATGGAGGCGGAGGCCGGGCTCACCCCCGGGCGCGACCGCGTCTTCTTCACCGGCTCCGGCGCCGGCTTTCTCGCCCCCCTGGTCGGCGGCAAGCTGATCCAGGAGGTCGTCGCGGTGGCGGCGTGCGTCGAGCGCCTGCACCCCGACGTGCGTTTCGTCTCCGAGATCGGGGGCGAGGACATGAAGACGATCTTCTTCACCGCGTCCGCCGGCGGCAAGACCAAGCAGGTCTACATGCAGTCGGCGTGCAGCGGCGGCACCGGCACCTTCATCGAGAAGACGGCGCGCAAGCTGCAGGTGTCGGGCGAGCGGCTGGCCGCCATGCCGTACGAGGGCATGAGCCTGCACAAGGTCAGCAGCAAGTGCGGCATCTTCGCGGAGACCGACGCCAACACGCTCGTGAAGACGGGCGTGCCCGTCGACGAGATCATCGCCAGTCTCTTCGAGGCCGTCGTCTATCAGAATCTCGCGACGCTGACCAAGGGCAACACGCCGCTGCCCGAGGTGCTGCTGCTCGGCGGCCCCAACCTCTTCTTCACGGGGCTACAGCAGGCGTGGCGGCACCACCTCGCGAAGCTGTGGGCGGAACGCAAGGTCGCGCTGCCGGACGGCCGCGAGCCGGCGTCGCTGATTCACGTGCCCGGGGAGGCGCTCTACTACGCGTGCCTCGGCTGCGTCGAGATCGGCCGGGGCGAGAAGCCGGAGGTCGGCGTCTACCAGGGCGCCGACAAGCTCACGTGGTGGGTGGAAGTGGGCCAGCACGAGGCCAAGGCGAAGGAGGGCGCGCGGGGGTTGATCGCGGGGGAGGGTGATCTCGCGACGTTCGTCAGCGAGTACGTGCGCCCGACGCCGGCATCTCCGGCGCGCGCGCCGCACGTGGGCCCGGTGCTGATCGGCTGCGACTTCGGCAGCACGACGGCCAAGGCCGTCGTCCTCTCGAATGAGCGCGCGCTGCTGTTTTCGTGCTACGCGCTGAGCCAGGGCAACCCGATCGAGGACGCCCAGTCGCTCTTCCGCCAGGTGCGTGAGGCCGGGTTCACCGACGTCGGCGCGATCGCGCTCACCGGCTACGGCAAGGATCTCTTGAAGGACGTGCTCGGCGCCGACGTCGGCGTCGTGGAGACGGTCGCCCACGCCACGGCCGCCCTGCACTTCTACCCCGACGCCGACGTGATCTGCGACGTCGGCGGCACCGACGTCAAGATCATGATCCTGCGCCAGGGCACGGTGGCGGACTTCCGGCTGAACTCGCAGTGCTCGTCGGGCAACGGCGCCTTCCTGCAGGGCGTGGCCGAGCGCTATGACATCCCGCTGGAGCGCTACGCCGACCGCGCCTTCGAGGCCAAGGCGATGCCGAGCCTCACCATGGGCTGCGGCGTCTTCTTGCAGAGCGACATCGTCAACCAGCAGCGCAAGGGCTGGTCGGCCGAGGAGATCATGGCCGCGCTGGCGGCCGTGCTGCCCGTCAACGTCTGGATCTATGCCGGGCAGCTGCAGAATCTGAGAGCGGTCGGCCGCAAGTTCGTGCTCCAGGGCGGCACCCACCGCAACATGGCCGTGGTGAAGGCGCAGGTGGACTTCATCCGCGGCAAGGTGCCGGATGCCGAGGTCGTGCTGCACCCGTATTCCGGCGAGGCCGGCGCCATCGGCGCCGCCCTCTGCGCCGCCGACTGGACGAAGCACGGCACGTCGTCGCGCTTCCGCGGCTTCGACACGATCGCGGCGCTGACCTACACGAGCACGACGGCCGCCGAGACCGTCTGCAAGTGGTGCCCGATCAACTGCACGCGGACGTTCATCGACGTCCAGCTGCCCGGCGCCAAGGGACGGGGGTGGAGCAAGCTGCCGCTGGCCGAGGGCTGGGAGCGCGTGATCAGCGGCAACTCGTGCCCGAAGGGGCTCGTCGAGGACGTCAACGAGATGCGCGTGGTGAAGGCCAGACTCGAGGAGGTCAAGCGTGAGTACCCTAACGTTGCCGAGATGGTTCGCAAGGACGCGTTCCGCCGGGTCGGCGCCGGCGCCGTCGCGCGCTAGCCTCCGCATCGGCGTCCCGCGCGTTCTGAACCTCTGGTCCACCCACCAGTTCTGGATGGGCCTGTTCGGCGCGCTCGGCGTGGACCCTCGCAACGTCGTCTTCTCGTCCGACACGTCGGAAGAGCAGGGCCGCCAGTTCGGCAAGGGCCGCGGCACCGTGGACTGCTGCTATCCCGTCAAGTGCATCTCGGGCCACTACGGCGAGCTGCTCTTCGGCCAGAAGCAGAAGCTCGACGTCCTCTTCTCCCCGATGATCTACACGCTGCCCTCGTTCATGAGCGGCCACGTGGCCCGGACGCTCACGTGTCCGCGCGTCATGGCCGCGCCGGAGAACATCAAGGCCGGGTTCCTCAAGGAGCGCGACGTCTTCGCCGAGGCGGGCATCGCCTACGCGGCGCCGTTCGTCTCGCTCGACGAGCCGCGGCTGGTGCCCAAGCAGCTCTTCGAGGGGTTGCGCGACGTGGTGCCCGGGCTGACGGCCGCGGAGACGGCGCACGCCGTGGACGCCGGATACACGGCGCTCGCCGACTTCAACGCGCGGCTGCGCCGCAAGTCGCGCGAGGTGCTCGAGTGGTGCGCGCGGGAGAACCGCGCGTGCCTGCTCGTGCTCGCGCGCCCGTACCACATGGATCCCGGCATCGGCCACGAGATCGAGGTGGATGTACAGGCGTACGGCTACCCGGTGCTCTGGGTGCAGTACGCGCCGGTCGACGACGACCTCATGGCCTGGGCCTTCGGCGAGGACATCCGCGCCGGCATCGTCAAGTCTGCGTTCGACATCCGCGACGTGTGGCCGTCGTCGTACTCGTCGAACACCAACGAGATCCTCTGGGGCGCCAAGTTCGCCGCGCGCATCCCGTGGATCGCGTGCGTGATCCGGCTGTCGTCCTACGAGTGCGGCATGGACCAGCCGACGTACACGCCCACGCAGCAGATCATCGAGCGCTCGGGCACGCTGTTCTTCTCGTTCCAGGACCTCGACTCGACGAAGCCGGCGGGCTCGGTGAAGATTCGCGTGGAGACGATCACTCACTACCTCGAGAAGTATGCCGCCGACATCATCGCCAAGAAGAAGGCGGCGGCGCCGGCGGGCTGTCCGCTGTACGCGGCGACCGCGTAACGCGTCGGCGACCTCGCGGTGGTGGCTGCGCCGCCACGCACGCGTCGTACCGCGCGCGAATCTCTTTCACGAACGCGGCCCGCGCCGCCCGACCGGCGCCGAACGGCAGGACGATTTCCGGGCCCCACGCCGTACCGATCTTCGCGTGGGCCCGGCGGAAGCCACCCGTCGTGTGGAAGTGCAGGAACGGGGTTCGCCGCAGCCAGAAGACGCCGGGTCGCCGCTCGGTCACCGACGGCAGGGCGCGGATCTCGGCGAGCGCGTCGCGGAGATCACGGAGATCATTCGCCCTGGCGTGCCCCATCGTTCGGCCCGTGCCGACGATAGCGCACGACACCGACCTCTGTCACGGTGGTCGTCGCCGCGCGCTCCACGCGGCCCGGCGGCATCGTGGAGCGCGTGACGAGACCTCGTCTTCGTCCGGTTACTTCTTCGCCTGGCAGACGCTGGTCGAAGCCTGCCAGTCACCACCCGCCGCTTCGCAGTCGACCTGGTTCGTGATCGTCAACAGCGACTTGCCGGTCGAGGTACCGCTCGACGACGGGCTTGCCGAAGGCGACGTGGGCGAACCGGTGGACGGCGTCGAGATCGAGCCCGAGCCGGTGGCGCCCGAGCCTCCCGTGGATCCGGGCGTGCTGCTGGAACCGCCGGCACCGGTGGCGCCGCCGCCGGTCGCGCCACCGGTCTGAGCGGCGGCGATCGCGGGCGCCAAAACGACCATTCCGATCAAGACCAGGGACAGGATCTTCCTCATGATTTTCCCCTCCGCGATTTTGGTCAGAGACCTTTCTCTGCCGGGGCGGAGGAGTAAGCAATATTCGCGCCCTCGACTCGGTCGTCCGCCCTTGACATGGGCCGCCTCTGCCTTCTAACTGTGCGGGTCCCATCGTCCGGCAAGGAGGCGCACATGGCGTCGCTGACACGCCGCGAGCTCTTGAAGACGAGCGGCGGCGCCCTGCTGGCGGCCACCGCATTGGCGGCGCTCACCGTCGAACCGGTGGCCGCCCAGACCCCGCGGCGTGGCGGCGTCTTCCGCCTCGCCATGCAGCTGGACCCGCAGGGGTTCGATCCGCACGCGACGGTGTCGTTCGTGACGATGATCCCGTTGTCGTTTTCTCACAGCCGGCTCGTCAAGGTGAAAGCCGGGCCGTCGGTGAAGCCCGGCACCTATCCGATCGAGCCGGACGTGGCGGAGTCCTGGACGCGATCGAACGACACCACGTACGTCTTCAAGCTGCGCAAGGATGTCCGCTGGCACAACAAGCCCCCCGTGAACGGGCGCGAGCTGACGGCAGACGACGTGAAGTACACGTACGACCGCTTCCTCACCATTGCCGGCAACCCCAATCGGCAGTTCCTCGAGACCGTGGACCACATCGACGTCCTCGACCGCCACACCGTCCGGTTCGTGCTGAAGGAGCCGTCGGCGTGGTTCCTCGACATGCTCGCCTCCACCGCCACCTGGCTCGTGGCCCGCGAGTGCGTCGAGAAGTTCGGCGATCTCAAGAAGGTCGAGTCGGCCATCGGCACGGGGCCGTGGATGCTGGAGCGCTGGGAGCCCAACGTCCGGCTCGTGTACGTCCGTAATCCGAATTACTTCGTGCCCGGCCTGCCCTACGCCGACGGCGTCGAGATCCTGCTGGACCGCGACCCATCGTCCCGGCTCGCCTCCTGGCTCGGCGGCAAGATCGACTTCGCGCCGGAGTACCAGATGGTCGTGCGCCGGCTCGACCTCGACGTCGCGCGGCGGCAGAAGCCCGGGTTGCAGAGCGTGGAGTACCCGTGGCCGGTGATGGGTCTCACCGGCTTCAAGCTCAATCGAGAGCCGTTCAAGGACGTGCGCGTGCGCCGCGCGCTGTCACGCGCGACCAGCCTCGCGGACATCTTCGACAGCAACGCGTTCTCGCTCGGGCACTACGTGGCGCAGGGCGTGGTGCCGGCCGCGCTCGGCGAATGGTCGATCCCGATCGACCAGCTCGGCCCCGAGGGCCGCAAGGATTACCGGTTCGACACCGCGGACGCGAAGCGACTGCTCGCGGCCGCCGGCTATCCGAACGGCTTCAAGACGACCGTGGACACGACGGCCGGGTTCGGCCCGGACTTCATGGACTACGTCCAGGTCCTGGTGCGCAACTGGAAGGACGCGGGCATCGACGCGGAGCTCAACGTCAAGGAGTACGGGGCGTACGTCTCCACCACGATCTTCGGCAAGTTCGACAAGATGATGGCGGGGCTGCGCGCGATCTTCACGCAGCCCGACAGTTATCTGGCGCAGCTCTTCTTGCCCGAGTCGCCCCTCAACATCCTCGGCGTCAACGACGGCAAGCTGACCGAGATGATCCGGCTCCAGCGACGCACGTTCGACGTGGCGAAGCGGCGCGACATCGTCTGGGACGCCCAGCGCTACGTCGCCGAGCAGGGTTACTTCGGCGTCAACGGCTCGGCCAGGGTGGTCTCGGCGTGGGACGCGCCCGTGAAGAACTTCATGCCAAACAACGGCTATGACTACGGCGGCCGGCTCATGGCCGCGTGGATCGCGACGTAGCGGCGGCGCGGCGCGCGATCAGCCGGAAGGCCGCGAGGCCAACGACCGTGGTGGCCATCGCCACCGCCGCGAAGCGCACCGGCGTCGCGGGATCGCCGGTCCGGTCGCGCAGGAGTCCTGCGGCCGGCTGAACGGCGGCCATGATCAGGTAATAGATCGTGTACGAGACGCCGAGGCCGGTGGCCAGGCGCTCCGGCTCCAGCGCGCGCGGCAGCAACGACGTCAGCGGCCCCGGCGGGGCCCCGATGACCATCCCCACGAGGAGCAGGCCCACGGCCGCCGCCGGCATCGTCGGCAGGGCCCCGAGCAAAGCGGCGCCGGCCAGGCTGCCGGCCACGATGAACGCGTTCGGCCGTCCCACCCGATCGCTGAGCACGCCACCCAGCGGCACCGACACGATCGTCACCCAGATGGCGAGACTCACCTCGAAGCCCGCCTGACCGAGCGACACGCCGCGCGCGACCAGCATCGCGGGGCCGAAGGCGATGACGGCGACGAGACTCGCGTTGAAGACGCCCCACGCCAGGCCGCTCGCGAGCGCGAGCCCGGTGTCACGCGCTCCCAGCGCCGCGCGCGCGCCCGGCGCCGCACGCTGCGGTGCCTCGCGGAACACGCTCGCCATGAGGACGAGGCCGAGCGCGGCGGGCGCGGCGGCGACGACGAGTGAGGTCCGCCACGAGGTGGCCGTGGCCAGGCCGCCGAGGCTCGCCGCGGCGAGGCCGAGGCCGACGGGCCACGCCGTGAGCATCACCGCCATCGCCGTCGCCATCTCGCGGCCCGCGAACCAGTCGGCGGTGACCTTGACGAGGAGGATGTTCATGAGGACGGCGCCGCTGCCGCTCAGCACCCGGCCCACCGCGGCCCCCGCGAACCCGTCGCTCCAGGCGGTCACGAGCCCGCCCACGACCATGACGGCGAGACTGCCGACGAGCGCGCGTCGCCCGCCGAGGCGCTGGCCCAGCAGTCCGCCCGGCAGCGCGAGCGCGACGCCGGGCAACAGGTAGAGCCCGAGCAGGGTGCCGACCTGCGCGTACGAGAGCCCGAGGTCGGTGACGATCAGCGGGCCCACCGAGGCGATCGACTGGAACTGCACGCCCATGGACGTGCGCGTGACGAAGATGAGCGTGAGGGCGAGCCATCGGGAGTCCATCGTCGGCGCATGATATAGCGCCACCGCCGCTCTTGTATCATCGCCGCGTGCCCCTGCTCGAAGTCCGCGACCTGCGCCGCGCCTTCTACGGCGTCACCGCGCTCGACGGCGTCGATCTCGCCGTGAACGGCGGCACGATCACCGGGCTGATCGGGCCCAACGGCGCGGGCAAGACGACGCTCTTCAACTGCGTGTCCGGATTGATCCCGCCCGACGGCGGCCGCGTGCTCTTCGACGGCGCCGACGTGACGGGCTGGGCGCCGCACCGGGTGACGGGACGCGGTCTCGTGCGCACGTTCCAGATCGCGCGGGGCTTCCCGCGGCTGTCGGTGCTGGAGAACCTCATGCTGTACGGCGCCCGCCAGCCCGGCGAGACGCTGTGGCGGGCGGTGGCGCGGCCACCGGGCGTGGCACGGCGCGAGCGCGAGCTGCGCGAGCGCGCGTTCGACGTCGCCGGGCGGCTGAGCCTGGCCCCGCTGCTCGACGCGCCGGCCTCCGGGCTTTCGGGCGGCCAGAAGAAGCTGCTCGAGCTGGGCCGCGCGCTCATGACCGAGCCCAGGCTCATCATGCTCGACGAGCCGATCGCCGGCGTGAACCCGACGCTCGCCGGGCGCATCGCCGAGCATCTCCACGCGCTGCGCGAGGCGGGCCTCACGTTTCTGGTGATCGAGCACCACCTCGACGTCATCGCGCGGCTCTGCGATCCCGTGATCGTCATGGCCGCCGGACGGCACCTGGCCGAGGGCACGTTCACGCAGGTGGCCGCCGACGAGCGCGTGCAGGCCGCCTACCTCGGGCGGCGCGTGGGCATCGCATGACGCTGCTCGCCGTGGAGGGTGTGGTCGCCGGCTACTCGCCGACCGACGAGATCCTCAAGGGTGTCGACCTCGCCGTCGACGCGGGTGAGATCGTCAGCGTGATCGGGCCGAATGGCGCCGGCAAGTCCACGCTCCTCAAGGTGGTGGCCGGC
>WNFR01007731.1_pt1 | contig 10914 bp, 11 predicted proteins | sample 5400221 | NCBI WGS metagenome assembly WNFR01 (sample SAMN13153357, study PRJNA577476) | soil metagenome | isolation source: 40 cm soil under Madrone tree | place: USA:California | collected 2016-06-14 | reverse complement strand
CTCGAGTTGTCCTGGGGACGAGTGGGCGGCGAGTCCGGGACAACAAGCCCCGGTGGGTCAGGAAATGGATCCTCTGGTGAACGGATCAGGGCAAATCATACCGGATAAGGAAGGCAGAAACGTACCGAGTACAACGACATGTCGTATGCGAATGTCCTTGAACGGCCGTCTATCCTGGTCCACAAAAACTTCATTTATTTTCTCCAGGGTATCAAAGCCCTCGACAACATGTCCAAATACTGCGTGTTTCCCATCAAGATATTCAATGTCTTCTGACAGCGTGATGAAGAACTGGCTCCCACAGCCACCGGAAGGTTGGCCTTCTATGGAAGGAGCAATGGCCATCGAAACGATACCCTTTTCCGTGTGCTTGAGACGAGGAATGATCTCAGGAGTGAAGTAGCGAGGCACATCGTCTGCTCCAGTTTGGGAGGCTATGAGGGACCAGATGGACCCACCACCGGTACCGGTTGCGGTAGGGTCACCGCTTTGAGCCAAGAAATCCTTTGAGACTGCAAAAGAAAGGTAAGCTGGCTGGAACTGGAAGATCGAAATCTCCTAACGAACCGTTGAAGAAGGCATTGAGGTTGTAGTAGTACACCTTGCATAGTTTGAGGAAATTTTGGCAAGTCTTTGGACACGCTTCAACCTCGAGATCGATGACTATGTCTCCAAGCGATGTTTCTAATAAAAGGGACATGACATGTCCTCCTCGAGTCTAAACCTGCAACTCGAAAAAAAAAGCAAACCCTCGTATCACGTGATACCTCCACTAACCGTTACTTGCAATTGTAAACTTGTAAAAAAACTTATTAACCTATCATCCCAACTTCGACGTTGTCTATCTCGGGACGCCTCGTGACACATAATCTGTGTTACAAGTCGCCCCGAGATAGGCATACGCACCGCTTTCAAACTTTGACATCTCGCAGATCCTTCACGATCAGAGTGGAAAGAAAATAAGGATATTGAACGCATCAAAGGTGAAAAGATAGGGGGAGAACGAAGAGGAAAGTGGTGTTGGATTCGGATTGAGATGTTATAAGTGTCCTTAGCTTTCCTCTCAGTACATATCGTGCACTCTCTAGCTGACAGAAGACCCATCTACTAAACGTTCAGATGGGTATTCTTCCAGATAGAGATGCTGAGACATTGTCACTACCAATGCGGGATTCTCTAAATGAATTAACTAAAAGCTCGGATGAGATATACGACAAGGAGCTTCATGAAATGATCCAGCTAAACCATCTTGGTATTGAAGAGCCTGCAGAGGCCCTCACCGTCGACTTTAATGCAAAGGAGTAAGAAGCTAGCGTTATTGATGATAAGAAAAAACACCACCTGGCCGCTCCCATAAAAATGTAACCCGGTTAACACACCTTATGCGGCAACGCCTATCGCGATCGCAGGTCAAGAGAGAATTTGAGGCCAAGTTTTTCTGAAGTAGTCCGAGTCACCGAGAGAGGGCTCTCTCAGTTTAAGTCGTCGGCCATCTGTGTTTCCTCATATAGTGACCCAACAGTTAGCTCGACAACACATTTCACAGCTATTCCCTCTAAGCCTCTGTGGTCTGTAAGCCGTGGGCTCGGTAACATGCTCCAACAAGCATAGGCAAGAGCATGAATGCCTCTAGGACAAGCACCGCAGCCGACGCTCGCGCGCGCTACACCATCTTCAACGGGGAGAGAATAATTGCGCGCTGGCAGCTTCAAGTTATAGAAGTGTACTTCAACGTCGGACAAGAAATGACGATGATGACGGAGAAGGCAATCTGGGTGCGGATCTTCTTGTACGCTCCTAAGGACCTCCTGCACGATTCTCTAGCAGTCAGGCGACCAGTAATACACGTGGGCAACCTACACATGTATGGGGTTGAAAGTCACTACGGTTACATAAAAAAGACCGAACCGACGTCAGGAACCCATCCGAAACGAAAGGGATATCTGTTCAACCCGGCGCGCCCATGAAAATGTCGTCGTCGTCGCCGATGCTGGCTTCACCCATGACGGCGATCTCGCGCTCCGCCGCCTCGGCGCGCCGTGCATCGCGCAGCCTGGTGAGCGCATCGAGGATGCCGTGCCATGCGTCGCGCTCGATGCGCTCCTCGAGCAGGCCGCGTGTCTGTTCCTTCACACCTGGGTCCTCCGACGGTGCAGGAGCCGGCGGGGCCGGGAGCCCGACGCCCTGCGGGGGCGGGACGAAGCCTGCGGGCGGGGCGGTGAGGACGGCTGGGGAGATGCGAGCCGCGCGGATGTGTGCGAGGGAGGCGCGGAGGGCCATTTGTATGCCCTGTGGGGGGTAGGCGGGTCAGGAAGAGAAGAGGGGAGGAGAGAGTGGGAGACGCACGTCGAGAGTCTCAAAGTATTTGCCGACTTCAGCGACGAATTGCTCGCTGCGCTCGTCGCCCTGTGGTAGCTCGGCGTCTGGCGCGTCAGTTTGGGGGAGGGCGAGGAGGGCGAGAGAGGAGCTTGCGAGAGAGAGGAGGCGACCGATGTCCTGGAATGGGTGTTAACGGTAAAAGACCATGGGCAGAGAGGCGGGTGGGGACGTTTTCTACTCGACCTAGGTCGTGTATTTGATGAGCTGTACGAGACGAGTTCCATATCCCATCGTCGTCTTCTGGCGCGGGCACTGGCAAGGACATGACGGGAACATCGGGCCGTGACATAAACATGGACATCTGCTACATTACTATGCCAAAGCGCATACAGACCGAATGACGAGAGCTCGGAGCGCATGCATATGTGGGCGCTGAGCTACAGTAACATGAGAACCGTAAAATACGTGTATGGGGTGACGCAAAGAATGATGGGTGGCGGGAGGTGTGAGAACAGAATGAAGTAGGTCGTGAATGGAGCGGTATACAGTGAAAAAAAAAGAGTGAAACACGGTTGAAGGTGAATAATGTCCAAGTTCTAATGGATGCGAGAAAGCACAGTACATGGTGCAACTATAAGTACAGCGTTGATGAGAGCATCAGAATGGATACAAAGGATGATACAATGCTGGTTTCGTTTCTTTTCGTCGAGTCTGGGATCAACTCCTAGACAGTTCTCTACCAATAATTGTCACCAAATAAGGATACTGCGGTCAACGACAAGCTTACTTTAACTATAGACCACTGCGCGACCAGGTTGTTGACCCGCTCGCGCAGGATCTGTTTACACGGGTCACAGGACAGGTAATCGCCCAACGGCCGTAGTGCTGTTTCAATGGCATGTGTTGACAAGTCTATACGATACATCAATAGGAGTTGTCCTTTCGGTGAGTGTGCAACGAAGGCTCACCCGGTCTCACATCCCATGCAAGATAGGCAGACGCAAGTGCCCACGCCCTTGTGAGCTTCTTCTGCTCCACAGAATCACAGGTCGGTGTTGGCACATGCAACTGTGGAGGAGGGAGGAGCAGGCACTTGAGAGCCTCCGCACGACCCAAGTGCAAGAAAAAGAGTCGCTTGAGGTAGAGCGGTCCCATTTTGATTGCTAGTTTGTCCGTGATAGACGCGAGCGAGTACGAAAGCAGAAAGCTGGAGATCGGGGTCGCAAGATGGCCAAGGTCGTAACTCGCCGCGAGAGCATAGAACTCAATCGGAGCTTGAGGGGCTGTGCCAAGAAAGAGCGTATATAATGGCATGGTTGGCGCCAAGTATGTCTTCACTGACAACCCGTATTCCTCCAGGCATTCGACGGCCGAGATAACCGCATCTGGAGGGGGAGCGTAGTGCACCGCAGAGATGTTGTAAATAGTATGCAGTAGGATGTTGAGGACGATCGAGTGGAGGTGAAGGGGAAGGATGTTTCCCGTATCTTCTGGCTGACCTTGCTGTTTGAGAGGGAGAAACGCGTTGAAGCCATTGGTCGAAGCGGCGACTATTTTCTGTTCGTGGACATAAAAGAAGACAGAATCCGAAGACAGGATGATGATGTCCGTTGGTAATGCGTCGAGTTCGGCGCCAGGGAAGAACGTAGTGGAGACGGAAATCATCGTTTGTTCCCTCTCCTCTGGAGGCGTCCCATGGACGGAAGTCTGGGACGACGAAATGGACGGCTTGCTACGCCGCGAGAAAAGATCACGTACAGGGGGAGTTGGAATCTGCGTCGCTGAGACGGATCTCGACAGAGGAGGCCGGACGACGCTGGACGTGAGTTTATCAGCAAACGCAGAATCTTGAGCAAGTCCGTTAGAAACGAACTGCAATATAGAGTCCCATTCGTTTGCTTCCATGTTGACCGACTAGTGAATGGATTGAATAATGGCAACTAAGATTAAGAGAGGCGAGTATGTAGACGAGGGCAGGTGACAAGGAGAGTAATACAGTGATTAAGCTGATGCTGAAAAATAAATAGGCGAGTGGAGTTGAAGAGAGGAGTGCGTGCGGGTAACGATATATGGTAGTCAATTAATGCATGCTGAACCGCCGACGCCGACACGAATATGCGGGTGATACAACACTGGGCACACGACCCACATGGCTTCCTCAAATACTTTGCTCTTCTTGTCTTTCGCAACCTGCGAGATCCTTCCAGAGAGAATGGAAGAAAACACGTTCAACATATTCCTCCCACGCCACTCCGACGTCCCCCAGTGTATTCAGGCGCAACTGGACTCGCAATAACGACTTCTCCAACGCCTGGCCGTATCAAGCCATGTATGGCATACCAAATTGTCTCTGGAACTTTTTAAAGAGAATATTTTCTTAGATGCTATCTGGAAACACTCTTAGCTGCCTTTGTTTTGTTAATTCGCTCCCTCTGCCCAAACTTCGTGTCGTGTAGCTCCTGTGTGTGCCACGTCAAAATCCATTCGAGTTGTAAATCCGCTGCTCACTAACCATATAAGCCTGTCTTTTCGCCGTGGAGACCTTATTGAGCCTCTCGAGCACTTTGTCTTCGGGGAATTCCATCTCGACCAGCCGCGTTGCTATCGAACATCGGTATTCAAAGACAAGGTTCAGACGTAGCTCGTGGTACTCACAAATGCGCTCCTCTATCTTGAGAACCCGGTTCTCGTCGTTTTCCGAAACAAAGCTGACTGCCGTACCATCACGTCCCGCACGCGCTGTTCGCCCTACCCGGTGCGTGTACTCCTCTGGTTCATTTGGCAAGTCCCAGTTGACGACCATCGCGACATCAGCGATGTCCAAGCCCCGCGCGCCTACGTCTGTGGATACAAGAACAGGAATTACTGAAGAACGGAAGAGCGAGAGCGACGTCAGCCGTTCTCGCTGGGTAAGGCGTGAATGCAGTGCTGTGCTCCGTATGGCAAGCGTTTGTAACAGAGCGGTAAGATAGGCAGCCGTGCGGGCCTTGGCACAGAATATGATTGTCGGTGGAGGTTGGAGGAATTCATCACCGCTTCCTACGGTCTTTGGGGATCCCTTTTTGCGACGAGTTTTGACGGAACGTCTGACAGGATGAGGTGCTGACCGCCGAAGGTGTATTATCGACTCTGGAGGATTACAGAGGAGATAATAGAGATAGCTTTCTCTGACGTGGGAAGGGACTAAAATGTAATATTGCTTTAGGGTTTCCACTGTTTCAACTCTTGAGATATCTAAGTGAGCTTTGCGGTCACCCAAGACGACTTCATGACGTACGTTGATGTTATCTTGTGAATAAATGGCTTCTTCTTACCGGGCCTTGGTGTTGCGCCCGCGATTGAGTCTATCGATGGGGTCCATGTTGCCGTAAATAACGCCGTCTGGCGATCTTTCGGCAATACGCTAAATAAATGAGCTAGTTCCTCTGTGAAACTTGGGGCAAGAAGCCTGTCCGCTTCGTCAAGAACCTGAAAACCTATGAATAGGTTGCAACGCGCCGCGCTAGGGTATATCCACGTACTAGGAACTTGACCCTTGATAGGTCCCACTCGGCGCTACTACTGCGCAAATGATCTACAATTCGGCCTGGGGTAGCTACGACCACGTGCGGCCGATTGTTAAGTTCGATGGCTTGTGCCATCATGTCCATTCCGCCGACGATCACAGCAGTTCGAATATTAAGTGGCGATCCAAGTACCACAAATTGTTCGGATATCTGGAACGCGAGCTCCCTATGACTGTCGATACAGCGGGTTTCAGAGGGGGAAAAATAGATAGTACCTTGTTGGTGTGAGCACAAGGGCAAAAATACCATAAGGGTCAACAGAAAGTTTCTGTAGGATGGGCAACGCGAACGCAATAGTCTTTCCAGATCCTGTCTTTGCATTTCCTATGCAATCTCTACCTTCAAAGAGCCAATATCAGTAATAGCCAGGCACAATAACACTAAGTAATGGAACCTAGCAGAAGAGGTGGGATACAAGCCCGCTGGATCTCGGTTGGGGTATGGATTGCCATTTTCGATAGCGCAGAAAGTAGTAGAGGTGATATATTGAGTGACAGGAATGTCACATTTTTTGGCAAGCTAACCCCGGATAGACGGTCAGAAGGTGGAGACACCTTGCCTATGATTTCGGCATCGGAATCTGAGCCAAAAAAGTCCTCCACATCAAAGGACTCTGTGCCAGAAGAGACCTCATCTAGAAGATCAAAGAATAATGAGGATGGAAGTCGAAAATGATCATAATGTGAAGTGGATGCCCGGTTCTGTGATGTGGAAGATACCACTTGAGAGCGTCGACCAGAGAGTTTAGGTCTGATAGATACACGAGAGCTCTCAGATGAAAGACTGAGGAGACCGGTCTCTTTGCTGAATTCAGAGTCTGTGCTCTCTTCGTCTCCGCTTTCCCATGGATCCGAGTCACCGTCCAGTTCCGATGTCACTTCTCCAGAACCGTCATGCACACTGCTCGCTTCATCTTGACGTTCCTGTGGTGTAGGAGCTGGCCTGTGCTTCTTTCGTGGCTCTTCTTGTCTCCGTAAAAGATCGTCTATCGTAGGTGCCCTGCGTTTAACCATCAAGGTTTGGGTTTGGGTTTGGTTGATATTTGATGATGTAAGCTGATCGCTACAACGCCGCTGTGTGCTGACTCGGAAGACATCATACGTACATTGATATCGCTCCATGACTTGGGTCTAGGCCTGTGGTGCTCATACAGTAAGGCCATCGTATGCGTAGATTGATGTGCGCACAACGCCGAATTCCAAGTTCAAATCGCCGCTCTTAGTAAGAGCGGCGATTTGAACTTGGAATTCGTATGCGCCAATGGATGCTACGTCACATACACACATATATTACCGAGTATCTTCAAGGAAACGAATCTGATTCAATACTATACACAATAGTCAGGGCAGTAACTTAATACTAGAGGCAGCCAAGCGAGACATTTATCATGCTATAATGAAATATCTTAACTAATCTCTCTGCGGTGAACCCGTCGCCACGAGATGATCGTGTAACGTGGCCCGCCACGAGAATAAGCATAATTTTAGGCCTGGAAAACCTCGCGGGGAAGTCGATCACCGCTGTTGAAGGTCGTGAAGGGATTTGTACTCTGTGCTTGGGCTAGCGGTACGCCGAGGCCCTGGGGCATCCCCTGCGATGAAAAGGTGCGAAGTGGGTACATCCCTGTTCCGGAAAGGTGATCCGAGGTAACTTGGGCTCTTTCACCAAGGGATGAAAGGTAACAAATCTGCAACAAAAGAGATCAGAATATGAAGCGCGTGGAGGTCGTCTGAAATGACCTACGCCGCAGGACATAATATCAGAGTCTCGGATTGGATCAATGGTCAAGTACGGGAGCTGGGCACTCCGCACAAAAGGATCGGCTTCCCCAGCGGGGGTCGAGAACGGGCGTTGTACTACCTGTTCTCCATAACCCTCTAAGAACGGTAGCTCGGCCGTATCGATTTGAGTCGGGGGTGTCGTTATAGTGGGAGATGGAGACACCGATGTGGAAGTTGGGGACGGAGGAGTTGTGTTCTCGCGCGCTAGATCGTCATTTATTATCTCCTCGTACGCCATATCTGCCAAGCGGCAAAGGCTCTCAAAATCCTCGGGCGGAGACGCGGGCTTTGGTTCGCGCCTAATCTTCGTGCGCCGGCGTGGCTGGAACCTGTAGCCGGCGTACTTGAGAGCGTGCCTTTTCTTCTCTCGCTCCGCCTCAGAGAACCATTTATTTTTCTCGTCCTTTGAGAGCCTGTGCCAACATTTCCCGGCGATGATGCTGAGTCTGTGCTGACGGGTTTCCTGATCCCTGACGAAGTTTCGCTTGAGAAAGTCAGAGCGGAAGAGCATAAAGGCATTGGAAGGGCGCGGGGGCCGCCTTTTTGCCTTTGGGACCGGATCGAAGTCGACGCGAGAAGGTGAGATAAGCTGAGAATGCGGGACGACGGCTTCGTAAGGATGGTGGGTCAGGAGGAGTGAAGGAGTGAGGCCGTATGAGAGAAGCCTTTGAAAGGGAGCTTGCGTTGTTCGCGTTCCTTGATGAACTGGGAAGTCTGGCACCGTGTTCGATGGACCAGGGGTGCCCTGAAGTGGGGAGGAGCTTTTAAGGCTTGGCCAGTGAGCAGTGCGGACGAAGGATACGTTAGGAGCCTGGTTAGCGGGGATGAAAGGAAACTGGTGCCGAGGGTCTGTAAATTGGGATATGAATGGAGCAGGTTTGGAGAATGTATCGTCGAAAGGCAACGCGTCGAGAAAATCCATGTCTCTGCTAGGAGGGCTGACGATGAAAGGGAAGTAGGGTAAGGGTGGTGAGTACGCCAACAGCAAGGGAGACATCTCTCTTTTATACCAAGGAGAGATGATGTAGACCATGAAAGAGAGTCGGACATGGAACTTGAGGCTCTTCCATGGCATCACGACGCCTTTCAAAAAGGATCGGACACCTGTTTGAACGAAGGGGAGAGGATGCCGAGGTTCCGGAGAAATGAGCACGAGATTTCTGCTTTCTTAAAGCCTAATGCGGTCTGCAGGACGCTGGGTGATACCCCAATGAAAGGGAAAAATTCGCAGCGTGTACCCAGCGGCATAATGAGGGAGTAAGCACAATAGGTGATAGATATCCGGAAAAAGTCCAAACCTCGATCGAAATGGGATTGCAAGCTAGGCACATCCGAGTCCAGACGATCGCCATTCCATGGCAAGATGGAGGTTACGGGACGTGATTTGAACGCGTTCCTGTGGGAACAAATAGTGTTGCTTTAATTGTAGATACTCTCTCGAGGAGATCTATTGCTCTGACCCCAGCGTAACTATACGGAGCGATGCACGCAGAGAACGTACCTTTGTGATGCCTAGGCCTCTTGACCTCGTGACCATAGCGGGTGGTCATGAAAGAAGGGAAGGTACTTGCGTAGCGTCCGTTAAGGTGCACGTCCTCGGGCAAGTGAGCATCACGAATGAGGTAGAGCCCGTTCAAGTGCAGTTCAACGACCAGCAGATATACTCTCGTGCGGGGAAGATATGCTCTGATAAATAGCCTCCTTCCGTGTCGCAATGTGGAAACAGCACCGCGGACACGTGCCTACAAGATGCCGCCTATCAGAATGCTCGAGACACTATAAAGTGAACACGAGGCAGGGTGGCTCCCCGCGTAGGGTTTTAAAGAAAGTATAAAGCCTGGGATAGTAGGTCACAAGCATAGAGGTTTTCTTTTTGCGCTCGAACTTTCAAGCCTCTGAGAGCAGGACAGTCATTTGTAGTTTCAACCCCTGTCTGAAATCCTGGACCAAAGTCCGTCAGTGCTATCACACACAATCTGCCATGCCTACGCAGGCCGGATCAAGCGGTTGTTGCCACGTGGTAAATGAGCGTACAAAGGGCTGAGCGGGGAAACTGAGTATACCCCCGGCCACACAAACGTGCGAAGTGAGGCTAATGAAGCAATTAAACAACTGCCGGTCTGAGGCTCACAGTACCTGGTGGGAAACGCGCCATGGGTCTAGGAGAATGGGGCAACGCAAGGGGGTGAGCAACCATCGTGTGTGGGAAATCCCTCTAAAAATTTGTATTGTCTACAAAATATGATCTCCAACGGCCGAGGTGTGAGCCACATGCAAGCCATTGGGAAAAATCAAGGGTGACTCACAAGGATCTATAGATCTATACACAATGACGTTCCCGCCGCCTTCTTGACGCGATTCATGAACGCCAGGCCCTCGCGCTCCTCTGCGACTTCCTCCACGTATATGCACCGCACGCCCTGCTCCTCCAAGCTCAGTAGTCCTTCGAACAGACGTTGCGCCGCGGTGGCGAGATCCGCGCGCCTACCCAATGAAAACGTGAGCCATCTCTGCGCCCCGTGCGCACGAGCAAACAGCGGCGAGTCCTCCGGGGCCATGAGACCCACGCGACCCGCTCCGCCGTCCTCCACCTCTTTGAAGAGCGTATCAGCCGCCACGCGCCGCGCCGCGCCGTCCATGTTGGTCGAAGACGTGTACAGTAACGTGACGGGCACGCCCGGTGCATAATGGCGGTACTTCATCCCCGCCGTCGTCGGGGCGTCCTCTTCGCGCTTATCCAGCACAAAGTCGCGGCGATGCACGAGCACGCGCCCGAGCGCCGGATCCCCAAGCGTCGCGGCGAGTGCCTCGACCGTGGCACCGCCAGGCCGAAGCACGCGCAGCGCGCCGTCGTCGCCGAGTCCGTCGACGACTGTGCTCTCTAGGCCGATGGCGCAGGTGCCGCCGTCGAGGAGCAGCGGGAGGCGGCCTGTCGTGCCCAGGTCGCGGAGGACGTGTGCTGCACGAGTCGGGCTCGGTTTGCCGGACGAGTTGGCGCTTGGTGCGGCGAGGGGTGCACCAGTGGCGGCGATTAGCGCACGGGCTACAGGGTGTGCAGGCATGCGCACGGCGACGGTTGGATGGCCCGCAGTGACGATGGATGGTACACGTGTCAGGTCAGCGGGGAAGAGGAGGGTGAGAGGACCAGGCCAGAATTTTCGCATCAGCGCTGTGTAGATGGGAGAGGGTATGTACGACGCTGGGAGAAGGGAAGAAAGCATGGAGAGAGATGATATGTGCACGATTAA
>WNFR01007730.1_pt1 | contig 10915 bp, 11 predicted proteins | sample 5400221 | NCBI WGS metagenome assembly WNFR01 (sample SAMN13153357, study PRJNA577476) | soil metagenome | isolation source: 40 cm soil under Madrone tree | place: USA:California | collected 2016-06-14 | reverse complement strand
GATTGTTCCTGGAAACGCGCCGCCGCCATGCGAAAAGGCGACGCGCAAGTTCGGAAAACGCTCGAAGACGCCACCGAAAATCATGGAGCAAATCGCGAGTGAAGTTTCAGCCGGCATCCCGACGAGCCACGGCAGCCAGTATTTCGGCATCCGATCCGTGCCCATCATATCCCAGGGATGCACAAAGATTGCGGCATTGAATTGTTCGGCCGTTTTCCAAACAATGTCGAGAGATGGATGGTCCAGGTTGCGACATTGGGGACCGTGACAATGGTCATTCGGATCGACGTGCGTGCCGATCTCGATGCCGCGCAAGCCAAGCTCGCGCATGCAACGCTCCAATTCGCGCGCAGCGAGATCGACATCCTGCAACGGGATTGTACCGAGACCAACAAAGCGCGACGGGTATTGCCGCACAATTTCCGCGATGTGGTCGTTCAGCAGACGACAAAGATCGAGCGCATCCCGCGGTTTTGCCCAATAGCTGAACATCACCGGAACCGTGGAAAGCACCTGGATTGAAACGCCGCTGGCGTCCATTTCCTCAATCCGCCGCTCTGGCTCCCACACGTTATCGTTGATTTCGCGAAAGACGCGGTCACCGATCATCATCCGTGCCGAGCATGGGTCCGAATGCTCCAATTTAACGAAGCCCGGGTAGCCATATTTCTTATCCAGATCCGGCCAGTTGCGCGGCAAAATGTGAGTGTGCAGGTCGATCTTCATTCAAAGAAGCAAACGTCCAACGCTCAACGCCCAACGCTCAACGTCAAAATCAGAAAAGATCGCACTCTTATTCCTCCTCCTGTTCTTGCCTCTCGATCGAGTTCCTACAATGACGTCATGGGCTGTGGTTTCTCGACTTTCTTGCCGCACTTTTTGCAAGTGCGGCGCGCATCGTCATTCCAGAAATCGAGCATCGCCTGGCTGAAATGTTCGACGATGTCCGCGCAATCAAAATGAATGTCTTCCACGACCGCACCGCAATTTTCGCAGTAGAAAATAACGTGTTCTTTTTCTCCGGGCGGCCGGCGTCGTTCGACGACAATACCGATCGTGTCCGGCGGTCGCTGCGGCGAGTGCGGAACATTTGGCGGGATGAAAAACGTTTCCCCTTCTCTGACGATATGGTCCACAATGCGATCGCCTTCGCGGACGCGCACCTTAATGTTGCCTTTGAGCTGGTAGAAGTACTCCTCCGAATCGACCAGATGAAAATCGTTCCGCGCGTTCGGGCCTTTGATGACCATCACGAAAAAATCGCGTCCGTCGTACAAATAACGGTTGCTCACTGGCGGTTGAAATTTGTCGGCGTTTTCTTCAATCCACTGTTTTAGATCAATCGGCGGTTGCACAGTCGTCATGGCGAACAGCGTATTTGGAGCGGCGCGCAGCGTCAAACCGATGCCTAACTCCATTTGTATTCGAGACGGCCGCGAGCCCGGTTAGAATCGACTTTAGAGTTGAAGTGCTCCGATGAACTGCGCATAAATATCCGCTTTCATGAACCCGTGCCGTTTATTCCAGACTGCAGCCGCTATCCTTCTTGCACTCGTCATATGCAGTTGCGAGGAGTATCCACCTTACGCGCCTGGGATGTATCCCCGTGCCGCTCCGGCAGGTTGGTGGAATGACGAGGATGCCTCCGGTTCGGCGAAAATTGTCGTGCATATCGGCGAACAGAAAGCTTACTTTTACAAGGGCAAACGCCTGGTTGGCGAAACGACCGTCTCCACCGGCAAACCTGGGTTTTCTACTCCACCCGGTCACTACACGGTGCTTTCGAAAGACGCAGGCCACGTCTCTACTGTGTTCGGCGATTACGTTGATGATTACGGGAACGTCGTCAGATCAAACATCGATTCGCGAAAAGACACTCGTCCCAAGGGCAGCCATTTTGATGGCGCCCGAATGCCGTATGCCATGTTCTTCCGAGGCGGTTACGCGATGCACCAAGGCTACGTTCCGCCTTTTGCCGCGTCGCACGGTTGCATCCGCTTGCCGGGACAAATGGCCATACGGTTTTTCGAAAACGCGCCCGCAGGAACGCCGGTCACAGTAACAGAATGACGGACGCACATCGGACCGGCAACGTTGCCCTAGCATGCTGAACAGCGCATCGGGATCGGCCGGGATCACCGATCCCGGCTACAACGCAGGATTTTTATGCTAAAATTTACGTCGTAGCATGAAGCGAAGCATTATTGACGATCAACGCAAAAACGCGGTGCAATTGAGCACTGACGAACTGCAACGCTACTCGCGTCATCTTATCATGCCCGAAGTCACGCTAGAAGGGCAGCGCCGGCTAAAAGCTGCGCGCGTTTTGTGCATCGGCGCCGGCGGACTGGGATCGCCCGCCGCGCTTTATCTTGCGGCTGCCGGCGTGGGAACAATTGGCATTGTCGATTTTGACGACGTCGATCTTTCAAATCTCCAGCGGCAAATTCTTCACGGAACAAAGGATGTCGGCCGCGGCAAATTGGAATCGGCGCAGGACCGGCTGCGCGACATGAATCCGGAGATTGGGATCGAACTTCATCAATGCCGTTTCTCCAGCGAAAATGCTTCGGAAATTGTGTCGAAATACGATGTCGTCGTAGATGGGTCAGATAATTTCGCCACCCGGTATTTATCCAACGACGTCTGCGTTTTCGCGCAAAAGCCAAATGTATACGGCTCGGTCTTCCGGTTCGAGGGACAAACGACAGTGTTCGCGCCAGATCTGGGTGGGCCGTGTTATCGCTGTCTTTTTCCTGAGCCGCCTCCACCGGAGTCAGTTCCGAACTGCGCGCAAGCAGGCGTGCTGGGCGTTTTGCCCGGAATCATCGGCATGTTGCAGACGATCGAGACCATCAAGCTGATTGTCGGCATCGGAGAACCCTTGATTGGAAGGCTCCTTCACTTCGACGCGCTGAAGGTCAAATTTCGAGAGCTCAAACTGCGGCGCGATCTCCAGTGTCCCGTTTGCGGCGAAAATCCGACAATCTTTTCGCCGATTGACTATGAACAGTTTTGCGGCGTGCGAAACGAGGATGAAGCAATTCCTGCGATCTCCGCGCACGAGTTGAAGCAGAAGATGGATGGGTGCGAAGCATTCGAGCTAATCGATGTGCGTGAACCATTCGAATACGAAATCGCGCGGATCGATGGCGCGAAGTTAATCCCGCTGGGAGAAATCGCCGAGCGGACAGATGAGCTGCAACACGAACTTCCGATCATTGTCCATTGCCATAGTGGCGCGCGGAGCGCTCAGGCGGTACAACTGCTGCAGCAGCGCGGTTTTCGTAACGTCTATAATCTCGAGGGCGGGATCGATGCGTGGTCTGACCAGATAGATCCCGCCGTGCCGAAATACTAGGGCAATCCTACGAGTCGAAACAGCCCGAGGGCAGGCTGTCTCCAAGGTTTGTCGATGCATGTCGATTGGAGCCGGGCCGCCCTCGGCCCGATGTCGCAGCTCGAGCGCGATTAAGTAGCGACACATCATTTAATGAAACTACTTTAGTACATCAGCTAGTTGTTTAGCGCTGGGAACATCAGTCCACTGAGCCAACAGCTTCCCATCTCGCGCAAACACCAGAACGCGAAAGCTCGCCGCGCCCCCCGGCTCGTCGAGTTGTGATGACGCGCTTCCATCGAAATCCAAAACCGTGAAGATATCTTGGTGCGCGTCCCGCGAAATCTTATTCGCGTTGTATCGACTCTGAAGCCGTTTCGCCTCTCCGTTAACCCGGTGCTTGACCAACGCGGTCGCAATCTTGCGCCCGATTGCAGTGTGCTTGCTGGTGAAACGGACAATTGTAATCATCCTGTAATTCGGGTTGCCCAAACAGTAATCGGGCACGCGGTCACCGACGGCGCGCACCTTCTCCCTATCGGCGGTTGTGGTCAGCACCAGGACAGTCACGTGTCCATCGGCAGTGGAAAGCTTGTTGCCATCAATATCGACAAAACTGAGCGAATGGTTCGCTTCACTTGAAAGTGCGCCGTGCAGAAGCGTAGCGGCAAAAAGAGGCGCTATCGCTGCAACGAAAAAGAATTGAAGTGCGCGCAGGTTCATAAGTAAGCAAATTGGCGACGATGTGGTGCGCTGACAACCTTCGGTCTGTCTCATCTTGTTTAGTTTCTCCCTTGCGCAGACCGGCGGTTGTAGCCTGGGCGTGCTTATCGATTTTTTTTATTTGTGGGCTGGTTGGCGGCTGCGATCGGCTGGGGGCTCCACGCCACGCACAATTGATACAGGATGCCGACAGTAAATCAGCCCAGGGCGATTTTGCGCGCGCGATCAACTTGTACGAAGCCGCACTCGATGACTCCGAAAGCGTTCGGAGCGCTGAGATTCACTACAAACTGGCTCTTCTTTACGACGATAAACTCAACGACCCCGTCAGTGCACTGCACCATTTCAAACGCTACCTCGCATTAAGTCCAAGCGGCCCTCACGCAAACGAAGTCAAGAATTCAGTGAAACATGATGAAATCGCTGCGCTGACCGCGCTGTCGGGGGATTCGGTCATCACCAGATCCGAAGTAGCGCGGCTGCGGAACGAGAATTTGAATCTTCGCAAAGAGCTTGAAATGCGCGCAGTATCTTCACGAATCAGCCCGGAGAAATCGCCGGGCGCCAAAGCAGGCTCAAAAAAAATTGCCTCAAAGAACGCCGACCGTACCTACGTTGTAAAGTCGGGTGACACTCTCTTTTCTATTTCGCGAAAATTTTACAAGTCACCCAAGCGTTGGAAAGAGATTCTCAACGCGAACGAAAAAAATATCCGTGACCCGAAAAAGCTTACGGTTGGTGAGACCCTGATGATTCCTTAGGAACTTGACTGCTTTAAGCAGTCAAGTTTCAGAAATTGTTTGGCAAGCGAAAACAACCGGAATCACCGATGCTAGCTACAAATCACCCTCGTATTCCCAGCAACTCATGCTGCCATGGAACCAGCAAGGTTGCTGCGCGCGCGTGGTCGGCTGCGATCGCCTCGAGCGTGCCGCGTGGCGCGATGAATGAGGGCTCCAAGCCGAGCTCTTCAGCTGATTTGTCGCGTCGCCACCGTAGCTCTTCTGTGCGCCGGACCGTCTCAGCAGTTGGTCGAGTTCCGTACCGCCGAGGCAATACCGGCCAATCCGATTCAGGCGCCGCTAGCGCCACTCGCGCTGCCTCGCGGAACGCCTGACGTCGCCGGGACGAAAAATGTTTGTAATCAGGCACGCTCCCCGAAGCGAAACTTATTGCGGCGTTCACAAGCTTTTCGTTTTGCAAGATGTGAAATGGCGGGCGATCCGCCAGTTCCGCTTCTCTTTCGCGCCATTGCCAAAGTTCACGAAGCACTGCCGCGGCGCGCCCTTGAAGCAAGCCTGATCCGCGGACACGCCAAAATTCATCCTGCTTTCGGACACGCGTGACCGCCGCCTGCTCAATTGCGCGTTGACATGATTGCTGCAGCCAATCCCGGCGCTCACAATGATCCAGTTCGGCCTCCAACTTCTCGGCAAGTGGTAACAGATAACGCACATCGTTAATTGCGTATTCCGCCATTCGATCCGGCAAAGGCCGTTTTGCCCAATCCGCTTTCTGTGAACCCTTCGGCAGTTCCAAGCCAAAATACTGTTTTAGGAGCGCAGCCAGACTAAACTCGCGAATGCCCAGGAGCCGGGCTGCAATCATGGTGTCAAAGATCCTGTGGGCGGTAAAATTCAAGCCGCGTCGCAGCATTCGCAGATCGTAATCGGCGCCGTGCAAAACAATTTCTGTGGGTTCCAGCGCACAGCGCAATGGCTCCAGATCGAGACTCGCCAGCGGATCGACTATGAACCCGTCGCAGCCGCGGGCGTCGACCGCGGCTGGCACACTGATCTGGAGCAGACAAAGTTTTTCCCGATATGAGTGCAGGCTGTCCGCTTCAGTATCGAGTGCAACGCGATCGGCAGTGTCAATCTTCTCGACCAACTCAGCCAACCGCGCATCTGTGGCAACAAGACCCGATGGTAATGACGAATGACGAATGTCTAATGACGAAGGAATGACGAAATCTGGATGACGAGATCCCTGCTCGGGCTGCTGCTTCGTCATTTTAGCATTCACACTTCCTTCGTCATTCGTCATTCGCGCTTCGTCATTTTCCAAAATCATTTCAATCCGCTGAGCAACAATTCCGCGTTAGTCTTCGTCACCTGCAGATTATCAATCAGTTTTTCCATGGCCTCGAGAGGAGGAAGCGCTGCCATTGTTTTGCGTAACATCAGCACGCGTTCCCATTCATCGGGATGATAAAGCAACTCCTCGCGTCGCGTAGCCGAGAGCATCGGATGGATGGCCGGATAAAGTCGCTTCTCCTGCAAGCCGCGATCGAGATGCAACTCCATGTTGCCCGTGCCCTTGAATTCTTCGAAAATCAATTCGTCCATTCGGCTGCCCGTTTCGGTTAACGCCGTCGCCAACACTGTCAGGCTGCCGCCTTCTTCCGCATTTCGGGCAGATCCGAAAAATTTCTTCGGCTTAATGAGCGCCTTCGCTTCGACGCCGCCGGACATGATCCGGCCCCTGCCCGATTCCAGATTATTGTATCCGCGAGAAAGTCGGGTCAGGCTGTCGAGCAGGAGCACTACATCGTGCTTCATTTCCATCAGGCGTTTGGCGCGCTCTATCACCATCTCGGCTACCTGAACATGTCGCTGCACGCTTTCGTCAAAGTTGGAATGATAAATCTGGCAATCGATTTCCCGCTCCAAATCAGTCACTTCTTCCGGACGCTCATCCACCAAAAGCAGAATCAGCACAATCTCCGGATGATTTACCCGAATGGCTTTCGCGATTTCCTTGAGCAGGATTGTCTTGCCTACTCGCGGTGGCGCAACGATGAGACCACGTTGGCCGCGGCCAAGCGGCGTCAGCAAATCCACCGCGCGCGCGCTGATGGAGTTCGTCTTGGGATTTTCCAGGATGATCCTGCCCTGCGGAAACTGCGGCGTTAACTTGTCAAAGTGCGTCGGTTGCGTCCATTCCGCGGCCGGTTGGCCTTCAATCGTTGTGACTCCGTCGAGGGAGAGGAACTTTTCACGCTGCGCTGGCAATCGGACTGTTCCCGCAATTTTTTGCCCTGGGCGCAGCTGGTATTGTTCAACAAGGGCGCGCGGAACGGCCACGTCCTCGGGGAGAGGCAAAAAATTCAAGTTTGGCCAGCGCAACATCGCAAACGAGTCGCTGACGTGATCCAAAAAACCTTCCGCAGTGACGCTTGCGCCGCCGGCTAATGCTGCACGCACAGTATCGAGAATGTGCTGATGTCGAGAGCGGGCGGGATGCAAAAACAATTCAAAATCACGTGCTAAGGTTTTTAGTTTCTTTTCCGAGAGCTCTTGCAACTCATTTAAATGAAGTGAGCGCGGTGCTGTAGTGGCGGCTGTTTCGCCAGCACCATGGCCATGCGCAGGCGACACGCCTGCCTCGACATCTTTCGCCTCCGGACTGGATACCTCTAAGTCTTCGTCCATGATTCCTGTTGCCAAAGCGCCGCAAGGAAACGCGCTTGTTCCATCAGCGCCGCACGACTGCCTTCATTCCACACCACGTGGTCCGCTCGCGCGATCTTTTCCTCGAGTGGCATTTGTGACCTGATCATCCGTTCAGCTTCTGTGTCCTTGAGCGACATTCGTTCCCTCAGTCGTGCTAACTGCACCTTTTGCGAACAGGCCACCACGACGACCCGGTCGCACAACGTTTCACCGCCGGTTTCATAAAGGAGTGGAATATCAGCAAAGAAAAAATCGGGAGAATTGCGATGCCTTTTCGCCTCAGCCCTCCATTGGCGGCGAATCCGCGGGTGGAGAATCTGCTCAAGCGCGCGTTTCTTGCTCGCGTCGCCGAATACTATCGTTCGAAGTTTCTCTCGGTTCAAGTCGCCGTCGGGTGAAAAGACGCTGCTGCCAAACTCCGCACGAATTTTTTGCTTCACCTCAGGAACCTCGCCGAGCTCGTGCGCTGCCTTATCGGCATCGAAAAATTTCGCACCCGGTAGAATTTCACAGAGATAGTTAGAGAACGTGCTTTTACCTGTGGAAATTCCGCCGGTGATCCCGATCGCAGGCATGAACTACCCCTCAGTAGGAGATCGAAAATCGTGCCATCACAGCCAGCAAAGTCTAACGAAGACCTGCAGCTTTGCGATGTCTGAAATGCGCGTATCATGCAGAGCCTATGACGCAGCAGGTTTTGGCGGGAAAAACGGGGCTGGTATTTGGCGTCGCGAACAAGCGCAGCATCGCATGGGCCATCGCCAAGGCGTGGGCCGCCGCCGGTGCGCGCCTGATTTTTAATTACCAAGGCGAACGGTTAAAGGAAAACGTGGAGGAATTGATCGGCGAATTTGGAGAGAAAACTCCGTTGTTTCCCTGCGACGTTTCCAGCGACGAAGAGATCATGTCTTTTTTTGAAAAAGTGCGCAGCCAAACCGACCGGATCGATTTGATGCTCCACTCGCTTGCTTTTGCTCCACGCGAAGCCTTGGAAGGCGACTTTGTGAGTACAACTCGCGAAGCCTTTCGCGTCGCGCACGATATCAGCGCTTACTCGCTGGTGGCGCTCGCGCGCGAAGCGGCGCCGATGATGACTAATGGCGGCAGCATCGTGGCGATGACCTATTACGGCTCGGAAAAGGTCGTGCCGCACTACAACGTCATGGGCGTGGCGAAGGCCAGCCTCGAAGCCAGCACGCGTTACCTTGCGTACGACCTGGGCCCGAAAAAAATTCGCGTCAACTGCATTTCGGCCGGCCCCGTTCAGACACTGGCCGCCCGCGGCATCAGCGGGTTTACCGCCATGTTGAAACATTATCAGGAACGCGCGCCATTAAAACGAAGTTGCGATCCGGACGAGTTGGGTGCGACCGGAGTGTTCCTGGCAAGCGACGGCGCTACGGCGATCACAGGCCAGGTTATTTATGTCGATGGCGGTTACCAGATAATGGGCATGTGATCAGTTCTTCCTCTTATTCTTATTCCTGCTCGTGCTCATAATCGAATACAATTGCGGGGGAAGCGCGATTACGATCACTGGCAGGAGCACGAGACGCACTGGCATATGATTGCGCGAATTTGGCACGGCTGGACGAAACCGGAAGACGCGAAAGCCTACGAGGAGATGCTGCGCGACGAAATTTTTCCGAGCATCGCGACCAGAAAAATCAAAGGCTATCGCGGCGCGGAGTTGTTCATTCATGAGGACGGTGACGAAATCGAGTTCGTTACACTTCTCCGCTTCGATTGCATGGACGCGGTGAAGGAATTCGCCGGCGCGGACGAAGGTAAGCCCGTGATTTATCCGAGAGCGGAAGCGTTGCTCACGCGCATGGACAAACGCTCACGGCACTATCGTATCGCCATCTGAATTGTCGTTGATGGATACCAAAGCGTAGGCATGTAACTCTTATTCGTGCTCTTGCTCGTGATCGTGCTCCTGCTCGAAGCCTGTCCGCTAAAAACCGATTACGATCATGAGCACGAGCATGAGTTTGGCCGATAAGATTCGCCAACTGTTAGGCAACGACGTTGTCGCAGCCGATCCGGATACACTTGCTGCGCACGCTGGCGACAAGTGGTTCGCGGCTCACGAACCGGAAGTCGTCGTCTTCGCAAAATCAACAAGTGACGTGAGCAAATTGCTTGAATTTGCCTCGCGCGAAAAAATTCCGGTCACAGCGCGCGGCGGCGGATTTGGGTACGTGGGCGGATGCGTCCCCGCGCGTGGCGGAATTGTCCTCTCGCTCATGCGGATGAACCAAATCAAGGAAATCAGTTTTGCCGATGCGACTGCAGTTGTTGAGCCGGGCGTCTTTACCGCTGACCTGAAAGCGGCTGTGCGCGCACAAAAATTGTTTTATCCGCCTGATCCGGCGAGCATGAAAGACTGCACCATCGGTGGAAACGTGGCGACGAACGCGGGCGGTCCGCGTTGTTTGAAATACGGTGTGACCCGAAATTACGTCATCGGTCTCGAAGCGGTGCTCGCAAATGGAGACGTGCTGCGGACTGGCGGCCGCGTCCACAAAAACAAGACAGGATTCGACTTGATCGGCCTGTTTGTTGGCTCGGAAGGAATGCTCGGCGTCGTCACTGAAGTCACGCTACGTTTGCTCCCGCTTCCGCCTGCCCGCGCTACATTGTCGGCCGCGTTTGCTACTGGCGCGCAAGCCGCCGAGGCAGTGCAAGCGATTTTTGCAGCGGGATTTCTGCCATCGTCATTGGAAATCGCAGATCAGTTCACACTGGAAGCGGCGCGACGGGACCTCGGCAAAACGATCGTGCCAGAGGGCAACGCACATCTGCTCGTCGATTTGGATGGCCAAGAGGAAAGCGTCCGCAGCGAGTCCGCAGCCATTCGTAATCTACTTGAAAAACGGAAACCCAACGCGCTGGACATTGCCATCGGCGAAGCCGACTCCGAAAAGCTCTGGGCGTTGCGCCGCCAGTTCAGCAATTCACTGCGCGCAACTGGTCTGACTAAGCTAAACCAGGATGTGGTCGTGCCGCGCAGCCGGCTTATTGACCTGATGGAATTCGCCGAGTCGCTACAGGCAAAGCACGGATTCCCGATCGCGTGCTTTGGTCACGCTGGTGACGGCAACATTCACGTCAACATCATGGCAGATCGATACAATCGGGACGCGGCCGTTCGCGAAAAAGTCGAGCGTGCGCTGGACGATCTTTTCGCGCAGGTGCTGAGCTGGGGCGGCGTCATTACCGGCGAGCACGGGATTGGTCTGGCAAAGAAACGGTGGTGGCCGGAAGCAACCAGCAACGTCGTGCGTGACGTGCACCGCCGGCTGAAGCAAAGTCTCGATCCAAACGGTATTTTGAATCCGGGAAAATTTCTCGACCGTGAAGACCCTCCTGCTACGTGACTAGCTGCGTTTGC
>WNFR01020899.1_pt1 | contig 10917 bp, 10 predicted proteins | sample 5400221 | NCBI WGS metagenome assembly WNFR01 (sample SAMN13153357, study PRJNA577476) | soil metagenome | isolation source: 40 cm soil under Madrone tree | place: USA:California | collected 2016-06-14 | reverse complement strand
GGCCAGCCGGATATTGTGGTCAACGGAAACGTCGGCGGTCGAGATCAGGTGAACGGCCCGGACGCTTACCTGGGCGACGGCCACGGCGGGTGGAAAGCTTCATCGGCCGGGTCGAAAGGCCTGAAATTCACTTCGCCCGGGGTTGCACTCGGAGACCTTGATGGGGACGGGAACCTTGACATCGTCGTGGCGGGGGGGATTACGGGTGACGTCCGGGATGGGTATGGTCTCTTTTGGTTTCGTGGCGACGGGAAAGGCGGCTGGCGCCTGGTGCCGGAGAGCGGGTTGCCAAGCAGAGGCTTATCGATAATTCACTCTATCACGTTAGCAGATGTAGATCACGATGAACTCCCTGAGATCATTGCGCTGAGTGGGGGCAATAATGGCGGTATTACGATGTGGAAACAACAATAGCGCGAGTGACGTGGGCGGGCGTGGAATGGCTAAATGAAAGACTGGCAAATGTTCGGCGACGCTCTTCGTCGTGTGCTAGGTGCCGACTTGTGGTGCCTGGCGCGACTTAAGACGAAACTCAAAACTTCCAAGGGAGGATTCCAATGGTGATTTCGTGTAGGTTAATTGCAATGGCGTTGGGGATTTCGCTGTGTGCGTTCGCAAATCATGCTGGCGCCCAAGAAAATGGCGCTGCGACCGTGGCCGAGGTTAACGGGCAGAAATTGACCCGCGCGGAGCTCGTGCAAAAGCAGGCGGCGAAGCTGCTTCAAGCCCGCTATCAATACTATTTCGCCGAACGCGAAGCGCTGGACCAGCTCATCGACGGGCGTTTGCTCGAAATCGAGGCCCGTCGCGAGAATCTGAGTGTGGAGCAGTTGCTACAGCAGGAAGTGACTAGCAAGGTAAAAGATCCCACCGAGCTTCAGCTCCAGGTCTATTATGAGGGCATGCACACCAAGGAGCCGTTCGCAGCTATACGTGGGAAGATTCTGGACTCCGCCCGCCAGGTTCGCCAGACGAAAGCCCGCGACGCCTATCTCCAGACTCTGCGTGACCGGGCAGGCGTGCGCATTGCTCTTGTCCCCCCCGAGGCCGAGGCGGCGCTTAACAACGCTCCACGGCGCGGCCCGCAAGATGCACCGGTTGTGATCGTCGAGTTCGCAGACTACGAATGCCCCTATTGCCAACGGATCCACCCGGAGCTCAAAAAGCTCCAAGTGGAATTCGCTGGCAAGGTGTCCCTAGCCTTCAAGGACTTCCCGCTGCCGATGCACCCGCACGCCGAGAAGGCCGCTGAAGCCGCCCGTTGCGCTGAGGAACAAGGCCAGTTTTGGAATTTCCACGACATGCTCTTCGAAAACCAGCAGAAACTCGAGTTGGCACAACTGAAAGAGTATGCACATGCGCTCAAGCTCGACGCCGCGCGCTTCGACCAGTGCCTGGATGCAGGAGAGCAGGCCGCACTCGTGCAAAAAGACATCGTTCAGGGACAGCTTCTTGGATTAACCGGTACGCCCAGTTTTTTCATCAACGGCCATTTCCTGAGCGGCGCGGTCAAATACAGCACCTTGCGCGAGATTGTCGTCTTGGATTAACCGGTACGCCCAGTTTTTTCATCAACGGCCATTTCCTGAGCGGCGCGGTCAAATACAGCACCTTGCGCGAGATTGTCGCGCAGCAACTGGCGACGCTGATACCAGCCCCGCACGATGTAGCGTCGCGATGATGCAAAAGCGATTGACGGCAAAGGTTGGGACTCCACAGCCGCCACCCCAGCGTGGCGTGCCGATTTACGCCCGCCCATCTCTTCGCGCCATTCGCGCCGCGTGCGGAAGTTTTCGTCGTCTCCCTTGGCGAAAAGAAATCCAGCGATGCGAATACGGCCGATCAGAGTTGGTCGTGGCCGGAGTAGTGCAGCTACGTTCGCTGTGAAATTGTCGTCCCGGGGACTCGCGCGGCCAATCCAACAATCATGCGGGTTCGCTTGGCTAAGAAAACTTCCACCAATGGACCATCCAAAATCGGGCTGATTCCTTCTGTGAGTGCCGAGCCTACTTTTTCCTTCTGGTGATTTACCCCGGGACCGGTAACTGACCTGGTCGCCTAGTCCGCAGCCGCAGCCTAGTCCATGGGCTAGTCCGAAGGGCTACCCATATGTGCTCCAGACTTCCCCCTGTATCAAATTGGAGTAACCACCGGATTGTAGCCTATTCCAGAGTTGGCTACTGTGACCACGATTTGGACGACCTACCGCTTTTGCGCTTCGGCTCCCGAAGATGGGACTCAAAGGGCGGTAGCTTAGCTAGGTTAGGCTTACGAGAGCTGACATAAGCTCTCCAAGGTCGTTTGGAGAGGGGTATGGCCGCTGAAAACATCAGCTATCAGTGGTACGCGCTGCGGGTTAGAAGCCGGTACGAAAACACGGTTGCCGCGCATTTGCAGGGGAAGGGCTACGAATCGCTTCTGCCCCTGTATAAATCCCGGCGGCCGTGGTCAGATCGGTTTAAAGAAATCGAGCTTCCCCTCTTCCCTGGCTACGTGTTTTGCCGGTTTAACCCACTGGACAGGCTCCCAATTCTTACCGTCCCTGGGGTTGTTCACGTAGTGGGAGTTGGCAGAACCCCAGTTCCTATTGACGAAACCGAAATTGCTACCATCCAAGCCGCCCTGAAATCCGGATTACCCAGCCAACCCTGGCCGTTCCTGCAGATCGGGCATAAGGTGAGAATTGAGCATGGCCCTCTTTGTGGCATAGAGGGAATCTTGCTGGGTTTCAAAGGACATCAGCGCCTAGTGCTGTCTGTAACTCTCCTCCAGCGGTCGGTTGCCGTTCAAGTTGATGGGACCTGGGTACGAGCCATGTCTCAGCAGCACTCGGCTTCCAGCAGCCATGCGACCCCTCAAGGCCTTTCGTGGCAGCCCATAGCCTAGCCATGCTTGACGGCGAACAAGGGTTTGTGGCGGATGTGGCAGGGCTCATTTGGTATGGGCTATACGAACAATCGGAACGTGGACGACGCCGCCTTCTCCTTCTCCGCTTCAAATCAAGCTTTTGACACTTGGTATGGCAGGGTGCAATGCGTTATCTCGTGCAACTCCAAGGTTCCAACGTTCCGAATTGTGCTGAGGTCGTGTGCGGGAAGAGCTTGGCGCGACACCAAGTCTTCGTCGGTTCGAACTGGCATCACCGCCCCTTTGCGGTGAAATAACGGGGTCGCAGAGCCAGAGGAACAAAAGAAAAATGGTAAAACACCGAGAGTTGAGCTTCGAGGATTACGCAGCGATGTTCCGGCGGCGGCGCTGGCTGATCCTCATCCCGGCGCTCCTGGGTGCCGTGGCGGGATATGCCTTGTCCCGGTATCTGCCCAAGAAATACACATCGCATACTCTAATCCTAGTCGAACAGCCCACTGTACCGGACAGCTACGTGAAGCCAGTAGTGAGCGAAGACCTAAACCAGCGGCTCGCGAGCATGCAAGAGCAGATTCTGAGCCGTACGCGCTTGCAACATCTCATTGAACAATTCGGCTTCTATGGGAATGACGCCAAACGGGTGTCGATGGAGGATGCGGTCGAGCGGCTGCGGAAGGCGATCTTGGTGACACCACTGAACCCGATGGCCGGTACAAGATCCGCCGAACTGCCCGGCTTCAATGTAGACGTCACCCTGGGAGAGGCGCGGCTTGCCCAGCAGATTTGCAAGGAAATTACCTCGATGTTTATGGAGCAAAACGTGCATCTTCGGCAGCAGCACGCGGAGGATACAACGCAATTCCTAGCCAAGCAATTGGACGACGCCAAGGCCAAGCTCGACGACCAGGATGCCAAACTTGCTGAGTTGCAGAGTCGCTACGTCGGGGAACTTCCCGAAGACGACAAGACAAATCTTACTCTTCTAGCGGGCATGACCCCGCAGCTCGAGGCTGCTACCCAGGCCCTTAACCAAGCTCAGCAGGACAAGGCATTTACGGAATCGCTCCTGAATCAGCAACTGGCGGCGTGGCAATCGTCGAAGGGGGGCCAGAATTCTCAAACCCTCGAGCAACAGCTCCAAGACCTGCAGAATCAGCTGCTTTCGGAGCAAGGGCATTACACGGAAGATTATCCCGACGTCGTGAAACTCAAGAACGATATTGCACTGGTCCAGAAGAAGCTTGCAGATGTCTCCACGCGGGTTCATGCGCAGCCAAATCAACAGCAGCTCCGGGTAGCAGGCAACGAGCCGCCAGAAATCCAGCAATTTAGGGCTCGGCTTCACCAGATCGATCTGACTATCAGGCAGAAAGCGCACGAGCAAGAAGAACTTCAGCGCCAAATCAAGCTCTTGCAGAGCAGGATCCAGTCTAGCCCCATGATCCAGCAGCAGTTCAAAGCTCTAACGCGAGACTATCAAACAGCGCTGAGCTTCTACAACGACCTTCTCAAGAAGCGAAACGAGTCCCAAATGGCTACGGAGCTGGAGCGCCACCAGCAAGGCGAGCAGTTCCGCGTGTTGGATCCGCCCAGTTTGCCGGAGCGGCCTTCCTTTCCCAAGCCGCCGCTTTTCGGCCTCGGCGGGCTAGGCGCAGGGCTGGTCCTGGGATTGGTGTTGGTGCGATTCACGGAGTGGCGCGACAAATCGATACGGACCAAGCGTGACATCGAGATTTATCTCGGCGTGCCCACGCTGGCTCTATTGCCTTTGATGGGCCCGTCTAGGGAAGAGAAGAACGGAAACCGAAGGGTGGTCGCTGCAATCAAACGAAGCGTATTCAGCTTACGCGTTTCGTCTTGAAGGGAAGAAGAATTATGTACAACAAGTTCTTCAATTTGCGGGAAAACCCTTTCAATGTCAATCCGGATCCCCGCTATTTATTCTTCACGCCAAGCGCGCTAGAAGCGCTGGCAAGCTTGACCTACGGAATTCAGACCCGAAAGGGAATTGTTCTGCTGACTGGCGAGGTCGGGACGGGCAAGACCACGCTGCTCAACAAGCTGTTGGATTGGCTCCATGAAAGGCAAGCGGCTACTTCCTTTATCTTCAACACCCAGCTCAGTGCCAGCGACCTGTTTGATTGTCTGATGGCCGATTTCGGTATCCCACCTGCATCGCGCACGAAAGGCGAAATGCTTATGCGGCTCAACCGGTGGCTGCTGGAGCGGCACCAGGTCGGACAGTCGGCGGTCCTGGTTGTGGACGAGGCACAAAACCTTTCGCAGCAAGCACTGGAGGAGATCCGTCTGCTTACGAATCTCGAGACCTCAAGCGAGAAGTTGCTTCAAATTGTGCTGTCCGGCCAGCCAGAGCTCGAGGAGAAACTTAGACATCCCCAGCTGCGGCAGCTTCGGCAACGGATTACCCTTCGCTGCAGGACAAGCCAACTATCGCTGGCCGAAACTCGTGGGTACGTCGCGGAGCGACTTCACATTGCCGGAGCGAACGGCGAACCAATCTTTTCTACGGAGGCCATCGAAAGCATCTACAACTATGCCCGCGGGATCCCCCGCGTGATCAACGTGCTTTGCGAGCATGCGCTGATCAACGCCTACATCGATCAACAGAGGCCCGTCCCCGCCCAGCTGATTGATGACGTGGCGCGCGAATTTGAGCTGGATCGCGTAGCACCGAGCACGCCGTCGGCTAGTTCCGTCTATCCGGCGAGTTCATGGCCGGTCGAGGCACTGCTCCACGACTTCGCCGCGCATCTGCATCGAAACGGAGAGCCCGCCTCGATGCGCGTCTCACCGGAGGAAAAACAGCTATGAGCCGGATTTACGAGGCCCTCAGGAAGGCGCAGGAGGACGGAGCGGCGAGCGTGCCCATGGAGCAGGTGCAACGACCCAAGTCCCTCATTACGCAAGCCGTTCATGGCGACCGCGCGGGGCAAAGAAGTCCAGAATTCGTATCACCAATTGGACTGGAGGGTGCACCTCCAGCATCCTGCTATCTTCGACTCGATGAGTTGCGGCAGCGCTGCGCGAAGCCCGGCTGGAGGCTGAGTCCGGACTACGCCGTTTTCTCCGGCGGGCACTCTTGCGAACGGTGTGCCGAACAGTTCCGCACCTTGCGCTCGCGTCTATACCGGTTGCGCGAAAAAAAACCCATCCGCACCCTGCTCATTACAAGTGCATCCAAAGGAGAAGGTAAATCGTTCGTGGCCCTGAATCTCGCTCAAGCCATCGCTCGCCAGCACGAAAGGCGGGCCTTGTTGATCGACGCGGATCTGCGCGCCCCAAGATTACACGTTCGTATGGGTGCTCCATCTGCGCCTGGGTTGACCGATTACCTTGCTGGCGAAGCCGACGAATTCTCCATCATCCAGGCAGACGCGAAGGAAGATCTTTTTTTCATCCCCGCTGGGCGACCCGTCTCCAATCCGGCGGAACTGCTCGCAAACAATCGGTTGAAAAGCCTGCTCGGACCACTGGCTTCCGTATTCGAATGGATCATCGTGGACGCGCCTCCCGTGCTACCCGTGTCGGATGCCGGCGTGTTGGCCGGAATGTGCGATGGTGTGATCTTTGTGGTCCGTGCGGGGGCGACGGCCTTCGACTTGACGCAGGCAGCGTGTCAGGAGTTTCGGGAAAACAATCTCCTGGGTGCGGTGCTGAACGGCGCCGACGAAGAGGCGATGTACGGCGCTTACTCGTATTACGCCGGAAACGGGTTTGACAAGAGATGAAAGCCGAGTTGCCCGTTTCGCCAGCTGTAGTCACGGCCTGCTGAGTCCTTGTTCAGCGGCTCCATAGCTGTCGAACTCGACGATCCTTGCGTTTGGCCGATTCCTCTTGGTTTGTCCGCGACATATCCCCAGGGTGTCAGCCTGAGCGCTCTTAGCCGAAACAGTTTTGTGCCAAGGCCTATGTTGAAGAGATACCGCGGGACTGGATTGTTTAACGCAGGACCTGCCCCTTGCCGAGTCGCTGTGCGCTTGGGTTGGTGAACGGACTGGTGCTTCGAAAATGAATCTGACGATAGGAAAGCCTAATCTTGGGAGATTTCTCAGGGTCATTCTACGAGCTCCCCACTCCTACCACGGGAAGCATCGTGAAGTTCTCGGTGAGGAGCTCTTCCGTAGGATTCTCTGCTGGGAGCGGAAGCGAGCGGAGCGTTCTCGCAACTCTTTCCTGCTAATGCTTATAGATACAGGAACAGTTCTCCGGGCGAATCGGAAGGAAAGAGCGCTGACGAGGATTTTATCAGCGCTTTCTTGTTCTACCAGGGAGACGGATGTTGCCGGCTGGTATCGAGAAAGCGCCATTTTAGGAGTCATCTTCACCGAAATTCGCGAAGCAGAAAGGAATGCGCTGCAAAGTTTGGTTTTGGCCAAGCTCTCGGAGGCGCTGCATGCAAGTTTGGGTGCAGAGGATGTCGATCAGATTCGCATTTCATTCCACTTCTTTCCGGAGGATTGGGACAAACCGAACACGAGTCGCTTGTCTGACGAAAAGCTCTATCCAGATTTGTTCGAGCGAAATAAAGCCAGGAAGTACCGTCACGTAGTGAAAAGAGCTATGGATATTGTCGGGAGCATCGCGGCCCTCATTCTATTCTCTCCTCTGTTTGCCCTCATTGCGTTGGCCATCAAGCTTACTTCCAAAGGACCGATCCTTTTTAAGCAGACAAGGATAGGCCAATACGGAACCATATTCACATTCTTGAAATTCCGGTCCATGATGCCCGCAAATGACCCGGGCATTCACCGAGATTATGTTAAGCGCTTCATCGCCGGGGAAGTCGATTCAAACGGCTCTGGCCGCCGCCAGAACGTCGTCTATAAGATTCAAGAAGATCCCCGAATCACACGGGTGGGAAAGTTCCTGCGTAAGACCAGCCTGGATGAGCTCTGGCACCGGCGCCGAGTGCTGGAAGTAAAGCCGGGTATCACTGGTTTGTGGCAAGTCAACGGTCGGAGCAGGACCAAATTTGACGAGATGGTGCGGATGGATCTCCGATACGCGAGGATGTGGTCGCCGTGGCTGGATCTCGTGATCCTTTTGCAAACTCCGCATGCAGTCTTGTCGGGCGACGGAGCCTATTGAGAATGAGCACCCTTCCTACAGCGTGCGCGCCCGCGGAACGCAATGAAGGCAATCATGCCAAGCTAAGTCCCGATTCACCGTCGACGCAAAGGATTCGTGTCTGCGTTGCTGGTTACGGATACTGGGGGCCGCAGGTTGTAAGAAATTTTCACAATTTGCAGAGCTCGGAAGTCGTAGCCGTCTGTGACACCAGCTCCAAGTCATTGCAGCGGGCGCATGAAACCTACCCTGAAATCCAGGTAACCCAAGACTTCGGTGAGCTAGTCAGGACTTCCCAGATTGATGCGGTGGCCATCGTCACACCCGTTCGCACCCATTACGGGCTCGCCAAGATGGCTCTGCAGAATGGAAAACATGTCTTCGTAGAAAAACCGTTCACCTGCACGTCGAGTCAGGCAGAAGAACTCATCGAGTTGGCCGAACGCAAGAATCTGAAAATCATGGTGGACCACACTTTTCTGTTTACCGGCGCAGTAAGGAAAATTCGACAGTTGATCGAAGACGGCACCCTCGGGGAGCTCTATTACTACGATTCCACGCGCGTCAATCTCGGCCTGTTCCAGCATGACGTCAACGTCCTTTGGGATCTCGCAACACACGATTTGTCGATTATGGATTACCTTATCGCTGCCAAGCCCGAAGCAGTGGTTGCTACCGGTGAAACCCATCTCAACGGAGTTGCCGACGTGGCCTTTATGACCGTCTATTTCCCGCGCAAGACCATCGCTCACATCAATGTGAATTGGCTTTCCCCGGTCAAAGTCAGAACTACTTTGATCGGCGGGGAAAAGAAGATGGTGGTGTGGAATGACCTCGAGGCTGACGAGAAAATTAAAATATACGATAGAGGCGTCCAGGTCAGCAACGGCGAAAGTCTCTACAAACTGCTGGTGAGTTACCGGTCTGGTGATATGTGGGCGCCAAAAGTGGAGCAGACAGAGGCGCTCCGAAATGAAATATCGTATTTCACCGAGTGCGTGAGGAATAACAGGAGACCGTTCAACGACGGTGAGGCTGGTTTACGGGTGGTCAAGATGCTCGAGGCTGCCGATCAATCATTGAGAGAACGCGGGAAAGTGGTTCAACTGTGAACGCCTACACGTGCATCTCCGAGGACGTTAAGTTGGGCAAAAACGTCAGACTCTCCAAGTTCATTAATCTTTACGGTTGTGAGGTCGGCGACGGAAGCCGTGTGGGCGCGTTCGTGGAAATTCAAAAGAACGCCAGGGTTGGCAGAAACTGCAAGATCTCGAGTCACAGTTTTATCTGCGAGGGCGTCACCATCGAAGATAACGTCTTCATCGGTCACGGCGTCACGTTCATCAACGACGCTTATCCACGCGCCACCACACCCGATGGTGCGCCCCAGACGGAGAAGGACTGGAGCGTGGAGCCAACGCTGGTGAAAAAGGGCGCTTCGATTGGCTCCGGCGCGACGATCCTCTCGAATCTTGTAATTGGCGAAAACGCGCTGGTCGGCGCCGGAAGCGCTGTGACTTGCGACGTGCCCGACAACGCCATTGTTGCTGGGAATCCAGCGAGGCTTCTGCGTTTTATCGCGCAAGAAGTGAAAGTGGCAAAATGACCCGGAACGATAAGATTCCTCTCTTGGACCTGGTGACGCCTCACCTAGAACTGGAAGAGGACCTGCTCGCAGTCTTCCGAACCCTGTTGAAGACCGCTGGATTCATCGGCGGCCCGATGGTGGAGGGCTTCGAAAGAGAGTTTGCACAGTTTTGCGGAGCCGAGCATTGCGTCGGCGTAGGGAACGGAACAGACGCCCTGCGGCTTGCCCTGGTCGCCGCCGGAGTGCAGCCGGGCGATACGGTCGTCACGGTTCCGAACACTTTTATAGCGACCACTGAGGCGATCTCTCAGGCCGGCGCGCGGCCGGACTTCGTGGATGTCGAAGAGCGCACTTACAACATGGATGCGCGGAAGCTACACGAATACCTTGAAATGCAATGCCGCCTCGACTGGACGGGAAAACTATTGAACCGGAAGACTCGAAGCCCGGTCACAGCGATCGTCCCCGTGCATCTGTACGGCCAGATGGCGGACATGGATCCCATCCTGGAACTCGCGGAACGATACAACTTGTTTGTGGTCGAAGACGCTTGTCAGGCTCACGGCGCAGAGTATTTTTCGAGCAAAGAGAAGCGGTGGAGAAAGGCTGGTTCGATGGGTCGGGCCGCTGCCTTCAGTTTCTATCCAGGAAAAAACTTGGGTGCATGCGGAGAAGCCGGCGCGGTGACCACTGACGATGAAAAAATCGCGCTATGTGTCCGGATGCTGCGCGACCACGGCCAGGCGCAAAAGTATTATCACGACCTGGAGGGGTACAACAGTGGAATCGCAAAAGGCGCGAAGTGGCCGTTGGTTATCATCAGCTGCTCCAGCCGTTGGCAGAGATTATTATGCCGCCTTACGAGCCCTCTTCATCCAACGCGGTTTACCACCTCTACGTAATTCGCTCAAAAGACCGTGAGAGGCTGCAGCGGCACCTCGCGGAAGCTAGTATCGGCACCGGAGTTCACTACCCTGTGGCTCTACATCTTCAGAAGGCTTATCTCGGCATGGGCTATCAGGAAGGCGATTTTCCGATCGCCGAGAAAGCTGCCGCCGAAGTCCTCTCTCTGCCCATGTATCCGCAGCTTCGACCGGAGCAACAGCAGCGAGTGGCCAAGGAAGTTCTTGATTTCTTTGGGTGCCACACAAGCGTCGCTGCTTGACACTTAATTTTCTGGCAGAGGCAAGCATGATTCGGACACGTTGACAGTGCCCTTGAAGCAAGTTCTTGTCGGCATATCATCAGGGAATTGTTCGGCTCGCTTTTCATCCGATGTACGAACCTCTGACATCTCAGCCTGGAGGTGGTTCGTTGTCTCATCACCGCGTTGACGTGAAGGAAACCCGCTTCGAAAGTTTTGACGAGAGTTC
>WNFR01007729.1_pt1 | contig 10917 bp, 9 predicted proteins | sample 5400221 | NCBI WGS metagenome assembly WNFR01 (sample SAMN13153357, study PRJNA577476) | soil metagenome | isolation source: 40 cm soil under Madrone tree | place: USA:California | collected 2016-06-14 | reverse complement strand
GGCGGCATCGAAGTGCACGAGATTCCCGGCACCCACCTCGACATCATCAAAGAACCACACGTGAGTGAGCTGGCCACGAAGTTGCGCTCCTGCCTGGACAGCGCTCAAGCAAATCATAGATCGTAAGCTTTGAAGGCCCGAAGGGCCGTTATAAAATAGCCACGACTGTCAGGTCGTGGACCGAGAGCCAAACAAGACGAATTGAGCGCCGACGGCGCGGCGCAATAAGCACGGCATTGGGATGTGTCGGCCCTTCGGGCCTCCAGGACTATTGAATGCCTTCCAAACCACGCCCTTACGGACGTGGCTATTTCATGACGGCCCTTCCTGCTTCCTGCCTCCTGCTCACTGCTTCCCGCCGTACGCCAGCTCATCCATCATTGCCGCAAATCGGCTCCAGGGAATACGCTTTCGCAACTGTCGTTTGCTGCCGTACCAAAGGAGTGACCCACTGCCAATAATCATGGTGCCAATCTTTTCGTTATCAGCATAGATGGCCAAATCCAGAGACGACCCCGCCCTGGTCAACTCCACCACGTGCAGGTTCGCTTTGACTGAATGTTTTTTGATGAGTTTTTTCTTCGGCATGATGTGGGTCTTTGCTTGCGGTACTTAGGGTTCTTATTTCTTTTCGACTCGTCGAAGTTCTTTCGGGTGCGCCGACTTGTCAGCGCTTTGGTAAGCGGCGTCTTTTTGCCGTGGCCACTTGTGATACAGCCGCGACAGGTCGCGGCATGAAAGCGGTAACAAGTTACCGCACTCCAAAAAGGCTTGAATGATGGTTCGCGCTGTGCGCTCAGTGCGACGGGACGTCCGCGCTCCCTGCATCACATGGCCCAATCTTCGCAGATGACGGTCGCGTCTCTGCCTTCGAACGCCAGCGCGGCTACGTAACCATCGCCGGCTGAGAGTTCCTGCATCGTCCAACGATCAACTTCTGTGTCGCTGCCTCTGACGTCAAGCAATTTTGCGGCGGCGCCGGGGATTAGGGACACGTCGAATTGTTTCAACGGGAATGAAAAGCCTTCGCCGCGCGCTTTGACGTAAGCTTCTTTCCGGGTCCAGCAGTTGTAAAAGCCAGCCGCTTGCTGGTTTTCAGGGAGGCTCCTCAAGGCCGCCAACTCATTTTCGGAAAAGCTTACCCTGGCGATTTCAAACAACGGCAGGTCGGCGCGGATGAGTTCGACGTCGACGCCGATTTCGCGATTGCGGGTGACCGCCACGAGCGCCAGTCCATCACGCCGAGAAAGATTGAAACACAGTCCGCCGGTGAATTGTCGGTTCGCCAACGCCGGCTTTCCGTGGGCGGCTTTTGAAAAGGTCAAACCCGTTGGCGAAACATTCGAGTATTGACTGAGCAATAGGCGAAGTGTAGCCCGAGATTCGATGAATTGTTTTCTGTCTTTGTCGAAGCGAAAGCGGTCGGCCCTGGCTTGTTCGTCCGGCGAAATGACTCTTTTCAATTCCGGTATGCGGCCGGGATTCTGGTTGAGTGGGACTCGCCAGACGTGGACTTGATCGGGCGCGAGGTCGGGGACGGATTGTGAAATAAGCTGGTGAGTCATTGAACAGAATGAACGATGACGACGATGGAGTCAGTACCGGGAGCAGTAGCGACCGGTCCAGTCTTGGCGATCTCGATCGTTGCCTGACTTGAGACCCAGTCGCTACCGCTCCTGGTACTGACCTCACTCCCACTTGATCAGAGATACTCTTCTATCCAGCCAGAGCCAATCTGGGCCAGACGCGCTGCGAGAGATTATTGGAAAGTAAACGGGCGCCCGTCAAGAGTTCGTCAGCGCATGAGGCCGGTGCGACCGAGCCGAGGAATTGCAGAACTCGAAACGCAAACACGTTGCGGTCAAACTTTTCCGCGTGATGCCGCAGCACCTCTTGTCTCCAGCTCAAACCTTCGAACTTTTCGATTGCTTGGGCCAGCGAAGGACCATTCTGCTGATCAAAGAAAGCTCCGGTCACATTTTCTATAACCGTTTCCAGTGCTCCGCCGCCGCGATAAGCGATTACCGGCCGGCCGGCAGCATTGACTTCCAGAGGGACCATGCCAAAATCCTCTTCACCAGGAAACAGGAGCGCCTGACAACGCGAGGCGAAGTAATTAACGACCTTGTCCGGTTGGCTTCCCATGAACTCTATGCGGTCGTCGGCAAGCTTTTCGAGGCGCTTACGATCGGGGCCGTCGCCGATGATGACGAGCCGGCGATTCAAGCGTTTGCACGCTTCGATCGCTATATCAATTCGCTTGTAGGGCATCAGCCGCGACAAAACCAGATAGTAATCATCCACTTCGTTCGACATCTGGAATCTTTGCACATCGATGGGCGGCGGAATAACGAACGCTTCGCGGCCGTAAATTTTCTTGATGCGCTGCGCGACCAGGCGCGAGTTCGCGATGTAGTAATTAGGTTGTCGCGAGGCGCGCAGGTCCCACTTGCGCAATCCCCAAAGCAGGTATGGCAGGGCGGCGCGCGCAGCGCCGCTAAAACCTTCGCGCGCCACATAGTCGTCATAGCGCCAAACCCAGCGCATCGGGGTGTGGCAATAGCAAACGTGAATCGCGTTTCGCCGGCGGCGCACGCCCTTGGCATATCCCGAGCTGCTGCTAAAAATCAGGTCGTAAGCGGAGAGATCAAAGTTTTCAACCGCGAAAGGATACAGCATGAAGTAATGACGAAAGCGGCGATCGAGGGACGGCAGATTTTGCAGCGGCGAGGTGCGTATGTCAGCGGTGCGCAGACTGCCCGGCAAACCCTTCGGCAGCGCCACTGTCGTATACATAGGCGCGGATGGGAACGAATCGTGCATCGCCTCGGCAACGCGTTCGGCTCCCCCCATCTGGACAAAATAGTCGTGCACTAATGCGATTTTCGACAAACTGTTTGACCCTCAAAAGACTTTCAGACTAAGCGTCTTGTCATTGAATTCCTCTGCGTCTTCTCTGCGTACTCTGCGTCTCTGCGGTGAATGCTTTTTCCTCCTCTTATTCACCGCAGAGACGCAGAGGGCGCAGAGGGGGCGCAGAGAAGAACTGAAATTTAAAACTACCAATTTAAGAAAGGGAGAAAGGCAGCGGCCTTTCAATCCGGATTCAATTTAACTTCAAAGTTTCGCGCACTCTCATTGCGCTGTGGCATTCCGCCACGGTCGAGCACGTCGCGATAGAGTTCTGCTACTTCCGTTAAGAACCTTTTAGTCGAGAAGCGCGCGATCGTCTCACGTCTCCCGTCGCGGCCAAGTTGGCGGCGCAGACTTTGGTTGGCGAACAGGATCAGCATTGCTTTAACCAGCGCGTTTTGATCGCGGGCCTCGACCAGCCAACCATTCTCACCATGCCGAATCATCTCCGGCGTGCCGCCGACCGATGTCGCCAGGACTGCCGTCCCGCTCGACAGCCCTTCGAGGACCGTGAGGGCGAACGGCTCTTCGTGCGAATTGACGACCAGCACATCAAGGCCCTGCATCAACTTTGGAATATCGTCACGCGGCCCCAGAAAGCGAACCCGATCGGCGATGGCAAGGGATGCAACGGCGCGTTCAAGCCGGGCTGCGTATTCCTCATCGCGATTGAACAGAGCCGCGCCGGCGATTAGCAAAACCGCATCCTTAACTTCGCGACTGACGTGGGCAAAAGCTTCGATTAATTCCATTTGGCCTTTGCGCGGTGTCAGTTGCCCGACAATCCCGACCACCGGTTGAGCATCGCCAATTCCCAGCGCGCAACGAATCTCCTGGCGCCACCCTGCGTTAGGTTTAAAGCGCTCAAGATCGACCGCGTTGTGAATGACCACGATCGGCACCCGCCGTCTTAAGGGACGCAGAATGATTCCGCGAAAACGATCGGCGACTGCCTGTGAAACCGCGAGGATGCGATTACGCGAAGTGAGCGACGCGAAGAGACGGACCGCGGTGCTCAGCGGATGATGCGGCAGAATGTCGTGCGCATGCCAAATGACCGGCAGGTCCAAACCCAGAGTTGCTGCCGCCATAACCAGGCCGGCGCGAATGCTATTGGCATGAATGACGTCCGGCGCTTCTTCCATCACTATGCTACGAGCCGAGCGGATGACCGAGGCGAAGGAAATCAAATAACGAACTACCAGGTCGAGCCGCCAGGTGAAGCGCGCCTCGAGCGGTTGCAGGCCGCGGGCCCTGACCTTCAGTTTTCGCGTCAATTCCATCATCGGGCTCTCATCAGGACAAACCACCAAGGTCTGGAAGCGGACGCGATCCAGCCGATCGAGAATCATCGACATGACTCGCTCAGCGCCGCTGACCGTCCCCGTGTGGTTATAGAAAAGAACCTTCAATTCAAGCCTCAGATGGTTATGATTTCTCGTTCGATCTCACGACGAGTGTTGATTGCCTCGGCGCTGATCCACCCAATCAGCAGCCAGACCAGGGGCGCGACTGAATAAAGCGTGAACGTCAGGCCGAACACGCTGTTGAGAACGAGGGCCGGCATAAGCGCGGCGACAATGCGGCGGGTAATCATGTTTCGGTTATTAGCTGGGCGGCGGGCCATCCTCAGCGAAAGCCAGGTGGCGCGTGCAAGTATCCAAACGAAAAGCAACGCCCCGGGTATTCCGCAAGAGACGGCCACGACCAGAATGAAACTATCAATCGCCGGCAGATCAGAATCCGATTTGAAGCGCACCTCGCTCAGCGATCCCGCGCCCAGACCTGCGCCCAGCGGCCGGTACGGCACCACGCTGGTTAGCAGATACGTCCAGTTCTGAAGTCGAATCTGAAAGCTCTCTTCGTCCGCAGGTTTCAGAGTGCCTCTCTGAGTGTGCGACAGCAGCGTACTTATCGTGTCGTTTTCGCCTTTACTCCACATTTCCTGGTCAGTCGGAGGCGAGACAAAGACAACCACTAACACCACCGGCAACAGCAACAGGCCGACGCGGATAAATGCGCGCGGCAGAGTTGGCGCGCCCAGCAAAACCAAAGCGGCCACGCCAAGCATTAGTCCAAACACCGCGGTTCGTTGGGCTGTCAGTAGAACTGCGCACAACAACGCTGCTGCGCTCAGTAACCATCCCAAACGCATCCCGAATCGTTTGGCTCCCGCCGCAAAACCAAATGCCGCGATGGCGCCGAACTCTGCATACCTTCCCCATTCTTCGGCGCTGCTGAAGGTGGCCAGTGCTCGCCGTACATGCCCTACATTGATCGAGTCGTAGAAATCGGTGTTATCGAGCCAGTATTGTTCGAATGAGGGATAGCCGTGCACCAGTTGATAGACGCCATAAAACGACGTTAGCAAACCGAGTACGACAGTAAGCTTCAGGATTTTGGAAATGAATTCTTCATTCACGGACTGGCCAAAGTAGAACCACAGCAGCGGCACAAACATGAACAATGCACCCGCCATACCAACAAACACGCTGCCTTGCAGCGGATTGAAGACCTCGATCAGGTAGATCAAACCCAGGAATGAAACTGCCCCGGCCAATGGGGTTGAATGAAAAATCTCCAGGCGGCGTGATCGAATAAGCAACACGAAGGCCAGCAGAGTGACGATCGGCGTCAGCAAGTGAATCGGATCCTGGCTGGCATAGTCAACAAACAAATATTGAGCGCGACGAATCAATCCCCGAAACGGCTCAAACAAAGCCATGGCGACCAGTCCGGCTTCGAGACTCATGAGCAGCGGCAGAGCCATTAGCCAAACCAAAGCCGTCAGCAACCAGGTGCGCAGCATCTGGCCACCGCTCGAAACCGCGATCACGCTGAATACGACCGCTGCCTGGACCGGCGCAAGCCAGATCAAGGTTGAGCGCGGCCGTCTGGCCTGTATTTGTACGACGCTACTCATGGCATCAAAACTAAAGCTGAGCTGACCTTCACTGGTCGTGTCCTCATTTGAAATTCTCTGCGCGGCCTCTGCGACCTCGGCGTCTCTGCGCCATGTGGTCAGTACCGGGAGCAGTAGCGACCGGGTTTCAATCCCCGCCATGGTCGACCCGGTCGCTATCGCTCCCGGTACTGACCACATTCACCACGGAGACGCCGAGGTCGCAGAGGTGGCGCCGAGAAAAACTGAAATACGGACGATAACCTTTTACGAGGCTTCTCCGGCGCCATCCGGCTTGGCAAACGCAAGACCAAGTAAAGATCTCCAATTGGGAACCAGGAGATCGTGCCAACGCGGTCGCAGGCAACTCCATAAATCAAGCCGGCGTTTCTTGATGAAAGCGAACAGGGCCACCAACAACATGACGCTATAGCCGATTAGCGAGGCGATGGCGGCTCCGGTAATTCCTAATCTCGGTAACAGAATCAGCAGACCAACTGTAGTAACCGCGGCGGCCGAGAATCTTGCTACCGTACTCAACCCGGGATAGCCAAAGCCGCGCAAAGCGCTAATAACAATTGAGCCGAGACTCCAGACACCTGCCGCAAACAGCAGCCAACGGAATGCCCCGGCTGCGGGAACGAACTTCTCTCCAAATAGAATTCTCAAAAGCAGCGGCGCCACCAACCACAGGGGAGGCAGCAGCACAACGTGCATGTAAATTGCCAGACGAAGACTGCGCGCCCACAAGAGTTCGGCTTTGTTTTCGGCTTTCGACGCGGCCACTTCCGGCATCAATGCATCCGCGATCGCATCCGCTGCCAGGGTCGTCATTTCAGAGAGCCGCACCGCAACTACATACAAACCAATCGCTACATTGGAAGCCATCGCGGCCAGCACCAACTGATCAAGCCTGAGGGTGGTGAAGTCTGCTACGCCGCCGGGATAATCACGCACAGCGTAATGCATTGAATTCCTGAACTCGGCCCAGCTGGGCTGCCAACTCGGCCGCAACTGACGCCAGACGGCGACGAGAGCCAGCAGCATTGAGGCGGTCTGCGCTGTGATCATCGTAATCATTGCCGTGGCAACGGTGAGGTGACCAACCGACCAGAGTCCCGCGAAGCCAAAGGCCTGCACGCCAAAGAAAATCATTCGGGCCGCGCCCGCCCAACCAAACCGGCGCGTGCCTTCCAGCAAACCGCGCATGAGATCGAGGAACAAAGCCGCAGGAATGTTCACCTGATAGATACGCAGAAGCATCATGACCTGCGGGCTGCGCTGGCCTACCAGATGCGGAACAACCAGATTAGCCAGCCCAACGCTGACGGCGCCGATGGCGATCGTATAAAGCACGGCATTCGAAAACAGATATGAAACTCGCCCGGGCTCTCGGGCCATCCAGTAACGATATGCGGTGGGCAATCCCAGACCGGCGAGCATGGCCACGACCGGCGGCCACAGCACAATCACCAGCAGATCGCCACGGCCTGCCGGGCCTAACGCTCTGGCGCCCAGGAGGCTCGAGATGACGTTAGCAAGCAGAATCGTAATGTCCGCGATCAAAATTAGTCTGGCGTTACGAGCAATCACAGTTAATCAATTCCGGTTTGAAGTGTGGCACGGGCGTCCCGCCCGTGTTCACGCGCAAGATGCGCGAGCCACGATCACGCCGACGCATTAGCTGGCGCCGCGTGCCAGAACGATCGCAGGTATGGTGCGGAGGAGAATCGAAGCATCAAGACCCAGCGACCAGCGATCGATGTATTCAAGATCGAGTTGCATCCATTGATCGAACGAGAGGTTACTGCGACCTGAAACCTGCCACAGACAAGTAAGTCCGGGCTTAACGCTGAATCGTCTTTTCTGCCATGCCAACTCCATCCGGGTCGCGTCGCGCACCGACAAGGGCCGTGGTCCAACGATGCTCATGTCTCCCAGCAGTACGTTAACCAGTTGCGGCAATTCATCGATGCTGGTCCGGCGCAACCAACGACCTACAGAAGTCACTCGGGGATCGTTGCGAATTTTGAAAATTGGCCCGGTCTTTTCGTTCAGGTGCTCAACTTCGTCCATGCGCGCTTCGGCATCGCGTTGCATCGTCCGAAACTTAAGCATTCTAAAGCGCCGCTTGTTCAGGCCGACCCGCTCCTGGACGAAGAAGATCGGACCTTTCGATTCAAGTTTGATAATTATGGCAACCAGGACGAGCGCCGGGCCGGCAATCAATAACAGGAGCCATGCGACCGCAAAATCGAAAATGCGCTTCGCCTCGGTGCGCCAGCTAAACAGCGGCGCGCTATGCAAAGAAACGAGGGGAAGGCCATCAAGATCAGTGGACTGTGATCGCGCCAGTTTTTGCGGGAAGAGATCAGACATCAAATGCGTCGTGATTCCCTGCTCTTCCAGCAGCATTACGGCCGCCTCGATTTGCGAGTATTGCGATTTTATCGGCAGCGCAATCGCGACTTCGTCGATAACTTCGTTAGTGATGATGCGCGGCAGTTCTTCGATTGTTCCGATCCAGGGAGAGCCTTCGATGTCCCGACCGGCAAAGGTGCGATCGTTGTCTACGTAACCGAGAAGTCGATATCCCAGGTCCTGACGGAGATTGATTCGGGCGGCAAATCGCCGGCCGCGGGCCCCGCCGCCCACCAGCAAGAGGGTCTTGACATTGTGGCCGCGCCGGCGCAGTCTGCGCAGGTTTAGTCGCAGGAAGAAACGCCCGGAACCTATTAAGACGAAGCTCACCAACGCGAAGAGTGCCACTGTCAGAATATTAATTGTCGGCCATTTGCCGAGATTGGCCGCCACCAGAAGCAATACCGACGAAATCAGGACCGCGCGGCCAACTTCCTTTAACTCGAGCCGAATCGCGCGCAGCCGGTGTGAAACGTAGAGTCCCTGGACAGCAAACGCTACGTGCCAGGAAGAGAGCAGGCCAAGTCCCAGAAGCGCGTTCGTAATTTTTATGCGGTTGGAAAGATAATCGATGACAAATGTCGGATTCTCAGCCGGCGAGTACCGGTGCACGATCGTCAGGCCCAGCGAAACCAGAAGCAAAAAGAGGTCGCTCAGCTTGAGAAAAAGGTTAGAGAGAGATCCGTTATGATCAGTCATCGATGGTTAGCTATTCCGGGGAGCAAGCGAATTCAATTCGGCCGCCGTGAAAGCCGCCGCTACAACCTGGGAGCCATGAAGGCTGCCACGTTGGCCAACTTCATAAATCGCTCAATCTTTGAAATCTTGTCGCGGGGCACAAAGACCATATCGCCCGGTTGCAAAGTCAAATCGTTTTCCAGATCAGAGGTGCTGCGAATGCTCTTGAGATTCAGGAGTTTGACTTCCGCGGTGTCTGTATTAATGCGGCGAAAGACTACGACCTGTGAAGACCTGGCGCCCTCCTTCATCCCACCGGCCAGCATGATTGCCTGGAGCGCCGTCACTCGTTCGCGCATTTCTATTTTGCCGGGTAGGCTGACTTCGCCCGCAATTACAAAGTAGGGCTTCTGGAATTCCTTGAGGACGATGGTCGCGACCGGGTCCTGTAAACGCGCCGAGGCCTTTTTCAGAATTGCCGCGCGCGCCTGTTCAATCGTAAGTCCCGCGACCTTCAGGTCTCCGCCCACTTCCAGCGACACATAGCCGTCAGGCTGAACCGTTACTATCTGATTGAATTCCGGTGAATAGCGGAACTGTACCTCGAACACATCACCTGGTTGTAGGCGGTAACGCTCTTCCGTGACCGTAGTCAGGCGCGGCGCTGTCTGCCGCTGGGCAATTGCGGCGGCGCTGGCGAGAAAACAAATCGCGATCAATAGAAGTAAGCTCTTTTTCATTGGCACTCCCTGTCTATCTACTTCGTCATGGAGTCAGTGCCACCTGCTTGAGCGGGTGGATCAAACACTCGAAGACTGGGTTGGCTCTTCGGCCCACCCGCACACGCAGGTGGTACTGACCTCATGCTACGGCCACGTTCGTCAATCCAAAGTTTGTCGACGCTCCCAACTACAATCTCCGATACAGCCACTCAGGAACCGGATAGCGGCGCTTGTTCAAGACAAAACCCAGGAATTTGCCGCCCGCGTTTTCGATCGTGCGCTGGGCGTTGAGGATTTCGTCGCGCCTGGTCTGGCCGGCTTCAACCACGATTGCTACGCCGTCAACACTGGAACTGAGCACCGCGGCCTCTGAGGACACACGGAGCGAACGACAGTCGATCAGGATGTTGTCGAAAGCTACCCGCAGGGCATCGACTGTATCCAATCCGGTGTCGATCTGTTCCCCGGCTTTGCTCACCCTGACCAGGAAAGATCTCTGCGCCAGTTCATAGCCCTCGTCTTCGTCCGCGTCCCTGCCATTCTTTCGGCTGGTCTTTCCCGGCAGCATCCAAACGTTTTCAATATTTGTCGGGTGACAGTTCCAGGGCATCTGCAAATAGTCCTCGACGCCGAGGCTCTGCATTCGTTCAGCGCTGACAATCAATGTGCGACGCCCGGTATGGCGCGCCAACTCCCCGGCAAACAATTGCGCGACGTGCGAAACACCCTCACCAGACGAAGCCGAGGTAAACGCGATCGCTGCGCCTCCGCGCAATCTGTGCGCCGAGTTTTGCAGATTCACCAGCAGCAATTGGAGATTGTGCCGCCGGTGGCCATTGCTGCGGATGCGCGCCAAAGGCATCGGGGTTCCCTTCATTTGCTCTTCGATTTGCACTGGTTTGTCCTATCCGACTAGCTCTCCAATTGGGCCAACGGGGTGGTTCTCGATCTCTTCGGTTCCGGCCTTGCGACGGCCCATTATTCGGTGACTGTTTTCGGGCACCGTCGCCAGTACCGTCGCTCCCGTGAGTGCTTCCAATTGCCGCGGCGAATGAATCGTGTCGCCGAGCATTTCGGCAGAGAATACAGTTCCCAGACTCAGCAACACGGCGACCAAAACGCCCAGCACCAGATTCAAAGGTCGATTCGGCGACGACGGAATCTGCGCCGCTGGCGGCGCCTCAGCGATCGACACATTGGTTATCTTCTGCCGATCAAGCTCGTCAGCGATGCGTGCTTCCTCGCGCTTCTTGGCATATAACTGATAATTGTTCTCGGCTT
>WNFR01028331.1_pt1 | contig 10918 bp, 11 predicted proteins | sample 5400221 | NCBI WGS metagenome assembly WNFR01 (sample SAMN13153357, study PRJNA577476) | soil metagenome | isolation source: 40 cm soil under Madrone tree | place: USA:California | collected 2016-06-14 | reverse complement strand
CCTCGATGGGGTCCCAGCTCGCGACGATGGCGCCGCGGCCGGCAAAATCGTGACGCGTCCACGGCCGATGGCGATCCGTCCGCGCGACACACGACGAGCGTCGCTCCAAACGTGGACGCTGTCGCGGGCGATGCCGCCCCGGCCGCGGATGAAGCGTCCACCGTCGCGGCCGATGGCGAAGCGTCCGGGGCCAACGTGGTCGCCGCCGGAAAAATCCTGGCTCCGCCGCGCCCGATGCCTCCTGTGCCGCGCCCGATGCCTCCTGTGCCGCGCCCGAGCACGACGCTGGCGCGCCCGATGGCGACGCTGCCGAGCGTGATAGAGACCCGTCCCGGATGATGGAACCGCGTGCCGAGACAATGCGGTCGCGGGCCGGTCGCAACCTGTCGCTGACGGTCCCGATGTGATCCCTGCCCGCTGCGATGGCGACGCGGCACGGCCCGATGCCTCCCCGGTCGCCCTGCCCTCGATCCTTCGCCTTTCACGCAGTCCGCCACCGCTGGAATAGATCCCGCCGATCCCCAGTCTTGATAACTGACCAGGCGGGCGACCGGCCCGCGCGGGGTCGGGATTCAGTCACGGCCCGCACCCCTCCCTGAGGCTCGAGATCGGAGGCACCCATGTCACATCCCATGCCCATTTTCGGGCCCGGCACGCTGTCGAAGCAGCCAGTCGAGTCCGCCGTGCAGCTTTGGATCAGGATCTGGCAAGCACAGTTGATCGCACGCGGTCGTTGAGCTCGGGGTCGGATCCCAGGACAACCGACGGCAGATGTCGATGTCAGCGCGACTGGGCCGCCCGCGCCGCATGCTGGAATAGATCCGGCCGAGCCGCAGTCTTGACACTGAGAGCGTGCGTAGTCGGTCACATAGCAACGGCAACCGTATGCGGAGGAGGAGTTATTCCGACGGGCATCCTGTCGATCGGCAGGGCGACTCCCACTCTTCGGGTTACCCAAGAGCAGAGTCTTCAGTACTCAGGCTATCGCGGCAAAGCCATTCGCAGACTCTTCCGGAACACCGGGGTCGAGTTCCGGCATTTCTATTTCGAGAATGCGCTGCGCGTCGATGAAACCTCGGATGAATTGAATCAGCGCTACCTGCGCGGTGCCATGGAGACCGGCTGCAAGGCGGCGCGCGCGTGCCTCGCGGCCGGGGGTCTGTCACCGCGGGACGTGGATCTCTTTGTCGTGTGTACCTCGACCGGTTATGTCTGCCCCGACCTCGGCAGCCGTCTCATCGGCCCGTTGGGTTTGCGCCCTGATGTTCAGCGTGCGTCCATGGTTGGCTTGGGCTGCGCGGGAGCGATCCCGAGCTTGCAGCGCGCTTGCGATTTCACCGAGGCGCATCCCGGGCGGATCGCATTGGTGCTGGCTGTGGAGATTTGCTCAGCCTGCTACTACGTCGATGACACGCTCGAAACCGTGGTCGGCAACGCCCTCTGCGCGGACGGCGCAGCGGCTGTGCTCCTCAGCAGCGGTTCGTTGCCGAGAGGTCCTTACCCCACGATTGTGGACTTCGCCTCATTTCTTGATCCCGAGCATCTCGATCTCGTTGGGCTCGAGCACCGAAACGGCAAGCTCCGCATCGTTCTGGGCGCCGAGATTCCCGAGGTGGCCTTCTCTCTCATCCAAGGGGCGCTCACTCCCCTTCTCGAGCGACACGGCCTGTCCCAATCGGATATCCGCTTCTGGGTGACGCATCCGGGTGGGAGCAAAGTGCTCGTCAACCTGGGGCGGCAGCTGGGCCTGGCCGACTCCGCACTGCATTATGCCAAGGGCGTTCTTCGGAACTACGGAAACATGTCATCGCCGACCGTGCTGTTCGTGCTGGACGAAGTGACTCGGCATGGCGAGCCACAGGCCGGCGATTGGGGGGCAATGACGGCACTCGGGCCCGGGATGGCGGGGGAGGTAGCGCTACTTCAGTGGTAGGACATCGCATTTCGCGACTCGTCCCACAGTTGCTCCGCATCCTCTGGAGCAGCGTTCGAGGAGGTCGCTGGCGCCAGTTCAAACAGGTTGCTCTCCAGGGCTTTTCCATCGCGCTCAAGGAAGCCAGCCGACGCCAGGTGCCGTTGGTCGGACGTCCGAGCCTCAACCTGGGACCGCCCTTTGAGCCGACACCGCTGTTCCAGATGGCTACGGGATATTGGGCATCCCAAGCGATCTATGTCGCGGCACGGCTTGGCATCGCGGACGTTTTGGCCGCCGGCCCGAGATCGGGGCAGGAGCTCGCGGATGCGACCGGGTCGGATCGGCAGTCGCTCGGCCGATTGTTGCGGGCGCTATGCGCGATGGGCGTATTCCGGACTCCAGCCGCCGACAGGTTCGCTCTGGCGCCGCTCGGCGAGGCCCTGCGGTCCGGGGTTCCCGGATCGTTGCGTGCCATGGTGCTGACGCTGGGCGAAATTCATTACGAAGCCTGGGGGCAGCTATTCCACAGCGTGAAGACGGGCGCTTCAGCCTTCCAGCGCGCTTTCGGTGCGCCGCTGTTCGAGTATCTGGGACGCGACCCGGAGGCGGGCACCAGGTTCAATGAGGCGATGACGGATTTCTCGGCGCTGGTGTCCTACGCAGTGCTTTTGGCCTACGACTTTTCGGACGTCCGGTCGATTGTAGATCTCGGGGGCGGATGCGGAGAGCTCTTGACGAGCATCTTGCGCATGTATCCTGCCATGCAAGGGACCGTGCTGGATACGCCTGCCGTGATCGCAGCCGCCGAAAGCCGCCTCGCGTCGGGTCCAGCTCGCGAGCGTTGCACCCTGCTTGCCGGGAGCTTTCTGGAGGCCGTGCCGCCGGGTGCAGATGTCTATCTGATGAGCGGGGTGATTCATGATTGGGATGAGGACCACGCCATACGAATTCTCAGAAACTGCCAAGGGTCGATGGCCCGGCATGGCAGAGTTCTGGTGGTCGAATGCGTGGTTCCGGAGGGACATGACGCCTCATTCAGCAAATTGCTGGATCTGAACATGCTGGTGATGAATGGCGGCAGGGAAAGGACCAGAACGGAGTTTCGCGAGTTGTTCGATGCCGCCGGGCTCAGAATGACGAGGGTCATCCCGACACTGTCCCCGCTCTGTATCGTCGAGGCCGCTCGCAAGTAACGACATCGGAAGGATCATGGTTGAGCCTGGACGGGCAACCCGGAAGCGCGATCGGAGCTTGCCTTCGGTCGCGCTTTCCTTAGGCGGGAATATTCGGGTCGTTGAGGCGGTCTCCCCTCTGATTGCGCCCGGATGTGGCACCAATGCCGCTCGGAATGATTCGACTCTCCCCAGCTCCTATGAGGTGTGCGGATGAAGCGCGCTCTCCTTCTGCCGATCAGCCTCGGCGTTCTCGTTGCCGCGTGTGGCGACCCTCCCACCAGCGATACCCCGGCGGTGAATGAGGGTCAACTTCCAGCGGCTGCCGCTCTATCGGTGGACCCGGTTGTGCAATGGAACAGGACACTCCTGCAAATCGTTCGCACGGCGGGCGCCCAACCATCGACGGTTCATCCCACCCACAGCTTCGCGATCCTTCATGGGGCGATCTATGACGCGGTCAACGCCATCGATCGGACCCACCAGCCGTACTTGATTCGCCTCTCGGGGGTATCGCCAAGCGCTTCGCAAACAGTCATTGGCGCAGGTGCCGGACGGAGCAAGGAAAACAGAGGGCGTCCAAATCGGACATGACGTGGCCGACAGTATCCTGGCTCGGCGAAACCAGGACGGGTCCGCTGCTCAACCCATTGCATTTGTCTTCGGAAACGCCCCCGGGGACTACCAGTCGACACCGACGAATTTTCCCCCGCAACCTCAATTCACGCACTGGTCGCACGTTACGCCATTCGCCCTGGAGCGCGCGAATCAGTTTCGTCCCGGCCCTCCTCCGGCGCTGACCAGTAGTGAGTACAGCGACGGGCTCAACGAGGTCAAATCATTGGGCATGGTGAACAGTGCCACCGCCTCCGCCGACCAGGCGCTGATCGGCCGCTTCTGGAACGGGGCCATTCAAAACTATTGGAATGAGATCGCCCAGACGGCGTCGCTGGACCGCCACCTGACGACGGCACAGAACGCCCGCCTGTTCGCCCTGCTCAACCTGGCGCTCGCGGATGGCGTAATCGCCTTCTACGATGCGAAGTACACCTATGACTTCTGGCGGCCGGTGACCGCGATCCGGGCAGCTGATACGGATCAGAACCCCGAGACGGTCGCCGATCCGAACTGGCTTCCGGAGAACGGCAACACCGCGCCGGACCCCTCCTATCCCGGCGCGCACGCGGTGCTCAGCGCCGTGGGAGCGCGTGTGCTGACGGCCTTCTTCGGGCAGGATCATTTCAACTTGAGCGTTACGTCCGAGGTTCTCCCCGGAGTGGCGCGTTCGTTCAGCACGTTCGGCGATGCCGCGGAGGAGGCGACGTTGAGCCGGATCTTCGCTGGACAGCATTTCCGGTTCGACCTCACCGCCGGCCAGCAGTTGGGCCACGAGGTCGCCGATTTCGTGGTTGGTGGATTCTTGACTCACCGTGACGGGCCGGACGAGTTCGCAAACAGGTGATCCGTGTCCCACCCAAACAACCACGGGCCTGGCGGCGTCGCCAGGCCCGCGGCACGATGGCGATTCACTGTCGCTCGAGGCGGCTGTGCCGCCGAGAGCTCGCCATGGAATACATCGCTCAACGAAGGAGTCCTGGCTGACATGACCCTGGCTTCCCAAGACTCGTCCTCATATCGGCGCTTTGTCCTGGCTGCACGCCGCAACCACCCGATGGCGCTCCGCGGGCTGGAGTTCGCCATGGGGGCGCTCTTTCTCTATCTAGGGGGTGCAAAGCTGCTGGGAGCGCCGGCGGCGGTGCGACTCTTCCGCGACATCGGCTGGGGCCAGTGGTTCCGGTACGTCACGGGCGTGGTGGAGGTAGGCGGGGCGCTCATGCTCCTCATTCCGGCTTTGGCGGGCGCCTCTGCCCTCCTCCTCATGTCCGTCATGGGGGCGGCCACCGGGATCGAGCTGTTCGTGCTGCACCGCCCGCCCGCAGCGGCGATGGCGTGCATGTGCGCACACAGCGTCATCGCCTGGGGACGGCGAGCGCAGACGCGGCGACTGTTTGCCCGCACACGTGCGGGGCACTAACAAGGGGCGGCGAACCTTTCTTCCGGTCCAGCTGCTCGCCTGCTGCCGATCCAACCGTCGAGCCCCCACGTCCGGCCCGCTCGCGCCAGGACGAACGTGACCATCGTTGCGGCCAGCAAGAGGTGAAACCCTCGCTGCTCGGGCGACATCCATTGCGTGGCCAGTCCGTAACTGGTTACCAGGAACAGCCCCAGCCCCGCCGCGACCGGGGTCAGCAGTCCCAGGGTCAGCCCCACCCCGACGGCCGCTTCGCCCCAGGCGGTCAGATGGGCGAACAGCGTGGCATGCGGTAGCACGACGCGGTCGAGAAAGTGCTGGTAGAAGAGAAGAGGGTTCGCCGACGCCTGCCTGGCCACGATGTGCGGCATCGCGGCGACCCAGCGCGCCGAGACTTGGGGTAGCGGCACGAACCCTCCCACCAGGGCGACGGTGAGCTTCGTGACCAGCGCCTTGGCGAAGTAGAGACCGACCACGATGCGGAGGAGCGCGATGGCCACCGCCGGATCGCGGACGCTACCCGAGCGCTTCGATGATGCGCCGGCCCCCGGTGGCCAGGACGATGGCGAACCCACCAGGAGCCTCACGCGCCTACCGCACCACGATCGTCCCCGGCATCATGGTGCCGTGGACCAGGCAGTCGTACTGATAGGTGCCGGCAATGTTGAACGTCACCCGATAGGTGTTGCCGTCGCCGGTGAGCACCGTGCCGGTGGGAAACGAGGGGCTCCCGAGCGACTGAATGCCGTGCGGCACGTTGCCCGTGCTGGTCCAGGTCCAGGTGACGCTCCCGCCTGTGGCTACCGTGTCCACCGCGGGGTTGACCGAGCCGTTGTGCGCGCTCTTCATGAAGATGTTGCCCACCATCACGGCGACGTCGCCGCTGGTCGGCGTGCCGCCGCTGGTGTTGCTGCCGGTGCCACCGCCGGTGCCGCCCCCAGTGCCGCCGCCAGTGCTGCCGCCGCCACCACCGTAGCCGCCGCCCGAACTGCCGCCTCCGCTCGTCGGGCTGGTGGGGTTGTTGCCCGAGCAGGCCGCGACCGCGACCAAGAGACATGCCGCGAGAATCGCTCGCATCTGCATTGGTGTTTCCTCCGTGCCGGAATGACCGGCGGGTTTATTGGACGACGATCACCCCGGTCATCTTGGGGTGGATCCCACAGAAGTACTCGTAGCGGCCGGGTCGAGCGAACGGGAACGTGTATCGGTCGTTGGTGTCGAGGGCGGGCGAGGCGGTGAACTTCCCGTCGCTGCTCACGATCTTGTGTGGCACGTCGTCCGCGTTGACCCACGTGATGGTGGTGCCGGGCGGAACGGTCGTGCTCCGCGGATTGAAGCTGAAGTTGTCTATCCGGATGGTCGTTGCCGTCGCCGACGCCGCCGAATCCTGTGGCGCAGCGGCCACGGCGCGCGGGGCAACCGATCCTGCGGCCGCCGGAGCGGCGACGGCGCCGCCCGGACTGTTATCGAGCGGCGAGTCCGCCACCGCGAGCGCCTCATGACCGCGCAGAAACTCGAGGCTGGTGATCCCGAGCACCTTCCGCAGCCGATCCGCCGGGACCTTCATCGGTCCGGGAGAGGGCGCCGCGCCCGGAGCAGGTTGCGGGAAGGCCGTGGACATGGCGGTATGGAACCGCACGTTTCCCTCGACCTTCTGCAGGACCTGATGGATGTGGCCGTTCAGCACGCTGACCGACCCGAACCGCTTCAGCAGCCCGAGCGCCTGCTCGCTGTCGTCGGTGCCCCACCCCCAGTCGGCATAGACCGTCCACAGCGGGATGTGCGCAAACACGACGATCGGCGTGCTGCTCGAGAGCCCCCGGACATCGTTCTTGAGCCAGTCGAGCTGCTCCTGGCCCAGGCTGCCGAGGCCACCCGCCTTCAGGTTCAGGACGTTGACCAGCCCGATGAAGTGCGCGCCCTTGTAATCGAAGCTGTGCCAGCCCTCGCCCTTCGACCCCTTGCCGTAGCGCTCCAGATAGCCCTTCCCGTTGTCGGCCAGGACATCGTGCTCGCCGGGGACGTAGAACACGCGCTCGGTCTTGATCCCCTTGATCACCTGGTCGGCGGTATCGAACTCGCTCGGCTTCGAGAGCTGGCTGATGTCGCCGGTGTGGAGGACGAATGCGGGGCGGTGGGGCAACGCGTTGACCCGCTCCACCGCGACCTGGAGCGTCGCGGTGACGTCAGGGTTGGCTTCTTTGCTGAAGCCGATGTGGCTGTCGCTGATCTGGGCGAAGAAGAGCTCGCCTTTCAGCGCAGCCGGGCCAAGTCCCCCGAGCGAGCGCAGGCTCACCGAGGACAGGACACCGCTATTCACGGCCCAAAGCATGCCGGTCCCGGCCCAGGCCATGCACTTGAGGAATCCCCGGCGGTCAACGCCGTCATCGTCGTGGTCCGGCAGAATCGAGTCGGTCATCGTTCCTCCCCAGGTCAGGCGGTATTTGTGCGCGCGGTCTTGGCGCCTCCCACCCTAGACCACCCGCCAGCCGCCAAAATTCCCGGGAATACCCCGCCTCCTGTCTGAGTCTTCCGGCTGATGGTGATACCAGCACCAATCAGGAGACCCAGGTGGACCCAAGCGCGCTGGCACGATTCGAGGAGACGGTCCTTCCCCACCTGGACGCGGCGTACACCCTGGCGCGCCACCTCCTGCGGAACGAGCACGACGCCGAAGACGTGGTCCAGGACGCCTACCTGCGAGCGTTTCGCCATTTCGATGGCTACCGAGGTGGAGACATGCGCGCCTGGCTGCTCACGATCGTGCGGCGCACGTGCTACAGCTGGATCCGGCAGCACGCGGGGGACGCCCGGGCGACCGAGTTCGATGAGACGGTGCATGGAGACCCGCGGACCGGGAACGACCCCGAGGCCGAGATGCTCCGCGGCGCCCTGCGGGAAGCGCTGGACCAGGCGATCGAACGGCTCCCGGTCGAGTTCCGGGAGGTCGTGATTCTGCGCGATGTGCAGGGGTCGTCCTACGCCGAGATCGCCGAGGTGGTGGGCATCCCGGTGGGAACCGTGATGTCGCGGTTGTCGCGGGCGCGCCAGCGGCTCCAGCGCGCCCTGCCGGTCGAGGACTACTGGAGGAGCTGACCGTGTCTTGCGAAACGCTGAGTGACAAGCTGAGCGGCTATCTGGACCGCGAGCTCGATGAGCGGTCCGCGGGCGAGGTCGAGGCGCACGTGCGCCAATGTCTTACCTGCTCCGCCCGCCTCGAGGGAGAGCGGAGACTCCGCGCCGCCGTCCAGGCAAACTTGACGCCGCTGCGGGCGCCGGAACGGTTGCGGAGCAATGTGCGCGCGATGCTCCGGGCTCAGGTCAAACGCTCGCGGCCTCGGCACGCCCGGCTCCCCACCTGGGCCGCCACCGCGGCAGCTCTGCTCCTCGGCGTGGTGGGCGGGTGGCGGCTGGGCATCTGGCAGGTCTCGCGGGGCGAGGGCCCTGATGTCGTCGCCGAGGTGGTCGCGGGCCACGTGCGCTCGCTCCAGGGCGCCCACCTGACGGACATCGCGTCCTCCGAGCATCACACGGTGAAGCCGTGGTTCGCGGGGAAGCTCGACTTCTCGCCTCCGGTGCCGGATTTCTCGGCCGAAGGGTTCCCCCTGATCGGCGGGAGGCTCGACTACGTGCGCGAGAAGCAGGTCGCGGCGCTGGTCTACGGGCGGCAGCAGCACGTGATCAATCTCTTCGTCTGGCCAAGCCCCGATGCGAACGCCCTTCCTGCCGCCGGCTCGCGCCGAGGGTACCACGTCCAGCACGGCGCAGCTAGCGGCATGACCTATTGGGCGATCTCGGATCTGAACGAGAGCGACCTCTCCCACTTTGCGCATCTGGTGGCTACAGACCTGAGCGGTACCGCCGTCCAGCCGTAAGCCGATGGCGAGTCTCCGCAGTCTCGTATGGTGCTTGGCTAACAGCACCAGCCACATCAGACGGAAGAGGGGTAGCCTCATGATCAATAGTTGGCTGGCTTCCACCGCACTGGCCCTGCTCTGCGCGGGGAGCGGCTGGAGCACGAGGCCGCCGGCCCAGGAGACGAACGCACAAGACAACAAGCTGATGTTCGCTGTGATGGTGAAGCAGATCTTCAATCGGGGTAACCTCGCCTTGGTGGACGACTTCATGGCTAAGGACCTGACCGACAACGGCGCGCCGCTCGGCCGCGGTGGCTTCAAGGCCCTGGTCAGGGATCTCCGCACGATGGCGCCGGACCTCCGGCTCACCGTGGACGATGTCGTGACGCAGGGCGACCGCGTCATCGGGCAGGTGACCCAGACGGGTGGTGGTGCCTCGGAAAGTCGCATCATCCTCCTCAGGATCGACGACGACCTGGTGCACGAGTACTGGAGCTGGCCCGCCCAGCCCGGATTGCCCCGTCCGTTCGGCCTTCGGGGCGGTGCCGCACGACAGCCCGACGTGTCGGCGAACTGAGCCGGGCGTGCAGATCGCAACCTTGACACTCGTGGCGTCTGCGCTGGCGGCGCCGCTCGCCGCGCAGTCCGTCTGCCGCCCGTCGGCGAGCTCGAACGAGGCGAAGACGCTGGCGATCTTCTCGGTCCCGCTCGCCTTCGGGCCGGCGACCGCACCCGAGATCCTTCCGGGACTGTGGGTGGGGCTCGAGGGGAGCTACCTGCCCAAGGTGGACCCGGCGACGGCGACACCGACTATCTGCCGGCCGGGAGAGGGGCCGCTGAACACCGACCTCCTCTTTGCCCTCCCGCGCCCGCGCATTGGGCTGCCGCTGCCGCTAGGGCTCGCGCTGCAGGCGTCGTGGATTCCCCCGGTGCGGGTAGCGGGGGCGAAGGCCAACCTGTTCGGCTTTTCGCTCGGGAAGAGCTTCGGGCGACTCGACGGGCTCGTGGCCGCGATCCGTGCCCATGGGACCTTCGGGTCTATCCGCGGACCGATCACCTGCGACGACACGGCGCTGGCCGACCCGGCCAGTGAGTGCTTCCAGGGGACGCGTTCGGACGACAAGTACTCGCCCAACATCTTCGGCGCGGACTTCAGCCTGGGGTGGACGATGGTCGGTGGCAAGCTGCGCCCTTACGTGGGCGGGGGCTATAACCGGCTGCAGCCACGCTTCCAGGTGAACCTCACCGACCGGTTCGGCACGGTGGACAGCACGCGGATCGAGGTGAACCTCAACCGTGGCGTCGTCTTCGGCGGGGCGAACTGGCAGCTGGCGGATCGACTCGGTGTCGCGGCCGAGGTCTACGCCGCGCCGGCCGACGCGGTGACGGCGCGGCTCGCCGTCCGGACGGCGATCGGGCCGAACTAACTGCGGGACCTGCCTCGGACCACGTTGGAGGAGCTGACTGATGAACCCGGGTTTCCTGTTTGCGGCGCTCAGCATTCTCGGAGCGGGCGAGCTGCACGCTCAGATGCCGCGGCCCATTCCCGGCGGGGCCGTACGCGAGGGCACGTTGAGTTTCGACGGTCGCGCCACGACCGGGGCTTTCACCGGAACCACGACCACGGTGCGGGGTGAAATGAGCGGTGGGGGAAGCCTGGCGGAGGTGCGGGGCTGGGTGGACGCGCCGGTCTCGACCCTGGTCACCGGCAACGGCCACCGGGACAAGGACCTCAAGAAATCCCTGGAGTCCAATCTCTACCCCACCATACGGTTCGATCTGACTGGTGTGACGCCCCGAGCTGAGCGGGGTGATACCGTGGAGGTGGTGCTTCAGGGGCGGTTCACCATCCACGGCGTCACGCGCGAAGCCTCCGTACCCGCGACGCTGCTCACCCTGCCACATGCGATCCGAGTGCGGGGGAATACGCCGCTCAGCCTCA
>WNFR01007725.1_pt1 | contig 10918 bp, 8 predicted proteins | sample 5400221 | NCBI WGS metagenome assembly WNFR01 (sample SAMN13153357, study PRJNA577476) | soil metagenome | isolation source: 40 cm soil under Madrone tree | place: USA:California | collected 2016-06-14 | reverse complement strand
GTTGAGCGTGGCCGCGACGTCGAGCAGATCCGCGGAATCCGCGAGGAGGTCGGCCGCGAGCGCGCCGCTCGTAATCGCGAGCGGAACGGGCAAGATGTTTTCGACGACAGATTCGGTGACCATGGGGTGCTCCTTCCGAGCATCCGCATGCCTCCGGTCTGTCCGGTCAGCTGCGTGTTCATCGTGTTGGTGCTCGCCTCCCGCTGACGGGACGGCGCTCGCGTGCGGCGGCGCTCAGCGCGGCCGCGCACTTTGCTGCAAGCGGACCTTCTCGGTGCGCTCGACTTGGACGACGACGCCGTTCTGCACGACGGCCGTCACGGTACCGAAGCGCAAGCCGCGGAGCGCCGCTTCGATGCGCCCGATCGCCTCGTCGGCACCGCCGTCCTCTTCTTCCAAGCGAAATCCGCCGTGTTCCGTGTCGCTCATCACTGCCTCCTTCAAATTTGGTAGTCCTGTACGAAGACGCGCATGCGCCGCGGCGCGACGAAGACTGTCTCACCCGGGTGCAGCTTCAGCTCGTTGTAGCGCTCCCACCCGAGGTCGACGTTCAACCAGAGGCCGAACTCCTCGGCATGCAGCCGCACCTTCACAACCTGGCCCGCGGGATTGATGTGGATGATGTTTGCTTGCAGCGCCGGGCGGCCGTTGCGCACGCGTTGGATGTCGAGCTCGTGCGAGCGAACAAATGCCGTCGCCTCGCGTGCCTCGCGGTCGGTGTACTCCGGGTACGCGATGTTCAATCCGCCGAGGTCGGCGCGCCCGCCGCTCACGCGCCCGTGGAACACGTTCACGTTGCCGAGGAAATCCATCACGAACGGGTTCGCCGGCTGCTCGAAGATCTCCTGCGGCGTTCCCGCTTGCTCGATGCGTCCCTTGTTCATGATGACGACGCGATCGGCGACCTCGAATGCCTCCTCCTGATCGTGCGTGACGAAGACGCTCGTCACGTGGATCTCCTCGTGCAGCCGCCGCAGCCACTGCCGGAGCTCCTGGCGGACTTTCGCATCGAGCGCACCGAAGGGTTCATCGAGGAGCAGCACCTTCGGCTGCACCGCGAGCGCGCGCGCGAGCGCGACGCGCTGCCGCTGGCCGCCGGAGAGCTGCGACGGCAACGAGCGTTCCAGCCCTTCGAGCTGGATCAGCTTCAGCAGCTCGTGGACGCGCTCCTTGACCTGCGCTTTCGGCGTGTGGCGGACGCGCAGGCCGAAGGCGATGTTCTCGAAGACGGTCATGTGACGGAAGAGGGCATAGTGCTGGAAGACGAAGCCGACGTTGCGATCGCGGACGCGCGAGCCGGTGACGTCCTCGTCCTCGTAGAGCACGGTGCCGCTGTCGGCGACCTCGAGACCCGCGATGATGCGGAGCAGCGTCGTCTTGCCGGAGCCCGACGGGCCGAGGAGGGCCAGCAGCGCGCCGCTCGGGACCTCGACGCTCAAATGGTCGAGCGCGAGGAAGGCACCGAAGCGCTTGGTGACGTCTTTGACGCTGATGCTCATGCCTCTCCTCCTTCGGGCGCGTCACGGGCGGCGGCGGAGAGGTCACTACGGGTCTTCCACTCGAGCGCGGTCTTTACGAGCAACGTGACGACGGCGAGCGACGCCAGTACCGACGCCACGGCGAACGCGCCCGGCAGGTTGTACTCCTGAAAGAGCTTCTCCACGCGGAGCGGCATCGTGTCGGTCTGACCCGAGATGCGGCCCGACACGACCGCGACGGCGCCGAACTCGCCCATCGCGCGCGCGTTGCAGAGGATGATGCCGTAGAGCAGCCCCCACTTGATGTTCGGCAACGTTACCCGGCGAAACATCTGCCAGCCGCGGGCGCCGAGGCTCACGGCCGCGATCTCCTCGTCGGCGCCGATCGCTTCCATCAACGGGATCAGCTCGCGCGCAACCACGGGAAAGGTGACGAACGCGGTTGCAATGATCAGCCCGGGAATCGCGAAGATGACCTTGATGTCGTGGGCGCGGAGCCACGGGCCGAGGAATCCCTGCAATCCGAAGATCAGGACCAGAAAGAGGCCGACGACGACCGGCGATACCGCGAACGGCAAGTCGATGAACGCGGTGAGGAGCGCGCGGCCGGGAAACTTGAAGCGGGCGATCGCCCAGGCCGCGGCAACGCCGAAGACGATGTTCGCCGCCACTGCCGCAGGCGCGACGATCAAGGTGAGCTTGACCGAATGCAAGGTGTCGGGATCACGAAACAGGTTATCGAAATACACACCGAGTCCGCCGGCGAACGCCTGATAGAAGACGTTCACGAGCGGCACCACGATCAGCACGCCCATGATCAGGAGCGCCGTCGCGATGAGCGCGATCCGTACCGCCGGCGGATCCTCGTGCGCAGCTGTGATGTTCCGCGGAGTGGTTGCGGGCTCAGACATGATTCTTCGTGCTCCAGCGCTCGAGAAGGTTGATCAGGAACAAGGTGACGAGCGAGATCACCAGCAGCACCACCGCGATCGCGGTCGCCTCGCCGTACGCGAACTCCTCCAGGCGCGCCACGATCAGCACCGGCGCGATCTCCGTGCGGTACGGCATGTTGCCCGAGATGAAGACGACGGAGCCGTACTCCCCGAGCGCGCGCGCGAATGCGAGCGCGAAGGCGGTGATCGTCGCCGGCCAGACCGCGGGCAGAAGGACGCGGGTGACCGTCTGCCAACGATTGGCGCCGAGGCACGCCGCCGCCTCTTCGATGTCGGTCTCGAGATTCTCGATCACCGGCTGCAGCGTGCGGACGACGAACGGGAACCCGATGAATGTGAGCACGAGCACGATCCCGAGCCGCGAGTACGCGCCCTGGATGCCGAGCGGCACGAGGAAGCGGCCGAGCCAGCCGTTCTCGACGTAGAGATCGGAGTAGACGAGCCCGGCGACCGCCGTCGGCAGCGCGAACGGCAGATCGACGAGCGCGTCGAAGACGCCCTTCAAAGGGAACTCGTAGCGTACCAGCACCCAGGCGACGAGGACGCCGATGACGATGTCGACCGCCGCGGAGACGAATGACGCTCCGACTGTGAGCGTGTACGCGGCGACGGCGCGGTCGCCGGACACCGCATCCCAGAAGCTCTGGAACGACAGTGTGCTCGCTTTCACCACACCGGCGCTGATCGGGATCAGGACGAGCAGGCTCAGGTAGAACATCGTGTAGCCGAGACTCAGTGCGAATCCCGGCAAGACACGGCGGTTTACGTCGGTCGTCATTCGATGTCTCTACGACCCGGGTACTTACTTCTTGGGTTTGTAAAAGCTGTCGAAGATCTTGCCGTCGCCGAAGTACTTGTCGTAGGCGTCGTCCCAGCTGCGCGCGATCGCGGTCACCGGGAAGCGCTTGATCTCGGGGAAGGTCGCTGCGTGCGCGGCGAAGACCTTCTCGTCGATCGGCCGGAAGTAGTGCTTGGCGATGATCTCCTGGCCTTCGGGGGTGTAGAGGAAATCGAGATACGCTTTCGCGGCGGCGGCGGTGCCCTTGCGCTTCACGTTGGCGTCGACGATCGCGACCGGCGGCTCGGCGAGGACGCTGATCGGCGGGTAGACGATCTCGACGGCGCCGCCCGCCTCGTCGACCTCGAGGTGCGCCTCGTTCTCCCACGTGAGGTGCACGTCGCCGATCTTCTTCTGCACGAAGGTCGTCGTCGAGCCGCGCGCGCCGAGATCGAGGACGGGCGTCTGCGCGTAGAGCTTGGTGACGAAGGCGAGGGCGTCGGCTTCCGAGCCGCCGCGCTCGGTGACCGAGCCCCAGGCGGCGAGGAAGCTGAACTTACCATTCCCCGACGTTTTGGGATTGGGCGTGACGATCTCGACCCCCGGCTTCACGACGTCGGGCCAATCCTTGATGTTCTTCGGGTTCCCCTTGCGCACGACGAAGACGATCGTCGACGTGTACGGGCTCGAGTCGTGGGGGAACTCCTTTTCCCAGCCGTCGTCGATCAGCTTCGCCTTACGAATGGCGTCGGTGTCCGGCCACATCGCGAGCGTCACGACGTCGGCCTCGAGGCCGTCGATCACGGCGCGCGCCTGCGTGCCGGAGCCGCCGTGCGATTGCTTGATGTCGAGCGCGGTGCCCGTGCTCTTCTGGTAGGCGGGGATGAAATGGGCGTTGACGTCGCGCCAGAGCTCGCGTGTGGGATCGTAGGAGACGTTCAGCAGGCTCAACGACTCGGCGGAAGCGAAGCGCGCGCCGCCGAGCGACGTGAGCATCGAGACGAGAGCGACGACGAGTACCTTCTGCATCGGGAATCCTCCCTGGCGCGCCGGACCATCGGTCTTCATATCGGCCCTCGATCGATCACGTGACGTTGCACACTCCAAAACGAAAAAGGCCCGGGGGCTTGCGCCTCCGGGCCTTTGGTACGCGTAGGATTTTCGGTCAGCCGATGGCGACCGCGACGCGACCGTGGGCGAAGGAGGCCCCGGAGAAGAGACAGCAACAACAGGTCGCGTTCGAAAACATCGTGCGCCGCTTATCGCCGAACGCACGCGCCGTGTCAATACCATTTGCGATCCGAACGTCGACGGCGATTGTCCAGGTCGCCGCGCGTGGTGATCGGTCGACGGTTTACAGCCCATCAGGCTCCGTGCTATCGGCGCATCGTCGGAGCGCCTGCTGACGCATCATTGGAGGATCGCTGCGCCCCGGCCGGGGGGTGAATTGAACATACTATTTACCCGGCTTCGAGGGTCCGGGCGTCGCGTTCGGTCGTGGCTCGCGATCGTCCCGGCTGGCTTCCTCGTTCTTCTGAGTGTCGCTCCTGCTCTCAGCATCGCGGCGTCCGGCGACACGACCGCTGACCGAGTGTTGGGACAGGTCGACTTCGCACATCGCGGTGTAAATCTGATCGACGGACACGGCTTTTCCAACCCGAGGGGATTCGCCGTCGACACCAGCGTGACGCCGAATCGGATCTACGTCGCCGACGCCAACAATAAGCGGGTATTGGGCTGGAGCGATGTTTCCTCTCTTGCAAACGGTGCCGCTGCCGATCTCGTCATCGGACCGCCAGATTTTCTCTCATTTGGTCCGGACAGCCCAACTGCCGCCAGCGTAGGATTCGCAGCCGGCCTGGCGGTCGATGGTGCCGGCAATCTCTACGTTGCGGATGAGGACAACAGCCGGGTGCTGGAGTTCGACAGTCCATTCACAACCGATACCACCGCCGACCAGGTGTTCGGGCAAGGCGGCAGCTTTACCTCGGGCGATTGCAACCACGGCGGTGTGAGCGCCACCAGCCTCTGTCGTCCTAAAGACGTCACCCTGGACGGCAGTGGCAATCTCTACGTCGCCGACCAGGGCAACAGCCGAGTGCTGGAGTACGACGCCCCACTCAGCGATCACACTGCGGACACAGTGTTCGGGCAAAGCGGAGACTTTACGACCTCATTCTGCGACGGTTCCGACGGCACAATCACCACCGCCGACAGCCTGTGCGATCCCGAGAGCGTAGCAGTCGACAGCGCGGGCGATCTCTATATCGCGGATGGCGACGACAGCCGGGTGTTGGAGTACGACACTCCGCTCAGCACCGACACTACCGCGGATAAGGTGTTTGGCCAGGGCGGAGACTTCACGACCGTTTTCTGCGACGGCTCCCCCTTCACAGTCTCTGCGAGCAGCCTTTGCGATCCCAGAGGCGTCGCGGTGGACAGCTCCGGGAATCTCTACGTTGCGGATAGGGGGAACACCCGGGTGTTGGAGTACGACACTCCACTCAGCAAAGACACCACTGCCGATACGGTTTTCACGACCGCAGCTTGCAGCGCAGTGAGCGCAGAATCGCTATGCCAACCTCTCGATCTCGCGGCTGACACCGACGGTAATTTGTATGTGGTCGATTTCGAGCGCGTGTTGAAGTACGACGCGCCCCTGAGCACGGACGTAACTGCCGATCTGGAGCTGGGTCAACACGATTTCACCCACGCGACTGAAAACCTGGTCGATGGAAGCAGTTTGAATAGTCCCCAGGGAGTCGCATTCGATACCAGCGTAAATCCCAACCGGTTGTATGTGGCGGACACATTCAATAACCGGGTGCTGGCGTGGGCCGACGCGTCTGCATTCGAGAACGGCGATCCCGCCGACCTGGTCATCGGCCAGCCCGATATCTATTCCGCGGACTGCAACGCGGGCAACGTGAGCCCGAGCGCCGATACCTTGTGCAATCCGGACGGCGTGGCGGTGGACAACTCAGGCAATCTCTACGTGGCTGATGGGGATAACAATCGGGTGCTCGAGTACAACGGCCCCTTTACCAACGATACCACTGCCGACAAGGTATTGGGTCAGAATGACAGCTTCTCAACCAACGACTGCGGTCTGAGCGCGAACACCCTCTGCGAGCCAGAGGCGGTCGCGGCGGACAGCACCGGCAACGTCTTCGTGGCCGATTTCGGCAACGACCGGGTAGTCGAGTACAATACGCCGCTCAGCACCAACACCACCGCCGACCGGGTGTTCGGAGAACCGGACTTGGCCACTGACACCGGATGCGGCGCAGTGACCGCTGCTACCCTGTGTCGGCCAATCGCTGTCGCGTTGGACGGACTCGGCAACGTGTATGTAGCCGATCGCGACAACAATCGTGTGCTCGAATACAACACGCCTCTGACGACCGACACCACCGCCGACCGGGTCTTCGGCCGGAGTGACTTCTTGAGTTCGGGCTGCGGCGGAGCACCGAGCGCCACAGAAATCTGCGAACCCGCAGGACTCGCAGTTGACAGCCTGGGCAATCTCTACGTGACCGACGACAATAACCGTGTGCTGGAGTACGATACCCCTCTAAGCTCAGACACCACCGCGGACCAGGTGTTCGGGGAGAGCGGGAGCTTTACGTCCAGCCACTGCAATATCGACGGCCCGCCCTCGGCCGACGGTCTCTGCGGTCCAGCCGGTCTCGCCCTGGATGGCGCCGACAATCTCTACGTCGCGGATGAAAGCAACAACCGGGTATTGGAGTACGACAAGCCGATCACCGCACCCACTCCAGTCGACGCTGGACTCAAGGTCGCGCCGTCATCTGCGAATTTCGGAAAGGCCGCCTTTGGCAATGCTGGCGCGGCCGGAAAATCACACACGTTCAAAGTGACCAACTTGAGTAAGACCAACCCGATCGTGGTCGAAGACATCTCTGTCTCCGGCGCGAACGCCAGCGACTTTGCAGTTGTGAGCGGCGGACTAACATTGTCGGCTTGCACCAGTTCGTTGCCCGCCAAGGGAAAGTGCGCAGTGACCATCCAGTTCACGCCGGGAGGGCTCGGCTTGCGCGCGGCGGTCTTGACCGTCGCGGGCAACGAGAACAATGGATCTCAGAACCTGACGCTGTCCGGTTTAGGGCTGGCTCCGAAACTCACCATCGCGCCGAAGTCCCTCAGCTTCGCGTCTCAGGGAGTGAGCACAACCAGCCCGCCGAAGACAGTCACCTTGACCAACAAAAGTCCAGTTGATCTGACGATCACCGGCGTCAGTTCGAGCGATCCGCAGTTCGCGGCCAGCGGATGCGTTGGCGTGCTCGCGAAGAACGGCGGCACGTGTCAAATATCGGTGAATTTTACCCCGAGCGCGATCGGCAAGCAGACGGCGTCGCTGTCGATCACAGACAACGCGCTCAAGAGTCCACAAACGGTGAACTTCAAAGGAAGCGGAAAGTGATCGGACTCGGCGGACGCGTGATTCGGTAGCGTCGCTCGCCGGCGTCTCCACGAGGCCGTCGTCGCCGCGCGCCGCGTATCGCGCGGCGCTGGCGTACAGAGCCGGTGTCGGGCTAAGGATCGACGTATGGCCGACGACATCTACAATACGCCCGAGCACGAGCTCTTTCGGCAGACCGTTCGGAAGTTCGTCCAGGAGGAGCTCGCGCCGCGCGCGCGCGAGTTCGACCAGATGGGGCGCATCGACAAGCGTCTCTACAAGAAGATGGGCGACCTCGGGATGCTCGGCCTGCGCTACGACCCCAAGTGGGGCGGCTCCGGCCTCGACTGGTCGTACACGGCGGTGATGTTCGAGGAGATCGCCCGTTGCGACAACGCCGGCGTCACGATGGGCATTTCCGTGCAGACCGACATGGCGACGCCGTCGCTGCACCAGTTCGGGACCGACGAGCTGCGACAGCGCTACCTCGTGCCGGCGGTGCAGGGCGAGATGGTCGCGGCGATTGCGGTGACGGAACCGGACGCCGGGTCCGACGTCGCGTCGATCAAGACGCGCGCCGTGCGCGACGGCGACGACTGGGTGATCAACGGCTCGAAGATTTACATCACCAACGCCGCGACCGCCGACTGGCTCTGCCTCCTTGCCGTCACCGATCCCGAGGCAGGCTACGGCGGCTTCTCGCAGATCGTCGTCCCGACCGACTCGCCCGGCTTCACCTACCAACTCCTCGACAAGATCGGGAATCTCGGGTCGGACACGGGTCTCCTCTTTTTCGAGGACGTGCGTGTGCCGGTGACGAACACGATCGGCGACATCGGACGCGGCTTCCAGCAGCAGATGATGCAGTTCCAGGACGAGCGCCTGATCGCGTGCGTCAGCTCCACCGCCGGCTCGAAGGCGCTGTGGGAGGAGACGCGGCGCTACTGCGAGGAGCGGATCGTCTTCAAGAAGCCGCTCAGCAAGATGCAGGTGACGCAATTCAAGCTCGTCGAGATGCTGACCGAGATCACCGCCGCCCGCGAGCTCACCCACCATTGCATCCGCAAGCGCATCAAGAACGAGGACGCGACGATGGAGATCTCGATGGCGAAGCTCTTCTGCGGCCGCATGGCGCGCTACGTCGCCGACGAGTGCATCCAGCTCCACGGCGGCTTCGGCTACATGCGCGAGAGCAGGGCCGGCCGCGCCTTCGTCGACACCCGCCTCATCTCGATCGGCGGCGGCGCCGACGAGGTGATGATCCATTATATGGCGAAGATGCTGGGCCTCTGAGCGCTGGGACCATGCGGACTGTGTCGCGGGCGCCCCGAAGTGCGCCACCGTGGCGCACGGTGTGTCAGTGGCGGCACCGATCACGGCTTACGATCTCCGCAGGTGCTGCAGCGCGACGGCGTTTTCTAGTGCGCGACGGATGCGAAGACACGTGCGAACCGCAGACTTAGCTCTCTCGAATCGTATCTGGCATCAACACTGCTCCTTATATGGATATGACAAGAACCCGCGACGAGAGCGCGCGGGCGACGTTCTCCGTGACGTGCCGCTATTGCACTCGCGTCATCGTTGAGAACGTACCAATTCTAGACGACACCGGTACGCAGACACTCCGCGCACACTTCGCGGCATGCTACGAGAACGTTACACCCTGCGCCGCGCTTGGCGATCTCCTCGTTCATTTTAGCGTGCGCGACGGCGTGGCTCAGACCGACCGAGCCAAGTCGGATTGAAGATCGCTGGCGTCGATCGCGATCGCCTCCGGCTGACCAGCGTACCTGCGGGGTGGCTTGTACTTGCAGGGTGATCGTTGCGCCTTCGCCCACGCCTATCACTGCTGTGTACCTCACCTCCATGCGCGGGCGGTTCCCCCCTTTCGAGGGGCCGTCGTCCTACCAACGGCGCATTGACTGAAATCCCGGCAATTCTAGCCTCGAATTAGTGCCGGGTGCCGTGCCCGCCGGAAGGAGACCGTCAATGCATCCACCGTGTCGCCGTGCCGCGTCCGACGTGCGCCTGCTCGTCGGTGCCGTCGTCGTGCTTGCGTCGCTGCTCGCGCTCGATGCGCAGAGCTCCGCGCAGGCTCAATGCGTGCTGCCGAACCCGATTCCCGACGTCTTGAGTTTCGTCGGGAGGCCAGGGGCCGACCTCGATACCGGCTGGACAGGGCAAGCGCATGATCTCGTGACCGACGATCAGGCGCCGCTCACCGCCGCGCGCCTCGGCAATTGCGACATCGATACCGCGTCGGCGACGTGCGGTCAGTGTACGCTCAACGGTCCGGTGCTGTTCCCGGGAACGGTGAAGAATTGTTTTTGCTACAACCTCGGCAATCGCGACGCGAGTACGCTGGCGACCTGCGATCCGGAAGCGCCGTCGACGTGTAGTAACGGCGGCGAGTCGTGTGAGTGCTTTTATGGTCCGCCGCTGCCGATTTCCTCGGGCGGCGTTCCGGTATGCGTCGTCAACCGTTACACCGCGCCGCTGACCGGTACGGCGAACATCGCCGACTCCGGACCCCATGCGGGTGAGGGCGCGGCGGTCGCGCATCTCGAGTCGAGCGTCCACAACGGCGTCGCCGTCCAGCAGCCGTGTCCCGTGTGCCAGAACGATCCGACACCGCGCGACGGTATCCGCGGCGGTACGTGCAATGGCGGCGTCCGCAACGGTCAGCCATGCGACGTGCAGGGAGACAACGCGGTGTTCGGTGCGATGAGCCTCGACTGCCAACCGGCTCGCGCGGCGAACATCGGCAACCTCAACATCGTCTTCAATCCGGCGACGACCGGCACCACGAGCCTCGCGACCGGCCCGAAATGTACGGCACCGGGCTTCACGGGGACGAATTGCTTCTGTGATACCTGCGCGACCACGGCCGGCGAGCCGTGCAACTCCAACGCGGATTGTCCGGGCGGCGCCGTGTGCGGCGGCAAGCGCTGCATCGGCGGCACGAACGTCGGCGCTGCGTGCGTCGCGGCGTCCGAATGTCCGAGCGGCTCGTGCGGCAGGCCTGGGCAAGCGACAGCGCCCAACCAATGCGACGACACGGTGTGCTCACCCGATACTGCCGATCCGAACCCCAACGACGGCGTCTGCAACGCAGGTCCGTTCGACACCTTCTGCAGCATCGAGAAGTTCCGCGGCTGCGCTTCCGATGCCGACTGCCAGCCGCCCCCGACGGGGAACTGCGGTACGTGCAAGCCGAATCAGACGTGCACCGGCGGCTTCCGCAACTGCTTCCTCGACCCGATCGTACGCGGGGGGACGCCGGGTA